>WNGB01015351.1_pt1 | contig 15203 bp, 14 predicted proteins | sample 5400681 | NCBI WGS metagenome assembly WNGB01 (sample SAMN13153367, study PRJNA577476) | soil metagenome | isolation source: 115 cm soil or saprolite under grassland replicate 2 | place: USA:California | collected 2016-06-15
CCGCGGCCCAGCGAGCAGCAGGTGCGCGAAGCGCTCGCGGGCAATCTCTGCCGCTGCGGCAGCCACGCCCGCGTGATCCGCGCCGTGCTCAAGGTCGCGGGCACAGGCGGCGCCCGATGATTTCGCGCCGCGGATTCCTCGCCGCAGGCGGCGCGCTCATCGTGAGCCTGGGACTCGACGGCCCCGATCGGCTGCTCGCCCAGACCGTGGCGAACGCCGATCGCTTCCTCGGCAAGCCGCTCGCCCCGGACGTCGTCGACTCCTATCTCGCCGTGCACGCCGACGGCACGGTGACCCTCTTCACGGGCAAGGTGGACATCGGCACGGGCGGCCGCATCGCCCTGCGCCAGATGGTCGGCGAGGAGCTGGATATCCCTCTCGAGCGCATCGCCATGATCGAAGGCGATACCGCGCTCACGCCCAATCAGGGGGCGACCGCGGGCAGCTACACCATTGCCCGCGGCGGCAGCCAGATTCGCCAGGCCGCGGCCACCGCCCGCCAGGCTCTCCTCGCCCAGGCCGCTCCGCGCCTCGGCAGGCCCGTGGCGGACCTCGAGGTCGCCGACGGTGTGGTTCGCGCGAAGGACGGCAGCGCCTCGGTGAGCTACGGCGATCTCATCGGCGATCAGGCGTTCAATCTCAAGATCGACGCCAAGGCACCGCTCAAGTCGCCCGACCGCTTCCGCTTCATCGGCCAGCCGCTCCCCCGCCCCGACCTGCCCGGCAAGATCACGGGGCGCCACAAGTATCTGCACGATCTGGCGCTGCCGAACATGCTGCACGCGCGGGTGATCCACGCGCCCGCGGTGGGCGCCACCCTGGTCGCCGTGGACGAATCGTCGATCGCGTCCATCAAGGGCGCGCGCGTCGTCCGCATTCAGAGCTTCCTCGCCGTGGTGGCCGAGCGCGAGTGGAACGCGATCCGCGCCGCCCGCGCGCTCAAGGCCACGTGGTCAGCCGGGACAGGCTTGCCCGACTACACCAAGGAGTTCGAGTCGATGCGGGCGAGCCGCGTCGTCCGCGACCAGGAAATCGCCAAGCGCGGCGATCTCTCGACCCTGAGCGCGCCGCCCACGGGGACGCGCACGCTCAACGCCTCGTACCGCTGGCCCATCCAGACGCACGGCTCCATCGGCCCCTCGTGCGGGGTGGCCGACGTGCGCGCCGACAGCGCCACGGTGTGGAGCTCGTCGCAGAACACCCACGGATTCCAGGCCGCGTGCGCCCGCATGCTGGGCTTCGAGCGCGATCGCGTGCGCGTGATCTATCTCGACGGCGCGGGCTCCTACGGCCCGAACGGCGCCGACGACGCGGCGGCCGAGGCGGCCCTCCTGTCCAAGGCCACGAGCCGCCCGGTGCGCGTGCAGTGGACCCGCCAGGACGAGCACGGCCTCGACCCCAAGGGGCCCGCCCAGCTGCTCGAGCTGCGCGCCGCCGTCGACGGCGACGGCCAGGTCTCGGCGTGGGAGACGCAGGCGTGGCTGCCCCAAGCCACCGCGAATCTCCCCAACATTCCCCTTCTCTCTCTGGACGCCGCGGGCATTCCGCAGACGCCGGGGCGGTCGACCGGGCTCATCTACCAGAACGTGGACCCGCCCTACACCATGCCGAACCTCCACGCGGTCGTGCACTGGATCCCCGACGCGCCCCTGCGGACCTCGGCCATCCGCGCCCCCGGAAAAGTCGCCAATACCTTCGCGGTGGAGTCGTTCGTGGACGAGATCGCGTCGGTGGCGCGCGTCGATCCCGTGGAGTTCCGCCTGCGCCGTCTCACCAATCCGCGCGGCGTCGAGGTGCTCAGGCGCGTGGCCGCGCGCATGGGCTGGCAGCCTCGGCCCTCGCCGCGTCCCATCGATCCGGCGGCGGCGGTGCTCACGGGTCGCGGCATCGCCTTCATCCACTACAAGCAGGAGGAGACGCTGGTGGCCATGGGGATGGAGGTGGCGGTGGAGCGCGCCACCGGCAAGATCCGCGTGACGCGGGTGGTGTGCGCCCAGGACTGCGGGCTCATGATCAATCCCGACTGCGTGCAGGCGCAGCTCGAGGGCAACATCCTCCAGACCATCTCGCGCACGCTTCACGAGGAGGTCGTCTACGACCGCGAGCGCGTGACCACGGTGGACTGGGCCTCCTACCCGATCCTCACCTTCCCCGAGATTCCCGCCCTCGAGTTCGAATTGATCCAGCGGCTGGACCAGCCGCCGCTCGGCGTGGGCGAGGCCGCCTCCACACCCGTGCCCGCCGCCCTCGGCAATGCCGTGTTCGACGCCACCGGCGTGCGGCTCCGCACCGTCCCCTTCCGCGCCGACCGAGTGAAGCTCGCCATGACAGGAGCGCGCCCATGACCATCGCCCGCATGCTCACCCAGGAAGAGGACGGCATCCCCGGCTACATGGCGCATCCCGAAGAGCCGGGCCGGCGGCCCGGTATCTTGATGGTGCATCACGCCCACGGGGTCACCGCCGACTACAAGATCGACGCGTACCGGCTCGCCACCCTCGGCTTCAATGTCCTCGTGCCCAGCCTGTTCAACATGTTCGGGGTGCCGGGCACCAACCACATCGGGGCGGGCGCGGATCTGCAGGCCAAGCATTCGGACACGGAGTTCCTCGGCAAGATGGAAGAGGCGTGGCGCTACCTGATCGACCGCATGCAGTCGGACCCGGAGCGCACGGGCGCCATCGGCCATTGCATGGGCGGCCGGCTCCTCATCCCCTTCGCCGCCGACAATCGCAGGCTGCGCGCCATCGTCCTCTACTACCCGTCGGTGCGCGACGAGCCCGAGACCACGCACCGGCCCCGCCATGCCTTCCAGCTCGCGCGGAGCCTCACCTGCTCCTCGCTCGTGTTCTGCGGCGGCAAGGACTACATCGCGACCCCGGCCATCCAGGGCCCGCTCTGGCAGAGCTTCACCGCCAACGGCCATCTCGTGGAGTGGCATTTCTTCTCCGACGCCAATCACGGCTTCCGCCACCCGGACAATGCCGGGTTCCAGCCGCACTACGCGGATCTGACGTGGCCCCTCGTCACCAGCTTTCTCCAACGCACGGTGTGATCAAGGAGGCGCCCACCATGCCCATCACGATGCGTCAAGTCGGTCCCTGCTTCGCCGCCGAGGTGGAGGGCGTGGACATGACCCGGCCGCTCTCCCCCGAGCAGGTGACGGCCATCCATGCGGGCATGGACCAGTACGCCGTGCTCGTTTTCCACGGGCAGCGGATCAACGACGAGCAGCAGCTCGCCTTCACCCGGAGCCTCGGTGACATCGAGCACGCCATCGGCACCAGCCTGCGTGGAGCGGACGAGCAGCGGCTCCCCTCAACCTTCGCCGACGTGTCCAACCTCGACAAGGACAACAAGGTCTTCAAGCGGGACGACCGGCCGCGGCTCTTCGGCCTCGGCAACCGCCTCTGGCATTCCGACAGCTCGTTCAAGGTCATTCCCGCGAAGTACTCGCTGCTCCACGCGCGCAGCATTCCCTCGAAGGGCGGGAACACGGAGTTCGCGGACATGCGCGCCGGCTACGACGCCCTGGACGATGAGACCCGGGCCGAAGTCGAGGGGCTGGCGTGCGAGCACTCGCAGATCTACTCGCGGAGCATCCTCGGCTTCACCGAGTTCACGGAGGAGGAGCGGGAGCGCTTCAAGCCGGTGCACCAGTGCCTCGTGCGCACCCATCCCGTGACCAAGCGCCGCTCCCTCTATCTCTCCTCGCACGCGGGCGGCATCCTCGGCTGGCCCGTGCCCGAGGCGCGCGCGTTTCTCCGCGACCTCGTCGAGCACGCCACGCAGCGGCAATTCGTCTACGCGCACAAGTGGGCGGTCGGCGACCTCGTGATGTGGGACAACCGTCAGACCATGCACCGCGCGCGGCCCTTCCCTGCCCACGAGCCGCGCGACATGCGGCGCACCACGCTGATCGGCGACGGCCCCACCGCGGCCCAGGCCGCCGCCTGACCCCCTCTCCCTCACTGAGGGAGAGGGCCGGGGTGAGGGTGCCTCAAACCGCTGCGCGGTGTACCGGACGCCCCCTCACCCTGCCCTCTCCCCCTCTGGGGGCGAGGGATGCGTGGGCTAGGAACTGATCCCGAGGAGCTTCGCCGCGGTGCTGCCGAGGATGGCCACGCGGTCGGCGTCGCTCAGGCCCGGCGTGTTGAGGATCAGGTCCACCGAGGTCTTCGTCCACGGATACGGAAAATCCGTGCCCATGACGACCTGGCCCGGGCCCGTCTCGGCCACCAGGTGCCGCATGCCCTCCGGCGTGAAGATGATGTTGTCGTAGTAGAGCTGCCGGACGTACTCCGTGGGCTTCTTCTTGAGTTTGCCGGTGCAGCGATCCGGGAAGGTCAGGCAGCCCTGGTCGGAGCGCCCCGCGTAGGAGGGCAGGAAGCCGCCGGCGTGCGCCGCGCAGATCTTGAGCCCGGGGAACTTGTCGAGCGTCCCCTCGAAGATCAGGTGCGAGAGCGCGATGGTGGTCTCGAGCGGATTGCCGATGACATTGTCGAGCAGCCCGTTGCCCTTGAAGCGGGTGGTCGACGCCGAGCTGCTCCGCCTTGGCCCAGAACGGGTGATACTTCGGGTCGGCCAGCTCTTCCCCGTTGACGCTGCCCCCGATGGCCGCCCCGCGGAGCCCGTACTTCTTGACCCCCGCCTCGAGCTGCTCCGCCGCCATGTCGGGGAACTGTAGCGCCACCGTGGCGAAGGCCACGAAGCGCTCCGGATTCGCCGCGCAGGCCTCGGCCAGCTTTTCGTTCTGGATCGCGATGATCTTCTGCGCCACGTCGCGCTCCGCCTTGTACCAGTACGGATTGATGCTGAGCGCCTCCACGTCGATGCCCTGCTCGTCCATGGCGCGGAGGCGGTCCGCCGTCTGTGTCATCACCAGCACCTGCGGCAGATTGGGCTGGCCCGTGATCTTCAGATTCATGAGGGCCATGGCCTCGGGCACCGCGCAGTGCGCGTGGATGTCGACCGTCTTCACCCGCTTGCCATTGACCACGACCTCACGGCGCCGCGTCTGCGCCTGCGCCCCGCCCACTCCACCCTGCAGCCCGCATGCGAACTCCCGCCTCCTCGATGAAATGTCTGCGCATCATTGCGTCCTCCTCGGTTCAGGGTTGGTCGGCGGGAGTGACCGTCTTGACAGAAGCGCCGCCCGAAACATACACGCGGGTCACGCGCGGCCCCACGGTGGTGGCCACGTGGTGGAGACCGAGCCCTTGCCGGTCCGCCACCTCGGCCGCGGTGATCTCCGCCTCGCCCTGGCGGCCGATGATCACCACCTCGGGTCGATGCGCGTGTGCTCGAGGGACGGGCCCCCGACGATGGGCGCGGCGCGCCCGCGCACGAGCACGCGGCCGGCGTGGAGCCAGCTCATGCCGTCGGCCGAGCCGATGGGGATGACCCCGAGCCGCATCGGCGCGGTCACCGGGAATGGCGCCAGCTCGGCGAAGCGCTCGCGCGGCGCCAGCTCCTTCAGCGCGATGACCCGCGAGGTGAGCGCCCGGAGCGTCGGCCGGAGCGGCAACGGAGCCGTCTCGCCGGGAAACGTGATGCCGTAGAGCATGCGCCCCGGATCGACGGCATTGAGATACGTCTGGGGAAAGCGCAGCACGAAGGGCGAGGCGGCGAGCAAACGTATGGGCACCGGGATGCCGCGCCCCTCCAGCTCGTCGACCACGGCCGTGAAGCGCCCGAGCTGCCACTCGGCGTACGCCGCGTCGCCGTCGGCGGCATGCGGATGGGCGCAGAGCCCCGCCAGGCGCAGGCGCGGCAGCTCCATCATGGCTGCGACGGTCTTCACCGCCTGCTCGGCCGGCACGCCCAGCCGCTCGAGCCCGACGTCGACCTTGACGAACACGTCGCAGGTCCCCGACGCCGCCTCCGAATACGCCCGGGCGCTCTCCAGGTCCACGAGGGTGGGGGTGAGGCCGTGGGCGATGCATTCCGGCGCGGCCTCGGGCAGCGAGCTCGGGTAGACGAGAACCGGCGCGGTGATGCCGCGCCGGCGAAGGCGCATGCCCTCCCCGAGATCGGCCACACCGAGGGCGTCGGCGCCGTGCGCGACGAAGACCGCGGCCATCTCGGCGGCGCCGTGGCCGTAGCCATCGGCCTTGATCACCGCAAAGATCTTCCGCGCGGCGCCCACGAGCTGGCGCACGGCGCGGAGGTTCGACGCCGCGGCGTCGAGGTCGATCTCGAGCGTCGTCGGCCGGGGCGGATGCATCCCGGACCGTCGATCAGGCAGCCGGGCGCCGGTAGCGCTCGGGCACGTCGAACTTGAAGAAGCGCGCGGCGTTGAGCCCGAGCACCTTGGCGCGGGCATCGTCGCGAAGGCCGCCCATGGTGCGCTCGATGGCCTCCGCGGAGTGCGGCCACGTGCCCTCGTGATGCGGATAGTCGTTGCCCCACATGAAGGTGTCGGTGAGGTCGTAGCGCTCGGCCAGAGCCAGACCCACCGCGTCTTCCTGGAACGAGGCGAAGCCGTGCATGCGGAAGTACTCGCTCGGCAGGTGCTTGAGCTTGGGGCGGACCCAGAAGTGATGCTTCCGGTACGCCTCGTCCATGGCATCGAGCACCCACGGGAGCCAGCCGATGCCCGCCTCGATGGTGGCAAAGCGCAGCCCGGGGAAGCGCTCGAGCACGCCGGAGGCGCAGAGATTGGCCACCGGCTCCACCGTGGGGGAGAGCGAGTGGGACACGTAGTTGATCACCGCCCCGCCGTTGCCGCGCGAGGCGCGCGGGTCGCGGCCCGTCGAGATGTGGAACGTGATGGGCAGCCCCGTGTCCTGAATGGCGGCCCACAGCGGATCGAAAGACGGCAGGTTGTAGTTCGGGTGGTCGATGTCGTGGGCGCCCCACACGGGCTTGCACGGCAGGGTGAGAGCCCGGAAGCCCACCGTGGCCACGCGCTGCACCTCGGCGATGGAGCCTTCGAGATCGGCGGTGGCGATGGCGGCCACGGGCGAGAGCCGGTCGTTATAAGGGCCGAACTGCTCCCACGCCCACTCGTTGAACACGCGGCACTGCGCCTGGGCGAAGATCGCGTCGGGAGTGGCCCACATGGACAGGCCCTTGTTGGGATAGATCACCTCGGCGTCGATGCCGTCGCGGTCCTGGTCGAGCAGACGCTGGCGCGGCTCGGCGCCCGCCAGCTGGCGCAGACGGTCCTCCCCCTCGAGATCGTTGACGCGCAGCCGGTCGGGCCGGTGGCCTTCGGAGACGCGCCACTGGACACCGTTGGCGTCGGTGATCACCCGGGGCAGGCGATCGCGATACTTCGCGTCGATGCGCTCCGCCCAGAGATTGGACGGCTCGTTGGCGTGGCAGTCGGCGGAGACGATGAAGTACTTGTTGGGATCGCCCGGGCGCGCGGTGCGGGTCCAGCCCGCGTGACCGGGAGAATCCAGCCGCCACAGGTTGGGCTCGTTGATCTCGACCTGGCTCATGCCTCTCTCTCCTTTTAGATGAGCTTCCAGTGCACGAGAGTGAACGGGACCCTGGCGTCATCGTGCGGCTCGAACACCGCTCCCACCGGGGCGCCGATGCTCACGAGCTGACGCGGATCGCCGAGCAGGTTGCCGAGCATGCGAATGCCCCCCGCCGCCGGCAATTCCACGAGCACCACGATGTACGGACCATGCTCCTTGAGGGCGGGGTGCACGGGATGCCACGCCCGCTCCCAGCTGTAGATGACGCCCCGTCCCTCCACGCGCTCCCAGCCCATCTCGAAGGACAGGCAGGCGTGGCAGATCCACTCGGGCCCCCACTGCCACGCGCGGCACTTTCCGCAGCGCTGGACGAGCAGCTCGCCGCGGCGCGTGCCCTCCCAGTAGGGCGTGTCGAGGCCGTCGGCCTCCGGCACCGGCGCGGGCATGGCCGCGGGCAGATAGTACGTCGTGGTCGCCATCAGAGCCTCGCCTCGCCGCCCAGGATGAGGCTCGACACCGGCGTGACCATGGGACCAGAGATGACCATGGACACCTCGGCGTTCGCCACCTGGTTGGTGGACTCGCCACGGATCTGCCGCACCGCCTCGATCACCAGCTCGAGGCCGTGCATGTAGCACTCGGCGAGATTGCCGCCGCTCGTGTTGAGGGGAAGCCGGCCTTTCGGGGCCACGAGATTGTCCACCACGAGGAACTCGTTGGCCTCCTCGGCGGTGAAGAAGCCGTGCTCGACCAGGCTCATGAGCACGCCGCCCGTGAAGTTCTCGTAGCTCTGCACGACCTGCACGTCCTTGGGGGCCACCTCCGCCATGTCGTAGAGCTGCGGCGCCACCGTGGTGAAGCTCGACGTGCCGTAGAGCGGCGCGTTGTGCCCGCGCGCGGCGTTGCGGTGCTCCGAGCCCTGGGCCACCCCAAGCAGATACGCCGGGCGTGGCTTGAGATCGCGCGCCCGCTCCGCGGAGGCCACGATGACCGCGGCCGCGCCGTCGTTCTCCATGCAGCAGTCGTAGAGCCGGAAGGGCTCGACGATCCAGCGCGAGGCGTCGTAGATCTCCGGGGTGAGCGGGCGCCCGTACATGACCGCGCGCGGATTGGCCTGCGCATGGTGATAGGAGGCCAGGGCGATGGCGCGCTGCGCTCCTTCGCGGATGCCGTAGTCGTGCATGAAGCGCATCACGCGCATGGCGAAGCGCTGGGCGGGGGAGATGAGGCCGTACGGAAATGTCAGCGCCGCCTCTCCCGAGACGGCGGAGCCCGGCGGCGCGGCGCCGAAGCGCTGGAACTGCCCCTGGGCCAGCGCGCGGAAGACCACCACACAGTCCGCCACGCCCCCCGCCACGGCCGCCGCGGCGTTGCCCACCGCCGCCGAGCCGCCCCCGCCGCCCCCGCCCCACTGCATGTTGGAGAAGCGCAGGGCGGGCAGGCCGAGCGCGGCGGCGATTCGCGACGGGTCGTTGCGGTCGTTGCTGTAGGACGCGAAGCCGTCGACCTGTCGCGGATCGATGCCCGCGTCGGCGCAGGCGCGGAGAATGGCCTGGAGGGCGAGGGCGAACTCGGAGTCCGGCGACTGGCCGTGCTTGTAGTACCTGGTCTCGCCGATGCCGGCGATGGCGACCTTGCCTCGAAGAGTCCGCTCCTTCACGCCGCCGTCACTCCGCCGTCGACGGGCAGGGCCACGCCGGTGACGAACGACGCCTCGTCGGAGAGCAGGAAGAGGGCGGCGTTGGCGATCTCCTCGGGCTGGCCGGTGCGGCCGAGGGGCACCGCCCCCGCCGCGCGCTTGCGTACGAGCTCTTCCGGATCCATGCCCGCGGTGGACTTCTGGTCGGGCCGCGCCACGAAGACGCGGAGCATCGGCGTGTCGATGGGGCCGGGACACACCGCGTTCACGCGGATCTTCTCCTTGGCCAGCCGCACCGCGAGACTCTTGACGAAGCCCACCACCCCGAACTTGCACATCGAGTAGACGGGGCTGTAGCCCGAGCCCTGGAGGCCCGAGGTGGACGCGGTGAAGAGCAGGCTGCCGCCGCCGCGCGCGCGAAGCTCGGGGATGGCCGCCTCGGTGGTCATGAGCACCGTGCGCAGGTTCAGATCGATGGCGAGGTCGAAGCTGGCCATGTCGATGCCTTCGACGGCGGCGGGACCAGGATGCCCGACGTGGTTCCACACGAAGTCCAGCCCCTTGAAGCGGCTCACCGTGTCCCACACGATGCGGCGCGAGTCCTCGTCCTTGGTCAGGTCGGCCGTGATGCCGTGGGCCGTACCGCCGGCCGCGGCGATCTCGTTCACGACTCGCTCTACGCCCGCCGCGTCCACGTCCACTACCGCCACCTGCGCGCCCTCGCGGGCGAATCTGAGCGCACCCGCGCGCCCCATGCCCGAGGCAGCCGCGGTCACGATTCCGATCTTTCCCGCCAGGCGCATCGATCCTCCTTTGGATCCAGTGTGAGCCCAGAGTTTATACCGCAAGCCGCCCACGCGATACAACCGCGCGGTGGTGTCTGAGGCTGAAAACCGTGGCCAGGGGAAGCCCACCGGCGGGCTGTGGCATACTCCTGCCATGGCAATCGCCGGTCAAACGAAGACGCTACTGAGGAGGTCGTGACGAACACGCACGAACGGAAGCGGACCGTGGACGCGGTCATCGTGGGCGCCGGGTTCGCGGGGCTCTACATGCTACACCGCCTGCGCGGGCTCGGGCTCACGGTGCGGGTCTTCGAGGCGGGCAAGGGCGTCGGCGGCACGTGGTACTGGAACCGCTACCCGGGCGCCCGCTGCGACGTCGAGAGCATGGACTACTCCTACTCTTTCTCGAATGACCTCCAGCAGGAATGGCGCTGGACCGAGCGTTACGCCTCCCAGCCGGAGATCCTGAAATACATCAACCACGTGGCGGACCGCTTCGACCTGCGCCGCGACATCCAACTCGAGACACGCGTGACCGCCGCCGTCTTCGACGAGGCGACGAGCCGCTGGACCGTCCGGACCGATCGCGGCGAGGAGATCTCGGCCCAGTACTGCATCATGGCCACCGGGTGTCTCTCCACCGCCCAGGTGCCCAAGTACCCGGGTCTCGAGCGCTTCGAGGGCACGTGGTATCACACGGGCAACTGGCCGCACGAAGGCGTGGACTTCACGGGGCAGCGCGTCGGCGTCATCGGCACGGGCTCCTCCGCCATCCAGTCCATCCCGATCATTGCCGGGCAGGCCGCGCATCTCTTCGTCTTCCAGCGCACACCGAACTTCAGCGTGCCCGCGCACAATGCGCCGCTGGATCCGGACTACGAGCGGAGCGTGAAGGCGAACTACGCGGACTTCCGGCGCCAGGCGCGCGAGTCGCGCGTGGGCTTCGTGGTCGAACGCAACGACAAGTCGGCCCTCGAGGTGTCACCGGACGAGCGCGAGCGCGAATATGAAGCTCGCTGGAGACGCGGCGGCCTCGGCTTCAGCTCGACCTTCACCGACCTGCTCATCAGCAAGGACGCCAACGATACCGCGGCCGATTTCTTCCACGCCAAGATCCGGTCGATCGTCCGCGACCCCGCCGTCGCCGAGACGCTCCTGCCGCGGCACTATCCGCTGGGCACCAAGCGCCTGTGCGTCGACACCGACTACTACGCCACCTTCAACCGCGGCAATGTCACCCTGATCGACCTGAAGACATCGCCCATCGAGGCCATAACCCCGGACGGGCTGCGCACCCGGGACCAGTCGTATGCGCTCGACCGCATCGTCTTCGCCACGGGCTTCGACGCCATGACGGGCGCCCTTCTCGCCGTCGACATCCGCGGGCGAGGTGGCAGGTCGCTGAAGGAGAAGTGGGCGGAAGGCCCGCGGAGCTATCTCGGCGTGGCCATCGCCGGCTTCCCGAATCTCTTCACCATCACCGGGCCCGGCAGCCCCTCCGTGCTGAGCAATATGATCGTGTCGATCGAGCAGCACGCGGACTGGATCGCCGACTGCGTCGAGTACCTCCGCAACAACGGTTGCATGGCCATCGAGGCCACGGTGGAAGCCGAAGCCCAGTGGGTGCAGCACGTCAACGAGGTGGGCCACCTCACGCTCTATCCCCAGGCCAACTCCTGGTACATGGGCGCGAACATCCCCGGCAAGCCTCGCATCTTCATGCCGTATATCGGCGGCGTCGGCGTGTACCGGCAGAAATGCGACGAGGTCGCGATGAAGGGCTACGAAGGGTTCCGACTGAAGTAGCCCCCCTCAGAGGACGCATGGACGATCTGCTGATCCGCGGCGGTCACGTGCTGGACGGCACGGGTGGGCCCGGGCGCGACGCCGACGTGGCCGTGCGCGACGGTCGTATCGCGGCGATCGAGCCGAGCTCGTCGCGCCCCGCCCGTCGGATCGTTTCCGCGCAGGGCCAGGTGGTGGCGCCGGGCTTCATCGACATCCACACTCACTCCGACTTCACTCTGCCGTTGAATCCGCGGGCGGAGTCGAAGGTCCGGCAGGGCGTCACCACCGAGGTCGTCGGCAACTGTGGGTTTTCCGTCGCCCCCGCCCTTCCCGGCCGCGCCGACATGCTGCGCGAGTATCTCGCGTCGAGCGCGCCGTGGCTGTCCTTCCACGAGACGACGTTTGCCGAGTACGTCGCGGCTTTTCCCCCGACCTCCGTCAACGTGATTCTCCAGGTCGGGCATCACACCCTGCGCCTGATGACGGCGGGCATGGAAGACCGCCCGCTCACGAATGCCGAGCGCGCAGCCATGGAGCGGCTGCTGGAAGAAGCGCTCAGGGCCGGGGCGTGGGGGCTCTCGTCCGGGCTCTTCACCGCGCCCGGGGGATACGCCGACGCCGAGGAGATCCATGCGCTCGCGCGCGTGCTCGCCCGGCACCGCGCCGCGTACGCGTCGCATATCCGCGACGAGGCCAACCACGTCTTCGCCGCGGTCCGCGAGGCGATCGCGGTCGCGGAGGCGACCGGCGTGCATGTGCAGATCGCCCACCTCAAGCTCTCCGGCACCGACAACTGGGGCGGGGCGGCCCGCCTGCTCACGGAGATCGAGACGGCGCGGCGGCGGGGGCTACCCGTGGACGTCGACGCCTATCCGTACGACACGGCCACGAACCCGCTCCGCAACCTCCTGCCCCGCTGGATCATGGAGGGGGGGATCCCCGCCATGCTCGAGCGCCTCGGCCGTCGCGACATCCGCGCGCGTCTGCGCGACGACATCGCGCGGGACGGGCTCACCAACTTCGGCCGCATCCCGTCGTGGGACGTGGTCCGCGTGGCCGTGTCTCCGCATCTTCCCGAGCACGCGGGCCGCACCTTCGGCGACATCGCGCGCGGCCGCGCCGTGAATCCCCTCGACGCCGTCTGTGATTTCATCGTGGCCGATCGCGGCGAGACGCGCATTCTCGTCACCTCGATGACCGAGCCCGACGTCCGCGAGATCACCCGCGCGCCGTGGGTCCTCGTCGGTTCGGACGCCAACGCCCTGGCCGTCTCCGGCGTGACCGGGCAAGGGAAGCCCCACCCCCGCAGCTACGGGACTCATGCGCGGCTGCTCGGGCCGTGCGTGCGGGACTGGAAGCTCTTCACCCTCGAGACTGCCGTGCACAAGACCACCGGCGGCGCGGCCCGGGCGCTCGGGCTCGCGGATCGGGGTCTGCTGCGGAACGGGTTCCGGGCCGACGTGGCCGTGTTCGAGCCGGCGCGGATCGCCGACCAGTCCACCTATCCCGAGCCGCACCGGTATGCCACCGGTGTCTCCACCGTGATCGTCAATGGCGAGGTAGTGGTCGACGGCGGTGATCACACCGGCGCGTTGCCCGGCTCCGTTCTTCGGCGCGGAGTAGACGGGACGCCGCCGTCGCGCTGAGGCGCGACCTCCCAGCACTCCCCCTCACCCTGCCCTCTCCCCCCTCCGGGGGCGAGGGACCGAAGAACCCTCTCCCTCCTGGGAGGGAGAGGGCAGGGTGAGGGTGGGAGGCGTATTTGCTAGGGCTACCGAGCGATGACCTCGAGCACAGCCTTCTCCGCACGCACCGCGGCCAGCACCACCGAGTGAATCGCCCGCTCGCCCAAGAGCCGCTCGGCCATCTCGCGCGCCGCCGTCCGGTCGGGCAGGCTCTCCACCTTGTTGATCAGGGCCACGACTCGGGCGCCCGCCGGCACTCCCTTCCGTCCGCCCTCGGGATGAGCGAGGACGCGGGCCACCATTTCGGGCGTGATCGGCGTTCCGAGCGGCGCGCCGCACAGCGTGGCGACCAGCTCGGGGCGGTGCACGTGATCGGCGTCCAGCGTCTTGCCGAGGATATCGGCGCCGACCACGATGACCACGAGCGTCGTCTCGGCGGGGATCACGGGCTCGTGCCCGGCCGGCGCCTTGAACGCGCGCATCCGGGAGCCGTCGGCCTCGTTCAGGATGCACACGCCGGGGAACCATCCGCGCAGGCGCCGGAAAAGATCCACGGAGACGCCCTCGGCCTTGCCGGTCCTCGCGTCGGTGGCCCCGACGACGAGCACCTGCCCGTGGGCGGCCAGCGCGGCGGCCACGCGGTCCCGTGTCACGTGGTCAGCGAATACGTGGGCGGGCGAGAGGGCGATCTGCGCCCCGAAGATCTTGGTGGTGGTGGTGGTGATCGCCTGCCCGCCCTTGTCCACCATCTCGCGGGCGAGGCGAAACATGGCCGTGCTCTTCCCGCCTCCGCCCACGAGCGCGACGACCTCCGCGCCCGTCACGCCCAGCGCATCGGCTAACGTCACTCGCGGTCAGCCCTGGGCGCCCTTCGCCGCGCGCTCCATCAGATCCTTGGCGCCCGCCTGGACCCATGGAAAGAAGGGGGTCATCAGCGCCCGCACGCCCAGGCGCGTGTAGCGCTCCACGTTGCCGGCGTTCACGAGGGTGCCCGCAACACGGCCGGCCTGGACGATCTTCGCTATGGACTTGTCTATGGTCTGCTGGACATCCGCGTGGCCCATATTGCCGATGTGCCCCATGGACGTGGCCAGGTCGCTCGGCGCCACAAAGAACGCGTCGATATGGTCGACGCTCAGGATCTCGTCGAGGTTTCCGACGGCCACGATGTCCTCGATCAGCACGATCACCAGGCTCTGGTCGTTGGCGGTCTTGAGATAATCGTCCACACCGAAGCCCTGCCGACTCGTGAACATGCCGCGCTTCCCGAGCGGCGCGAACTTCGCGGCCTCCACGACCGCCTGGGCCTCGGGGCGCGTGTTGACGTGCGGCACCACGATGCCTTGGGCGCCCCGGTCGAGCGTGCGATAGATGGTGGCGTAGTCGTTGTCCATCACGCGAACGACGGAGGTCACCCCCCAGAGATCGCAGGCCCGTGTCAGGTTGCCGAGGTCGGCGTAGTCGACGCCGCCGTGCTCGCCCTCCAGCCAGATGCCGTCCACCCCCAGCGTGCCGAGCTGATCGATCAGGTCCGGCTCGTTGGTCCCGGCCACGATGGTGGCCACCTTCCCGGCGGCGAGCTGCTGCTTCACGCGATTCGGTCGGATCTTCACGGCATCTCCTTAGTGGTCGGCCGCAGGAAAGCTGAAGACGTTCGCGGGCTCGTGGTGAAGGTCGTGGTCGCGGCGCAGGCGCCGCACCATGTCCAGGGCGTAGGGCGCTCCTTCCCGCGTCCGAGGAATGTCCTCCTCCCAGTGATGACGGAGGACGCCGATCCTGAGCCCGCGCAGATCCTGGCCCAGCGCCTGGCGGTACGGAGGTATCGGCCGCTCGAGGCTCCCCGCGTCTTTCGTGTCGAAGCCGGCAAGGACCTCCA
>WNGB01007918.1_pt1 | contig 15201 bp, 12 predicted proteins | sample 5400681 | NCBI WGS metagenome assembly WNGB01 (sample SAMN13153367, study PRJNA577476) | soil metagenome | isolation source: 115 cm soil or saprolite under grassland replicate 2 | place: USA:California | collected 2016-06-15
ATGGAAAGGAAAATTCGACGGCAAAGATTACAAGGTTACCGGCGATCCCGATGCGGATATGCGTTCATACAAGAAGATAAATGATCGAACCCTCTTTATGACGGCCAAAAAGAGCGGTGAGGTCGTGGCTCAAGGTTTGATCGTCGTGTCTGCTGATGGAAAAAGCCAAGACGTAACTCTAACTTCGCCCGACGCGGTGATGAGCGTTTACAGGGAAAAAGGGAAGGAAAAGACGACGGAGAAAGCGAAGGAGAAAGGGTTTAGGAACAAGGCCATTTACGACAAAGAATAATCCGTTAGGCCCGATCCTGACATTGACGGAGGATCAAGTAAACGTGTGCAGGAATTGTCGGTGATATCGGGACGCATTTCATTTGTTATCCGATCGATTCCAAAGGGCGAATGATCTGCATTGCTGGCGCACATCGCGACGACGGAAACGCAAGAACGAGGGGTTCGCTTCCCTCACCCGATTTTTCATAATGCCCTCAAAAATCGGTCAAGTGACCGTTCTACGGTACTGGCTGAAGGCTCCCGTGAGGTTTGATATCGCTCTTCAAAAAAATCGCTACGTTCTGCTCGCCACAACGATATTCAATGTAGTTGCAGTCCCTGAGGCGGGTCCGAAATTTTTCGTAGAATCTGTCCCACCATGGGCGTCGACCCGGCGGCGTCTTACTGATCACTGCTGAAATGTCCAATCGAGTCAAGTATGACAAGCAACCCTCGCCTTCGAAAACTTCGCGATAGAGGTCCCAATATCGCGCCGGTCCGAACCAGTCGCCCACGCTTATGATATTTGCGTCTTTCCGAAATTGAAAATGAGGGCGGGGAAACCCCTCCATCACAAGAACGTGTGTCTGCTGTTTGTGCTCAGAAAGTAGCGTCTTGATAACAGCCTCAACTGCCTGGTAGCCACGCACGTTTTTCTCCAAATAACGTTCTCGATCACCGCCCATGTCCGCGAACTCAGATGTTTCACGGTAATAGTTACGATAGAATTCAACCGACCCGCGCGTTGGACTCGGTACGATAAGAGCAAAGCAGAATGCACCGGTAGCAACGCGCATCCACGTCGCTATTCGGGAATTTCGATGGCTATCTGCGCGCAAACCAATGAACGAGATAACAACGCCGATCCACGCGACGAGTACGGGATACCAGTGAAGCGCATGTCTTCCATCCGCGTTGTAAAACCAGGGTAGCGCAAGATATATGACTGCAACCGACAAGTAGACAAACCTTTTCGGCGCGTGGCACGCTTGTTGACAGCATAACAAAACAAGTAGAAACACGGCCGGCGCATACAGCAGCAGAAATGCTGCGGTTACACCTTCACGGCCGAAAGGTAGTTGCCCCGGACTGATGAAGTACTTAAAGGGAAAGGACAACAAACGAACTGGACTTTTCAAGTCACTCTCTTTGCCAGTCAAATAGACCCAAGCGGCGTCGGCTTGTGTGAAAACGGGGTCCGGATGGTCGAACAACAAATTAAACATCGGCGGAGTAGGATCGTGAGCTTCCGACAGGTTCCGGATATACCAGGGTAGACTGAGCCCTACGAGAGCGAAGGCAAGGAGTGCGATCTCTCGTCGTGGCAATCGGGTCGCCGAGGCGAGCAACAGCGAAACAATGAAAAAGGGCAAATGACCGATGAGGGTAAGCTTCATCCCGACACAAAAAGCGGCGATTACAGCGAGTTCCCAGGCGAAGTGTCGGTGCGACAATGTTTTGTAAACACAAAGAACCGATACAAGGATAAAAAGGCCTATAGGTACATCCACGTACCCGCTGTTCAGATATTGAAGGAACACCGGAGAGAGCGCCAGGCTGAGAGGAATTAAGAACTGAGGCAGGAAGGGAAACAAGCGTCGTCGCTGAGGGCCGTTGGTCGGGTGCAATTCCGCAGGGACGAAAAATGCCAAAATCCCCAAACACGTAAGCAAGCCACAGAGCCAGGTTAGGAAATGACAATAATCACCTAGCTTCAGAATAAAAAACGCGCTGTCGAACAACAAAAAATTGTTTGCGTAGTACGGAAAACGAAGAAACGGATCGACATAGATGCGCCCGGCGTTCGCCCAGTCTGCCGCGTACGCCAAATGGTAGCTTACTGGGTCGCCGCGGATGGGCGGCAGGATTGCGGGGATTCCCAGTGCCAGAAACAGAACGTAAATGCAAAGGGCTGGAAGCGTCCAACCTTTGACGAAATCCTGGACTATGCGCCTCCAAAACTTTAATGACAGCCAGTTGTCACGCTTCAGCAGCCAGAATAAGGCGGTGTCCAATATTAAAAGGCCTGCGAGCCCGAATCGATTCAACAAATGCGCAAATCCCAGCAATAACAATCCGAATCCGGATAGCGCCATTCCTGCAACAGAAGTGATGATAAGCGTATCAAGTCGGCAAGGCTTCGAATTGTCAGGGCAATTTTTCCATAACAACCGCCCGGTTGTAAAAAAAAACAACCACACGACGTGAGCCACTATCAAACCCAGCAGGTAACTCCTCAAAACGGACATGTTGAGCAAGGGTGTTGGCGTTTATCACATGCCAAATCAGAATACAAGGATCGGTGTAATTATCCGGAAGATATGCGTCCTGCCGTAACGGCGAACTGCAGACTGTGACGGCAGTTCCCGGCGATTCTTCCTATCCAAATTTCCGTTTATCGAATATCATCCGCGCCAACTTTTCCGGAGGATTCTTCAAGAAAATGCAACCCCGAGAATTTGGCTTTGAAGGATTACTGCGTTGCCCACTCCGGTGTGTGATCGAAACCGCGTTTGCTTCCCTTTACCTGCTTGCGGCCTGTAGAGCGACTCTTGAGCGATTGTTCTTTTGGATCTTATACAAATTATGTCTCGACATACCGCTCCGTCCACTTAAGGATTTGGAATGGCACAAAGGAAAGAAACTCCGACACCACCACCGCCTGAGCCTCCTCCTCCTCAGGGAACTACTGGCCACTAAGCCAGTCGTAATCTTCAGCAGAGTCCGGCAAACGCCTTTGAAACAAGGCGTCCTGTGTCGCTTTGTGCGTTGCTGCTCCTTTTTGCTTCACGCGAAGCTGAATCTGCCGCTGTTGCTCTGCCCATCGGGCGGCGTTTATGCGAAATCCCTTAGCGTCCGAAGAATCGTCTGAACGATTTGAACAAGCGGCCGGGAAAAGCAGATGCTCTCTGAGGCCCATTCGGCGCCTGTTGGGCAAAGGGCCATTGCATTCCGCCATGCACCTGGCAGGCACCGGCTGGTATCTTGTCGACGGGCAAATCGATGTCGTAAGCGGAGCCGGCCGCCGTGCAACCGGTGGTGGCAAGTTGATTTGAAATCGAACAGACGGTCGCACGTTGAATTGGCATTTTCGGTTGAAACGGCTCGGCCGGGTAATGCCGCGACGATTTGTTCATGACCTGAGTCCAAACCGGCAACGCCAGAGCAGCGCCGTAGCCGCGCGCGACAATCGTGGTCGGCTGATCGAATCCGACCCACACACCGCAGGTCAACGTGCTCGTGAACCCGACGAACCAGGCGTCCTTGTAATCGTTGGTAGTGCCGGTCTTGCCTGCCGCCGACAATCTGAAGCCTAACGAACGCGCGCTCGCGGCGGTGCCTTTAGTCAACACGTCCTCCATTACTTCCGAAGTCATCCAGGCCGCACCGGGGTCGACGGCCTGCGAAGCGATATGCGCTGCGAGATAAATCGGTTTGTGTTGCTGATCGTCGATACGCTCGATGATGTATGCCTGCCTGCGCACTCCGGCATTGGGAAACACAGTGTAAGCGGAAGTTAGATCTTTCAGGTTGCTCTCGAACGAACCGATGTAGCTGGCGGGGCCGTGCGGAACGTTTTGAGCGATGCCGAGATCATTCGCGATTTTTTGTATCGTATCGAGGCCGGCGAACTGGCCAACGCGCACGCTCATGGTGTTGCGCGAATGAACGAGGCCGTAGGAGCAAGGCATGGTCCCGCCGTACGTGCCGTCGGAATTTGCCGGCGACCAATTACCGGCTCCGTCGATTTCGCCGGGCTGAATCGGACCGTCGCTGATCGCGGCGCCCGGCAATAAACCGTGGCTGAAAGCGATCGCATAGACGAAAGGCTTGAATGCTGAACCTACTTGCCGGTTCGCCGGAGCCAGCGCCCGATTGAATTTGCTTTGCGCGTAATCACGGCCGCCCACGAGCGCGCGGATCCCGCCACTAGCATTATCGATCACGACTACAGCGCCTTCGAGGTACGGCATCGCGGCGTCCCCTTCCTCGTTTTCAGGCAGTTTATACTCCGCCTTGGTCGGATGCCGGAAATTGGACTGGTGTTCGATCTTGCTCAGTTGCGTCTCTAGCGCATCTTGCGCGGCGTTTTGCACGGATGGATCGAGCGTCGTGTAAATGGAAAGCCCTCCATCATCCATCTGGTCTTGAGTCAGGATCAGGCTTAAGGCGCGCTGCACAGCGTCCATCGCATAGTTCTCCTGGATCTGTGGCAGTCGCTTCGGATGGGTGACGATTTTTGTTTTTTTCGCCTGCTCGGCCTGTGACGGCGTAATTTTTTTCAGTGCCACCATGCGGTCCAAGACCGCGTCGCGCTGGATCGCCGCCCCCTCGGGATTTTTCAATGGCGAGAAACGATTCGGGCCACGGATGAGACCCGCCAACAGCGCAGCTTCCGAAAGATTCAGCTTCGAAGCGTTCTTCCCGAAGTAAGCTTGTGAAGCGGTCTCGACTCCGTAACAACCGGCACCGAAATAAATGCGGTTAACGTATAGCTCGAGAATCTGTTGCTTCGTAAACTCGCGTTCGATTCGCAGCGCCACCATTGCTTCCAGCAGTTTGCGGCTGAACGTACGGCCACCCAAAGGAAGGCTATTGCGCGCCAGTTGCATTGTCAGACTGCTTGCGCCTTCCTTCGCCGACATACTGACAATGTCGCGGCTCAACGCACGCAGCACTCCACGCCAATCAATACCTTTGTGGTCATAGAATCGAGTGTCCTCGCGCGCCAGCACAGCCGCGATGAATTCTGGTGAGACTTCGCTCAGCGAAATCTTGAGACGATTCGCGCCTGCAAGACGGCTGTAAATCTTCCCATCAACGTCGTAAACGGTGCTTCGCTCCGGCATTTCCCCGACATTTTTCATGTCGAAGGTTTGTGCCCAAGTTCCGTAAAAGAGAAAAACGGCGAACGCAGCGCCCGCTAGCAATAGAAGCAGCGTTATCTTCCAGCCGTAACGAAAAAGAATCTTTCCGCGCGCTTTCTTCGGGCGTCGAAGGCGAGCGAACACTTTCATTGGCTAGGAAACAAGCCCGAATCTAGCCGCACACCGCGTTGCGCGAAAGAAAACCAAATCGCTCGCTGCACGAAATGCGAATTGCAAGGCGTCCGACAAGGCAGACGCGGTGACGTTTCAAGGAAACGCCGTACAATGTCTACAAGTTGAGTTTCACCGCGCCCTCGTGTTGCTCGTTCGCGCACGGCGCGTTGGTCGGGACGTCGGTGGCGGCATCGCTCGCTTCGACGAGTCTGTTCTCGACGAGATAACGTTCGACCTCCTCTCCGCTGACGTCGGCGAGCATGCGGCCGTTGATCTCGACACACGGCGAAAGCGGCTGCCCACTTTTGGTTTCCATTTCCCAGCGGAACGCCGGGTTTTGAATAATGTCCTTCTCGGTGTAGGGCACGTTGTATTTGGCCAGAACAGCGCGGACACCGGCGCTCCAGCCACAATAAGTTTTCAAATATGCGGTAACTTCTGGTTTTTGCATCGGGAGAATATATCACAACTTTAAACCGTGTAATCTAGGTCGGGCATTGAAAGTTATCAGCGCTTCGCCTGGACACACCTTGAGGATTCAATCGTAACAGCCGGTCAGATTGGCCGCTCAGCACAGCCATAATTGTCGAGTGACACGATGCATTTGAGTGAATGCTGTGAATCGTTTCGTGATCGTCGGACTGTCGGTCTTAATCGGCGTTCTGCCAGCAGCGGCGAAGAAGAAGGCGACGCCAAAGTCAAATCAGCCGAAGAAGGCTGGGATCGAGGCGGCGACGCGGCTCCAGGTTTTTCTAGATCGCGCAAACTTCAGCCCGGGCAGGATCGACGGCCGCTACAACGATTTTACCCGGAAGGCACTTTCGCTTTACCGCGAATCGCGAGGGGAACAAGCGCAGCCCACGACGCCACAATCCCGCCGACACGCCAATGCCCCGCCTGACGTTGCTGGACTCGATCTCGCCAGTGTGGAACCGGTGTTCGTTTCATACACTGTTACCGAGGCGGACGTTCAAACCGTTGGACAATTGCCGAGTCATGTACCTGAGCAGTCAAAATTGAAATTTCTGCCGTACCGTGATGTTGCCGACGCAATCGCGGAAAAATTTCACAGCGACATTCACTTCCTTGAACAACTTAATCCGCGCAAATTGAAAGGACTTAAAGCAGGCGATCAGCTGAAGGTGCCAAATGTCGAGCCATTCGAACTCGCTTCGGTGAAAGACATTAAGCCCGGCAGTGAAACTGCCTCGCAAGCGGCGAACGAAGTTGAAGATCAACCTGAAATCCAAGCGCCAACTCCTGGCGAAAGTGGAGCATCAAGAAATGTCGCCACAAAAGTGGATACGAAAACAAACATGCTCGGAGTTTTCGAGGCCGAGAAGCTGATCGCCGCGTATCCTGTCACGATCGGCTCTGCGCACAACACCTCACCAATCGGCGACTGGAAGGTGCGAGGCATCGCCAAGTTGCCCAGGTTTCGTTACGACAAGGAGATGCTCGAGCATGGCGAACGCAGCGGCAATTTCTACATGCTCCCACCGGGCCCGCGGAATCTGGTAGGCGTGATGTGGATTGCGCTTAACAAGAAAGGTATCGGCATTCACGGGACGAATGAACCAGGTTCGATCGGACGCGCTGTGAGCCACGGCTGCATTCGCCTGGCGAATTGGGACGTTGTCCGGCTTGCGGCGAAAATAAAAGCGGGCGATAACGTTTCAATTCACTGAATTGAGATGAGTGAAACGCTCGCCGCTCGCGCCCACGCGATTTTGCACGACTGGATCCAGTCCGAAAGCCTGCGGAAACACTGCTATGCAGTCGCTGATTCAATGAAGCATTTCGCGCAATTGCGCAGCGAAGACGCCGATCTCTGGGAAGCCGTCGGATTGTTGCATGACATGGATTATGAACGGCATCCGAATCTCGAACGTAGCGCCACCGCAGGTCACCCGTTTGTCGGCGTCGCCTGGCTGCGCGAGAACAGTTGGAGCGAGGAGGTGTGTCGCGCGATTCTTTCGCACGCCGATTACTCAGGCGTTTCGCGGGAAACGCCGCTGGAGAAGACTCTCTACGCCGTGGACGAGCTAAGCAGTTTCGTCGTGGCGGTCGCGCTGGTGCGCCCGACAAAAAGCATTCACGACGTCGACGTCCGCGCGGTGAAAAAGAAAATGAAAGACAAAGCATTCGCCCGCGCCGTGAGCCGCGACGACATCATCCGCGGCGCAGAACACTTGGGAATGCCACTCGACGACGTCATCGACCAAGTCATCGCCGCGCTGAAAGGTGACGCAGAGCGGCTGGGTCTCGTCGGTACATCATAGCGGAACCGGGGTTACAATTTTTCCGCGATGATTTCCAGCACCAGTGGTGTGAGCATCCGGGCATTCGGATTTTTCTCTGCACTCGCGAGAGCGGTGCGGACTTCCGCGGCAAACTTGCGATCGATTCGCCCGATTTCGATCAAGCGTTCGAGATACGTCTCGATAAACGTGGCAGGCCATCGCCACATGTAATCGCTCGGGCGGAGGCAAAAGATGTGCGGCCTTGCGGAGCGAATCACAAAACCATTCTCACCAAGCAGTCCCGGTAATTGGAGCGCGCCATCGGGTTCGCCGCCAGATTCCCGCCACGTCGCGATCACGTGTTCGCGGAAACGTTCCTGCATTAGCAGTCGAGGAAAGAATCGCCACGTCTCGTAATGACCATACTCGTGAAAAATGGCGACGCTGCCTTTTGGCATAACGCCGCCAAGTTTTTCAATCAATAGCGACTGGTCATTGACAAAGGACACGACCCAGCGGCACCAGGCGAAATCGTAGTCGCCCTTCGGCAAATCACCTTTCATCAAATCCAAGTCGTGAATCTTTACGTTCGCGAACGAGCGCGCGCGGCAGATTGTTTCCAGCGCGCGAATGAAATTCTGCGAACGTTCCAGTGCTACCACTTCACCCGTGGGCCCGACGATCTCAGCCAGATCAATGGCTGCGTAGCCGGGACCAGCTCCGACGTCGAGCACCCGTTTGCCAACTGTGATGCCGGCTCGTTGCCAACAGTCCAAAACAACCGGTCGCCAGACACGATGTTGCAGGCCTAGTCTGGCCAATTCCTCCTCATGCGTGCCGAGGACATAATCGCGGTCCGCTGCCATTCCTGATCGTCACTGATCGACGCCGGATTACAAACGCGATTGTTCCTGCGCAGTCGGATCTGTCCCTGATGAGTCAGCAATTCTCCAGATCGAGGAGAACGGAAGCGACACGGGACATTTTCTCTTTTGAGAGTTCGGGATAGATCGGGAGTGAAAGACAGTGTTCGCACAGCGCTTCCGTCACTGGAAGGTCGCCTGATCGATAATCAAGATGCGCGTAAGCTTTTTGGAGGTGAATCGGCACAGGATAATGAATGGCACTCTGGATCCCGACGTCCTGCAAGGCAGAACGGACGCGATCACGCTCTGGAGTTTCAATCACGTAGCAATGCCAGACGCATTCTGAATCGGACATATGCGCAGGCAGCTTGTATGACGAGTCCTTCAGCAATTCTGTGTATTGTCGCGCGCAATCAATGCGAGCCGTATTCCATTCGTCGAGGTGCTTGAGTTTTATCGAGAGCACAGCCCCTTGGAAGCTATCCATGCGGTAGTTATACCCGATTTCGTCGTGCAAGTATTTTTGGCTTTGCGCGTGATCGCGGAGAGAACGGGCGCGCTGCGCTATGGATGCATCGTTCGTGATCAAGGCGCCGCCTTCCCCGTAGGCCCCGAGGTTTTTACTCGGATAAAAACTAAAACACGCAATTTGACCAAACTGGCCCACGCGTCTGCCGCGGTATCTTGCGCCGTGGGCCTGCGCAGCATCTTCGATAACCGGCATTCCATGTCGCTCAGCGATTTCCTTGATGCGGTCCATCTCTGCCGGCATTCCATACAGATGCACCGGGATAATTGCTTTTGTGCGCGATGTGATCGCCGCTTCGAGGTTGTCCGGGTTCAAGGTGCGGCGAACAGGGTCAATATCGACGAAAACCGGCGTCGCGCCGACATAGCTGATAGCCCATGCGGTTGCTATGAACGTCATTGAGACCGTGACGACTTCGTCCCCCGGACCGACATCCAGGCAACGCAAAGCCAGATGCAGCGCGCTCGTGCCACTGTTCAGGCTGATACAATGATCAACTCCGCAGTACGCTGCGAATTTGGCCTCGAACTCTGAAGTTGCTCGGCCCTGAGCGAAGCTGGTCGACTCACAAACCTCCTCCAATGCCCTCAACACTTCGCTGCGCAGAGTCCGATACTGCGCTCGAAGATCCAAATACGGTACAGTTTCCATTTCAGTCTGATTTAATTCGAGACGCACGCGGGTCGAGGAATTTGTTTCTTTTGCTGACCAATGTAGGCGTAGATACGCAATGTCGCTACCGGCCGCCTCAGCTGCTCAGCTCAAGCCCGCGGTAAAAATCGAAGACCATGCGAAAACCAAATCAATTATGTGCGTCGAAAAGAAAACGAAAGAGGGGTGTTATAATTATCTCTAATGCCGGGTTTAACAACCTAACTGGTTGCGAATCGTAATGCTTCGCCAGGGCATCGCATGTTCGGTCGCGCATCCGAGTGTTGCCGATTCGTCTGAGCCGGAACATTAGCAGATATCACTCTGTCTCGAGCACCACTTTGATCAGCAACCTCTTTGCATGAAGATCGCATAGACCGTTCTTCCTTATCAAAACGTGTTCCGTCGCTCTACCGGCGAATCTCGAGGCTGCCCTCGGTGGACGCGGAACGGAGAATCACTCTGTGTAGCGACCTTTCTGGGACGTCGACGAACGGAGTTGTCCGGCGGGCGCTCCGATAACGCCTGCGTGAGCGCAAGAACGGAATGTTCCGGAGCCGGCAATGAGGCGCGGACGCAGAGCGCGGCAAGGGTTGTCGCCAAAGAAAAGTCAGAGACGACCGCCAATCTGCGAGATTCGTTATATCCAGCCCATCAGCGAATGACCAAGTTTTGAATTTACATGCCGTAACCATCAAGTTAATCTGCCAATGGTGAGATTCTTCCTGGCGCTTCTGTCGGGCTTTGCCACTGTTGGTGCGTTCTCGAGCAGCGCAGAGGACGTTCTCCCGCCACGTTTCAACTTTGATCGCTACACAGCGATGGTAGATCATTCACCATTCGCGGTCGCCACGGCGGTGGCTTTGCCCGAAGCAACGTCTGACTTTTCCAGAGACCTTTACGTCGCAAACGCCGCGCGTTCGTCTGAAGGCGATATGGTCACAATTAGGTCGAGTTCGGACCAAAATTTCAAAAAATACCTGACCACCAGGCAGCCAGTGGATGGGTACAGCATCGCTCAGATTGAATGGTCAGAGGATGTAGGCAAAACGAAGGTAACCATTAGCAAGGACGGAGAATTTGCGACACTTACCTTTAACCAATCGTTTCTCTCGCAAGCTGCGTCCGCTGGACGGCCCGTTGTTGATCAAATGTCCCCAAGGGTGCCGATCATCCCCTCGCCAGGGGCGGACCAAGCTTCTCGTGCCCCTGCGCGCGGCGTCATTGAGCGAAATCCCAAAATAGCCTCTGCGCCTGCATCGAACGCAGCCGGTGACTCGCGGGAGCAGCCTGCCTCAGTCCCCGCTGTGCCAGTGCCCCCTCCTCGTATTGCGCCTCCCAAACCACTCCCGCCGAGTGCGCAGCTGTCGGACAAATAGCAGCAATAGGCTCTTACGGGAGGGGGATAACGAACGAAAGTGGCAGCTGCTGAAGCTGCAGTTTATTTTCGTTGCGAGTAACGTCGATCCGCAATGATGGGATTTGTCATAGACCAAGTCGGATTCGAGGCTATCCCAGGCGCAAATCGTTGCGCCTGGGGCTGGGGACACGCAACCCTGCACCTGAGTGCGCCTGACGGATATGCACGACTCCAGGCAACAGCATAACTGGTGGCGCTCGCCGAGGCGAGCGCCACCAAAATGTCCAAGCTTTATTTATTCGCGACTACTTTCGGAGCCGGCTTGCTAGCTTCAAGCTGGGCGCTCACTTTCTGGATTTGAGCTGCCTGCTCTTTGAGCTGCGCCGTGAGAACCTGCATCTCTTTCTGCTGCAGCGCGACAGTCGATTTCAAGTCAGCGATACTGGCCTGCTGTTCCTCCACTTTTTTGTGCTCTTTGAGAAATTCATTGAGTATCATCACGCTCACCTGCTTGTAGTGCACGCTCTCAGGCTGACCGTTGCTGTACGCTACCAAGTCCGGGCAGGCCTCTGCCACGTCCTCGGCGATCAGGCCAAAGGCGGTCGGCTGCGCGGGGTTAACCTCCTTCTTAATGCGGTAAGTGACTGGTTTCAGCTTGAACAGTGCTTCGCTCGCTTTATCCATCGGCTTGATGTCTTCTTTGTAACGTCGCGAGGACGAATCGTGGCCGAGTCGTTGAAAATTGCCGCTACCCGCATTCAACTCAATACTAACGTCATCAACCGTCCCGCCTGTGGGCTGAGCAAACCCGGCGATACCGCCGATGAAGGTGGTTGTGGCCGCAGGGTTGAGGCCCCGGCCGATCTGAATGGTGCCAAACCCTATTAACTCCGATACGGAAATGCCCTGGGAATGCATGCCAGTGCCAATCTGGATGAAGTTGCCGGCCGCGGGGCCACCAAGGAGGTGAATGCCATCGGACGGCAAGTTGTCGCCGATGCGGATGTTGTTAGACTCACCGGCGGTACCGAGGGTTCCGCCCCCAATAACGATATTGTTACTTTCGTCTGCGTTATAGTTGGCGCCCGCCTGCCTGCCGAGAAAGGTATTGTTATTGCCCGTAGCAAGGTTATCGCCGGAACGCCACCCCACACTGGTGTTGTTGTCGCCGTCGGTGAGCGACTCCATCGCTCGCCGGCCAACCGCCGTGTTTTGGAAACCACTTGTCAGGGCCGTGAGCGCAATGCTACCAAGCGCCGTGTTAAAGCCATCAATGCCAGGGTTGGTGCCATTGTAATTTGTCAACGCGGAGTCACCGACAGCGACGTTAGCCTCGCTGATTGTGTTTTCCCTGAGCGCATCGGCGCCAATCGCCGTGTTAAAACTGGCGGTGGTGTTGTTCCGCATCGCCGCAGCGCCAATTCCGGTGAGATGGTTGCCGGTGGTGTTCAAGAAGAGCACTCGAAAACCAATCGCCAAGTTGAAGTTGGAGGTGTTGTCTCGGAGCGCGTCCGTCCCAATGGCCATGTTAAAGTTGCCTGTGGTGTTGCTGGCAAGAGCCGAAGCACCAATCGCCGTGTTGTGGGTGCCGGTAGTATTGTCATGAAGCGCATTGAAACCGACAGCGGTATTGGCGATGCCGCTGGTGAGGTCGAACAGAGCGTCCGTGCCCTCAGCGGTGTTGGCGCCGGGATAGCCGCCATCCGGTGGCGGGTTGACCGCTTGCGTGTTTTGGACAAGCGCAAACCAGCAGAGCGCAATGGCCAGTGTAAAAAAACCGCAACGCAAGGGCGAGCGGTTAATGGATCCTATCGGAGTTTTCATTTTTTTGTTTATTTCGTTGGATGTTGCCCTGTTGAACGCGTGAACTGCCCTCCAGCTCGCGCGGAGCCGGGAATCATCCGCAGGAATGCGGCTCCGCAGAGGAGCGTTCTCATTCATTGGCTGACTCCCAGTCCATTTGGATTTTACGATCGCGCGACGCGGCGATCCCAGCGTAGTTCGATCTGGCCGAACGTGCGTTGGAAGGTCGCAGGAGTGATCGAGCCGTGTTTTATCAGGTCGGCTCGCAGCGCGTCAAGCGCAAATTTCTCCTTACCTCGCGGCCTTTCTGGCGACAATCTTATCGAGGAACTTCGTGCAATCTGAATTTTAGAGGCGAAATTCATATTGGACCCCGTTTCAATGCAATTCGTCGAAGCGTAGCCGCGACGGTCGTCGGAATGGGCGAAGCTGGCGTGTAACCGCTGTTCCGGTTAGGTGCGGCATGATCCATTGCCGTCCGTGTCAGTGACCTATCAATTTCATAGACCTCGTAAATCCTCTCGCCAGCATACCAAAAATCCTTTACGAGCCGGGATTTGAGTTCTGGGTGGGTTGCTAATGCAGCGAGGAAATTTCGTCGTGTCTCGGGAAAAGTCTCTTTTGATGCGGCAAATGTGAGTGCAAGGCTTTTACCTTCCGGAAAGATAAGACTTAGGTCCGCGCTTTGCCTCTCCTGATCTTCTTTCCCGAGGTTTAGGAAAGTCGGCCAGTTATCGTGCATCCGTCGCTGCAGGTCCCGGGGCGCGAGCGCGTGGAGTTGGTTGTGCAACCCCCAGTCCACACAGATTACGCTTTTTACCTCGAAACCATGCTCGTTGATGTAATGGGACAGAGAATAGATTTCTGGAGACCATCGTGGATCGTAGTGCGAGTCGGTTCGCAAACGAGAAAGGAACCCCCAAAGGTTTTGAAGATTTACCACAGAAACACAAACTGCTGCGGAAACAAAAAGAAGAGCGGCAAATCGGCAGAGGTTTTTCGTCGCAAGTTGGCTGTACAGCGGTTGCGCGAGAAAGACGAACGCGAGGAGAGGCAAAGGAAAAATCATTGAGTAATGATGTGGACCCCCGGCCTGCGGCGTAATAACAATTTGCAGAAATACAAGAAAGCTGATCAGGAGTAGAAAGAAACCGTGCCTCCGATTCTCGCGCGCTTCAGCTTTTTGACCGAGGAAAAATAAACATGCCAATGCCAGGTAACAATCTGTAACAATCAACCAAAAGGGAACAAAGGAAATGACCCAGCTGTCACTGTCAAAGATCAGATAAGCTACTGCGGCACCTGAGAAGGCGCTTAGTAGTCCATCCCATTTTAGGTTCATTGGCGGAGGACTGGCAGCATGGAGATGCAGAATGGGCAAAATAAGAAATAATGTGGCGCCCAGCCCGATTAACAAAACAATGCCTGCCACGGCCCGAGCGAATCTTGAACATGACACCCACAGATGCTTCAGGCTATCCGGATAACACAACGCAATCCCGAGAATGAAAGCTACTATCAGCCAGATAAAATTGAATTTATCGAAGAAACCGAGTCCGGCACAAATGCACATAAGGACAAGTTTCCACAGTTTCGGCGTATCGCGGTAGCTAAACCAGAGAGCAAGGAGGGCGGCTTGGAAAAAGTGCATTAACACCGTCGGGCCCCAATCCAGCCGACTTGGAAACAGATTAGCCGGATCGACTGCCATTATCCATAGGGCAACGATCGCCCAGACAGGACCAAGCTTTGCTCGCATGAGCTGAAAGAGGACCAGCAGGGTCATTGCTGCGAGCAGAATGGCAGGGAGCCGAATAGTCAGAGGCGATACGCCAAAGAGCCAAAAAACGGGAGCGTAGATCCATGCCTTTAGGGCGCCGAGGTAAGGCATGATCAACAGCGGCACCGAGCCCAGCCGCGTATAGATCATGGTATCATCGGAACCACCTCGGGCCGCATTAACAAAGTCCACCTCGTCCATATACAGCCCGGGGAGGTCGATTCGATGGCCGGCTACAAGAACAAAAACACATGCCGCTGCAATCGCCAGGGCGTTTGGCAGGTAGCGCCGACTGTGCAGAGTGAGCTTTGTAAAGTTACTTTCGTTGATCCTGCCTGCCAATTGAGGCGACTCCTTACGATTCACGGGCGGCACTTGTCACTCTCATGCACGGGTCGAAAAGTTCATCCGTACAACAGGGCAAGCACCATTTTTCAAGCCCAAGTGCTAATCCTGTGCCATTCTACGGCGCAGTGCTGGCCTCGGCAAGAACGCGAAAATAATAAGATCTCGGTACTTACGGATTACTGGAGGCTATAGACTTCGGCTAAGCCAATGCCTGTACCGCCATTGGCTCCGCTCACGACAGCGGTATATTCTCCTGCGGGTAGATGGAGCACGAGTGCCGATTCAACCTCATTTGGCGGCGAGAGT
>WNGB01007921.1_pt1 | contig 15200 bp, 16 predicted proteins | sample 5400681 | NCBI WGS metagenome assembly WNGB01 (sample SAMN13153367, study PRJNA577476) | soil metagenome | isolation source: 115 cm soil or saprolite under grassland replicate 2 | place: USA:California | collected 2016-06-15
CCCGCCTTCTCCAACGCCGGCGCCCGCAGCCGCAGCCCCGGTTCAACCGCCGCCGTCGCGACCTGCCGCCACCGAGGGGGCGACGGGCGTTGCGCAGGACGGCCGGTTGCGTGCCTCTCCGTACGTCCGAAAGATCGCGCGCGAGCGGGAAATCGACCTGTCCGGCGTGGAGGGGAGCGGGCCGCGCGGGCGGATCGTCGCACGCGATCTCGAGAACCGACCGCCGCCCGTCGGCGAAGGTTCGAACGCGCGGGCGCTCGCCGCTCGACCCGAGGCCGACGAAGTCCGACCGCTGTCGATGATGCGCAAAACCATTGCCCGGCGTCTCACCGAGTCCAAGCAGAACGTCCCCCACTTCTATCTTTCGGTCGACGTCGACGCCGCTCCGATCGCACGCCTTCGCGAGCAGATCAACGACGACCTCGCGGCGAGTGCGCAGCGCAACGGCGCGGCCACGACGGCGGAAGGACAGAATCCTCTCAAAGTTTCGATCAACGACCTGCTCATCAAGGCTTGTGCGATCGCGTTGGTGCGCGTGCCGGAGTGCAACGCGAGCTTCTCGCCCGAGGCCATCCTCATCCACCGGCGCGTCGACATTTCCGTTGCGGTGGCGATTCCCGAGGGCCTGGTGACCCCGGTCGTGCGTCAGGCGGACAAGAAAAGTATCGTCACCATCGCCAACGAGGTCCGCGAGCTCGCGGCACGAGCCAAGGCCAAGAAGCTCCGCCCCGAAGAAATGAGCGACGGAACCTTCAGCATCTCCAATCTCGGAATGTTCGGAATCGATTCGTTCGCCGCGGTCATCAATCCTCCCGAAGGAGCCATCCTCGCCGTCGGCAAGATTCGTCACGAACCCGTGGTTTGGGAGGGAACGGTGGTCCCGGGCCAACGCCTCGCTATGACGCTGTCATGCGACCACCGAGTGGTCGATGGTGCCGTTGGGGCCAAGTTCCTCGCCGAGCTTCGCAGCCTGATCGAACGTCCTACCCAAATGCTCGTCTTCTGAGGCTCGCCGTGGCTCCACGCGCAGCCGCCCTGCTTTGGCTCGCCGCGGTGTCGCCCGTCGCGCACGGCGAGGCTTTGCCACCAGCGGTCGAACGGTTGGCCGCCCTTCCGGTTTTGACGTCCGGGCGCGAGGGTCCGGTCGTCGCGCTCCGAGCCGCTGGAGCGGCGCAAGTCTTCATTCCCGCCGGCTCCTTCGCGATGGGTTCGGACGGCCCCGAGATCGAGTATGCGATCGCTCTCTGCAAGAAGGAGCCGCACGGCGAAAAGGACTGCGAAAGGTACTTCGCGAGGGAGCTCGAGGTGCACGATGTCGCACTGTCCGCTTATTACATCGATCGTACCGAGGTGACCGTTGCCGCCTACCGGCGCTGCGTCGAGCTCGGGCGCTGCACCGCGCCTACTTACGCAGCAGGCGGTCAGCGCCTGGATCGCCCTGAGTATCCGGTAACGCTGGTTACCTGGAACGACGCCGATGCGTACTGTCGGTTCGCGGGGGGGCGCCTTCCGACCGAAGCCGAGTGGGAGCGGGCGGCGCGCGGACGATCCGGCCGCCGTTTTCCCTGGGGAAATCTGTTCAACAAAGGCGCCTGCAATCACGGCGCGGCCGCGCTGCAAGAGCACGACGACAGCGACGGCTACGCCGAGCTCGCGCCAGTTGGATCGTTTCCGCTCGGGCGCACGCGTGACGGCATCGACGACATGGCCGGCAACGTCGAGGAATGGGTGGCCGACGCGGTCGACGCGTTCGGGACAGCTCACTATCCAGCGCGAAGTGAAGTCAATCCCAAGGGAGCGCCCGCCGGAGCGCTCCGCGTCGTGCGCGGTGGCAGCTACGTGAGCAGTGCCGCTTGGCTGCGAGGAGCAACGCGCATGTTCTGGCCCGCGAGCGAGCGAACGCCGTTTCGTGGCTTTCGCTGCGTGCATCCGGTCACCGAGGGAGCATGACCTCTGGCCAATGCTAAAGTACCGCCAAGCAACCCGAGCGGCTTCGACGATGCGCATTGCTCACATTTCCGACCTTCACGTTCTCGCACTGCAAGGCGCGGTGCCGTTCAGGCTTTTCAACAAGCGCGCGACTGGTTACGCCAACCTTCGGCTCTACCGCAAACACGTGCATCGCAGCGAGATCGTGCGTACCATCGCCGCTCACCTGGCTGAAACGGGGGTCGACCACGTCGTCGTAACCGGCGACGTCTCCAACCTCGCACTCGAGGCCGAGTTCGAAGCGGTCCGCGCCGTGCTCGACGACGTGCTTCGTCTGCCGCCGAGCTCGGTCACGATCGTCCCCGGCAATCACGACGTCTACACGCGGGGCGCGCAAAAGCAGAAGCGCTTCGCGCGCTATTTCGAACCTTATCTCGCCTCGGATCTTCCGCACCTTTGCACCCATCATCCCGGCGGCCTTTTTCCGATCGTCAAAGTGCGGGGCCCGGTTGCGATCATCGGTCTGTCCAGCGCCATGGCTCGCCCACCGTTCGTCGCGGCGGGCAGGCTCGGACGCGACCAGCTCGACGCCCTCGAACAGATCCTCGCAACGCCGTTGGTGAAGGACAAATGTCCAATCGTGGTGGTGCATCATCCACTGGAGAATCCGCCGACATGGACCTGGATGAAGAGCCGTCTCGAGGGTCTCGAAGACGCTCGGCACCTCAAGAATATTCTCCGTACGTTACCCCGTGGTCTTTTGCTGCACGGGCACCTGCACCGACGCATGCATCGCAAGCTCGCTACGCAGGGCGGTCATATCGACATGCTAGGTGCTGCGAGCGCCTCGCTCGTGCACACCAGTCCAGCGCGGATGGCCGGCTACAACCTCTACGAGTTTGCCGACGACGGCGGGATCGTCGCGCTCAGCAGTTACCGATACGACGACGCGAAGGGCACTTTCGACGCCACTCCGTTTTAGTGCTCCGCCTCTGCGCGGTTCGAAACACGCTTTAGAAGCACGAACGCCCGGAGAACCGGGCGTTCGTAGCTCTGGCGAGGGTGGTCGATTATCCGGTTGCTTCCATTCCCGAAGAGAGACGGCTGACGTTCACAGCCTGCAGTCCTTTCGGTCCTTCTTTGATCTCGAACTCCACCGTTTCGTCTTCGAACAAGCGACGACGACCCTCCCCATTGATCTGCGAATAGTGCACGAACACGTCGGGGCCGTTGTCTTGCTTGATGAAGCCCCAGCCCTTCTCATCGTTGAACCACTTCACTTTACCCACCGCCATTGGTTCCTCCACTTCAAGCGCGTGCTCAGACGAGCTCGCAACGCGCCCGTCTCCTCCGCAGCAACCCACAACCAGCTTCGTAGACCGAGCGCCGGTACCGTAACCGTGGCTCCTACGCGAGGTCAAGATACCTTGGCCACAGCTTCGCAAGCCCGGCGTGTCCGAGATTTGTCTTCGCTTCCAGTCGTCATCGGACCGAGGATCATGCGCCGAGGGTCGGATCGTACGCAGTTGGACGCGTAGTCGGGTTCGCACTTCGATTTCAAACGCAGCGCGGCTGCCATGTAACTGGTTGAATTATCTAATACTGGTCACCCGGCACCGCTCTTGCTAACCTCAGCGCCCCAGGGAGGCGGATGCGGGCTTCAGTCCCGCGTCTTCGGAAACCAACGATGGCTCTGCCATTCGACGTCAAATCGACAGCACACGATCCTCGCGCACTGACTATCCTCGCCAAAACCATCTATCGAGAGCTGCGCGCCGAAGGCTACGCCGCGAACGAGGTGATGACGCTGGCGAGCGAGCTGCTCGAGCTCGTTGCATCCGAGGTCAAAGACCGGCGCGACGCGCCTGCATCCTCCGCCACGATCACGACCTGAACGGCGCGAAGATCCACTCACCGCCGTTGACAGTCCGCTCGAGAAAGGGTGTATTCCCTTGTGGGCGCCTCCGGGTCTTCGCGGTGCGGGCCGCGCCCTCTTTCGAGCATGTTCGCGATCGTCATCAGCGAAAAAGGGGGCGCCGAGCGCCGCGAGCTCTTCGACAAGCACGAGATCAACGTCGGCCGCGTGCAGGGCAACGATCTCATGCTGCCCAAGGGCAACGTCTCCAAGCGCCACGCTCGGCTTCTCTATCGTGACGGTCGGTTCATCGTCACCGATCTCAAGAGCACCAACGGAACCTATGTGAACGGCAGAAAGATCGCCCAGGCCACGATCGTGCGGGAGGGCGATAAGATTTATGTCGGCGACTTCGTGCTCCGCGTCGAGATGTCCGCCGCCACGCCGAGCTCCGCACCCAAGCGCGCGAGCGGAGCTTCGACCGGCCCCTCTCCGACGATGGGCATCGCGCCGCCTCCTCCGCGGCCCTCGGCGCCGTCGTTCGACTCGGAGTTCACCGCCCGGCACGATGCCATCATCGGCGCGGGTTTGCTCGATTCCAACGAGGGGACCGGCCGGCACACACCGCGCGATGTGTCGGAGATGGCGTCTCCCCCGGCCGCGCGCATGCCCATGCCCTCGAGCGAAGGTTCATCGGAGGCGCCATCGGCGCCTCCCGCACGCTCCGCGAGTCCGCCGGTTCCCGTGCTGGTGCCGCGCAGCCCGAATCTGCCGAGTAGTCCTGCGCTTCGCGCGCGGCGTGCGCCGACCAGTCGCGCGATCGCTCTTTCGTCGCTCGTGGAGCGCGTGACCGAAGCGATCGATTTGGCGCCGCTCGCGCGCGGCGCAGAGCCCGATCAGGTGCTCGCCCATCGCATCGAACGCATCGTGCGCGAAAAAGCCAAGATGCTGCGCGACGAAGGGCAGCTTCCCGAGGCCGTCGACGTCGACGAGACGATTCGCGACGCGCAGCGCGAGCTCTTCGGCCTAGGTGCCATCGAAGGGGCTATCGAGGACGAAGACGTCACCGAGATTCGCGCTTTCGGTCACCAGAATTTGACGGCCGTGCGCGCAGGCGACGTATTCGAGATCGATCCTCCCTTTTCGAGTGAAGGCGCGCTCCACCGGGCGATCGTTCGTCTTTGCCGGCAGTCAGCGGCGCCGCTCGCGCCGGGCGAGACGGTGATCGAGCGCTACACCTCGCGCGGACTGCTCATCCAGGCGGTGCTGCCTCCCACCTCGCAGTCCGGTCCCGCGCTCATCGTGAAAAAGAGGCGGCGTGCGGAGGTCGGTCTCGACGACCTCGTTCGCAGCGGCACCGTCTCGCGCGCGATGGCGACGTTTCTTCACGGCTGTCTCTCGGCCCGTGCCAACCTCTTGTTGGTGGGACCGCCTGACGGTACGGCTCTGCTGCTGTCCGCGTTTGCTGCGGCCGGCCAAGTTTCGGACCGCATCGTCGCGCTTCAAGGGGTCGACGAGTTATGGGGCCTCGAGCCCGCTCCGGTGACGATCCGGCTGCCCGACGCAGGCGAAGAGGCGGCCAAGCTCGTTCGGGCAGGCGCGCGGCTTCGTCCGGATCGGCTCATTGTGACTCCCCTGGCCGGTCACGTGGCAGCGGCGGTCGCCAGCACCGTTGCCGAAGGAGCGGAGGGGGTCCTCGCGACGGTGGCGGCACCCACGTTGCGGCACGCGCTGGAGAGGCTGGTGCCCGACCTCATGGCCGCACGCCCAGGCATCAGCATCGAGGCGGCGCGAAACTGGCTGTTGGGCTCCTTCGAGCTCGCGGTGGAGATCGCCCGCTTGCGCGATGGACGCTACCGCGTGATGCGCATCGCAGAGCTGTACGCCGGCGACAGCGCGCTCTTCGGCCGCGACATCTTCACATTTGTCGTGGAACGAACGGCGGCCGGCGGCGCGATCGAGGGTTCGTTTGCACCGACGGGCGTGGTTCCCCGCATCGCCGAAGAGTTGTCCTCGCGCGGCGGCCCGCTCGACAGTTCCGTCTTCAAGCGCGAGCGGGGATAGAACCGATCAAAGCTCGGCCGACATCGCACGCTTTTGGAGCTTGCGAAGGGCGAGGCGCCGTTTGAGCGCCCCCATGTGGTCGATCATCAAAACGCCGTCGAGATGGTCGTTTTCGTGCTGAACCGCCACGCCGAGGAGCCCTTCGGCGCTGAGCTCGACGCGCTCGCCTCGCTCGTTCAGCGCGCGGATCGTGACTTTGGCGGCGCGCTCGATCTCTTCGTGCACGCCCGGGAACGAGAGGCATCCCTCTTCCCAAACGACCTTGCCCTCTCGCGCGACGATCTCGGGGTTGATGAAGACCTTGAGGTTGCTCGGCTCGTCCTCTGCCGCGGTGTCGACGATGAAGACGCGCAGCGCGACGCCGATCTGCGGCGCGGCCAACCCGCAGCCGGGCGCGGCGTACATCGTTTCTTTCATGTCTTCGATGAGCGACACCACTTCCGGCGTGATCGTTTCGACCGGCTCGGCGTGGACGCGCAAGCGCTTGTCCGGATAAAGGAGGATGCTGCGAATCGCCATTGGGGCTCTGAATTTCTAACACGCCGATCGGACGGTCGCAATTCGCCGGGCTACCGCGGCGGATAGTCGAGCGGACCGAACACGTAAGCGTCTTTCCCGCAGCGCTCCCAGTGGGGATCGATGATGCGAGGCGCCTCCGAGGGCGTATCGGGCCCCGCCCAGTCGACGGCGCCCGGTCGCCCTCGGGGCCCAAGCAAAATCGGCGCGATGAACGCATGAAGCTCGTCGGCGAGCCGCGATGCCAAGACGCTGCCGGCGAGCTCCGCTCCCCCCTCTACCATCAGGGATACGATGCCACGCTGCGCGACCGCCCGTAGCGCCGCCGTCACGTCGATCCGCCCCTCGGCGGACGGGGGTACGCGCAAAACCTCTACCCCCAAATCCGAGAGCGTCTGCTCGACGGCCGACGAAGATTCGAGCGACGTGATAATCCACGTCGGCGTCTCGCGCGCCGTAGCGATGAGCCTCGCGCCCGAAGGGATACGTAACTTGGTATCGAACACCAGGCGGATCGGGCTCGGAGCAGAGACCTCCCGGACGGTGAGCCGCGGGTCGTCGGCCACCACCGTTCCGATGCCTATCGCCACGGCATCCATTCGGCTGCGAAGCTCGTGAACTTTGGCGCGGGCCTCGGGACCGGTCACCCACTTTGAGGCGCCGGTCCGCGTCGCGATGCGACCGTCGAGTGAGAGCGCGAGCTTGAGAGATAAGTACGGCAGCCCGGTGGTGACGCATTTGGTCCAGGGGGCGATGACCTGGCGCGCCTCCTTTTCGCTCACGCCGACCTTCACGTCGACGCCGGCCGCCCGCAGGCGTTCGGCTCCGCCACCGGTGACGTGGGGGTTGGGGTCGATGCAGCCGATCACCACCTTTGCGACCTTGGACTCGAGAATGGCGTCGACGCAAGGAGGGGTGCGCCCGTCGTGATTGCAAGGCTCGAGGGTGACGTAGAGCGTCGCGCCCCGGGCGTTTTCGCCGGCCAGCTTCAGCGCCACGATCTCGGCGTGGTCCTCGCCGGCCCGGTCATGGTGGCCGACCGACACGATTTCCTTGTCCTTGACGACCACTGCGCCGACGTGTGGATTGGGCGAAGGGCGTCCCTTCTCGGCTTCGGAGAGAGCCCGCTCCATCATCACGACGTCGGGGTCGGCGGGCGTCTGAATGGGCTTTTTAGGGGTCATGAACGTCGTAGGGATGAGAGCCGTGTTGGGACCCCGTGACTCCGCGGGTGTCGAGTTTACTCGGCGCGGCCTTCGGCCCGCCTGCGGAACGTCGGAGCTGAAATCTAGTGTGCTTCGCGGGCCTTCACAAGCTTGCCGAGCTCAGCCAGAAATTCGTCGATATCCCGAAACGAGCGATAGACGCTTGCAAACCGCACGTAGGCAACTTCGTCCGCCTCGCGCAGCTTGGCCATCGCTTTTTCGCCGATGAGCGCCGAGCTGACCTCCTTGTCGCCGCGGTCTTGCAGGTCGCGCTCGATGGCGTCGGCAATGGCGTCGATCTGCTCCACGCTGACGGGGCGCTTGTTGCAAGAGGCGAGCAGCCCCCGAATGAGCTTACCGCGGTCGAATTTCTCTCGTCGTCCGTCTTTCTTGACGACCGACGGCAGGATTTCGTCCACCCGCTCGTAGGTCGTGAACCTGCGCTCACAGCCCTCGCACGAGCGGCGGCGGCGGATGAGTTCCCCGGTCGCCGAAACGCGGGAGTCGACGACGCTGCTGTCCGGATGGCCGCAGAACGGGCACTTCATCTCGCGTTCCGGAGCTACGACGAGAACCGCGAGAGAAGAAGCGACGCGTTCGTTCCGCCGAAACCGAAGGAGTTACTCATCGCGTGCTGGATTCTTTTCTCTCGCGCCGCGTTGGGCACATAGTCGAGCTTACACTCGGGATCCGGATCATCGAGGTTGATTGTCGGAGGAACCACGCCCTTCGCGAGTGCGAGCGCGGAGAGGGCTGCTTCGACCGCGCCCGCTCCACCGAGAAGGTGGCCCATCATGGACTTGGTCGACGAAACCCAGAGCTTCTTGGAAGTCGCGTGCTCACCGAATACCCGCTCGATCGCGCGCGACTCTTGAATGTCCCCCTGCGGCGTGGAAGTGCCGTGCGCATTGATGTAGTCGATCTGGTTCGGGTTGAGCTTCGCGTCGGCGAGCGCCATGCGCATGGCACTCTGCGCGCCCGCGCCGTCGGGAGCGGGCTGCGTGAGGTGGTGGGCGTCGCTCGTAGCACCGTATCCGGTGACCTCGGCGTAGATCGTGGCTCCGCGCCGCTTGGCGCGGGTCAGCGATTCGAGGATGAGGGTGCCTGCCCCCTCGCCGATCACGAAGCCATCGCGCCCCTTGTCGAAAGGCCGACTGGAGCCGGCCGGATCGTCGTTGCGCCGCGAGAGCGCGAACATCGCGCAAAAGCCTCCCACGCCGAGACCGGTGATCGTCGATTCCGCACCACCCGCGATCATGAGATCGGTGCGGCCACGCCGGATCCATTCGTAAGCTTCGCCGATCGAATGCGCCGAAGACGAGCAGGCGCTCGTGTTGCAGTAGCTAGGACCCCGCAGGCCGAGCGCGATCGAGACCTGCCCCGCCGCAAGATTGGCGATCACCGAAGGGATGAAGTAGGGGCTGATGCGACTCGGACCTTTGTCGAGCAGCGTTCGCCCCATCGCCTCGATGACCTCGAGCCCTCCCAGTCCGACGCCGATGAAGCAGCCCGCTATTTCGCGGTCCTCGTCGGATAACTCGAGGTGCCCATCCTGCATGGCGAGCTTGCTCGCCGCCATCGAGAGCTGGATGAAGCGAGCCATCTCCTTCAGCTTTTTTTTCTCGATGAACTGCGTCGGCTCGAAGTTCTTCACCTCACCGGCGATCCGCGACGAGTAGGCAGACGCGTCGAAAAGCGAGATGGTGGCGATGGCCGGCCGCCCCTCCACGATCGATCGCCACGATTCGGCGGTACCAATCGCGTTGGGTGTGACAAGCCCGATTCCGGTTATGACGACTCGTTCCATGGATGTACGCGGTCAGCGGAGCTGCTGAAGTGTGAAATAGGGGGCCGCTAAGAGCAACTCGGATGGGCTCGGCCGAGCCGAACCCCCCGGGCTGTGCTGCGGAGCGGTCCTACTTCTTCGCGTTTTTTTCGATGTAATCGATCGCGTCTTGGACCGTCCGGATCTTTTCCGTGTCTTCGTCCGGAATGTCGATTTCGAACGCTTCTTCGAACGCGAGAACCAATTCGACGAGCCCTAACGAGTCGGCCCCCAAATCGTCGATGAAAGTGGACTCAGGCTTGATGTCCTTCTCCTCGACATCGAGCTGATCCTTGATGATTCGTCGAACCTCGGCCGCAATGTCCCGACCTTCTGCCATAGCTAGCACCTTCCCATGATCGACTCCGGTGCTTTGCTTCATCCGGAGTGGCCGCCCTCTACTCCAACCGCGGCGCCGATGCACGTCCGTTTCGACGCGCAGTCCATTTCGCACCAATGCTGTGCTGCGTCACATGTACATACCGCCGTTTACCCTCAGGACTTGTCCCGTAACATAAGCGGCTTCATCCGAAGCCAAATAGACGACAGCGGTCGCGATCTCGCGTGCCGTGGCAACACGGCCCAGCGGCACCGCCTTCAGCATGGCCTCTCGCTGCTCGGGCGTGAGCGCCTGGGTCATGTCGGTATCGACGAACCCGGGAGTGACCGCATTGACGGTGATACCACGCGTGACGTACTCGCGCGCCAAGCTTTTCGCGAGCCCCAAAAGAGCTGCTTTCGACGCGCTGTAGGCGCTCTGTCCCGCGTTGCCGGTTTCACCGACGACGCTGGAAACGAACACCAGACGCCCCGTTCGCGCGCGCATCATCACCCGCGTGGCCGCGCGAGCCAGAGAGAAAGCACCTCCGACGTTTACGGCCAGGGTTCGGTCGATATCCTCGGGTTTTAGTCGGAGCAAGAGGGCGTCGATCGAGATTCCCGCGTTGGAGACCGCGATGTCGAGACGCCCATGACGCTTCGCGGCACTCGCCACGGCTTCTTCCGACGCCTGAGGATTGGCCACATCGAATCCGAGGATCTCGGCCTTGCCGCCCTTAGCAACGATGGCATCGGCGACTTCTCTAGCTTGTGCCTCGCCGCGCACGTAGTTGATGATGACCGTTGCTCCCTGCTCGGCGAGCGCCTCGGCGATGGCGCGGCCGATGCCTCGCGAGGCACCCGTCACGATCGCGACCTTGCTATCGAGGCTGAACATGAGGGGGGCCGATCTACCACAAAAGGGGGCCGGTGCGCTCGAATGGCTCAGGAGAGGAATTTGCTTGCCGCCTCGATACCCTCGGGCGTACCGACCGACAGCACCTCGATCTCCTTGGCGATTCGGCGTATCAGCCCGGCCAGCACCTTGCCGGGCCCGATTTCGAGAATGTGCGTCACGCCGTCGCTCGCCATGGCCCGCACCGTCTCTTCCCAGCGCACCGGATGGTCGACCTGCTGCACGAGCAGCTCCTTGATGCGGGTGTCGTCGCGGTTCGGACGCGCATCGACGTTGGGGATGACCAGAAACTCGAGGGCTGCGACGGGTACCTCCTGCAGGCGCTCGCCGAGCTTTTTCGCCGCCGGGGCCATCAGCGAACAGTGGAAGGGGGCGCTCACTTTGAGCGGCACGGCCTTGCCTTGCTGCTCCTGCACGAGCTTCGATGCGCGGCCGACGGCACCCGCGTGGCCCGCGATCACGATTTGCCCTGGGGCATTGAAATTAGCGGGGCTCACGACCTCGTCTTCTCGCGCTTGTTCGCAGATCGCGGCGAGCTTCTCGGGCGTAATTCCCATGATCGCCGCCATGGCGCCGGTGCCCGCGGGCACCGCGTCCTGCATGGCTTCGCCGCGCAGGCGCACCACGGTGACCGCATCCTCGAGCCGAAGGGCGGAAGCGGCAACGAGCGCACTGTATTCCCCGAGCGAATGACCGGCCGCGCACGCCGGCGCTGGAAGATCGATCGCTTCTTTCAGCGCGGCCAAGGCCGCCAGGCTCGCCGTGACGATGGCCGGTTGGGTGTTGCGCGTCAGCGTGAGCTCGGCTTCGGGCCCTTCGAAACAGATGGTGCTGATCTTCGCGCCGAGCGCCTGATCGGCTCGTTCGAACACCTCGCGCGCCGACCGGAACCGCTCGGCGAGCTCTTTGCCCATGCTGACGTATTGCGAACCCTGCCCCGGAAAGCACCACGCGATGCGCATCGTCACATCCGAACGAGGGCACTGCCCCAAGAAATGCCCGCCCCGAGCGCGCACATCAGAACGGTCTGTCCGCGCTTGATTCTTCCGTCGCGCACCGCTTCGTCGAGCGCGATGGGTATCGATGCGCTCGAGGTGTTGCCGTATCTCTCGATGTTGAGAACGAAGCGCTCGAGAGGAATGTCGAGCCGGCTCGCCACCTGGGTGAGGATGCGCAGGTTGGCTTGGTGGGCAACGACCCAATCGATGTCGCCGGTACTTAGCCCCGCCGCGTCGAGGGCCGCCTTGGAGGCGGACGTCAGATTCTTCACGGCGATCTTGAAGACCTCCTGACCGGCCATGTGCACTTTGTTTTTCGACTCGTCGAGTGCGGCGTGGGTCAACGGAATCTGGCTTCCGCCGCCGGGAATGGTCAGCGAGCTCGCCAGCGATCCATCGGTGAAGATCTTCGTGGAGATGACACCGCGATGGAGATCGGTTCCCGCTTTCTCGGCCGGGCCCAGCACCACCGCCCCCGCGCCGTCGCCGAACAGTACACAGGTCGTGCGGTCGTTCCAGTTGAGCACGCGCGAGAGGAGCTCGACGCCGACCACGAGCACGCGTTTCATTTGCCCGGTGCGAATGAATTGATCGCCGATCGACAGCCCATACAGAAATCCCGCACAGGCGGCGGAGACGTCGAAGGCGGGAATGTTCTGGGCACCGATCTTTTGCTGGACGTGCACGGCGGTGGCAGGCATCGGCGAGTCGCCGGTCACCGTCCCGACGATGATCATGTCGAGATCGGTCGACCGAAGGCCGGCGGCCTCGAGCGCCGAGCGGGCGGCAGCCGCGGCCATATCGCTCGTCTGCTCGCCCTCGGCGGCGATGCGGCGCTCCCGAATACCGGTTCGCTCGGTGATCCAAGCATCGGATGTATCGACCATGCGCTCGAGATCACCGTTCGTGAGCACGCGCGCCGGCGCATAGCGACCGGTGCCGACAATCGAGCTTTCGGGTTCTGGGTGCTTGGCCATGGGCTTCAGCCTCGAAGGGTAGCCTACCCGTAGCACTTTTATGCCAGGCCCTCACTACCAGATCGTTTCATCGGAGTAGCCACACCCTCGCGGGAGTACTGACCGAACAGACAGAAGGGCCCTTCGGAAAAGCCGAAGAGGTGAGGCCCGCGGCCATTCCGTTCTAAAGCATGGTTCCGACGGCCTCGCCGTGACTCACCCGGCGGGCGTACTTGCTTCGCGTCATTCCCGACTGCTCACTCGGAGGTGGCGGTTTCTTTGATCTTCACGCCCTTGTAGTACCCGCACGCGGGACAAACCCGGTGAGGCACGCACGGCTCCGAACAATGGGGGCATGCGATGAGGTTCGGAACCGTCACCTTGTCGTGATTGGCTCGGCGCATGTCGCGCTTGGAACGGCTTTTTCGTCGCTTGGGGACCGCCACGGGACTACTCCTTCAAATTTCGCCTCTTTGCCAGCTCGAGGAGCGGCAAAAGGCGGGGATCGGCTCCGGCCTCCCGGGGGGGAGATGCCGACACCGAGGCCGGACGGATACCTTCACAAGCGTCGGAGCACAAGGGAAAGGTGGGGGATTCGAGCAGAATCGCCTCACGGACGAACTTGTCCAGTACGACCTCTTCTCCCTCGTAAGTGTCGATATCCGCTTCACCCTGCTCAAATGACGCGTCGTCGTCGCCAGCGTGGGACGAGCTCCGGGCTGCCCGGCCGCCGGCCCCACCGGCGGGCGGCTTGGTGGACGATCGGCCTGATGCGGGATGGAGAAGGAGGGTCAACTCGGTGTGGGGGCGCAACTGAACGGGCGCCAAGCACCGCGCGCACGGCACCACCAGCTCCACGTCGACCTGACCTTGAACCAGCACTTCGTGGCCGGCCTTGGTCAAGTGGACGTCGAGGCTGCCCTCGCGTCCGCTGGGCTGCATCTCGCATTCCTCCAGCGCGCCTCGCACCCACGAGGCAGGGATTCCGAAGTGATAATCCCGCCCCCCCGAATCGAGATCGTGAATGGGAGCGACGAAAGCGCCGCGCGTAGTCATGGTTCTCATATACGAGCACGCGCGGTCATGCGCCACCGGGTCCATCACGAGCGCGGCTCGAGCGAGCCCCGCGCCTGGCGACCGTGCTAGCGTGCGCGCCCGATGAACGTGCAGGAGCTCCGGACGGCGGTGCGGGAAAAGTGGCTGGCGCCCGATTCGCGTCGGCGGCGCCTTCTCCTCGCCCTCGCCGTGTACCTCAGCTGCACCGCCGTGTACTTTGCGCTCGCTTCGCGCGAAGTCATCACCCAGCACACGCCCTTCAACCACTACGCACTGCTCGCGGATGCTTGGCTCAACGGGCGGCTCGACCTCGGACACCCACCGCCTCCTTACACCCAGAACAACGACTTTGCGGAGTTCAAAGGGCGCTGGTTCGTGAGCTTCCCACCGTTTCCGGCGGTCCTACTCTTACCGTGGGTCAAGCTCGCAGGCACGCCCGAAAACCTGCGCGATGGCCAAGTGTGGCTATGGGTGGCGGGCCTCGGACCGAGCTTGCTTTTCTTGGCGCTCGAAAAGATGCGCCGCATGGGCGAAGGGCGCGCCTCGGAATGGGAGAACCTGGCGCTGGCGTGGATCTTCGCCTTCGGAACCGTCTACTTTTTCAGTGCGGAGCAAGGCACGGTTTGGTTCGCGGCCCACGTCGTGGCCGTCGCACTCACGGCCATCTATCTCATCGCGGCGCTCGATGCAGAGCGACCGATCCTCGCCGGCACGGCCATCGGTCTGCTCTTCGCGACGAGGCCGCACGTCGTGCCTGCCGGGCTCTTCTTTCTGTTCGAGGTTTGGCGCAAATCGTGGCGCGGCACCTGGAAAGCGACCGACTGGCGTACCGTAGCCAAAAAGTTGGGCGCCTACGCCGTTCCCATCGTGATCGTCCTGGCCCTCACCTTCTGGCACAACCGCGCGCGCTTCGGCGGTTTCGAGTTCGGTCACGAACACCTGGTGGTCGGTTGGCGCGGACGCATCGACAAGTGGGGCCTCTTTTCTTACCACTACCTCGCCCGCAATCTCGCCATCGTCACCAGCAGCCTACCTTATTGGAGCCACTCATCGCCCAAGCTGCAGGTCAACTCTCACGGCCTCGCTCTGTGGTTCACGACGCCACTCTATTTGTGGTTGCTGTGGCCGCGGCGCAAAAGCTTCGTGTGGTGGGCGCTGCTTTTCAGTACTGCGCCGGTTTTTTTGGCACTCCTGCTTTACCAGAACAGCGGCTGGCTCCAGTTCGGTTACCGATTTTCGAACGACTTCGCGGTATTTCTTTTTGCGATGCTCGCCGCCGGAGGCTACCGCTTCGGGCGTCTATTCTACGGTTTTGCGGCGTGGGGCATCATCGTCAACACCTTCGGCGCGCTCACCTTCGGCCGTCGCGGCTACGAGCGCTTCTATTACACCGACGGATCGCAGACGGTGATCTTTCAACCGGATTAGCATTACTGCCGCAGACTTCTCGCTACCAGATCGATCATCGGAGCGACTTCTGCGGCCACTCAAACTGACCGGACAGGCAGATTCTCGGTTCGGCGAAGCGTGGCTGGCCGGGCCTTGCGGCTGGTTTTTTTCGA
>WNGB01033652.1_pt1 | contig 15199 bp, 11 predicted proteins | sample 5400681 | NCBI WGS metagenome assembly WNGB01 (sample SAMN13153367, study PRJNA577476) | soil metagenome | isolation source: 115 cm soil or saprolite under grassland replicate 2 | place: USA:California | collected 2016-06-15
ACGACAAGCCGGATGAGGCCGACGACCTGCTGAACCTCGCGGAGGCGGTGGCGGTGCGGCTGAGCGCCGCGGACTACCAGCGGCTCCGTGACCTGCCCCCGGTGGTGGTCCAGCTGCGATGACCCCCGGAGGAGCTGGCCGCAGCGATCAGGACCGCACGCCGGGCGGTGGCGGCGCCGTGGCGCTCGCAGGCCCGAGGGGCGGCGCCGGGCGGGCACCCGCCGCCGCTCCCGGCCGCTCCTCGCTCAGCGGGCGGGGCCGGTGAAGCCGTGGAAGCGGTTGGTGATCGGCAGGCGGCGGTCCTTGCCGAAGGAGCGGCCGGTCACCTTGGGGCCGGGCGGCGCCTGGCGGCGCTTGTACTCGGCGCCGTCGACCATCCGCAGCACCCGCTCGACGATGGCGGGGTCGAAGCCCTCCGCCACGATCTCCTCGGCGCTGGCGTCGTCCTCGATGTAGCGGTCCAGGATCGGGTCGAGGACGTCGTACGGCGGCAGCGAGTCGGTGTCGAGCTGGCCGGGCCGCAGCTCGGCGGTCGGCGGCTTGTCCAGCACCGCCTGCGGGATCACCACCCCCAGCTCGTTGCGCCAGCGTGCCAGCCGGTAGACCAGCGTCTTGGGGACGTCGCGGATGACCGCGAACCCGCCGGCCATGTCCCCGTACAAGGTGGTGGATCGGCAGGCTCAGCAGCTCGATGCCCAGGTTGTCGGCCAGCTTGCGGGCGTCGCCGAGGCTGTCGGGGGAGGAGTGCTCGGCCGGCATGGCCACGCCGTTGACCCGCTGGCGCCCGAGCGCGTCGGTGGCGATGGTCGCCACCAGACTGGAATCGATCCCGCCGGACAGCCCGATCAGGACTCGCTGGAAGCCGTTCTTGCGGACGTAGTCCCTGGTGGCGATGACCAGCGCCCGGTAGACCTCCTCCTCGACGCTCTGCGCGCGGGCGATCCGCGGCGCCACCGGCGGGCCGGGATCGGGCAGCGTGTCGGTGACCCGCACGTGCCGGACCTCGAACCCCGGGTGCGGCTCGGCGACCGGTGTGCGGCGCGGCCGGTCCGAGAGGCGGGCGGTGGCGCCCTCCTCGATCGGCAGGTCGACCAGCAGCAGCTCCTCCTCGAAGGCGGCCGCCCGAGCCCGCAGTCGGCCCTGCGGGTCGACGTAGGTGCTCTGGCCCTCGAACACCAGCTCGTCCTGGCCGCCGACCTGGTTCACGTACAAAAGGTGGAGGCCGTGGTCAGCGGCGCGCGTGGTCAGCATGGGGCCGAGCCGCTCGGCCCTGCCCATTCGGTACGGGGAGCCGTTGATGCTCACCACCACGTCGGCCCCGGCGGCGGCCGCGGTGGGCAGCGGGCCCCACGGGAACCACAGGTCCTCACAGATGGTGATCGCCACCCGCGCGATCCCGAAGGACGCGAGCACCACCTGCTTGCCGGGGACGAAGTAGCGTTCCTCGTCGAACACGCTGTAGTTGGGCAGCAGCATCTTGTGGTAGACGGCCAGCACGCGGCCGTCGCGGCACAGCGCCGCCGCGTTGGCGGGGCCGGCGTGGGTCGAGTCGACGAACCCGACCACCAGGGCGGCCTCGCCGGTCGCGGCCGCCACGCGGTTCACGCCGTCGCGGCTGGCCGCCAGGAAGGTCGGCTTGAAGACCAGGTCCTCCGGCGGGTAGCCGGTGACCGCCAGCTCCGGGAAGACCGCCAGGTGGGCGCCCCGCTCGGCAGCCTCGCGGTAGGCGTCGAGCACCCTGCCGACGTTGCCGTCGACGTCCCCCACCACCGGATTGATCTGGGCCCCGGCCAGCCGCAAGCGCTCCACGAAGTCCACCATAGCAGCGCCATCCACAACCTCCGTCCAGGTGCTGCCCGGCTGGCCACCGGCCAGGTAGCATGGCCGCCGGAACCCGAGACAGGCCTGGCGGAACATGGACAAGCAGCGCGAGTACGTCCTGCGGATGGTCGAGGAGCGCGACATCCGCTTCATCCGGCTCTGGTTCACGGACGTGCTGGGCTTCCTGAAGTCGTTCGCGATCACCCCGGCCGAGCTGGAGGACGCCTTCGAGCAGGGCATGATCTTCGACGGCTCGGCCATCGAGGGCTACGCACGGGTGCAGGAAGCCGACATGGTGGCCAAACCGGACCCGAGCACCTTCCAGGTGCTGCCAGGGCGGCCCGACTCCGGCGGCGTCGCCAGGATGTTCTGCGACGTGCTCACCACCGAGGGCGAGCCGTTCGACGGCGACCCCCGCTGGGTGCTGCGCCGCAACCTCGAGCACGCCGCCCGCCTGGGCTTCACCGTGTACGTCCAGCCCGAGATGGAGTTCTTCCTGTTCGGCGACGCCAACGGCGGGCGGCCGCTGGACACCGGCTCGTTCTTCGACCAGACCGCGCTGGACCTGTCGCAGGACTTCCGCCAGGTCGCCATCGACATGCTCGAGCACATGGGCATCTCGGTGATGCAGTCCCACCACGAGATCGCCCCCAGCCAGCACGAGATCGACCTGCGCGAGGCCGACGCCCTGGCCATGGCCGACAGCGTCATGACCTCCCGGCTGGTCGTCAAGGAGGCCGCCCTGGAGCGCGGCCTGCACGCCACCTTCATGCCCAAGCCCTCGCAGGAGCTGGAGGGCTCGGGCATGGACACCCACCTGTCGCTGTACGAGGGCGACCGCAACGCCTTCCACGACCCGGGGCAGGAGGCCAACCTCTCCAAGACGGCCCGCTGCTTCATCGCCGGGCTGCTGGTGCACGCGCCCGAGTACACAGCGGTCACCAACCAGTGGATCAACTCCTACAAGCGGCTGGTGCCCGGGTTCGACGCCCCCACCTACATCTGCTGGGCGCAGCGCAACCGCTCGGCGATGGTGCGGGTCGGCGGCTACCGCTCCGACCGGGTCGACGTCGAGGTCCGCCTGCCCGACCCCGCCGGCAACCCCTACCTGGCGTTCGCGGTGCTGCTGGCGGCCGGCATGAAGGGCATCGAGGAGGAGTACGAGCTGCCCCTGGAGGCCGGTGACAACCTCTACGGCATGACCGAGGCGGAGCGGCGCGCCGCCGGCATCAGCCGGCTGCCGGTCGACCTCCAGCAGGCGCTGGTGGCGATGGAGGGGTCCGAGCTGGTCGCCGAGGCGCTCGGCGAGCACGTCTTCGAGTACTTCCTGCGCAACAAGCGCCGCGACTGGGAGGCGTACCAGCGCTACGTCTCCCCGTTCGAGCGCGAGCGCTACCTGCCGCTGCTGTAGGCCGGGCACGGCATGGTCACCACGCTGGTCCGGCTGGGGTTCGACGACCCCGAGTCGCTGGCCGTCGAGCTGGAGGCGCTCGGCGCCTGGCCGCCGCGGCCCGGCGCCAACGGTCACCGCCTGCTGGAGGAGCTGGCCGCCAGCGCCAACCCCACCCTGGCCACCCGGGCGCTGGCCGCGATCGCCCAGGCCACCTCGGACCCTGGAGCGTTCGCGGCCGGCCTGCGGCGCCGTCCCGCGCTGCGGCGCCGGCTGATCGCGGTGGTGGCGGCCAGCCGCTCGCTCGGCCGCTGGCTGGCCGCCCATCCCGACGAGGTGGAGCGCCTCGGCGACGGCCGCGCGCTGGCCGCCCCGCGCCCCCGCGCCGAGCTGGTCCGCCAGGCCCGGGCCGCGGTACCCGCCTCGGCCGCTGGAGCTGGCCACCCGCGCGCAGGCGGCGCCCGGCGACCCGCCGGTCGGCCTGGCCGTGCTCGCCATGGGCAAGCTGGGCGGCCGCGAGCTGAACTACGTCTCCGACATCGACGTGCTGTTCTGCCACGAGCCGGCCACCGGCGCCGACGCCGAGCTGGCCGGCAAGCTCGCCGGCGCGATCGCGCGCGAGCTGATCGCCGGGCTCGGCGGCCCCAACCCCGAGGGCCCCGGCTTCCAGGTCGACCCCAACCTGCGGCCGGAGGGCCGCAACGGGCCGCTCACCAGGACGCTCGGCAGCTACCTCGCGTACTGGGACCGCTGGGCCGAGCCCTGGGAGCTGCAGGCGCTGATCAAGGTCCGCCCCGCCGCCGGCGACCGCCGCCTGGGGGAGCGCTTCGTCGCCGAGGCCGCCAGGCGCGTCTACCCGGAGCGCTTCGACCCGGCGACCGTCGCGGCGGTCCGCCACATGAAGGCCAGGGTGGAGTCCTCGCGGGCCGCCCGGGCCGGCGGCGAGCTGCAGGTCAAGCTCGGCCCCGGCGGGCTGCGCGACATCGAGTTCGCGGTGCAGCTCCTGCAGCTCGTGCACGGCCGCCACGACCCGGCGCTGCGCTCCGGCACCACCCTGGTGGCGCTGGAGCGGCTGACGGCCGCCGGCTTCGTGGGCCGGGCCGACGCCGCGCAGCTCGCCGACGCCTACCGGTTCCTGCGCACCGTGGAGCACCGCCTCCAACTGACCGACGAGCGCCGCACCCACACCATCCCGGCCGGGGAGGCCGAGCGCCGCTGGCTGGCCCGCACCATGGGCTACCCCGATGGGGGTCCGGGGGGCGGGGGAGCGAGGCTCCGACCGTGGGACCACGGCAGCCACGCAGAGCCGAGCGTTAGCCCCCCGGTGCGAAGCCCTCGGGAGGGCGCGCTGGAGCGCTTCGAGGCCGACCGCCGCCGCCACGCCGCCACCGTCCGCGGCCTGCACGAGAAGCTCTTCTACCGGCCGCTGCTGGAGGTCTTCGGGGCGGTGCCCTCCGGGCTGGACCCCTCCAACGCGGCCGAGCGGCTGGCCGCGCTCGGCTTCGCCAACCCCGACCGGGCAATGGCCCACCTGCGCGCGCTCACCGCCGGCCTGACCAGGCGGGCGACGCTGCTGCGGGCGATGCTGCCGGTGATGCTCACCTGGCTGGCGGACACGCCCGACCCCGACGGCGGCCTGACGGCGCTGCGGGTGGTCGCCGAGCGGCTCGGCCATCGGGACGCGTTCTTCGGCACGCTGCGGGACAACCCGTCAGTGGCCGAGCTGGTGTGCACCGTGCTCGGCACCTCGCGGCTGCTCGGCGAGCTGCTCGCCAGGCACCCGGAGCTGCTCACCGCCATGGCGCACGAGGGCGGCCCCGGCCCCGCCCGCGACCCGGCCGAGCTCCGCGACGAGGCGCTGGCGCTGGTCGCCCACCACGAGCAGCCGGCGGCCGCCTTCGACGCGCTGCGCCGCTTCCGCCGCCGCGAGCTGCTGCGCGTCGCCGTGCGCGACCTGGCTGGCGGCGACCCGGTGGAGCGGGTCGGCGCCGAGCTGACCGCCGTCGCCGAGGCCTGCCTGGAGGCGGCGCTGGAGGTCGCGGTGCGCGCGGTCGCGCCCGGCCGCCCACGGCTTCAGCTGGCCGTGCTCGGCCTCGGCAACCTCGGGGGCCGGGAGCTGAACTACGTGTCCGACCTCGACGTGATCGTCTGCCACGCGCCGGTCGGCGGCGGCCGGGCGCAGCAGGCGGCCCAGCTCGCCGAGGCGGTGGTGCGCGAGCTGATCGCCGGGCTCGGCGCGGTCACCCCGGAGGGCACGGCCTTCCGCGTCGACCTCGGCCTGCGGCCGGAGGGCCGCAATGGACCGCTGTCGCGCAGTCTTGACAGCTACCTCGCCTACTGGGACCGCTGGGCGGAGCCGTGGGAGCGCCAGGCGATGGTCCGGCTGCGGCCGGTCGCCGGGAGCCGCGAGCTGGGCGAGCGCTTCCACGCGGAGGCCACCCGCCGCGTCTATCCCGAGCGGCCCGCCCCTGGGATGGTCGCCGCCGTGCGCCGCGTCAAGGCCAGGGTCGAGTCCGAGCGGCTGCCGGCCGGCGCCGACCCCCGTCTGCACCTCAAGCTCGGGCCGGGCGGGCTGGCCGACGTCGAGTGGACTGTGCAGCTCCTCCAGCTCCAGCTCGGCGCCGCGCGGCCGGAGGTGCGCTCGCCCGGCACGCTGCCGGCCATTGGGGCGCTGGAAGCCGTAGGCGCGCTCACCGCCGTCGAGGCCGGCTGGCTGACTGACGCCTACCGGCTCTGCCTGCGCCTGCGCAACCTCGGGTTCCTGGTCACCGGGCGTCCCGCGGACTCGCTGCCGACCGATCCGCTGCTGCTGGAGCGGCTCGCCGAGGCGATGGGGGAGCCCGTCGGCGGCCGGCAGCGGCTGCTGGAGGCCTATCGCCGCGCCACCCGCCGCGCCCGCCGGGTGGTGATGGCGCGCTTCTGGGGCGAGCGCTGAGCGCCGCCGTTGGTCCGCTGGATGGCTCCCCGGCCGGCGGGCGACGGGATACTCTTGACGCAGACCTCTTGCGATCCCTCTCCGGATCCCTGTGCAACCGAGCGTGGGAGCAGCGCACCAAATGGATCGACCCATCGTCGTCGCCGACCGGATCGTCACCGCAAGCGCCGTGGTCGCCCTGGAGTCCAGCGTCCTCGCCCAGGGCCTGCCGTCACCAGCCAATCTCGAATCCGCCGAAGCCCAGTCCGTGGCCGTCTCCAAGTCCGGCGCCGAGCCCGCCGTCGTCGGGGTCATCGGCGGCCGCATCGTCGTCGGCGCCGACACCGACCAGGTGCGGGCGCTGGCCTCCCGCCGGGCCACCTGGAAGGTCACCGTCCGCGACCTCCCCTATGTCGTGACCCGCAAGCTCGACGGCGCCACCACCGTGTCCGCCACGGTGTTCGCCGCCGAGCGCGTGGGCATCGAGGTGATGGCCACCGGCGGGATCGGCGGGATCCACTTCGGCACCGCGGACGTGTCCGCCGACCTGCCCCAGCTCGCCCGCTCCAGAGCGGCGGTGGTGTGCTCGGGGCCAAAGCACGTGGCCGACGGGGCCGCCACCCTGGAATGGCTGGAGACCTGGGGGGTGCTGGTGGTCGGCTACCGCACCGACCGCCTGCCCGGGTTCCTGGCGCGCGGCAGGCTGCCGCTGGAGCACGTGGTGAACAACGTCGGCGAGGTGGTCGAGCTGCTGCGGGTCCGGCGCGCGCTGGAGTCCACCGGCGCGCTGGTGCTGGTCCAGAACCCACCGGCGGCGGCCGCCATGGACCCCGACGAGCTGGCCGAGCTGTCCGCCGAGGGCGCCTCGGCGGCGCGCAACGCCGGCGTGGTCGGCAAGGCGCGGACGCCCTTCGAGCTGGACTGGCTGCACCGCCGCACCGGCGGGCGCAGCCTGGCCGCCAACCTCGCGCTGCTGGAGGCCAACGCCGGCCTGGCCGGCGAGGTCGCCTTGACCTGCACCCACCTCGCCGCATCCTCGGTGACCAGGGCGGACGGTACTCAAGTCTGGTCTTCATCGGTCAGCTCTTGTCGCTGCCATGTGCGCCCGGTGTGCGCCAAGGCCACTTGGGGTTACCCGACTTACGCGGTGTGGGCATGCGGCTTGGCAGGCCTGTCACCGAAGTTCGTTGACGTATAGCGTCGCGTCGGCTGGGCCGATATGCCTGGTGCCTGGTCACGTCGGCCTTCGCGATTTCCGGGTCGCCGCCGACGTTGTTGCCGCTATGGCGTCCGGCCAGCGGGGGCTGGAAGGCATCCACGTGTTCCTGGCCACGATACGCTTGCGCGAAGTAAGGACCGCATGTCATCGCGAACCGGATGATCGGAGTGTAAGCGGCGAAGTGCGCACACTACGGCTCGTCCAAGAGGCCGCCGGCGCCGAAGGCGTCCACCGGGTCGAGGTGACCCTGGAGGGCGACGGCGCCCCGCAGCGGGCGGTCGCGCAGGTCAAGCTCGCGCTGGAAGCGGCCGAGCTGGACCAGCTGCGCTGGTACCTGGAGGACTACCCCGCCTACCCGCTCGACCCGGCACCGCAGATCGCCGCAGAGGTGGAGGAGCGCCTGGCGGGGCTGGGCGAGGAGCTGTTCCGCGCCGTCTTCCACGCCTCGGACGACACTCGTGACTTGTGGGCGACCGTCCGCGACCACCTCGCCGATACGCGCGTGGAGGTGGTCACCGACGTGGCCGGGGCGACCGCCATTCCCTGGGAGCTGTTGCGCGACCCGACCACCAACGTGCCGCTGGCGCTGCGGGCGCGAGCGTTCGTCCGCTCCTACCAGCAGGCCGCCCAGCGGCCAGCCGTGCCGGCGCCGGGCGCCGAGCGGCTGCGGGTACTGCTGGTGATCTGCCGGCCCGACGCCGGACAGGACGTGCCGTTCCGCTCGGTGGCCAGCCACGTGGTGCGCCTGTCGCCGCAGGCGCGGGCGGCATTCCAGCTCGACGTGCTGCGCCCACCGACCTTCGCCCGACTCGGCCAGGTCCTGCGCGACGCCAGTGAGCGCGGCGAGCCCTACCACGTGGTGCACTTCGACGGGCACGGCACCTGGGCGGACCTGTCGGGGCAGCCGGGTGAGGGTGGCGTGCCGAGCTGGCTGCGCTCCCAGCGATTCGTGGGGCGTGCAGGGGCGCACGGCTGGATGCTATTCGAGCAGCCCGACCTGCCTGGCAACGTCGAGTACGTGGACGGGCCGGCACTTGGTGGGCTACTGGCCGAGAGCGGCGTGCCGGTGCTGGTGCTCAACGCCTGCCGTTCCGCACATGCGGCGCTGGCGACCACCCCGCAGCAGGCCAGCCAAGCCGCCGGGGAAGACGTGCATGCGCGGGTGCGGGCCTACGGGTCGCTGGCCCAAGAGGTGATGGACGCGGGCGTGGCCGGGGTGGTGGCCATGCGCTACAGCGTCTACGTGGTCACCGCCGCCCAGTTCGTCGGCGAGCTGTACGCGAGCCTGCTGGCCGGCCGGCGGCTGGGGGAGGCGGTCACCCGTGGCCGCAAGCACCTGGCCGACCAGCCAGTGCGGGAAGTCGGGCTGCGGCCGGTGCGGGTGCAGGACTGGATGGTCCCGGTGGTCTACGAGGCCACCGCGCTGCCGGTGGTCACCCCCAAGGCCACGGATGGCCAGGTCGAGCTCACGCTGGACCCGGTGGCTGCCGCCAGGGAGCGGGAGGCGCTGGAGTCCGCGCTGCCGGACGCACCGGACGCAGGGTTCTTCGGCCGCGACGAGACCCTGCTGGCCGTGGACCGCGCCTTCGACGATCCCGACCAGCACGTGGTGCTGCTGCACGCCTGGGCGGGGCAAGGCAAGACCACCACCGCAGCCGAGTTCGCCCGCTGGTACGCGCAGACCGGCGGGGCGCAGGCGGTACTGTTCACGAGCTTTGAGCGGCACACCCCGCTGGCCCGGGTACTCGACCAGGTGGGCGTCACCTTCGCGGACAACTTGCAGGCCGCAGGGTTGGCGTGGCTGGCCCTGGACGACCAGGCCCGCCGACGGGTGGCGCTGCAGGTGCTTGCACGGGTGCCGGTGCTGTGGGTGTGGGACAACGTCGAGCCGGTGACCGGCTTTCCGGCCGGCAGCCCCTCGAAGTGGACCAACGAGGAGCAGCAGGAGCTGGCCGGGTTCCTGCGCGCCCTTCGGGCGACCCAGGCCAAGGTACTGCTGACCTCCCGGCGGGACGAGCGGGCCTGGCTGGGAGAGTTGCCCCGCCGGATCACCCTGTGCGGCATGCCGATGGCCGAGCGGGTCCAGCTCGCCCGCGCCCTGGCCGCCCGGCACGGCCACACCCTCGACGAGGTCGGCGACTGGCAACCGCTCCTTGAGTTCACCCAAGGCAACCCGCTGACGGTCACGGTCCTGGTCGGCCAGGCGCTGCGCGAGGGGCTGCGCACCCGCGAGCAGGTGGAGGCATTTGTGGAGCGGCTGCGTGCGGGTCAGGCCGCCATCGCCGACGAGCAGGCCCAGGGCCGCGCCGCCTCCCTGGGTGCCTCCTTGAGCTACGGCTTCACCCACGCGTTCACCACCCAGGAGCGGGCCAGGCTGGCGCTGTTGCACTTGTTCCAGGGCTTTGTGCAGGTGGACGCGCTGTGCATGCTGGGCGACCCCAAGATGGTCGATGCGCCGGTGCCGGAGCTGACAGGGGTGGACCGCGCCGCGGCGGTCGGGCTGCTCGACCGGGCGGTGGAGGTGGGCCTGCTCACCCGTCATGGCGGCGGATACTACGGGGTGCACCCGGCCCTGCCGTGGTACTTCCAGCGCCTGTTTGCTGAGGTCTACGGGCCGCCCGAGGGGCCCGCCGCCCGCCGCGCCCTACGAGCCTGGACGGTCGCCGTCGGCCGCCTGGGGAACTACTACACGAACGAGTACATCCGGGGCCGCACCGACGTGGTCGGGGTGCTGGCCGCGGAGGAGGCCAACCTGCTGGCAGTCCGCCAGGTGGCCCACGCCCACGCCTGGTGGCGCGAGGTCATCGGTGCGATGCAGGGCCTGCGGATGCTCTACGAGCCGGCGAGCCGCTGGGTGGAGTGGGCACGGCTGGTCGAGGAGTTGATCCCCGACCTGACCGACCCTGCTGCCGGTGGCCCCCGCCTCGGCCTGGAGGAGGAGTGGCGACTGCTCACCGAGTACCGCGTGAGCCTCGCCCTGCAGGCCCGCGACATGGCCGCCGCGATGCGCCAACAACAGGCACTGGTGACGTTCATCCGAAAGCGGGCCGGAGCCGCCCTCGCCCAGCCCCCAGGGGCGCTGGACCCCAGGCAGCGCGACGCTATCCGTTGGCTCGCCAGGTCACTTGAGCAGTTAGGCGACCTGCTAGTCGAGCAAGGCGATTCGGCCTGTGCAGGCCATCTGGAGGAAGCCGCTGCACTGTGCCGGCGGATCGGCGACCGGCAGAGCGAGGCGCTCGCCCTGCACAGCCTAGGGAATGCTCACCTAGCGGTGCCTGCCCTGCGGGACCTGGACCGGGCGGAGCGCTACTACCAGGGCAGCCTTGGCCTGTTCGATCAGCAGGACCGGCCGGGCCGCGCCGCATGCCACAGTCAGCTCGGGCACGTCGCCTACGAGCGCTTCCAGGCAGGCCGGGCTGGGGGCGCGCCCGAGCAGGTGCTGCGGGGACACCTGCAGGCCGCCGTCGGCCGCTACCAGCAGGCACTCGAGCTTATCCCCGCGAGCGCGGTCGCCGATCTGGCCGTGGTCCACAATCAGCTCGGCCTCGTCTACGACCACGCGGGTCTGCTTGAGCGCGCCCTGCACCACTCCCAGGAGGCCATCCGCTACAAGGAGCGGGGCGGAAACACCCACGGTGCGGCGCAGACCCGCTCCAACATCGCCTCCGCCTTGGCGCGGCGCGGCCGGCTGGGCGAGGCGCGGACCTGGGCGCAGGCGGCGCTGCGCGGCTTCGAGTCCTACGGGGAGCGCGCTCGCGCCGACATCGACAAGATCCGACAGCTCCTTGAGCAGATCGACCAGACCATGCGATCTGGCAGATGAACGGCCGGTCCCCGACTCAATCCGCCGGGTGATGGTGCGGCGGCCGGAAGCAGGGTGGTGTGCTGCGATGGTGGTGTTTGCGTGCAAGACCCAAGGGTGCGACCAGGAGGTCACCTACGAGCCCCAGCCCACCCAGGGCCTGGCCTACCCTGGGCAGCGCCTGGGCGGCGATACGCTGACGGTCTACCTCACCTGCCCAGAGCAGCACACGCATCCCTACCAGGTCGAGCGGGAGACGTAAGTGGCCGAGCCCACCCCGCTTGAGGACCTGGTCGTCAACGATCGCTACTGGCTTGGCCGCGGCCGCGAGATGGTCACCGCCAGCATCCGCGGCCGCGACGAGGCGGCAGGGCGCCTGGGCACCGCGGTCGGCTGGTTCTGGACGGTGTACACCACCGCCGCGCTGATCGGCGTGGCCCTCACCAACCGGCGCCTGCCCGCAGCGGTGGCGCTGCTGCTGGCCCTGCCGGCAGTGCTGCTGGTGGCCGCCTACGCCCTGGTCGTATGGGCCCAGACTCCCATCGGCACCAGCTTCGACCCGCGCGTGCCCGAGCAGATCGCCCGTGCGCACGATGCCGCGAGCCGAGCCAAGCAGCGCCGCCTTATCGCGGCGACCGCCTGCACCCTGGCCGCCGCGCTCGCGGTCGCCGGCGTGGTCACCGCCACCGTCCTGACCAGTCCGGCGCCCGCCGCCGCTCTGCACGCCGCCCACACCACCCAGGGCGGCCGGCACCTGATCGCGATCCGCGCTCAGCTCGCCGCCACCGAGCCGGTCACCCTCACCTTGACACCCCAGGGTGCCCAGCCTCTGACCTTGCTGGAGACAAGCGACCGCGATGGCGTCCTGCACGCCAGCGTGCCCGTCCCCGCCGCCCCCAGCTACCAGGTCAGCGCCACCTGGACCGAGAACGACACCCGCTGGCAGCTCACCCGCATCGTCCCGGCGACGCCATAACAGTGTGGATACTCAACTCCGGTCGCCATCGGTCCAGACCCGGTCAACACCCTGGCGCCGGTTGTGCTCCTGAGGGTGCCAAGGCACCGCTGGTCGTCCGGGTGGGGATATCGGTCACGCTGCCAACCTCGGGCTCAGTGGCGGCTGGCAGGGCCTCGTGCTATACCGGTATCGCGCTCGGGGCTGCGAGCAGCCTCCGGCGGCCAGCGGACATCAGCGCCAGCGCCCAGAATGAGGCCAGAGCCCCCAGTCCCAATACCCGGCCAGCGCCCGAACGCCTCCCTTTCAGTAGGTCCTGCCGTCCAGGCGTGCGTCGCCTGTCGGCATGGCTCTGGAATGATGGAAAGAGGCAGCATGGGCGGCCAGGTCGTTGAATTCCTCGCGCTCGCGGTGGCACTTGGCGCACTGGCTCTCGCGCATCGCATGCTGCGCAGGTAGCCGCGCCAGTCACCGGCAGGGTCAGCTCGCTCAGGGTTGGCCCTGTCACTTTGTAGGCACGACAGGATCGCACCAGTCAGAACGGGATCTCCTGTGCCCCGCCGAGTGCGCGATTCAGTCGCCGTCGACTCCATCGGAAGGCCGTTGATCGGGCAGTTGGAGACGGGTCGCCGAGCGAAGGTTGCGCCAGGGGCGGGCAGTGAGCCACTGTCCGCCCCTGGTCAGAGCCGTTGTCAGGCTAGATGTCGTAGTAGAGGTGGAACTCCCACGGGTGCGGGCGCAGGCGGATCGCGTCGACCTCGCGCTCGCGCTTGTAGCCGATCCAGGTCTCGACCACGTCGGGGGTGAAGACGTCGCCCTCGAGCATGAAGGCGTCTCGTCGAGCGAGCCCGGGACCTGCGGCACAGCGGCCAGCTCCTCGGGCGGCAGCTCGTAGAGGTCCTTGTCGAGCGGGCCGAAGGGCTCGATCTTGTTGCGGACCCCGTCCAGACCGGCCATCAGCATGGCCGCGAACGCCAGGTAGGGGTTGCAGGACGGGTCGGGGACCCGGAACTCGACCCGCTTGGCCCTGGGGCTGCGCGAGTACAGCGGGATCCGGGCGGCGGCCGAGCGGTTGCGCTGCGAGTACACCAGGTTGACCGGCGCCTCGTAGCCGGGCACCAGCCGCCGGTAGCTGTTGGTGGTCGGGTTGGTCAGCGCGGTCAGCGCCGGCGCGTGGGTCAGCAGGCCACCGATGTACCAGCGGGCCATGTCCGACAGCCCGGCGTAGCCCGACTCGTCGTAGAACAGCGGCTCGCCGCCGCTCCACAGGCTCTGGTGGGTGTGCATGCCCGAGCCGTTGTCCTCGAAGATCGGCTTGGGCATGAAGGTGACCGTCTTGCCGGAGCGCCGGGCGACGTTCTTGGCGATGTACTTGTAGAGCATCACCTTGTCGGCCATGCGCAGCAGCGTGTCGAAGCGCATGTCGATCTCGGCCTGCCCGGCGGTGCCGACCTCGTGGTGGTGGACCTCGATGTCGATGCCCGCCCGGATCATCTCCAGGACCATCTCGCTGCGCAGGTCCTGGTAGTGGTCGGTGGGCGCGACCGGGAAGTAGCCCTCCTTGTAGCGGGGCTTGTAGCCGAGGTTGCGGCCGCCCTCCTCGGCGCCGGAGTTCCAGGCGCCCTCGACCGCGTCGACGAAGTGGTAGGCGGAGAACTGGTTCTGGTCGAAGCGCACGGAGTCGAAGATGTAGAACTCGCACTCCGGGCCCCAGTAGGAGGTCTCGGCGATACCGCTGCCCGCCAGGTAGGCCTCGGCCTTGCGCGCGATGTGGCGCGGGTCGCGGGTGTAGGGCTCCCCGGTCACGGGGTCACCGACGAAACAGTTCAGGACCAGCGTAGGGTGCTGCGCGAACGGGTCGAGCACGGCCGTCGCCGGGTCCGGGAACAGGAGCATGTCCGACTCCTGGATCTCCTGGAACCCCCGGATCGACGAGCCGTCGAACCCGAACCCCTCCTCGAACGACTCCTCGGTCAGCTCCGAGGTCGGCACCGAGAAATGCTGCATCAGCCCAGGCAGGTCCGCGAAGCGCAGGTCGATGATCTGGACCCCGCGGTCCCTGATCAAGCTGAGAACGTCGCTGACCGTATCCGTCACGCGGGATGCCTCCTTCGTATCCGGGGGGAATTGCCCCGGGGCTTGCCGAGGTCAGGGGACGACGCTAGCAACGGGGCTTTGCCGCCCGGTTGCCGAAGTGTTTCGCGCCCGTTACGAGCCAGAGCCTACGAGGCCTTGCGGAGCTTCGCCAGTACGCCGGCCCGGATCGCCTCCGGCGGCGCCTGGAGCGCGCGCAGCACGCCGGCGGCCGGCTCGTCCGCGGCTCGGGTCAGGCCGAGCAGGACGTGCTCGGTGCCGATGGAGTCGTGGCGCAGCGCCAGCGCTTCCCGCAGGCTCAGCTCCAGCGTCTTCTTGGCCTCTCTGGTGAAGGGAAGGTGGCCGCGCCGCCGGGCGACGCCGCGGTCCAGCGCGCCGGCGCCGAACGACGCCTCGACGCGGCGGCGGATCGCCTCCAGGTCGATGCTGATGCTCTCCAGCGCCTCGGCCTCCGCGGGGCCGAAGACTGCGGGGGCGCGCCTGCTGGCCAGCTCCCGCCGCACCCCGTCGGCGGTGACGCCGAGCTCGGCCAGGACCGAGGCGGCGATGTCCTCCTCCTCGGCGAGCAGGCCGAGCAGCAGATGCTCGACGCCGATGTGATCGTCGCCCATGCGCCTGGCCGCACCCTGGGCCTGGACCACGCTCTCCCTGGCTGGCTTGGTGAATCGCTGGAACACCGCGAATCCTTTCGCTCAACGGCCGCGCATGCGGCGCGCGTACTTCTTGTGGACGGCCTGCCTGGAGACGCCGAGCGCGGCCGCGATCTCCTGCCATGACCAGTGGTTCGTCCTGGCGTTCTCGACCTGGAGCGCTTCGAGCTGCTCAAGGAGGCGGCGGAGCGCTGACACCGCACGGAGCCCGACGCTGGGGTCGGTGCTGTCCACCGACTTGGCGAGTTCGGATGCATCGTTCATGCTGTCATCCTAGGTTGACAGGAGTGATCCTGTCAATAGAGGTTGACAGCCCCCGCCGTCGGAACCCGCCGCGGCGCTCCGGTGTACCAC
>WNGB01007928.1_pt1 | contig 15194 bp, 18 predicted proteins | sample 5400681 | NCBI WGS metagenome assembly WNGB01 (sample SAMN13153367, study PRJNA577476) | soil metagenome | isolation source: 115 cm soil or saprolite under grassland replicate 2 | place: USA:California | collected 2016-06-15
GACCGTGCCTTCGAGACGCGAACGCGGCGCCTGCTCGCCTTGCAAGCTCGCGAACCGCAAGTGGCAACCGAGGAGTGGGCGCGACTTGAGCGCGAGCTCGTCGAACGCGCGATCGCGATTCCACTCGTGAACCCGAAGGAGGTCACGTTCGTCTCGAAGCGGGTCGGCAACTTCCAGCGGCACCCTATCCTCGGTACGCTCATCAGCCAGCTCTGGGTTCGATAGGCAGCGGCGGGTTGCCACGGGTTGCAACCACGGGGCTCCATAAAGGCTCCATACTTTGTTACCAGCTTTGGCTACGCGGTCGCCGTCATTGATGCCGGTAGTGGCAACCCCGCGAGAGACGGAGCTTCGCGAGGGCGGATTCGCGGGTGAGCCTATGTCTGGGAGAGCGATGGAGGAGCCGCCCGCCACGCAGTCGGCTCCCACATACGCCTTGAGCCCTAGAAGTTGCAGTTGCCGGGATCGGATGCGTCGACTCGCCTCGGTGCGCCGGCGGGGACAATCTGAACCGTGACCGTCACGAGGTTGACACTGCCCTCGTTCCGCAGCAGATGGACGTGGTCGGCATCGAGGGCGTCGTCGACTATGCCGGTCCCTGCCGTGTACACGTGCGGCGTGCACGTGGGATCGTCGCCGTCGTAGAACGTCGCGGTGCCCTCCTTGACGGTGACCAGGCTCGGACCGGGGTGATAATGCCAACCGGAGTTGCCTCCGGGCAGTACGGTGTTTTTGACGACGTAGACGTCGGAGGCCCCCTTGGTCTTCAGTTCGAGCTCATGCCCGTCGGACTCGTTCTTGACATCGATTTGTCCGAACCGCCCGAGCGAGAGTTGTTCGGTGCTGAAGAGGTGGCTACCCGTCGCCAGTGCGGTCGCGGCGATGGCGAGAACGACGAGGCCCGCCAAGGCTGCTCCGCCGATGACCTTCTTCATGTTCGGCCTCCTTCGTGTTGGGTGCTACGACGCTATGAAGTTGCAGCCCTCGGGACTACGGTGGCGGCAGGCGAGTGTGCCGCGATGCTGCCCGTCCCCTTGCGGGGTGCTGGCCTCCTTGACGGCACCGGCGCGATGACGGACAACGTCCGCAAGCCCACGACCAAGAGGTCGATCCCCGCGGACGCTCGGCATGTCGAGGCGCTGCACGAAACGCTCGACCGGCTGCGCCTCAAGGTCGCCGGGCTGCGCGCGTCCCGAAGCGGCCTGTCGTCGCGGCCGCCGATGCCGACCGCCGCTTGATCGAGCGTGACCTGCACGACAGCGTGCGACAGCACCTGCGCGCAGACGTTATGCGCGTGGCCGTTGAATCAGGCGGCGGGCCGGGGCAACCGCGATGAAGCGGACGGAGCGGGGGCTTCCTACGGCCTCCCGCCCCGCCCGCCAGCGGTTGGCTTACGGGCAGGGGCCCTTTTCGATGGCCGAGTTGCCTTCCGTAGCCGCGAAGGCCGTGCCGATCTCGTCTGCCGGCTGCGTCTCTGGACGGAGATCCAGCAGCGTCCCGTCCGGGAGGGTCACGGACTTCTCCGACCCGACAATGATGCATTCGCCGGTCGGCAGGATGATGTGTGCTCGGTTGTGAGCGAGTGCGGCGGGAGTCAGCGTGAGCGCGAGCGCGGCGGTCGCGAACGCTGCCTTGGCCAGCTTGAACATTCCTTCCTCCTTCGTTCGTTGATCCCAACGAGGCTAGGAAGTCGCCGCGGCCCAGGACTACTGCGCCAGCAGGCGAGTGCGTCGGGTGGCTGCCTCCCGTCGGTTGGGGATGCTGGGTCACTTGACGTCGCCGGTGCGATGACGGACAACCTCTCTTAGAGTCGCGAAGAGGAGGGCGATCATCCTGGAGACGGGGCATGTCGAGGCGCTGCGGGAAACGATCGACCGGCTGCGCCTGGAGGTCGCTGGGCTGCGCGCGTCCCGGAAGCGGCTCGTCGTGGCGGCTGATGTCGACCGTCGTAAGATCGAGGGTGAGCTCCACGAGGGGGTGCAGCAGCACCTGGTCGCGCTCGCAGTCAACCTGCAGCTCCTGGGCCAGTTGGCGGACTCCGATCCTCCGGCGGCGAAGGTGCTCCTCGAAGAGATCGGGCGCGACGCGCAGCAGGCGCTGGACGAGACCGCGCAGCTTGCGCAGCGGATCTACCCGCCGCTACTCGAGGCGGGCGGCCTCGCCGTGGCGCTTCGGGCGGCGGGCGCGAGGGCCGGCATCCCTGTTTCCGTCGACGTCGCAGCGGGCGCAAGCTATCCACCCGAGATCTCGGCGGCGGTCTACTGGTGTTGTCTCGAAGCGCTCGAGCACGCCGCCGCTGGCGCACGGGCGAGAGTCACGGTGCGAGAGGAGGAGGGAGCGCTCGCCTTCGAGGTCGTGGTGGACGGTGACCACTCGGCAGGACTCGACCGGCTGCGCGACCGCGTCGAGGCGATGGGGGGCCGGCTGACGATCCAATCAGAGCCCGGCCGGGCCACGCGCGTCTCCGGCTCGCTCCCGTTCTCGGGATGACGCTAGCCGCTTTCCGCCAGGTAGAGGATGACGGCCTTGACGCGCTTGTGAACGGCCGTCTCCCACGTGAGCCCGAGCTTGAGGAAGACCGAGTGGATCACCTTCTCGACCGATCTCTCGGTCAGGAAGAGCGCGCCCGCGATCGCCGCGTTGTTCTTCCCCTCGGCCATCTCGCGCAGCACGTCGCGCTCGCGCGGCGTCAACTGGCTGAGCGGCGACTCCTCGCCGCGGGCATTCTCTGCCACCAGTGCCTCGACGACCTTCGGGTCGATCATCGAGCCACCCTGCGCGACGGCGTGGATCGCGGCGACGAGTGGCTCGAGATCCTTCACGCGCTCCTTCAGGAGGTAGGCGCGCCCTGCGCTGCCACCCTCCAGGAGCGCGAGCACGTAGCTCGGGTTCGCGTACTGGCTGAGCACGACGACGCCGATTTCGGGGTTCGTCTCGCGCAGCCGCTCGGCAGCCTGAATCCCCTCGTCGGCACCACCCGGGGGCATGCGGATGTCGGTGACGACGACGTCCGGCTGCTCCGCCTCGACGGCTGCGAGCAGCGAGCCGAGGTCGCCGCAGACGGCCGCGACCTCGAGGTCGGGCCGGGTCTCGAGCAGGCGCCGGATGCCCTCACGGACGAGGTAGTGGTCCTCGGCGAGCACGAGCCGGATCGGCATGAGAAGAGGATACGCCGGTGATGGGTCCGTCCCCAGGCGCGCCTGCCCGCGGACCGGAGAGCACAGAGAGCCCGCTCGTCCTCATAGTTGACGACAACCAGAAGAACCTGAAACTCGCCCGCGACGTGCTGCGCGCCGCCGGCTTCCGGACGCTCGAGGCGGAAAGCGGCACCGAGGGAATGGCGGTCGCCACCGAGCACCTGCCGGACGTGATCCTGATGGATGTCCGGCTCCCGGACCTGCCCGGCGAGGACGCTGCCCGGGCGCTCGCGGCCGGGGTGCGGACGGCGGGGATCCCGGTCGTCGCGCTGAGCGCGCTGCCGCTCGAACGCGACCGCGACTGGCTCCGCGCCGCCGGGTTCGCGGGCTTCCTCGAGAAGCCGATCAGTATCGGCGAATTCCCGGACCAGGTGCGCCGCTACTGCGCGCGGCGCCGGGGTTGAGAACGGGGCGGCTCGAGGCGTGGGGCCGGCCTACCGCCGAGCGGGGTGCCAGCACCCCGTTATGGAGAAGCGAGCAAGGTTGGCGCCCGAGTCGGCTGCTCCTATGGTTGCTGCATGAAGCTGTCCACCTGGGCATCGGGACTGGCGCTCGGCAGCGCCGTCCTCGTGACTGGACTTCTCACCGCCTGCCAGGGCTCGAACGGCGACGGCTCAGACGCGCAGGACGTCAAGCGCGTCGGCCTCATGCACGTCGGGACCGATCACATCCCGCCGTCCTGGCCGTCCCTGAAGGCCCGGCTCGAGGAGCTGGGCTGGACCGACGGCCGCAACATCGAGCTGATGTGGCGAAACTTGGAGCCGGACGAGGCCGAGGCGCAGGCCAACGCATTCGTCGGGCAGGGCGTCGACGTCATCGTGGCCTTCGAGGACAAGTCGATCAGCGCCGCTCAAGAAGCGACCGCACGAATGTCGGATCCCATCCCGATCGTGTTCCTCCATCCGTCGGATCCGGTCCGGGACGGCCTGGTGGAGAGCCTGGCCCATCCGGACAGCAACCTGACGGGGGTGTACGCAGCCCGCGACGTCGTCGCGAAGCAGCTCGAGCTCTATCAGCTCCTCGTGCCGCGGCTGCGTCGCGTGCTCACGCTCGTCGACCCGGAAGACCCGGCGACCGACCGGCTCCTGCCCCAATACCGGGCCGCCGCCGCGCAGCTGCCGCGGCCCCTCGAGCTGGCCATCCGCGAGGCTTCGAGCGCGCAGGACCTCAGGCGCATCTTCCGGTCGCTGCGGCCCGGAGAGGTCGACGGTGCCTTCCTCCTGTCGCCAAGCCTCAGGCTCAACCACACGGCGCTGACGATCCGCCTCGCGAAGCGTGCCCGGATCCCGGTCCAGGCACATCGCAAGGAGTGGGTCGAGGAGGGCGCGCTCTACTCGTATGGGATCGACCTTCCCCTCATCGGTCGAGCCGGCGCCCGCTACGTCGACAGCCTCCTCCGGGGCATGTCCCCGGCCGATCTGCCTGTGCAGGAGATCCCGGAGATCGAGCTCGCGATCAACCTCGACACCGCGGCCAGGCTCGGGATCAAGGTGCCGCGGGAGATGATCATCCGCGCCGACGAGGTCTACCGGTAGCTCGACGTTGGGAGCCACATACGTGGAAGCGCCCGCTCGTCCACACCGACGCCTGATCTGGAAGTACACCGCCGTGGTCGTCGCGCTCGTCGCTGCGGCCAGCATGTCGGTCGGTCTCACGGAGCTCTACTTCTCCTACCAGGACAGCAAGCGGGCGCTGACGCGCGTCGAGCGAGACAAGGCCGCAGCGGCGGCCGCCGCGATCGAGCAGCAGATGCAGGACGTGCGCCGAGAGCTCGAGGCGCTCGCCCAGCCGACGGAGGACAAGGGAGCGGCTGGGCTGACCGAGCGCAACGAGGACTTCCACCGTCTCTTCGGGCGGGAGAAGCTCGTCAGCGAGCTGAGCTACCTGGACGCAACCGGGAAGGAGCGGGTCCGCTCCTCCCCGCTCGAGATCGATCGCATCGACAGCGGGATCGACTTCTCCGGGACCGAGAAGTTCGTCCGCGCGCGGGCGGAACAACGGTACTTCGGAAGCGTCTACTTCCAGCGCGGCTCCCAGCCGCACATGACGATCGCCGTGGCCGAGCCCGGCGGGCGAGGCGTGGTCGTGGGCGAGATCGACCTGAGCTTCGTCGACCCGATCATCGACCGAGCACGAAGCGGAACCGCGGGCTACGCCTACGCCGTCGACACGCGCGGCGAGCTGATCGCGCATCCGGAGGTCGATCTGGTTCTCGCGCATTCGAACTTCGCCACGCTCCCGCAGGTGCAGGCCGCGCTTCGCACGCCCGGGAATGCCCCGGCCGACGCGGTAACGACCGGGCGCGACCAGGACGGTACGGAGGTGCTCAGCGCCGTCCAGAGGATCGAGTCGCTCGGCTGGTACGTCTTCGTCGAGGAACCGCTGAGCAAGGCGTTCGCGCCCCTGAAGTCGGCGATCTGGCGCACCGCGCTGCTGCTCGTCGCGTTCTTGCTCCTGGCGATGGCCACCGGTGTCCTGCTCGCCCGCAGGCTCGTCCGCCCCATCGAGACGATCCAGGCCGCGGCGGCGCAGATCGGCTCCGGAGCCCTGAACCAGCGGATCGAGATCGAAAGCAACGACGAGCTGGGGGCGCTCGCCGAGCAGTTCAACCGTATGGCGGCACAACTCCAGGAGTCCTATTCGGGCCTCGAGCAGAAGGTCGAGAAGCGGACCCGTGAGCTTGCCCTGGCCCTCAGCGAGCTCGACGAGAAAAGCCGCGAGCTCGAGACCGCGAGCAGGCACAAGTCGGAGTTCCTGGCGAACATGTCGCACGAGCTGCGGACTCCGCTGAATGCGATCATCGGGTTCTCCCAGGTACTGAGCGACAAGCTCTTCGGCGAGGTCAACGAGAAGCAGGCGGAATACCTCGAGGACATCCTCACCTCGGCCAACCACCTGCTGGCCTTGATCAATGACGTTCTCGACCTGTCCAAGGTCGAGTCCGGGCAGGTCGAGCTCGAAGTCGCGCCGTTCTCGCTTCGGGATGCGCTCGAGCGCGGCGTCGTGATGGTGCGCGAGCGCGCGACGATGGACGGCGTCCAGGTCGCGCTCGAGGCGAACCCGGACGTCGACGTCGTCACAGGCGACGAGCGCCGGATCAGACAGGTGATCTTCAACCTGCTCTCGAACGCGGTGAAGTTCACTCCCTCGGGCGGCGCCGTCGGCGTGCGGGCGATGCAGGTCAACGGCGAGGTGAGGGTCTCGGTGACCGATACCGGGCCCGGCATCGCTGCCGAGGATCACGAGCGGATCTTCGAGGAGTTCCAGCAGACCGACGCCGGGGTGGAGCAGCGCGAGGGGACCGGCCTCGGCCTCCCCCTGTCGAAGCGGCTCGTCGAGCTGCACGGCGGCCGGATCTGGGTCGACAGCGAGCCCGGCAAAGGGAGCACTTTCGTGTTCACGCTGCCCGCGAGACCCGTCTAGCCATGTCGGGCGCGAAGATCCTCGTGGTCGAGGACAACCCGAGGAACATGAAGCTCGTCCGGGACGTCCTGCAGGCAACGGGGTATCGCACCCTGGAGGCGACGACCGGAGAACGAGCGGTCGAGCTGGCCGCCGAGCACCGGCCCGACCTGGTGCTCATGGACATCCAGCTGCCGGACGTCGATGGCGTCGAGACCCTCGGCCGGCTGCGCGCCCACGAGAGCACCGCCGCCATACCGGTGCTCGCCCTGACCGCGCAGGCGATGGACGGAGACCGCGAGCGCTTCCTGGCCGCGGGCTTCGACGGCTACCTCTCGAAGCCGGTGGACATCGCCGAGCTCGTCGCCATCGTGAATCAGCACTGCGGCGGACGCGGCCGATGAGCGACGGCGGCAGGATCCTGGTGGTCGACGACGTTCCCGAGAACGTGCGTCTGCTCGAGGCCGGAACTGACCCACCCTCGACACTCCCCACGACGAGCTGAGGGCCCAGCCAGGGCCCTCAGCTCATGTCGCTCAGAGGCGAGTGGGTGCCGCCGGTCCGAATGTGTTGCCACGGCGATGGATTTCGGCCCGGGCGCGGATCATCACTGATATGAGCACGAATCACTCTGGGCCGCGGCCGGTGGTGCATCTCGAGTTGCACACTCCCGATCAGTCGGCCGCGAGCGCCTTCTACGCGACGCTGCTGCGGTGGCGGCCGGAGCTGATCGATGCGCAGTGCGGCTCCTATCTCGCGCTCGAGCTCGGCGGCGGTCTCGGCGGCGGGATCGTCGAATGCGGCACGAAACGGCCGCTCTGGCTTCCCTACGTTGAGGTCGACCGGATCGACGAGCAAACCGAGCGCGCCCGCCAACGGGGTGCGCGGGTGCTCTTGGAGCCACGCGAGGGGCCGGCCGGCTGGCGCAGCGTAGTCTCCACACCGCAGGCAGGAGAGATCGCCTTCTGGCAGCCGAAGCGATGAGCGCCCATTCCGATCCGGCAGCAGCAACGGCCCGCAGCACGGGGATCCCGCGCGAACGGGAGCTGCTGAGGGCGGCGCGAGACGGCGATCGCGACGCGTTCGGGCGGCTCGTCGAGCCTTTCCGACGGGAGCTTCAGGCCCACTGCTACCGGATGCTCGGCTCCTACGCCGACGCCGAGGACGCGCTCCAGGAGACGCTCCTTCGTGCCTGGCGCGCACTGCCACGCTTCGAAGAACGAAGCTCGCTTCGCTCCTGGCTGTACCGGATCGCGACCAACGCCTGCCTGCGCGCGATCGAGCGACGGCCAAAGCGGGTGCTGCCGATCGACTACATGCCCGCGTCCGACCCTCACGACGGCCCCGCTGAGGCGGTGAGCGACCCCATTTGGCTGGAGCCCTACCCCGACACCGAGCTCGGCCTCGAGGGCCTCGCCGGTCCGGACGCCCGGTATGAGCAGCGCGAGGGGGTCGAGCTCGCCTTCATCGCCGCATTGCAGCACCTGCCCGGCCGGCAGCGAGCGGTACTGATCCTCCGCGACGTGCTGGGTTTCTCGGCCCGAGAGACCGCCCGCGTACTCGAAACGACACCGGTCTCGGTCGACAGCGCGCTGCAGCGAGCGCACAAGACGGTCGACGAGCGGCTCCCGAGCCAAAGCCAGCAAGAGACGCTTCGCCTCATCGGCGACGACGAGCTGAGCCAACTGGTCGACCGCTTCCTCGCCGCCTGGGAGCGAGACGACGTCGACGCCGTCGTCTCCATGCTCGCCGAGGACGCCAGGCTGGTCATGCCGCCACTGCCGACCTGGGTCAGCGGCCGCGACCAGGTCGCCGCCTTCCTGCGCGTATACCCGTTCTCGGGGGCCAGGCGATGGCGGATGGTTCCGACATCAGCAAATGGCCAACCCGCGTTCGCGACCTACAGCTGGGACGAGCAGGTAGCGGCGTTTATGCCGCACAGCCTGAGCGTTCTCACCCTACGCGAAGGCAAGATCGAAGAGATCACCGCCTTCCTCACCCCTGACCCATTTCCCCACTTCAACCTGCCCCCATCGATCGCCGGCTAGCGACCCCTCCAACACCGCAAGAAGGCAGGCCCGTTTCGATGTTGCGCGCCGGTGTGGATCTCGGCCGGCGTCTCGACTCCCGCCTGGTTGACGCTGAGGGCACGACGGTCGAGCGTGGTGGCGCACGCCGCCGGACGCTGATGGGGCTTCGGGGCTGAGCGAGCGACTCGCTCCTCACCGCGAGCCGATTCGCGCCGCGATCAAGTCCAATAACGCCGGCGCGCGCTTCGTGGACGACTGCTCGAGCCGGGCCCGAGGCTCTCGTCGGCGACAGGGACGGTGAGCCACGACGCGACCCGGCCGGTAGACCCCGGGCCGAAACGCGTTGTGGATGCGACGACCGAGCGATGGATTTCGACCCGGCGTCGGATCTGCCCTTGAGAAACCAGACCTAGCCGTCAACGAGTCCAACGGACACAGAAGGGAGAATCAAGATGGGAAAGATCGTGGTCAGCGACAATGTCTCGCTCGACGGAGTCGTCCAGGACCCCGCCGGTGACGAAGGCTTCAGGGTCGGGGGCTGGGTCGGCCTGATCAAGGACCGCCCAGAACTCAGCAAGCTCGCGCTCGACGAGGCCCTGGGCACCGAGGCCCTGCTGCTGGGTCGGCGGAGCTACGAGTGGTTCGCCGCGCGGTGGCCATCCCGCAGTGGCGACTTGGCGGACAGGTTGAACAGCCTGCCCAAGTACGTCGTGTCCTCGACCCTCGAACATCCCGACTGGAACAACTCGACGGTCCTCAAGGGCGACGTGGTGAAGGAGGTCTCGAAGCTGAAGCACGAGCTCAAGGGGGAAGTCGTCGTCCCCGCCAGCTTCCAGCTCCTGCGCACGCTGATGGAGCACGACCTCGTCGACGAGCTGCGGCTGAAGATCTTCCCGGTCGTGCTCGGGGCCGGCGAGCGCCTCTTCGGCGAGACCAGCGACAAGAAAGCCATGCGCCTGGTCGACACCCAGACCGTCGGGGGCGATGTCGCCTACCTCACCTACGAGTTCGTCCGGGATGCCTAGCGGGCGTCGGACAGCGCCGGAGTTTCGAAAAGCTCGGATGCCCGTCGTTTGGGGGGCATCCGAGCGTGGGTGCAGGGACTCTACGCAGGGCGCCGTTTGATTTTCGACTGTTGATTCGATCCGAGGGGAGATTCTGGCGAGCGTAGATCGGACGGCGCAGCTAGGTCGCTCGGGAAGTCCGGGTAAATAGCGAGAGGAGGAGACGATGCGAACGGAATCCAGGCCGAACAGCGACTACACGAGGACCTGGTCACCGTCGGGGGAGATCGAGTACGCCAAGCTCGGCGACGGGACGCGTTTGAGGTACTTGAAGGCGGGTTCCGGCCCGGCGGCGCTGATCTTGCTGCACACGGTCCGCACCCAGCTCGATCACTTCCAACTCGTGATCCCGAAAATCGTGCACGCCTTCACCGTCTACGCGATCGACCTGCCCGGCATGGGCTGGTCCGACATCACGCCGGGCGCGAGTTACACCGAGCCGGCGCTCCGCCGCGCGATCGTCGAGTTCGTGACGACCCTCGACATCAACGATGTCACGTTGGCGGGCGAGTCAATGGGCGCGACGGCGTCGCTGACTGCCTCAACCGAGCTTGAAGACCGCGTGCGACGCGTCCTCGCCTTCAACACGTACGACTACTCCAAAGGCGTCGGTCGAGCCAATCGCGTCGCCTCCATTTATGTCGGCGGTGCCCGCCTCCCGGCAATCGGCCCGGTGGTCACGAGGATGGAGAACAAGCCCGTCCTGGGCATCGTGCTGCGGGGCGGTTTGCTCGACGGCAGCAAGCTGTCGGAGCACTACCTCGCGGAACTGCGCCGGGTTGGCCGTCGCCGCGGGTATCCGCGCGTGGCGCGCGAAGTCTTCCGCAATGTCGACAGCATGATCGCCGCCCGAGCGCTCTACGCTCGCGTCACCGCCCCGGTCACTTTGATCTACGGCGATCACGACTGGTCGCGCCTGCCAGAGCGTGAAGCCAACCTCGCCGCGCTTCGTGGCGCCCGATCGATCGCGCTTCGCGACACCGGACACTTCGCCGCCCTGGAACAGCCCGCCCGCGTCGCCGAGATCCTTCTCGACGACCGCGGGGCCTGACTTCGGTCTCATCGAGCGAGCTTGTGAAACGCACGCTGGCAGGCGAACCGTCCGGCCTGCTCGCGGCCCGGCAGCGACACCATCGACGACACCGACGGGCTCGAGCAGCATTTCCTGCCGCTTCTCACAAGCTACTAGGATCGAGGCGACGAAGATCCCCCACAGGAAAGCGAGATCGCCGAGTGGGGACGCGAGCGAGGAGCGTGATGAGCGACAGCTCGAGCCTGACCGTTGCGCAGCAGGGATTCGATGCCTGGCGCCGCGGCGACTTCGACGCACTCGAGACGATCTTCGCGCCCGACGTCGAGTGGCGCTGGTTCGAACCAGGAGACTGGGACTGCCACAACTGTGACGACGTGATCCGGACGTTGCGCCAACGTCGCGCTGCCGGCTTCGCGGAAGGACGCTTGAACTTTCACGACGCGGGATCGGACGTGGTCGTGGTCACGGCGCACCCGAGCGAGATCGGCGGTCACGAATGGCCGGATGAAACGTCAACCGTCATTCGATTCCACGAAGGAAAGGTCGTCTCGATGCAGGATTACCGCACCGAGGCGGAAGCGCTCGCCGCCGCAAAATGACGCCGCGCCGCACGACCACCTGCAGACGTGATCGCGCTCCGTGGTTCGTCCGCGCGCCGTTCATCTCCGTGTGGAAGAGGCGGAGCTAACAACCGAGGTGGCCGGCGCGGCTCGCTCGGCCTCGACCTCGACGTTGCGGAAGAGGGCATAGAGGCCGAGGTCGTAGGCGCTCTTGAGCGCGCCCGCGATCAGGAAGGGTGCACCGAGGGCGCCGCGTAGGGCGGCGCCGGCAATGAGCGGGGCGACCGGCCGGGTCAGGTAGCGGGCGGTGTTGGTGTAGGCGGCGGCCGCGGTGCGCTCGCTGGGCTCGACGGCGGCCATCACGTAGGCCTGCCGGGTCGGCACGTCGGCCTGCGAGAGGAGGAAGCGGGCGAGCAGCAGCGCGATCGCCGCCGGCAGGTTGGGGGCGAAGGCGACGGCGGCCAGCAGCAGGTTCGAGGGCAGGTGGGTGAACACCATCGTCCGCAAGAGCCCGATCCTCGCGGCGAGCCGGACGGCGCCCTGGAAGGAAAGCGCCTGCAGGATGCCGATGGAGAAGAAGACGATCGCGAGCGTGTGCGGCGAGGCGCCGTACTTGCGCACGAACAGGTAGGCGATGAAGGTCTGCGGGACGAAGCCGCCGCCGAAGCTGTCGAGCGCGAACAGCGCCGACAGCCGCATGACGATTCCGCGCGAGCGGTGCAGGGGCGGCAGCGGCTCCGTCTCGAGCTCCTCGCCGCGCTCGACCGCAGGCGAGAGCCGGGCGGCCGCGAGCAGCGCCGCGCCTGCGGCGAGCGGGTAGGCGAGCAGCCAGCGCGGCGAGGAGCCTGCGAGCGCGATCAGCGCGCCAGCCGAGCCGGCGAGCGTCGCGACCGTGTTGTAAGTGCCGAACAGCCGCGTGGTCTCGCCGCCGGCGTGGGGGAGCATCGCCTGCTCGAGCGAGGTGAACGGCCCCGACTCGACGACATCGGTCGAGACGGTTCCGGTCAGGGCGGCGACGATCAACGCCGGCAACCAACCCGTCAGCGCGAAGACAGTGCCGGCGGCGGCCATCACGACGAACAGGAGCCGGTAGCAGCGGCGGCGGCCGACCCGGTCGCCGTAGCGGGCGATCAGCACCGAGACGAGCGCGGTTCCGGCGAGCAGGGCGGCGAGGACGGAGCCGACGGCCGTGTCGGAGAGGCCGCGGCGGGCTAGCGTGACGCCGATCAGCACCGAGCCGAGCCCGTAGGCGAGCGCTCGTGCGGCCTGGGCGGCGACGATCCGGCGCGCGTCCGGGCTCAGGCGCGTTCCTCGTACACGGCCGCGCCGCCGCTTGCCGGGCAGAAGATGTATAGGCACTGGGAGATTGGATCCCAGCAGCTGGTGTGCGCCCCCTGCTCGATCTCGACCGTCTCTAGCTGCTCGAGCCGCTTCGTGTCGAAGCTGCAAACCAGCCCCGGTTCGCCGATCGCCACGTACAGGCGGTCCAGTTCGGAGTCGTGCATGACGACGTCCGGGACGCCGGGCAGGGGCAGGCTCGCGATCACCTCGCCGCTGTCGCGGTCGAGCACGACCAGCGCGCCGCCGTCGGCCGCGCAAAAGAGCCGCCCCGAGTCGAGCCAGAGCCCGTGCGGACCGGCACTCGGGACCTCGAGCGCGCGCTCGATCAGCAGGCGCTCGCAGTCGATGACGACGATCTGCGTCGGCTGCTGAATGTTGGCGTAGACGACGTCTCGCTCCGGGTCGTAGACGGCCCAGCGCGGCCGGCCCGGCAACGGCAGCTCGGCGATCACACCGATCGAGGTGAGCGCGACGACCGAGGCGGTGCAGTTTTCGCCAGGCGGCTCACCGAGGTTGAAGCTGTAGAGCTGGCGCCGCTGCCGGTCGTAGGCAAGCGCGTTCGGGTGCGGACCGACCTCGACCTGGCCGAGCAGCTGCTCGTCGGAGCAGCGGAAGACGCTGACACGGGCGGCGCCGCGGTCGCTCGAGAAGAGCAGGTCCTCTTGCTCATCGATCAGGACGCCGGCGACGCCGGGCAGCTCCGCCGGAAGCGCGTGCAGGTAGGTACGGGCGTTGCAGTCGAGTACCTCGATCCGGTCGGCGCCCGTGTGGGCAACGTAGACCCGCCTGCGCTGCCGGTGGACGTCGGCGTGGTCAAAGCCGGGTTTCGCTCCGGGCGGGATCGCGATGAAGCCGACCCTGGTGAGACTCACGTCAGTTGCTTTCCTCGGCGCTGCCGACCTCGTTCTTGCACCAGGCGTAGAGGGCGTCGTAGACCGGCAGCGACAGCTCGAGCTGGCGGTGGTCACCGAGGTTCAGCAGGTGGAACCCTTCGGCGACCGCGAGCAAGCCGCGCGACTGCGGCGTTGCATCGCGATCGTCGGCGACATCGGCGCCGTGCACGATCCGCGCGAGCAGCTGCAGCGCCGGATCGTCGAGCTTGTATTCCTCCAGCAGCACCTCGAACGAGCAGAGTCCGTCGCGGTGCGTGTATTCAGCGTTGGGGGCGTCGTAGGAGTGCGCGCCATCGCGCTCGGCAACCTCGAGCACCTGCTCGGCGGGCACGTAGAGGAACTCCGCCTCCGGGTCGATGAAGTTCTTGATCAGCCAGGGGCAGGCGATCCGGTCGGTCTTCGGTCGTTCGCGTGTGACCCACTTCATGGTCGTTCTCCTTTCCTCTTAGTGGAGTGCAAGTCCGGCGATCGCTGCCGCGACGACGAGCGCCGGCTCGGGAACCTTGATCCGTTTCTGCAGGAGTAATGCCAGCGCGACGACGCCGATCGCGGCGGAGAGCCAGCCGTGGATCGTCTGGCGGCCGATCACGATTGCGGCGCCAGCGATCGCGCCGGCCGCAGCGGCTGTCGCGCCCTTGACGAATCCCTGTAGACGGGGGTGGCGCTCGAAGCGGCGAAACAGCCGGCCGGGGACGACGACGAACAGGTAGGTAGGGGTGAAGAGGGCGACGGTCGCGACGACGGCGCCGGCGACACCGGCGACGAGATAGCCGGCGAAGGTGCCCATGATCACGACCGGGCCGGGGCTGATCAGGCCGATCGCGACCGCGTCGGTCAATTGGCGTTCGGTTAGCCAGTGGTGTTCTGTGACCAAGCCCTGGTGGAGGAAGGGCACGACCGCGAGTCCGGAGCCGAACGTGAGCGCGCTCGCCTTGACGAAGAAGAGGCCCATCGTTCCGAGTAAGCTGCCGGCGGCGAGCCAGACGAAGCCCTTGACCGTCGCCAGCGGCAGTGGCGAAAGGGCGGCAGCCCCGCCGCGTAGCCGCGGGATGCCGCCGCCGTAGTGGACGGCGCCAAACAGACCAGCGGCAAGGAGCAGCCAGACGATCTCGCTGCCGGAGACGACCGTCGATGCGCAGACGATCGTGGCGATCGTCCAGAGCAGCGGATCGTGCTTGTTGGTAGAGCGAGCCAGCTTGTAGGCGGCGATCGCGATGATCGCCATCACGGCCGGGCCGACGCCGAAGAAGACGCTCTGCACCTGCGGCAACCCTTGGTAGTGGGCGTACAGGGCCGCGACCGCGGTCACGAGCAGGAAGGGCGGCACGACGAACGGCAACGCGACCAGCAGCGCCCCGCGCGCGCCCCGCTCGAGGTAGCCGAGCCACATCGCGAGCTGCGCTGCGAGCGGGCCGGGCATCGTCTGCGCGCTCGCCAGCCCCTGCTGGTACTCATCGTCCGAGTACCAGCCACGCTCGTCGACGAGGTCGCGGCGCATGTAGCCGGCAAGCGCGATCGGCCCGCCGAACCCGAATGACCCGAGCCGCAGGAAATAGAGGAACAGCCCCCGCATCGGCCGCGCCGACCGCAGCTCAAGCTCGGCCGGCTCGGCGCGCGCAAGCCCGCTCACGCCGGCTCCCGGCCGGTCAGCAGCGCGCGCTTGCGGTACTCGTA
>WNGB01015458.1_pt1 | contig 15194 bp, 13 predicted proteins | sample 5400681 | NCBI WGS metagenome assembly WNGB01 (sample SAMN13153367, study PRJNA577476) | soil metagenome | isolation source: 115 cm soil or saprolite under grassland replicate 2 | place: USA:California | collected 2016-06-15
TCGCCCACTCCATAGCGAACTCTTGGGCGGCAATTGCTGGCGGGATCCGGCGCCGGTCGATACTGAAGAGCTTCTCATTCAGCCAGCGGGCGAACCGGCTCCGCGTGCCAAGGTTCCACAGGCGGTGGAAATACCATCCGAGGCGACTCAACCTGGCCACTCTCCCGAAAAGCCAGTTGCGCCACGGCAGGCCGCGTTCACGATAATACTGATGCAAAAACTCCGCTTTGAGCCGCGCCATGTCCACGTTCGTCGGGCACTCGCTCTTGCACGCCTTGCACTCCAGGCACAGGTCGAGCGCCTCCTTTACCGCCGGGTCGGTCAGGCCGTTCAGCCCGAGTTGCCCCGTCAGCGCCAGACGCAGCGTGTTCGCCCGGCCGCGCGTGCTGTGCTGCTCGTCGCGCGTCGCCTGGTACGACGGGCACATCGACCCGTCGCGCTTCTTGCGGCACTCGCCAACGCCGGCGCACAACTCCGCCGCCCTGGCTAGGCCGCCGTCGGCGCTGAAGTCGAACGTCGTCGGCACGTCGGGGGTGACGTAGGCCGGACCATAGCGCAGATTCGTCGCCAGCGGCGGAGCATCGACGATCTTGCCGGGATTAAGCAGCCCGAGCGGGTCAAGCGTCCTTTTCAGCTCGCGAAAGGCGCCATAGAGAGCGGGGCCGTACATTTTCTCCTGAAACGGGCTGCGCACCAGGCCGTCGCCGTGTTCGCCGGACAGGGCGCCGCCGTACTTGAGCACCAGCTCCGCGACCTCGCCGGCGATCGCCTCGAACTTGCTCACGCCCTCCGCCGTCTTGAGGTCGATCACCGGGCGCACGTGCAGGCAGCCGACCGAGGCGTGAGCGTAGACGCCCGCCGTCGTGCCGTGCCGCTTGATCACCCCCAGGAACTCGGCGATGTAGTCGCGCAGCCGTTCCGGTGCTACTGCGGTATCTTCCACAAACGAGATCGCCTTCGCGTCGCCCTTCTCGGCCATCGACAGGCCGAGAGCCGCCTTGCGCAGTTTCCAGATACGGCCCTGCTCGGCGTTGTCGGTGGCGCGGTGCAGGTGGTCGCCGTGGCCGCGCCGTTTGAGATCGGCCTCCAGGGCATCGAGCCGCGGCGGCAAATCCTCGGCGCGGTCGCCGTAGAACTCGATGAGCAGGATCGCGCCGGGGTCGCCCTGGATAAAGTCGCGCAGCCGCGACGCCTCGGGATTGAGCTTTGTGCTATCGAGTATGTACCGATCCAGCACCTCGACCGCGGCGGGGCCGTGCGTGAGGATGGCGGGCGTGGCGGCGAGGGCGTCGAGCAGGTCGGCGAACTGGACGACCAGCACCGCCTTCGCCTTCGGGAGTTCGATCAGACGGACCTTCGCCTCCAGCGTGACGCCGAGCGTCCCTTCCGAGCCGACGAACAGCCCGGCGAGGTTGAAGGGCGGCGCCGAGCCGTTGTCCTCCGGCCGACGCGGCGCGAACAGATCGAGGTTGTAGCCACCGACGCGGCGCAGGATTTTCGGATAACGGCGCTCGATTTCGTCGGCATGTTCGGCCGCGAGTTGCTGCACCGCCCGGTAAGCGGCCCCTTCGAGATCACGCTGAGCGGTCTTCGCCCGCAGTTTCGCCTCGGTCACCGGCCCAGCCTCGATGACGCTGCCATCGGCGAGCAGGATCTTCAGCGCGAGGACATGGTCGAGCGTCTTGCCGTGAATGACGGAATGCGTCCCGGAGGAATTGTTGGCGACCATGCCGCCGATGGTGGCTCGGTTCGAGGTCGAGATGTCGGGGGCGAACTGCAGCCCGTTGGGCTTGACGGCAAGATTGAGATCATCGAGCACACACCCCGGCTCGACGCGCGCCCAGCGTTCGGCGGCGTTGATCTCCAGCACACGATGGAGGTACTTGGAGCAGTCGAGCACCAGCCCCGGCCCGATGCACTGCCCCGCTTGCGAGGTGCCGCCGCCGCGCGCCGTCAAGGGGACGCGGAACGTGCGGCACACGTCGAGGGCGAGGGCGATGTCGTCCGCGGTCTTCGGCAGCAGCACGCCGAGCGGCACGATCTGGTAGACGCTGGCATCGGTGGAGTAAAGCGCTCGTCCAAGGCGGTCAAAGCGCATCTCGCCCTGGAACCGCTCGGCGAGGGCGTCGCGCAAGCGAAGGAGATCGACAGGCTCAGTGGCCAGCGGCAACTCATGACGACTCATTTTGGTTCGGCTAACCCCGCCTTTCGCCGCGACCGCCACTGCTCCAGGTGCTTACGCGCCGCCTGCAACAGTTCCTCGTCCTCCATGTCCCAAACCGCTCCCTTGACCAGGCCGCGCGCCAGGTATGACAGGTTCACGAGCAACTGCCCCAAGCGCACCTCGGGGGCGAGTTCGCTCAACTCCGCCAACAGCCGCAACACCTCCTGCCGTACCGGATCGATCATGGTAGCCTCTCCCCCACAGTCGGGTATGCGCTGGCAGGCGACGGAAGATCGCCGATTACCTCCACGGGCACCGTCTGCCCCGGGAGGAGTTTGGCAACGCGCGTCGCCCGCGTGACGCCGTCATAGATGACGAGTTCGCCGTCCGAGCCACGATAGACGATCAGCCGCGGCATCCCTGCTACGGACTTCCCGTGCCGGGCAATCTGCCGCTGCAGTTTGCCTGGGTCGGCGCCGCTGTCCCGTTCGGGCGGCAGGCGAAGTGTCCGCGGATCGACATCGAGCAGCTCAGAACTTCCCATGCAGCGGATTATATCAAGGGCAACCACGGGCTGGAAACGATAACTCCGACCGACGATGTTTTCGGCGGTCTTCGGTAGCAGCACGCCGAGCGGGACGATCTGGTGGACGCTCAAGTCGGTCAAAGCGCATCTCGCCCTGGAAGCGCTCGGCGAGGGCGTCGCGCAAGCGGAGGAGATCGACGGCCTCCGTGGTGACCAGCGGCAACTCCCGACGATTCATACCGCCCTCTACAAAGGAACGCTCGTTCAGCTGTGTGCGTCCACCACTACCGCATAATACTGGCCGTAAGGTTTCAATAGCTCTTTGACTCGCATGAGGGTTTCGGGGCTCGCCTCTTGTAGCGGCAAGAGCCCGCAGGTATGCCAAATCTCATGCCAAGTTCCGTCGGGTGTGACGATAGCTGCGGCAGAGCAAGCGGCTGGCACTTCTGACACACGACAGATATTCCCTCGTACCTTGTCGCCGATCCCATCTACCTCATCGCTTGCGTCGGGCAGCATGCCAGCGAAAACCCCGTCCCATCTTCCTCCCAGGCTATACCAGTCATAGTGGCCGTCACGATTGGTGTTCCTCCATTGGTAGTAGCCTTTGTCGTCCCGCCCGTACTTTTCCCCATACATTTGCTCTCGCCGTCGCATGAATTCTTCGGCGTCCTCCTCGCCCCATTCCCGCCCGTCCCAAGAGCATGGCTCGAAATACTCTTTGTACGGCTCGACCTCCGCGTAATCAGAATGCCGCCCGATTAAGTCGTCTACCTGGTCGAAAACCTTGGCAGTTGGATCGGAAACGAGAACCAAGACGAACGAGTGCATGGTGATGATCCTCCGTCGGCACGCACCACAGATCGCTCCAAGCGGCGCGTCTCACGGTAACAGGTCCGCCACGGGGAGGGTGCCCACCGTGGCGCCGTCGAGAACAAGCGGAATCGCATCGCCGGGCTGATAGGTCTGGAATGAACCATAAGCCGGAATGGGAGTCGGCCCCGACGGCTGCGTGTATACCTCGATCCGCCGGTCTACGAGATTGACGATCCAGTAACAGCAGATGCCGCCGCGGGCGTAGATGCGGGTCTTGTCCCGCTGATCGCGGAGCAGCGACGAGTCGGCTACCTCAATCAGCAGCCCGACGTCGGTCGGACCGGGGTGGCGGCTCAGGTAAGCGCGCGGCGAGGAGCCGCGCACGATGGCAAAGTCCGGCTCGGGTTGGCTGTCGGATAGCACCACCGTGAGACGGACCCGCAAAGACCAATCGACAGGAATTCGTGGGTGCAAAGTCGCCATGACCAGATCAATGGTTCCATCGTGCGGTGGGGTGCGCGGCATTTTGAGGATCACGTAGTTTTCGAGTAACTCGACCTTGTCCTCGGACGTGAGGATGCCGGCCTCGATCATCTTCTGGTAGCGGGCCACCGAGAAGCGAGCGATGGAGGCATCGTGACCGTAGGTCACCGGCGTTGCCGTCGCGATCATGGAACTCTCCTTTCCGTTCGGGTCGCCCGAATTCTACCCGGACTCGGCTCCAGGTGGCAATCCGGACCACAGCGGTGCTCCTCCTGTGGCCCTGCAGTCCATAGTATGACGCCGGCGCGCAAGATTGTCTCGCAGAGTTGGCCGCAGCAACGCTCTTCGCCTCTCGGAGTTTTGTCATGATTAGGATCGCTGTTGTGCGAATTGCTCTCTGTGCCGTCGTCGGGCTGCTGGCTTTCCCTCGCGGAAGCAACGCAGCCCGCCCTGGAGGCAAGGCCAAACCGCCGAATATCGTGGTCATTTTCGTCGATGACATGGGCTACGGCGATCTCGGCTGTTTCGGAGCGAAAAAGATCAAAACGCCGAACCTCGACCGCATGGCCAAGCAAGGGATCCGCTTCACCGACTTCTACGTCGCTCAGCCGGTTTGCTCGGCGTCGCGGGCGGCGATCCTCACCGGCCGCTATCCCAATCGCGTCGGCATCCTCGGCGCTCTCGGGCCGGCCAGCAAGAACGGGCTGGGCAAGCAGGATCGGACCATCGCCGAATTACTCAAGACGCTCGGCTACGCGACGGCCATTTTCGGCAAGTGGCACCTCGGCCATCAGCCCGAGCACCTGCCGACGCGGCACGGCTTCGACGAGTATTTCGGCCTGCCCTACTCCAACGATATGTGGCCCAAGCACCCCACCAACAAGACGTTCCCCGACCTGCCGCTCATCCAGGGCGAAAAGACCATCGCCCACAACCCCGATCAGTCGAAGCTCACCACCTGGTACACTGAAAAGGCCGTGGACTTCATCACGCGCAACAAGGATCGGCCGTTTTTCCTGTACCTGGCCCACAACATGCCGCACGTGCCGCTGTTCGTCTCCGACCGCTTCAAGGGCAAGTCGGAGCAGGGGCTGTACGGCGATGTGGTGATGGAACTCGATTGGTCCGTCGGACAGATTCTGGAGACATTGCAGAGGCTCGGACTCGACGAAAACACGCTGGTCATCTTCACCTCGGACAATGGGCCGTGGCTGTCGTACGGCAACCATGCCGGGTCGGCCGGGCCGCTGCGTGAGGGCAAGGCGACGATCTGGGAGGGCGGGGTGCGCGTGCCGTTCATTGCGCGCTGGACGGGTCGCATCCCTGCCGGCTCGACTTGCCGCGAGCCCGCCATGACCATCGACCTGCTGCCGACGTTCGCCAAATTGACCGGGGCGAAAATCCCGCCTCACAAGATCGACGGCAAGGACATCTGGCCGCTGTTATCGGGACAGCCGGGCGCGAAAAGCCCGCAGGAAGCCTACTATTTTTACTGGGGCCGCCACCTGCAGGGGGTGCGCAGCGGGCAGTGGAAGCTGCACTTCCCGCACACCTATCCGACCCTGGCGGGTGGCCCCGGCGGCAAGGATGGCAAGCCGGCGCCGTACAAGCAGGCGAAGGCCGGGCTGGAGCTGTACGACCTGGCGAATGACGTCGGTGAGACGGTCAATGCCGCCGCCAAGCACCCCGAGGTGGTGAAGCGACTGCAGGCGTTGGCCGATCGTGCCCGTGCCGACCTGGGCGACGTGCTCCCCAAGGAGAAGGGCAAGGCGGGTGCCGCGGCAGGCGGGCAAGGGTGGATCGACCTGATGCCCGTGGCCGACCTCAAGGGCTGGAAGCGCGTGCCGATTCCGCCGGACAAGAAACTCGCCGCGAAGAACCCGTGGAAACTCGCCGACGACGGCAAGACGCTGATCTGCGATGGGGTCGGCGTCAAGGAAATGCTGCTGTACGACCGCGAGTGGAAGGATGGCGTTTTCCATGTCGAGTGGCGTTTCAAGAAGGTGGCGGGCGAGCCGGAGTACAACAGCGGCGTCTACGTCCGCACCGCGGCCGACGCGTCGGTCTGGGTCCAGGCGCAGGTAGCTCACACGAAGAAGCCGCCGCATCTGGGGGATCTGTTCGCCGATCTGCTCGCCGATGGCAAGACGACGCGCGTTGTGGTCGAAGGGAGCGGCTTGAAGCACGCCCGACCGCCGGGGGAGTGGAACACCTACGACGTCACCTGCAAGGGCAAGACGATCACCGTGAGCGTCAACGGCAAGGATGCCACTACCTGGAACGATTGCCCGATCCTCACCGGGCGCGTCGGTCTGCAGGCGGAATTCTTCTATATCGAGTTTAAAAATCTGAAATTCAAGGCGCTGGACTGACCCCGGAGGCATCAATGGGGAGAACCTGGTCAAGCACCGCGGTAATTTTGGCAATTTCGATAGTGCCGGCTTCGCTGCGATTTGGCTTGGCTTCCGTCGTGGACCGAAGCAGTCGTAGGATCCGAGCCGCTCGCCGCAGTAGCCCCAGCCGCTTTGGCTTTACCTCCATCGTGGACCGAACCAGAATGGAACCAACGGCAAGTTCCTTCACACCATCGACCAGGAACAGGGTTGCTTCGTACCCTGTCAGGGACACGGCCCGATCCAGGCGCAGAACACCAAGGATCGTCTTGTCGTCGGCAGGCAATTCGACGGGCAGAAGTTGCCCAACTTCAGGCTTCATCTGGCGAGCCGCCGTTTTCATTTCTATGACGGGGTGATCGGGAATCAGAGTGCCATCGTCGTTCCGTAACGCGACACGCTCTGAGTAGGCAATGTTCCGCTGGAAATCTGGAGATTGGTCGAGGGAGTGAAGGAGCACGTCAACTGCCACCTTGTATTGGGTGGGCGTATGGGCTGGCGCGGAAGTGAGGAAGTCTCCCACGAGGAAAAGGGGATTATCAGTTTCGACATCCAAAATAACCGCATTGCTCACCTGCTCCCGAACTGCGATTTGGGCATTGAAGAGCGGGATCTCTTCATCATCGGCGAATGACACGAACTGACCTTCAGCATTCAAGCCGGTTCCGAGTGCGCAGAATCGTGCAACCCGACAGAGGCATCTGGCTGGGTCGCGGCCTTTCAGCAGTTCCCAGGCCGTCCACCGCAGTGGGTGCAGCCGATCTGTCGCCAGCGGGTTGCAGAGAATCCCCTCAACCCTCCATCCGTCACCTCTTGCGCTGGCATCTGTCAAGAAAATGACGATGTCTTCAGGAATCATGTTGTCCTTCCTAACAAGGATCGAAGACCTCGGCAGCCGGCATTCTCACCTGGGAGCCAACGCCAGCAGGGGCTGCCCTCACGGAATGCGAATAAACCCCCACTGTCTCATGGTCTGTTCCACTTCGCGTTCTAGGCGGAGCCCCTCGACGGCCCGCGAGCCCGGCCAATCCGCCACCCCCCAGATCCGCAGTTGTCGAGCCTGACGAAAGTGAAGGAGTTCATGTGCAAGTGTGCTGTAGTTCGCCCCCTCGTACAGAATAATGGTGTTCAGATATGGCAAGGTCTTCCCGAAACTCCTGGTCCCACTGTGAGTGACCCCTCTGATATTTGGCAACCACAGGATGAACCCGTGCGCCTCGCGAAACTCTTGCAACAGCCGTGCCACGTTGCGATCAATGCGTTGCATGACTTGCGGATTCGGTATCCTCCAGCCAGCAGCCGCATCCAGATTGCTGATGATCCTTGCTTCGGTTGCCGACAACTCAAGGACCGTTTGGCCCGTCCGGTTCGCAGCGCGCAGACTACTGCCGCGTGCCAGGGGGACAAGGCGCGCGACTCCAAGGAGAGTTGCGGGATCGACTTGGCCATTTGCCAACTGATTCAATGTCAAGAGCCAGTTCACGCCCTGATTCAGCAGGCTATACACGCTCTGAACCACGTCCGCCCCGACCCGAACGGTCCGGGCGGCCTCGCGGAGATACCACTCGCGCCATTCTTGGTGGGCAGCGGGGAGATTCGGGTTGCCAAGGTTTCGCGCTCGCCAGTATTCGGCGAAATAGCCATTGGTAACGACGTCAATGAAAGCCTGCGCGGCCTCGATCTCGTTGAAGCCCGAGTTCAGGTAGGCAACGGGGTTTCCGGCTTCGTAAGTCCCCGTTGCGTTGTGCAAAAACCAGGTGTACGGATTGGCATTCGTCGTCCGCTGCTCGATCCGCCCGCGGAACGTGTTTGTCCACCAGTTCGCCACCTCGGGCGCCATGCGCTGGACGTTGTTCCAAAACAGCCCTTGATCAAACAGACCGGAAGGATCCGTGCGGTCCGTCGGGCTGTTATGCACGTACCGGTACAGATTCTCGTCGCCCGCCTGGAATCCGAGGGGAGCGCCATCCCTGAAGAGTCGCACGATCCACTCAGCAACCTGAGGCTCACTTCTCCTGTCCGGACCAGTCGTAGCGGTACTCGGTATCCTGTGGGCTTGCATCGTTGGTCTCCTTCTGCACAAATTCCGGCCGCAGCCACGGGGCTTGACGGACGACCTCCGCCAGCCAGGCGGCCAGGTCCGTCGGGTGACCGGGTTCGCCGGGATCAAAGAGAGCCATGCCGTTCTGCACGCTGGCCATCACCTGGACAAAGTGCAGGTTGCGGCTTCGCGGAAACAAGTAACGCGCGAGCAGGAAGTCTGGCTCTGCCAGCTCAAAGCGGTCTGTGTCCTCATAATGCCGCCCGCGCAGGCCGACGAATACGCCCAGCAGTTCGCGCGGCGTCAGGCCGCGAAGATCCGAACCGCAACGGACGGCCTTCGGCGGCAGGCGGTACTCCTTGAGGTAGTAATCGTCGGGGTGCGAGTGAAAACCGCCGCCGCCGGTTTTCGTCGCCTCGATGTTGTGCGTGACCTTGCCGTCGTCGTAGCGGCAGATGAAGTGCGAGGAGACGCACGCCAGCGACACCGGCCAGCGCAAGCGCCAGCCCAGCGCGACGTGCAGCGCCGCCATGTTCGCACAGGTGCCGCGCCGCGTGTCCATCACGCCGTTGAGGAACAGGTCGCTGGGGTCGGTGTAGAAGACCTTGGTGAGATCCTTCTGGTCTTCGCGATAGCGGATGCCGAGCACTTCATCGACGTAGTAGCACAGGTAGCCCAGCCGGAAGAAGTGGAGGTCATTTTTCCAGGACCAAGGGCTGTCGTGGAATTGTTGCTCCGCCTCCCGCAAGCCGCGCTTGACGTCGTTCGCCCACGTGTCCGCGGTGCGCTTGTAAGCGCCGATATCGAGGTGGGACAAACTCGGAATCTCGCGTGCCGCCGCGAGATTCATTTCCAGCGGGTCGATGAGCGCCAGTTGCTCATCGGAATACGCCAGCAGGTCGCGTACGGTGCGTTGGCGGCCTGGAGTCGCCACAGGGGGCTGGTGCGTGCCGTTCGGTCGCGAAGGGTGTTTGCTCACGGTCCCTCCGAGCAGCGTCGAAAAACGGATGGGTGTGTTCAAGAAGGGTAAACTGGCTCAGCGACCATTGCAACCGGAAAAAGCCGAAAAACTGGGGCGCGCACCACGAACGCTGACAAGGGCGGGAAGGGGGGTGTTGGCGTGATATGAGATGAATATGAATCCCATTCGCCCCTCTTGCTATTCTCTCGCAACGGACGAGTGCCCACAAGCCCAGAGCGCGAGCGACGGGACCGTCCCGTCGCTGGCGCTCTGGGCTTGTGTACTCTGGTCCCGTCGCTGGCGCTCCGGGCTTGTGGGGTGTTGGTCCCGTCGCTGGCGCTCCGGGCTTGTGTCCATTTGCTCTACGTGAACTCTTGCTACTCGGTGAAGGAGGCGACGAGTCACATCTTCACGAGCAGCCGTTGGTTCGCCGCAACCCCCTTCCGTTCGAGTCTCCCTTTCCCGTGCGGCAGAATGATCTCAAGATCCACCGTCTTTTCGTTGCCCAGGCCGAAATGAGCGACCGCCTCCTGACCGGAACAATAGCCATACCCCGCGCTGATCTCGCGGCAGCCGAGCAATGCGTCCGCCTTGCCGAGCTTTCCGGCGGGGTAGACCTTGACCTTCGCACCGATGCCCATGCGGTTCACGCCGTTGCGGCCTTCGACGAGTACGTCGAGCCAGTGCCCGCCCTTCGTCTCGTTGCGCAGGAGCAAGCTGCGATCCTCGATCCACCAGTTCGTCAGCACCAGGTCGAGGCGGCCGTCGCGGTCGAAGTCGCACGACGGGCCGGCCGCCATGTAGATGATGCGCCGGTCTTTGATCAGTTTGTCGAAGAACGCGCCCGATTGCTTGATGGCCAGTTCCGCCTTGTTGGGGAAATCATTCACGTCCCAGCCATCGATCTGAAAGCGCGGAATGCCGTCCTTGATGCCGAGGTTCTTGTAAATGATCGGATAGGGTTTGCCATCCTTGAACTTGACGATGCTGACGTAGATGTCCGGCCAGCCGTCGTTGTCGAAGTCCTGGATTTCGACGTGCGGGGCCTTCATCGTCAGGGGTTTCAGGCCGGCGGCCTCGGTCACGTCCTCGAAGGTCGGCACGCCGTCCTTGATGCCCTTGTTGAGATAGAGGCGAATCGGCGCGGGACCGCGCCACGGTGCCTTATTGTGGTGGCCGATGACGATGTCCGGCAGGCCGTCGCGGTTGACGTCGGCGATGCACACACCGGCGGGGGTGTCGTCCTTGCCCAGTCCCTTCCAGCGAAACACCTCACGGCTCCCCGGCGCCTCGTAGAACTTGCCCTTGCCGTCGTTGAGGTACAGACGATGGTTTCCGTCACCCTCGGTCAGAAAGATGTCCGGCCAGCCGTCGTTGTTGACGTCCGCAACGGCGACGCCAAGTCCCGACAGACCAGCAGGCAGGCCGACTTCCTTCGCGACGTTAGCGAAACGGTGGTCCTTCAGATTGCGGAACAGAGCCGGGCCGGTCTTGACGGCCCCGTAGTAGCGCTCGCAGGTGAGCAGATCCAGGAACCCATCGCCGTCGAAGTCGATGGCGGCCAGGCCGCGGCCCGCGTACAGCGGCGGACAGGCGCCCGACTCCTTCGAGATATCGGTGAACTTACCGCCGCCGTCGTTGCGGAACAGGTAGCTCGGCATGCGGCGGACCTCGTTCTTCGCAATCGCACAGTTGGAGACATACAGGTCGAGCCGGCCGTTGTTGGTCAGATCGACGAACAGGGCACCACTGCCCATGCCGGAGGTGCGAAGGTGCTTTTGGTCGTCGAGGCGGAACTTGCCCTTGTCGTTGCGAAACAGCATACCGGGCTTGGAGCCGGCGTCGTGGAAGGCGGCGACGAATAGGGCCGGCCAACCACTCCCGTCGATGTCGCCCCAGGCCGCTCCGTGGCCGCGGATACCCGCCAGGTGAGGAAAGAGGCCGGTCTCGTCGCCGGCGTCACGGAAGGCGAAAGCGGTCCTGCCTTCCGGAGCCTGTCCCGATCCCTGCCCAATTCCGACCAGGGCGAGCAGCAGGGCCGCAACGACGACTCCTGCCCAGCGTGCGTGCGATGGTTGCTTCATGGTTCTCCCCTGTGTTCGTTTGTAGTACCGCCTTCAGGCGGAACATGCGATTCCGCCTGAAGGCGGTACTACGAACAAGACCTCTTTTGTCCCTTTAGCCTACGACCCCTCGTGTTGCCGGAACCACGCCAGCGTCCGCCGCAACACGTCCTCACGGTGCCGCGGCCGCCGGATGCCATGCCCCGCGCCGGGATAGATCACCATCTGCGTCGGCACTCCGTTCGCCCGGAGCGCCTGGTGGAATGCCCGCCCCAGCGGCAGCGGACAGCGGCGATCCTCGCGGGCATGGAGAATCAGGGTCGGTGTCTTCACCTTGGCCGCGTGCGTCAGCGGACTGTGGCGGCGCATCGCGGCGGGCACCTCCCACGGCAGCCCGCCGAACTCCCATTGTGTCCAACTTTGCAGATCGCTGAGCGCCCACATCATGTTCAGGTCGGTGACGGCGTTCTGGGCGACCGCCGCCCGGAACTGGGTCGTCTGACCCACCAGCCAGCATGTCATGAAGCCGCCGTAGCTCGTCCCGTACACGAACTGCCGCTGACGGTCCACAAGCCCTTGCTTGACGAGTGCATCAACGCCGGTGAGGATGTCGCGCATGTCGCCGCCACCGAAGTCGCCGCGGTCGGCGTCGATGAACTTCTGACCGTAGCCGGCGCTGCCGCGGAAATTCGGCTGGAAGACCGCGTAGCCGTGGGCGGCGAAGACCTGGACGGTGAAGTCGAAGCCAAGCGCCGCGCGGCTGTGCGGGCCGCCGTGTGGATAGAGCACCAACTTGTACGGCCGCTTTGCCACGCTCGCGGGAGGCATGGTCAGGATGCCCTCGATCTCGTGGCCCTCGCCGTTGGGCCAACGCACGACGCGCTGCGTCGCGCGGAGGCGTTCGCCCAGAAACAGATGACCCGGCGGCTTGAGTGGCTGCTCGCCCGGTGCCGGCCGGGGTCGGGCTCGGCCCGTGTTGGATTTTCCTGGAGTTGCCGGATCTGACTGCGGATAGCGAGGGTTTCGTCCAGTTTCGCCTGCTGGAAATACGACTGCTGCAGCGGTTCCAGTTCGGCGACCGCCTGCGCGACTCGGCCCTGGACCTTCCGCTCGCATTCCGCCGCGAGGGCGTTGATTTCCTGCGCCGCCTGTGCCTGGAGATTGGCGATCTCCTTCTCCATCTGCTTCCGCAGCCGGGTCGCCTGTGCGCTCGTGGTTTTCTGAATGGCAGCGATGGCCGCAGCGGTGGTTTTCTGGAGATCGTCAATCTCCGTTCCAGCGCGGGCGAGCAAGGCCCGGGCATCGCGGGGAAGGTCATCGACCAGTACCAGCCCGTTACTCATCGGCCCCTCCAGGTGTCTTGCCGCTTGCGGCTTGGCGAAGAGCGCCAAGCCGCAAGCGGGTGTCGAAAGGACTAGTTACTTCCCGACCGCCAGATCGCCGTAGTGCGGGCTGCCGAGTTGGCCCGATTGCCCCGGGGCGCTCGTCGCCAAACCGCGATCCCAGTCCGCCAGGTCGAACAGGTGCCTGTACGTGGCGCCGTGCAGTTGCCGAAACTTCTCGTCGTGCCGTGTGTTGTTCGGCGTTTGCGCGTCGCCGCCGCGCTCCATCGGTCCGAGGTCGAACGCCTTCGCGTAGGCCGGTCCCAGCGAATCCAGCGGATGCTGGAACGTGACCGTGTGCCGCGCGCCCCAGCGCCATTTCCCCATGTCCGCTCCGAATAGCGCTTTGGTGCGCTCCACCGCGTAGGTGAACGTCGTCCGCAGCAGGCGGTCGCGCTCAAGACGGCCGCTCTCGCCGAACCAGGCCCGGTCACTCTTTTCCAGCGCCGCCAGCATCACCGGCAGACCGCCCATCGAGCGCACCGACTCGAGCAAGGCCGGCGGCACATGCGCTCCCCAGAAGTCGTGCTCCAGTTCCTGCAGCCAGACGGCGTAGAGCGGGCCAGCCCGCGAATCCTTCGAGAGCACACCGTCCCAGCCTGCCAGCAGTTTTGCATACGGGCCGAGTTGCGGGTTGCGCAGATCCACCTCCTTGATCAACCGCGCCAGCGCCTGCCCTGGCAGCGACGTCTCCTCATGCTGGATGCTCTTGAAGTCGTCCAGGGTGAACTTCTTCTTGCCTTCGAGTCGTTGCTTGACGCGCAAAAAGCGATACGGCGGAGCCCATTCGTGGCTAATCTCGCCTTTGTACCCCGGCGGCAGGATGTTGTGGTTCGCCGTCGCCAGGAAGTGACTCTTCGGGTTGAACGACTGCGGCAGATCCTTGACGTCGAGGAAGCCCTGCCACTCGTACTCGCCGCCGGCGCCCGGAACCGGAAGCAGGCCGTCGTGACTCTTGCGCAGCGGCGTCAGCCCATTCGCCACCCAGCCGATGTTGCCGTCCTTGTCGGCAAAGACGAAGTTCAACGCCGGGATCTTCCACGACTTCAAAGCCTCCAGAAACTCCTGTTTGTTGCGTGCCCGCGCCACCGCCAGCCCGCCGAGGTAGGCCGCGCCGCCCGGTTCGCTGCCGGCCCAGCGCAGGGCGTACGCGCGCCGTCGAGCCACGTCCTGATACAGCACGGGACCATGCCGCGTGAAATAGAGGCTCACCTCGACGGGCTTGGCCTTGCCCTTGACGTGGACCTGCTCGCGCACCAGCTTCATCCGTTCCCAGCGGCCGTCCACCTTGTACTGCGTCGGGTCGAGCGCGTGCGTCTCCTCGACATAGATGTCGGCCTGATCGGTGCCGACGATGGTGATGCCCCAGGCGATGTGATCGTTGTGCCCCAGCGCAATGCCAGGCAACGCCGGTTCGCCGGCGCCGATCGCGTGCCAGCCGGGAGCGTGCAGGTGGACCAGGTAACGCAGCGACGGCAGGCTGATGGCCCGGTGCGGATCGCTCGCCAGCAGCGGTTTGCCGGACGCCGACAGCGTGCCATCGACCACCCAGTTATTGCTGGCCGATGGCCGGAATACCAGAGATTTGCTCGCCGCCTTGTAGCCTGCCAGCACCGCGTTGTCGATCGTGGCGAGATCGATCCCTGGCGCCGGGGCGAATGGCAAAGGCGGATCGACCGGGGCGACCAGTCGCGCCTTCTCAATGCCGAGAATCGCGATCAGGCGAGCGCGGGCGACCTCCTGCTGGAAGTTGCGCGACATGATGATGCCCGACATGCGGCCGAGACAGTCCTCCGGCTGCCACTTCTTCGGGGCGATGCCGAGCAGTTGAAACTCAATGGGGAGGCGTTTGCCGCTGTGGTCGATGTAGGCGTTGATGCCGTTCGTGAAGGCCGTCGCGATCTGTTGCGTATCCGGTGAGTAGCTGTTCCACTCCGCCTTCATGTCGCCGCGATAGCGAATCAGGCGGGCGAAGCGGTCGCCTTCGAGCGCCTTCTCGCCAAGGATTTCCGCGGTCTCGCCGCTGGCGACGCGGCGCCACAGGTCGAGTTGAAAGAGCCGATCCTGGGCGGCGACGAAGCCCTGGGCGAAAAAGAGATCGTCGGCGTTCTTCGCGTAGATGTGCGGCACGCCCCAGCGATCGCGCAACACCTCGACGGGTGCCTTCAGGCCCGGCACGGCGACATCGCCTTCGATCTTGGCGAGGACGGCGCGGGCTTTGTCGAGCAGTGACTGCGGCGTCTCGTCGCCTGGGGCTTGAGCGGGGAGAGGCGCGGCGACGGCGATGAGGAGGGTACAGCACAGCAGGCAACGCATGGGAGTCCTCCGCGGCAAAAGGAGAGGGCGGCGCATGAGGCGAATCGTC
>WNGB01007929.1_pt2 | contig 15192 bp, 12 predicted proteins | sample 5400681 | NCBI WGS metagenome assembly WNGB01 (sample SAMN13153367, study PRJNA577476) | soil metagenome | isolation source: 115 cm soil or saprolite under grassland replicate 2 | place: USA:California | collected 2016-06-15
CATCGGCCGCCGCCAGCACCGCGCCGGAGCCGCGCGCCTGGACCTTGCCGTTGAGATCGCCGGTGACCACCAGGTCGGGCGGCAGGTAGGGACGGAAGGTGCTCAAGGCGAAATCGGCGATCGAGGCGTCGACGTTCCAGGCGCCGGCCTGCGCCCAGCCGCCGTCGGCGCAGAGGCGAGCCCGTCCCGACCGCCAGCAGAAGCCGTTCAGGCGGACCGCCGCCGGCGAGGCCGCCAGGGCCGCGGGAGCTTCGAGGCGCCAGTTGCCGGCGAGCTTCGAGCGCACGTCGAGCTGCTGGATCCGGCCGTTCCAGGCCATGGTTTCGGTGGTCGTCCCGGTGAGACCTCCGGTCAAGGCGAGGTCGAGCCGGTCCTCGGCCGCGACCGCCGCCGCGGTGATCGTGTGGTTGCCGCGCGTGCCGCGGCCGTGCACCGTCAGCTGCTCGATCTGGCGCTCGCCGGACCGCACGCCGTTCGATTGCAGATCGAGCGCGATGACCCCGCCGGGCGCGAGGTCGACGTCGGCGTTCAACCTGGCGGCCGTGGCCCCGTTCGTCCCGAAACGCAGGGCCTCGCCGCGCGCGTCCACCTGGATGCGCGGTGTGGCGGGCTGGCCGGAGACGCGCCCCTGCGCCACCAGCGAGCCGCCGCCCTGGGGGACGGCGATCGCCAGGTTCGGAGCGGCCACCTGCCAGGCCAGGTCCAGGGTGGGGACGACCCGGCCCGAGGCCGCCAGGTCCGCGGTGCCCCAGGTGAGATCGAGATGGGAGAGCTCGTGGACCCGGCCGCCGAGCCGGACCGCCGCCGTGCCGCTCACCGGCTGTCCGCGCAAGGTCCCGGCGAGGCGCGAGACCTGGACCGTGCCGACCGGACCGGCCGCCTCCAGCCGCCCCTGGGTGGTCGCCACGAACGCCAGTGCTCCCGGAAACTGGGGAGAGATCCTCTCAGGATCGATGCCCTGGCCGCGCAGCACGGCCTTCCAGCGCACCTGCGGCGTCCAGGCGACCTCGCCGTTGCCGGCGATCCGGCCGCCGAGCAGGTCGCCGGCGAGCCGAGCGAGGCGGAAGCTGTCGCGGTCCCCCTCCCCCTCGGCCGTCCACCGCCCAGGCAGGAGATCGCCGCCGGGCGCCTGGGTGAGGTCGGCCTCGAGCTGGGCCCGGTAGCGGTCCGTATTTCCCGAGACCGTGGCCTTGCCGCGGGAGCTGGCGACCGTGGGCGTGCCGCCGCGCAGCGGCCAACGCAGATTGCGCCAGCTCGTCTCTCCCTGGAAGTCGAGATCCTTGCCGTTCACGGTGAGCAGGCCGCGGACGTCGAGCCGGGTGGGCGTTCCGGGCAGGGCGATGTCCGCCTGCTGGATGTTCCAGCGCTCCCCGTCGCGCGACAGCCGGTACGCGACCTCCACCGGTCCTCCGGCCTGCTCGATCCGGCCGCGCACCGTGCCCGTGCTGGTGAAGGACTCGACCTCTCCTTGCACCGCGACCTCACCCCGGGCCGGGAGGTCCGGGAGGTCCGCCTTGATCAGACGCGGATTGAAATCGGAGAACGCCATCCGCCCGTCGAACTGCAGGTTGCGCAGCGGCTGCAGGAGCGTGGCGTCCAGGCGGGCGGGGAAGGGAGCGCCGAGGGTCTGGACGACGCGCAGCTTCTCCAGGGTGCCGGTCAGCGCTCCGCGGCCGGTGAATTCCGCCATCTGCGGCGGGCGCACCTTCCACTGGAGCTCCAGATCGACCGGATAGTCCCCCTGGGGCTGGAACTTGCCGGCGATGTCGCCGTCCAGGAGAGGCGCCCGGACCACGAAGTGGTCGATCTTGAAGTCGTTGCCGATCGAGGTGGTGACGAGGTCGATCCGGTCGATGACGAAGGGGACCGCGCCGGGCGCACCGATCTGGAGATCGCGCACCTGCGCATCGCGCACCGCGATGTTGAAGCGGAGGTTGATGTCCGGCAGCGCCGTGGGCTCTTTCTTCTCGGCGGTCGGCGCCGGGATGATCCGGATGCCCTGGGCGTGGAACTGTTCGATCTCCAGCTGGCGGGAGAGGAGGTCGCGCATCCGCCACTTGAGCTCCGCGCGATCGATGTGAATCTCCAGACCCTCCCGCTTGTAGACGAGGCCACGGATGGAGAGCGGTCCGCGGATGGGGCCGTGGAGCTCGCCGACCTCCAGCGATCCGGGCATGAGAGCGCCGAGACGGGTGAACAGGAACTGGGTCCCTCCCTGGGTGCTCAGGAGGAACCAAATTCCCGCTCCCACGAGCACGGCGAGAAGGATGAACGCGCCGCCGCCCCAGAGCAGAAAACGGCGCAGGCGGGGATGATTTCCGAAGAGCTTCATAAATCGGGTCCTACAGTGAGGTGGAAGCGGATCGGCGTGCCCGGCTCGGTCAGAGCCCAGGCGGCATCAGCGCGGATCGGGCCGATGGGGGAGACCCAGCGCAGGCCCACTCCGGCTCCCTCTTCCAGCGAGCCGGAGAACGAATTCAGGGCGTTGCCGGTGTCATAGAACACGGCGGCGCCCCATTTCTTGAGGAACTTCCACTCCTCCAGGAAGCGGTATTCGAGCTCGATGCTGCCGGTCAGCAGGTCCTCGCCGCCGATGACGTTGCCGGCCTCGTCGAGCGGACCGAGCTCCTGATATCCCCAGCCGCGGACGCTCTGGTCGCCCCCGGCGAAGAAGCGGATCGTCGGCGGCAGCTCGCGGAGCTGATCAGTCTCCGTATGCCCCACCTGGAGGCGGGTGATGAAGCGGAAGCGGCCGGCGAAGCTGCGGATCAGCTTGCCCTGGACCGACGCCTGGAGGAACGAGGCGTTGGACAGGAGCGACTCGTCCGCGCCGCGGAGGGTGAATTCCTCACGGTGCCCATTCGTCGTCGAGATCCGGTCGTCGGCCTTGACGCGCGTCCAGGTCGCCTGCGGGATCAGCAGGTCCGATCTCCCCTTGTCCACGCCGACCTCGAAATCCTCGCGCTGGAAGTTCAGGGCGACGGCCTCCCGCCAGCCCCCGCGCGCCTGGGTGAGCCCGATGCCGGCCAGCGAGCGCTTGCTCTCGCTGGTGTCGGTCTGGAGGTCGGCATAGCCCAGCGAGAAGGTCAGCACGTCGGTGCGCGGATAGGCGCCGGGGATCTGATACTGCGACTGGAAGCTCTTCTCGATCTGCGAGGCGCGGACCTCGATCTGCCCGCGATGGCCGTGCCGGTTGATCCGCCGCAGCTCGAGGGCGACGGTGCCGCGCGGGCCGGTGTCGGTCCCGTAGCCGGCACCGGCGTTCCAGCGCTGGCGCTTGGCCGGCGTGAGGTTCGCCTCGATCGGGACCTCGAGCCCCTGCGCCAGGTCGCGGCGGGGCAGCACCTCGACCCGCTGAAAATACGGGCTGTCCGCAAGCGCTCTCTGCATCTCGAGGACTAAGTCGAGGTCGAGGGGCTTCCCTTGCTTGAAGGTCACATAGCCGCGCAGGAGGTTCGGATCGAGGAAGTCCTGATTGAAAGTGACCGGCCCGAAGAGGTAGCGCGGGCCGGTCGCGAAGTGCACCACCACCGCCGCCGTATAGGCCGCGAGGTCGACCCGCATCTCGCTCACCTGGAAGTCGGCGTCGAGATAGCCGTTCCTGGCCGCGTCGTCGACGAACCTCTGCTTGCCGCTTTCGTAGTCCGGATGGTAGAGGCGGTCTCCCTGTTTGAGCGGGAACTCCCGGACGTCGCGCTGGAACCAGGAGTCATCCGCTCCCGCGCCCACGACCTGCACGTCCAGGCTCGTCACCTCGAGGGGCGGTCCCGGATCGACCTGGTAGTGGGCCACCCAGGTCTTGCCCTCCTGCTTGAGGGTGGACTGGACGCTGGGCCGGTAGAAGCCGAACGGCTGCAGAGCGGTCGCGATCTCGTCCTCCGTCTTGGCGTGCAGCCGGCGGATGCGCTCCTCGTCGAGGTCCTTGTCGTCCCGCGCGTCCTCCAGGCTCAGAGAGGCGAGGACGTTGCGCTTCAGGTCCTTGTCGAGGCCGTCGATCTCGATGCGCACGCGCTCGTCGCTGCGGGCTGCGGCGGCCCGGACAGCTCCGGAAAAGAATCCCGCGAGGAGGAGCAGGGCGAACGCTGCGGCGCGTCCGCCGCGGTGGCGGCTGGTCAAGAGGCGGTCCTCCCTTTGAGCTCTTGCAGCTTGGCGAGCGCTTCCGGGTTCGGGGCGCTGGCCCCCGCGAGCTCCTGGGGGACCCGCATGGCGCCCTCTTCGGGCTGCGCCCGATGAGAACGGTGCTGGCGCGAATACGCCCAGGTGAGCTCGGCACCGAAGAAGAAGATCAGGGACGAGTAGTAGACCCAGAGGAGCACCACGACCAGAGAGCCCGCCGCTCCATACGCCGAAGCCACGCTCGTCCGTCCCAGGTAATAGCCGATCGCCGTCTTGCCCAAGACGAACAGGAGCGACGTGGCGACCGCGCCGAGCAGGACGTCGCGGCGTTCGAGCCGCACGTCCGGCAGCAGCCGGTAGATCAACGCGAACAACAGGGTGATGAGGACGAATGAGATCAGAAAGTTGAAGACTTGGAGGAGCCCCAGGCCGACGGGCAGGAGGGCCTCCAGGCGGGAGCTCAGCGCCGAGAGCGCGGCGCTCAACACCAGGGAGACCATCAGAAGGAAGCCGACGCCCAGCAGGACCGCGAACGACAGGAGCCGTTTGCGGAGGAGGGTTGTAAAAACTGCCCCCGGCTTGGGAGCCACCCCCCAGACCCGGTTCAGGGCATCCTGGAGCTGGACGAACACGGCCGTGGCGCCGAACAGCAGCGTGCCGATTCCGAGAAGGGTCGCGATCCGTCCAGAGGCGGGGCGGGCGGCGCTCTTCAGCACCTCCTGGACCAGGAGAGCCGCCTCGCTCCCCATCAAACCTTGGAATTCGGCGAAGATCCGGCCCCGCACCGCATCCTCGCCGAACACCGCTCCGGCCACGGCGATGACCACGACCAGGACCGGAGCCAGCGAGAAGATCGTAAAGAAGGCGAGCGCCGCGCTCTGGGATGATGCCCCATGCCGGCTCCAGTTGGAGACGACCTCCGACACCATCTTGGCCCAACGATTCGAGCGTAGATCCATCGTGACAGTTCCGCCGACGGACGCAGGAGCGGCAAAATCGGTGCCAGCCGGTGATCCGCAGGGTCCGCAGCTCACCGGCGCGCCAGTGTTATGATCCCCGGCATGGTGCTTTCTTCCGAGGCGCGCATCGCCGCACTATTGCGTGAGCTGATCGAGCGGAGTGGAACGGCCCTGGTGTCGATCGAGGAGCGGCTCGGGTGGGAGACGGGGCGTCTGGCGGCCCTGCTCGATGGACCCCAGGGAGTCAGCTTCGAGATCCTGCTCGAAGTGCTTCCGGCCCTGGACGAGACCCCAGGAGACTTCTTCGCCCGCCTCTGCGGCTACGATCCGGAGCCGCAGGACGGCTCGAGCCGTCAGGCGTCCCGGTCCGACCACCGGTTCGAAGAGAGCCGCCGTGTCGTGAAAGCGGCGATCGCCCGGCGCGCCGCCTGGAAACAGGAGCAGCCGACGGACTGAAGCGGAGGCGGCACGAAGCCGCCTCCGCTGAGACATCGGGTTACTTGAGCGTGTACCCTTGAGGCAGTTGCTCGAGGCGGGAAGTCAGGAAGCGGATGAGCTCGGAGGTTTCGCGGCTCTGCTGATCGGCTTTCTGCAGCTGGAGCAGCGCTGCCAATACCTCGCGGTCGACTCCGAGCGACTTGAAGATCGGTACCATCTCCGTCACGGCCTCATGAAGCTTCTCGATTTCGCCGAGTTGCAGGTAGACGGCCGACAAATCGAGCGAGACCAGCGCCACCTCATAGAAGAGCTCCATTTCCAGGAAGCCTTGCCGGGCCTGCAGGAGCGCCATTTCAGCGGCGCGCAAATGACCGAGGTCGCGTAGGATCTGTCCTTGCTGCCAGCCAGCCTTCAATACGATGACCGGATCCTGGCAATCCTGATAGAGCCCCTGTACTTCGAAGAAGAGCGACAGGGCCTGCTCCGGTTTGCCGATCTCGATATACGCACGGATCAGGTTGTGGCAGGCCGCTAGCAGCAGATGTGGATCGCCTTCATTGTCGATGAGGGCGATCGCCCGGTTGAGGGTCTGTACGGCGGCGTCGGCCTCACCCGCATAGATCTGGGCGGTGGACTTCTGGACCAGGTTGGTGGCGAAAAGATGGCTCTCACCGAGCTCGCTGTAGATGCGATCGACCTCGTCGGCCAGGGCGATTGCTTCGTCAAATCGGCGCTGGTGGATGCGCAGAGAACCAAGCCGTCCGAGCAAGGCGGCGCGCAGAGGCGGATCGCCTGTGCCTTCCGCGCAGAACCGCCGCGCGTTGGCGAACGTCTCCTCAGCTTCTTGGAGACGCCCGGCAATGCGCAGGGAATTGGCATATTGGCGCCAGCCGATAGCACGCAGATCGGCCAGCTTCGGAGCGCTGCCGGCGATTGCGACGGTACAGGCCTCGGCGGCCAGCCGCGCCAGATGGGCGAGATGGAGCATACGAGTCGCGTTCTCGTAGCGAACGGCGTCGCTCATCTCGACGAGCTTATGGATTAGATGCGGGTTGGCGAAGCGGCTGTAGGTCATGATCCAGCGCGCCTGCTCGTCTTGAGGGAGCGGGGCGAGCTCCGCCAAGAGCTCCTCCGGCGTGCTCTCGGCAGGTCTTCCCACGGCAAAGAAGGAGCTGAGCGCCTGCTCCGCTGCCACGAACGCATGGCTGTAATCGTAGGAAGCCATGATCTCTGCCGCGCCCTGCTCTTCGCCGTCGACCGGGAAACTGAAGAGACGCTCCAGGCGCCGCTCGCCCCAGCCCATCTCCAACAACCGATGGCGGCAGAAAGAACAGGCTGTCAGGAGATGGCGCAGAATCCGCGCATTCCGGGTGGCAGCCCCTGCGCCAGAGGCGCTTCGCAGGAAGCCTTCGAAATCCTCGACTGTCGGATGATCCCTCAACATGACAAACCTCCAGGGCCTGGTCACGATCCGCGGCCGGGCCGGAGCCGGACCAACATGACTGCTGTCTATCAGCTAAGTGTCCGGCTCCGGGGCAAGCGTGACATCGGAACCGCGCTCCACCTCAGCTGGAGGCGCGATCAGACACCGCCACCGCCGCCACCGCCAGTGTGGCAGGTGCCGCCGTAGGGGTCGATGCAGGAGCCCGCCAGCGGGCCCACGGAGCCGGTGCCCCCGGAGGTGGTCGTGCTCTGGAGCGGAGCCGAGCCGCTGCCGCCGAACAGGTCCCCCAGCCAATTCATGGCTGCATCCAGCCACGAGGTGTCGAAGGCCGGGAGACTGGAGCCGGAATCAAGGGGTAACGCGTAGGCGGGAGCGGTGGACAGGACGAGAGCGAGGACGAACGCGACGGCCACGGTGCTGCGAGAAAGAGAACGAAACATGACATGTCCCTCCATCAGAAAGCGGTCCGCCTCCTTCGGCGGTGCCGCGAATCGACCAGCAAGAGAGCCAAGCGTCTTTGTCTCTGAGTGTAGCGAGCAAAGGAAAGCGGGACAAACAAGAGACCAGATCGCCCGGAAGAGACAATACAATACGCTCCGTGGCGCCAAAGAGACAAATAGACAACTTCGGATTTTAACCAAAACGAAGAAGGCGGCCCAGAGGCCGCCTTCGACTGACGGAGCAAGTAGACGGGTTATTCGAGCGAAGACTGGTGAGGCAGCTCCTCGAGACGGGAGCTCAGGAAGCGGATCAGCTCCGAGGTCTTGCGGCTCTGCCGATCGGCCTTCTGGAGTTGGAGCAGCGCCACCAACATGTCGCGGTCGACCTCGAGCGCCTTGAAGATCGGCACCATCTCCGAGGTCGTCTGACGGAGCTTCTCGATCTCTCCGAGCCGCAAGTAGACGTCCGCCAAGTCGAGGGAGACCACAGCAACCTCGTATGGCAACTCCTTCTCCGCGAAGCCTCTGCGCGTCCGCAGAAGCGCCGCCTCTGCAGCCCTGAGGTACCCCAAATCGCGTAGGATTTGGCCCTCCTGCCAGCCAGCTCGAAGCGCGATGAGGGGATCCTGGACCTCCTGATAGACAGCCCGCGCCTCGAAATAGAGTGATAGAGCCTGCTCGGGCTTACCCATCTCAATGTACGCGCGGACCAGGTTATGGCAGGCGGCGAAAAGGAGGTGCGGGTCCCCATCCTGGTCGATGAGGGGGATCACGCGATTGAGGGTACTCACGGCAGCCTCGGGTGCGCCCGACAGGAGTTGGGCTATGGATTTCTGGACCATGGCGCTTGCGGCCGAACGAGTCTCGCCGAGTTCGCGATAGATACGGCTTGCCTTGTCAGCAAGTACGATCGCGTGTTCGAAGCGGCGCTGAAAAATGCGCAGTGAAACGATTTGCTCGAGCAGCCAAGCACGAAGAGGCGGATCACCGGTCCCTTCATCGCAGAAGCGCTGTGCGCGATCGAAGGCCTCTTCAGCCTCTCGCATTCGGCCTGAGATGCGGAGCGCGTTCCCGTACTGCCGCCATCCTTGAGCTCGAAGATCTGCGAGCTTTCCAGCGCTTCCTGCTGCCGTGACGGTACAAGCCTCGGACGCCAACCGAGCCAGGTTTGCCAGGTGAAGAAGACGAATCGGATCTTCGTAGCGAGAAGCGTGGCTCATCTCAACGAGGCTCCGAATGAGCGGCGGACTAGCAAACCGTGGGTAGGTCGATACCCAGCGGGCTTGCTCCTCGTGAGGTAGAGAGGCAAGCTCGGCCAAGAGCTTCCCCGGAGTATGCTCAAACCATTGCTCCTGAGCGAAGAAGTCGTCGAGAGCCTGCTTCGTGGCAACAAAGGTGTGGCTGTAATCATATGGAGCTACCGTCCCGATTGCGCCATGCTCGTCCCGGTCAACTGGGATGCAGAGGAGGTGCTCCAGACGCTGCTCACTCCAACCTGTGTCTCGCAACTGGTGCCGGCATACTGAGCATTCTGCCAAAAGGTGGAGAAGAATTCGCGCATTCCGTGTGGCCATGCCGGGACCCGAGGCGCTCCGCAGGAACGCTTCGAGATCCTCGACCGTCGGATGATCCTTCAACATAAGGCACCCCCTGAGGCTTGGTCGCGATTAGCCGACCGAGCTGGAGCGGACCAACACTTACTGCTGTCTACCACGTAGGTGCCTGGAACAGGGGCAAGCGGGACAGCCAACTCTGAATATCGAAGTAGGGGAGTTGCTGGAGAGGGAGTGGGAGTGGGAGGGGGCGGCCGGTGGCCGCCCCGATCACGACTACTGATTGTCCAAGCAGGGGACGACTGGGTTACCTTGGGGATCGACGCAGGAGCTCGTCATCGGCACGGCATGGCCCAGGCCTCGGTGACCACCATTTGCTCCAATGCTCCTGCCCTGGGGTGACTGCGAGCCGGTATCATCGCCTAGGAAATCCTGCACCCAGCCCAGGGCTGCCTCAAGCCATGAGGCGTCGGGAGCGGAAACGCGGGAGCCGTGGTCGCGGGGCTGGGCCTGGGCGGGGACGGCGGAGAGGGCGAGAGCGAGGACGAGAACGGTAGCTACGGTGATGCGGGACAGAGAACAGAACATGACATTAACCCTCCAGTGAAGCGGTCTCGCCTTCTCCGGCGACACCGCAGATGACCAGCAGATAAACGATCAGAAAAAAACAACCCCGAACTTGTCCTTTAAGTGCGCTCAAGGCACCAAAGCGGGACAACGCGGACCATACGATACCGACAGCGAAAAGAAAAATAGATAGTTCCGGATTTGGTGTGGAGAGTGGAAAAGAAAAGGCCGCAGCGCTGAGAGCTGCGGCCTGGTGCAAAAGGTAAATTCAACGAGAGTTATTTTGCTTCGAAAGCGTCGAGCTGTGTGTTCAGCAGGCGGATGAGCTCGAGCGCCCGTTGCTCCTCGCCGGCGGCTTGCTGGAGCTGGAGGAGTGAGCCCAGAGTCTCCCGCTCGACCCGCAGAGCACGGAAGATCGGGACCGCCTCGACAGCCGTCTGCCGGACCTCCTCGGTCTTACCCAGACGCACGTAGACGGCGGCCAGATCTAGGGATACGAGCGCCACCTCGTAGAGGAGATCTTCATCAAGGAAGCCCTGGCGGGCACTGCGTAGCGCCGCCTCCGCGGCTTGGAGATGTCCGATGTCACGCAAAATCTTACCTTCGTGCCATGCGGCGCGCAGAATGATTGTTGTGTGGCCGTTGATCTCACGGTAAAGATCGCGCGCTTCAAGGTAGAGAGACAGGGCCTGCTCTGGCTCCTTTGCGTCAATGTAGCAGCGAATCAAGTTGTGGCAAGCGGAGAAAAGGAGCTGGGGGTTTTCCTCTGGTAGTATCAGAGGAATCGCTTGATTGAGGACCCCGATGGCCGCTTCGGTTTCACCCGCATAGATCGTTGCAATCGCTTTGTGGACAAGCGAGCTGGAGAGCTCCTGGGTCTTGCCGATCTCACGGTAAATACGTCCCGCTTCCTCCGCAAGGGCTATCGCTTCAGGGAGCTCCCGCTGGAAATAGCGGAGCGCAGCCAGGTTCTCAATGAGGTTTGCCCGTAAGAGCGGATCGCCTGTCCCCTTCATGCAGTGCTTCTGTGCGACAACGAAAGCTTCTTCAGCCTCGGGCAGTCGACTCTGGATCCGCAGAGAGTTCCCCAATTTCTCCCAGGCCTTGGCGCGTAGATCTTCTAACCGCTCAGGACTGCCTGCCGTTGCGGGTGTACAGGCCTGGGCCGCGCCGCATGCCAGGCTGATCAAGTGGTGCATTCTTTTGGGGTCCTTGTACCGAGAGGCGTAACCGTGATCGATCAGAGCACGAACCACCTCGGGATGGCTGAGACGAGGACCTTGAACCATCACGATCTGGTCTTCGTCTGAAGAAAGGAAAAGCTCGCCGAGTAAAGCTCCGACGGGTTCTTCCAGCGGGGCTTCTGGAGCGAAGAAAGCAGCCAGTCGGCGCTCGGCCGCTGCGAAGGTCATTTCGTAGTCATACCCTGGGCTATACGTTTCCATGGCCGCGATGCGTATAAACCGATCGAGCCGCTGGCCAGTCCATCCTGCGGCCCGCAAACGCTCACAACAAATGGAGCAACCGGCGAGCAAATGACGCACCACATGCAACGGACAAGGAATAGAGCTCGCAGGGGAGGCACTTCGAAAAAACGCTTCCAATTCTTTGATCGGCGGATGATTGTTCAACATTGCCGTACCTCCCGATGTTTCAGAAAACCGACAAGGGCGGCACAATCTGTGCCGCCCTAGATCTCATCGTCGTTTAGAGGCCTCCACCGCCAATGCCACCAGGACAACCGAACGGATCGACGCACGATCCACTCAACGGAGTGGCCCCGCCCAGCGACGACGAAGTCGTCACCGACTTCACCGCCGTGCCTCCATTGACCAGCTGGCTGAACCAGGCGATCGCTGCGTCGAGCCAGCCGCTCTCCACCTTCGCAGCCGTCTTGCCGCCGCCTTGCGGGACCGCATACGCGGGAACTGAGACGGCTGTAAAAGTGAACAATAAAACAATGGCGACAACCGCAACCCGGGACATGGAACGAAACATACTGCTCCCTCCTTCATGAGATGCGGACTCCGACGGCGATGCCGTCGTGCCCGCGGATTAACACAAAAGCAAAAGAAAAAATCCCTCAAATCAACCCGGCGATACTGTCTTGCTTACTGCTGTTTACCAGGTGTGACAGCGCAGCAGAAGCGGGACACTTGCGGCCGGGGCTCAGGCCTTTCGCTGGGAAGGGAAGGTCTCCTTCAGCTAGAATCGTGCAATGGCCGACCCTCTCCGCGCTCCCGCTCCCCTCCAGGTCCTCCCCAGCGCCTGTCCCCTCGACTGTCCGGACGCCTGCAGCCTGGACGTCCAGGTCGAGGCCGGCCGCGTCGTCAAGGTCGACGGCAACCGGGCCAACCCGTTCACCGAAGGGTACATCTGCTCCAAGGTGCGGCGCTTCCCCGACCTCCTGTATGGAGACGGGCGGCTGCTCTATCCGGCGGTGCGGCGCGGCGGTAAGCAGGCGGGGGGAGAAGGACGTTTCGAGCGGATCTCGTGGGATGCAGCCCTCGACCTCGCGGCGGAGAAGATGCGGGAGGCCCGCGAGCGCTTCGGCGGCGAGGCGATCCTGCCGTTCTCCTATGGCGGCTCGAACGGCCTGCTCACCCAGGACACGACCGACGCCCGCCTCTTCTATCGCCTCGGCGCCTCGCGCCTGGCCCGCACCGTCTGCGCGGCTCCTACGGGGAGGGCGGCGACCGGTCTCTACGGCAAGATGGCCGGAGTCGCGCTGCCGGATTACGTCCACTCCCGGCTGATCGTCCTCTGGGGCGTCAACCCGTCGGCCACCGGTATCCACCTGGTCCCGGTGATCCTGGAGGCGCAGCGCCGCGGGGCGAAGCTGGTGGTGATCGACCCGCGGCGGACGCAGCTCGCCAAGAAGGCCGACTTTCACCTGGCGCCGCGGCCGGGCGGGGACCTGGCGATCGCTCTCGCGGTGATCCGCTGGCTCTTCGAGACCGGGAAGGCCGACCTCGCCTTCCTGGCGGAGCATGCGACGGGAGCCGACGAGCTGCGCGCACGGGCCCTGCCCTGGACCTTCGAGCGGGCCGCGGCGACGTCCGGCGTGCCGGCGGAGGACCTGGAGCGCTTCGCTCATCTCTATGCGGAGATCTCGCCGGCCGTCCTGCGTACCGGCTGGGGGTTCGAGCGCAACCGCAACGGCGGCTCGGCGGTGGCCGCGGCCCTCGCCCTGCCCGCGGTGGCCGGCAAGTTCGGCGTCCGCGGCGGCGGCTACACGATGAGCAACTCGGGGATCTGGGGAGCCCTCGACCGCGCGGCGGCCCTGCGCGAGCCGGAGCCCTCGACGCGCGTCCTCAACATGAACCGCCTGGGGGAGGACCTCCTGGAGCGCCAAGACCCGCCGGTGGCCGTCCTCTTCGTCTACAACTGCAATCCGCTGGCGACCATGCCGAACCAGGAGAAGGTGCTGCGGGGCCTCCGGCGCGAGGATCTCTTCACCATCGTCTTCGAGCAGGTGTGGACCGACACCGCGCGCGAGGCCGACCTGGTCCTGCCGGCCACCACCTTCTTCGAGCACGACGAGATGTCGCGCGGCTATGGCGCCATGCTCCTGCACCGGATAGCCGCGGTGGCCGAGCCGGCGGGCGAGGCGCGGCCCAACTACGAGGTCTTCGCCGACCTCTGTCGGCGGCTGGGCCTGGCCCGCCCCGGCGAGCCCGAGACCGCCGCCGAGCTCGGCGCCGCCCTGCTCCGCCGCTCGCCGCGTCTCCAGGCCGACACCGAGCGCGACGGCTTCGCCTACCCCGACACCGGCTGGGCGCCCATCCAGTTCGTTGACTCCTTCCCGCTGACGCCGGACCGCAAGGTCCATCTCGTACCCGAGGCCCTCGACCGCGAGGCGCCGTTCGGTCTCTACGGTTTCCAGGACGATCCGGCAACTGAAGCGTATCCGCTCGCCCTGATCTCCCCGGCCACCAACCGGACGATCAGCTCGAGCCTGGGACATCTATATAAGGACACAGCCGCCCTGGAGATGCACCCCGACGACGCTGCGGCACGCGGGATCCGGACCGGCGACACCGTGCGCATCTGGAACGACCTCGGGGAGGTCCGGGTGCCGGCGCGGTTGAGCGCCGACCTGCGCCCCGGCGTGGTCTTCCTGCCGAAGGGCCTCTGGAACCGGCACACCCTCTCGGGCAACACCGCCAACGCGCTCGCCCCCGACACCTTCGCCGACCTGGGCGAGGGGGCGTGCTTCAACGACGCGCGGGTGCAGGTGGCGAAGCCCCTCACCCCCTGACCCCCTCTCCCATCCCCTCCCGACCACCGGGAGAGGGGGAATGGTCCCGTGGAGGTCCGTGGCTCGTCCGTGTCAGTCCAGAACCTATCGCGCCACGTGGTCCTCCCTCGGAAGTGCGGAGGATTCTATGCCGAAGCCCTCACCCCCAGCCCCTCTCCCACGAGTGGGAGAGGGGTGTAGGTTAGTCAGGCCGCGGTATCCTCGAGCTCGCACGAGCTAACCCTCTCCCCTCTCCCGCTTGCGGGAGAGGGGCCGGGGGTGAGGGTCTCCTTGACACCCCCCCGCGCCGGCCATACGCTTTCCCCTGCTTTTTTCCGTTTCCGCCGCAGCCGAGGAGAGAGCCATGTTCGAACGTCTCGCGCGCGTCTTCAAGTCCTGGATCGGCTACTTCATCTCTTTCGCCGAGGACCCGGAGGTTATGCTCCAGGAGTCCATCGAGGAGATGCGCAACACCTTGCCGAAGCTCAACCAGATTCTGGTGACCACCCGCGCGACCGTGCTTCGCCTGGAGCAGGAGAGGGAGGAGCTGACGCGCAAGGAACGGCAGCTCACCGCGGCGATCAAGGCGGCCTTGACCGAGGGCAGCCCCGAAGCGCGCAAGCTCGCCGAGAGCGACGCCCTGGCCCTGCAGCAGGTGCGGCAGGACCTGACCGCCACCCAAGAGCAGCTCGCCACCGCCAGCAACGCCTTCGAGAACGCCCAGATCACCGTCGAGGACATCAAGACCAAGCTGCGGGACCGCATGGAGCAGGCGCGCCGGGCCATCCAGGAATCCAAGAAGGCGGCCGTGCTCAAGAGCGCCGCCGGTGCCCTCGCCGAGCTCGATCAGTACGGCACCGCCTCCACCGCCGACAAGTACCTGGAAGAGATCAAGCAGCGCGTCGCCGAGAGCAAGGCGTCGGTCGAGGTGGCCACCGGCGGCCTCGACACCGGGCGGATCAAGCTGGAGCGCAAGGCGCGCGAGATCCAGGCGCAGGGCGTCCTTGCCGAGTTCGAGGTGGAGATGGGCTTGAAGAAGCCGGACGCCACCCGCGAGGCCGCGCCCTTCCCGGAAGGCGGCGCCGCGCCGGCCACGCCGGAGCGGACCCCGGAAGGGGTCTGATGAGATCGGGCGCCAAGTGAGCAGCCCCGCCTTTCTCGAATCCCTTCCCCCCTGGGCGGCGGAGCTCGTGCGCTCCATCCGTTCCAAGCGGGCGAACACGTTCGTCCTCCACGGCGTGCCGGCCGACCTGGTGCCGGTGCGCGGCTCCTCCGGCCTGCGCTTCCTCGGGCTCGACCCGTTCCTCACCGAGGAGCTGTTCTCGGCCTTTCCGTCGATCCTCACCTACAACCGAGCGGAAGGATTGGGCTTCTCCGGCCAGGCGGCGCGCGCCCACTTCCTGGAGCGCCGGCGCGCCTACGACGCGGTCCAGGG
>WNGB01022091.1_pt1 | contig 15191 bp, 10 predicted proteins | sample 5400681 | NCBI WGS metagenome assembly WNGB01 (sample SAMN13153367, study PRJNA577476) | soil metagenome | isolation source: 115 cm soil or saprolite under grassland replicate 2 | place: USA:California | collected 2016-06-15
GGCGCTAGCAGAGGAGCGGCAGAATGCAGCGGAAGAACGGCGGCTCCTGCAGGACTTTACCCTGCTGAGTCTGCAGCCCGCTGCCACGACCAGTGCCCCACAGCCACTGGACCGGAAGAGCCAAGCCTCGCCAAAATTGGAAGCCTTAATGCAGGAGTTAGCCAGATTGCGCGCGACGTTTAACGAAAATTATCCAGACATTGTCTCGCTCAAAAAACAAATCGAAGAGTTGAGTCAAATGGTCGCTCAGCAGCCCGAGACGTCGGCCCCATCTGGAGCGCTATCACCTGGGATCAGTGCTGAGCTGACGGCGCTTCCGACGCCTGCTGCAACGCAGGGGGCGTCTAAGCCTGCCCGTGAGAGCAAGGCGCCGGGGACGGCTATGGCAGTCTCGTCAGCGGTCAATGCTGCTACTGAGCGTGAGCTCGCTGCACTGCGGGCGAAACGCGATAAGATCAGCGCCGAGATGCACAAGCGCGATGAGGCCATTAGTGCCACGCCAGCTCATGAAGAAAGGCTCACCGTACTCACCAGAGATTACAGTATATCCTTGAAAAACTACCAAGATCTCATGGCCAAGAGACTCCAGGCAAAAATCTCAGAAGATCTTGAGAAAAAGCAACAAGCCGAGCAATTTCGCATCCTGGATCCGGCCAATTTCCCAACCAAACCTGCGACACCTAACCGCCCTCTCGTCATCAGCATTGGCGGGGCGATCGGGGCTGGATGTGGCATCGGCCTTATTCTCTTGTTACATCATGCTCATCCAGCGTTGAGGAAAGCCGAAGATGTGTATGGGATGTTTGGTATCCCTGTGCTGGTCACCATTCCCAGGTATCGTACTGATGTGATCCGAGACTACCATCTCATCGTGATGCGAGAATATGATTCATTTGTTGCAGAACAGTATCGTATTCTGTATACGAAGATGCATGCGTTAAGCAAAGAACACTCCCATAAAATCTTTGCTATTACGAGCGCCTTGCAAAATGAGGGGAAAACGGTAACGACACTGAATTTAGCAGTCGTTATGGCCAAAGATTTTGGGAAAAAGACTCTGGTGCTTGAAGGAGATTTCCGCCGACCGACTATTTCGCTCTATCTGAAAGTCAAACTTGAGGAAGGATTGGTTGATATCCTGTCGAGCAAGTCGGATATCCAATCGACCATGGTGCCTGTGGCCAATATATTAGTGCCTTTTGCTGATGACAATCTCACCGTGCTTCCAGTGGTGCGGCGGATACAAAACTCTACGAGTCTCTTAAGTTCGCAACGTATGCGAGATCTCTTTGGCGTATTACGTGAGCAATACGATTTCATTCTTATTGATGCGCCACCGATTCTGCCATTGTCCGATATGAATATCTTCGAAAAAGTCGTAGACGGTATCATAATGGTCGTGAGGGCAGAAAGTACCAGCAAAGACGCGGTCATGAGGGCCCTAAATACCATGGGAACAGATAAGGTGCTGGGCATCGTGCTCAACGATGTCCACCATACCCCTTTCTCATATTATCGGTATAATTACAAGTACAACTACAAATACAAAACAGACAGCAACTGATAGCAGCTCTGGAAAATTTGAGTCAAAAAGGCTTTGGTCCGATAAGAGGGTAAGCACGCAATGCGGCGTGTTCATTTTTATGGTTTTTTGTAGTACTTTGACAACCCTCTGACTCGGAGCCCTGCTATGCTCAATGCGTTGACCATTGACGTAGAAGATTATTACCAGGTTGCAGCCTTTGAATCTTGTGTGCGCTTTGCAGACTGGGAGCAGTACGAAAGTCGGGTGGAACGGAATACGCACCGTATTCTGGATCTCTTGGACGCCCATGAGACAAAAGCTACTTTTTTTGTGTTGGGCTGGGTCACGGAGCGGCATCCTGGATTGATTCGTACGCTTGCCGCGCGTGGTCACGAAGTGGCGTCGCACGGTTATGCGCACCAGCGTATTTACACGCAGACACCGGAACAATTTCGCGCTGAGACGCGGCGCTCTAAGGGGGTGCTGGAAGACACCACCGGACAGCCCATCATCGGTTACCGCGCGGCGAGTTATTCGATCACAGCGCAAAGTCTCTGGGCTCTGGAAGTTCTCAGGGAAGAAGGTTTTGTGTATGACTCGAGCATCTTCCCCATCCGGCACGACCTCTACGGCATCCCGGATGCTCCGCGGTTTTGCTATTGCATCTCCGGCCAGAGCGGCACCCGCCTCGTCGAATTCCCGCTTTCGACGGTACGATTGGTCGGCGTCAATTGCCCTGTCGCTGGCGGTGGGTATCTGCGTCTCTTTCCATACACCTATACCCGTTGGGGTATCAGATATCTGAATACACGAGAGAGTCAGCCGGCGGTGGTCTACTTGCATCCGTGGGAGTTGGACCCGGGGCAACCACGCCTGCAGGCCGGCCGCCTCTCCCGGTTTCGCCATTATACGAACCTGCACAAAATGGAAGAGCGCTTCGTGCGTCTCCTCCAGGACTTCTCCTTTGGAACTATGTCAGAAGTCTTGCAAGCCCGCGGGCTTCTCGATGCCGCACGCCATGCTTCGTGAGCGCCATCTGGCCTCCAAACGTTACATCCCAGCTTGCGCCATCATCTTGCATGTCTCCTTCGCCCTGATCCGCGCAGTCCACGCCATCCTATGAAGGCATGATGCCGCCTGAAATTACTCTCGACCGTACCCCGGCAGACGCCGAGTGGGACACGTATGTGATGCGCCATCCCCGGGCGACATTCTTCCACCTGACAGGTTGGCAGCATGTCGTAGAGAAGACGTTCGCGTACCGCTCCTTCTCCTGTGCCACACGCTGCAATGGACATATCACTGGCGTCTTACCCCTTTTCCTGGTGCGGCATTTGCCATTTGGCTATGCGTTAGTGTCAGCGCCTTTAGCAGTCTACGGCGGGATCTGTGCGGATGACATTGGCTCACGCGATGTCTTGTTGTCCTATGCCCAGTCACTTGCCCGACAGTTACAGGTACATTATCTGGAGTTACGCCAGCTAGAGCCAGTGCAGGATTTGCCTGTCAAGGAACTCTACGTTACCTTCCGTAAAGAAATTGACCATGATCCAGCAAAGAATATGGCGGCGATCCCGCGCAAACAACGGCGGATGGTTCGGCAAGGAGACAAATACAGTCTGCGTGTGTGTGTCGGTGGCGAGGAACTGCTGAAGGCCTTTTACCAGATTTATGCCCATAGTGTACGGAACCTGGGCACACCAGTTTACCCCTACAAACTTTTTGCATATTTCCTCCAAGAATTTGGTCCTGCCTGTCGTATCTTTGCTGTGTTGCACAACGAAGACATGCTGGCAGGGGTGATGACTTTCTTTTTCCGCGATCAGGTATTACCGTACTATGGGGGGGCGTTCCAGGGGGCATTCCAGTATGCCGTGAATGACTTCATGTATTGGCAGCTCATGTGCTACGCCGCCGAGCAAGGGTACCGCGTCTTCGATTTCGGCCGCAGTAAGCAAGGCACGGGGTCCTATGATTTTAAGCGTCATTGGGGCTTTGAACCTACACCGCTGCCGTATCAGTACTATCTGGTCAGACAGAGGACTCTGCCTGATCTGCATCCGCTCAACGCTAAACTCGCCTTGCCTATTAAGATGTGGAAGCGTCTGCCACTGTGGTGTACGCAGTGGCTTGGTCCTAAGCTCGTACGGTTCTTTCCATGAATATCCTCTATATATGCCAGCGGATTCCCTATCCGCCCAATAAGGGAGAGAAGATCCGGGCGTTCTATCAGCTGCGCTATCTCGCCGCCCAGCACACCGTCCATTTAGCTTGCCTGGTTGATGCGCCTGAGGATGTCCAGTACGTGAAAGCGTTGGAGCAGTATTGTGCCTCCATCGATGCGCTCTATCGACCTAAAATCGGCGCCAAATTGTTAGCTTTACGGGCCCTGTATACCAAGCAACCTCTCTCGGTGGCCGCTTTTTATTCTGCGGCCTTAGCGCGCAAGATCAGGCAACGCCTGCAAGCGGAGCCCATCGACAGAATTGTGGTGTGCTCTTCCTCTATGGCGGTCTACGTTCAGCAGGTCTCTAAGATACCAAAGGTCATGGATTTCGTGGATGCTGACTCCGAAAAATGGCGTCTGTTTGCCGACTATCATCCATGGGTGCTGTCCTGGATTTACCGTTTAGAGGCACGTCGTCTCGCCCAGTACGAAATAGAAGTCGCGCGCACCTTCGATCATGCCATTTTTGTGACCGATCGTGAGGCCCGCCTGCTGCGTCAGCACGTGCCTGAGCGGCCAATTTCGGTCATTCCCAACGGCGTTGACCTCGAGTACTTTACGCCACCACAGGACGCGGGAGGTACGACTGAGCCACCCATACTGGTGTTTACCGGGGCGATGGATTATTTCCCGAATGTGGACGCGGTAGACTATTTTTGTCGTGAGATTTTCCCATACGTGCGCGAGGCGGTACCGGCCGCGCAATTGTCTATTGTTGGCCGGAATCCTACGAAGCAGGTGCGACAATTAAGCCGCCAGAGCAATATTATTGTCACAGGTGCGGTGCCCGATGTGCGTCCATATCTAGCCCGCGCTCGGGTGGCAGTGGCGCCGCTGCGTATTGCGCGGGGGGTGCAGAACAAGATTTTGGAAGCCATGGCCATGGGGCTGCCAGTCGTGGGGACTCCCGCGGCGTTGCAGGGGACGTGGGCCACACCGACAGATGGGGTACGGATGGCAGACAGTCCACGGGCTTTCGCCCACGAGGTGGTGACTTTACTGGAGGACCACGCTTTGCAACGCCAGTGCGCGCTCCAGGCCCGCCGTTATGTGCAAACGCATCACCAGTGGGAGGAGTACAACGCACGCCTGGAGATCCTGTTACGCGAGACGGTTATCGCGCCAACCCCGGCGTGAGGGAGAGGGCCATGCCTATAGCCGTACTCGGATGTCCGCAGGTCGGGGTGACGAGGCGCTGCGATACATCCCTGGGTAACGTGCCACCTCCGCTGGTGGCACACATTATTCATCGGCTTGCGGTGGGCGGTTTGGAAACTGGGCTGGTGAATTTGATCAATCACATGTCTCCTGCACGGTATCGCCATGCGATTGTGTGTCTCACGGACTATACCGACTTCCGGGAGCGTCTTCATGACCAACACGTACCGGTTATTGCCCTCCACAAAGATGCGGGGCATGATGTAGGGGTATACGTGCGTCTGTGGCGCGTGTTGCGCGCTTTACGTCCAGCCATTGTCCATACACGCAACCTCTCTGGGCTAGAACACGTGGTCTTGGCCGCCATGGCTGGGAACTCAGGACGTGTCCATGGCGAGCACGGGCGTGATATGTACGATCTGGATGGGACCAATGCCAAATACAACCTGCTGCGTCGAGCCTTAAAACCGTTCGTGCACCGCTATATTGCCGTAAGCGTTGACTTGGCAGAATGGTTGGTACGCACGGTGGGCGCTGACTGCCAGCGTGTCACCCAGATTTATAACGGCGTCGACCTCCAGCGTTTTTTCCCACGTATTGGTCCGCGCCCTCTGCTGGGGCCAGAGGGCTTCGCGTCCCAGGAGACACTGGTCGTGGGGACCGTTGGCCGTATGCATGCGGTCAAGGATCAACTGACCCTTGTCCATGCCTTTCTCCATATGCTGGCGACTGACCCAGAGGCGCGTGGGTACCTGCGACTCGTCATCATTGGTGATGGACCATTGCGTGAGGAGGCAAGACAATTGTTACGGACGGCGGGGGCTGAGGCCCTGGCCTGGTTGCCAGGCGAGCGGCAGGACTGCCCTGACATGATGCGGGCTTTGGACGTCTTCGTGTTGCCCTCGCTGCGCGAAGGGATCTCCAATACCATTCTGGAGGCGATGGCGAGTGGATTGCCCGTGGTGGCGACCCGTGTTGGCGGCAATCCAGAACTGGTGGAAGAGGGGTATACAGGCCAGCTCGTGCCACCAGCCGATCCTGTAGCGATGGCCGAAGCCATCCGTGCTTATAGCTGCGATCAGGATTTGGCAGTATGCCATGGGCGGGCTGGTCGTCAACGAGTGGCAAGCCAATTTAGTATGACAGCGATGGTCAATAACTATCTGGCGGTGTACGATGCTGTCTTACAGCATACACGCGCGCACCGCCGGGCCGTCGTGGCGTAGGCCTCGCAGAGGTGCCCTATGTGCGGCATAACTGGTATTTGGTATCCGCAGCTTGCTCACGCTGTTTCCCCAGCGCAACTCCACCGTATGACCTCTGTGTTGAGCCATCGTGGCCCAGATGACGATGGCTTCTATCTAGATGGTCCACTGGGTCTTGGGCACCGACGCTTGAGCATTATTGATGTTGCAGGAGGTCGACAGCCTATCCTGAGCCAGGATAAGAAGAAGGCGATCGTTTTTAATGGGGAGATCTATAACTTCAGATTCCTGCGCGCTACGCTCCTGCAGCGCGGCTACCACTTCACAACGCAGGGAGATACGGAAGTCATTCTGCATGCCTATGAGGAGTACGGCGAGGCGTGTGTACAGCATCTGCGAGGGATGTTTGCCTTTGCCATTTGGGATGGGGTCAAAAAGCAGCTCTTCCTGGCCCGGGATCGCGTCGGCATTAAACCCCTCTATTACTATTGGGATGGGCAAAAGTTGCTGTTTGCCTCCGAGATCAAGGCGATTCTGCAAGACTCTAGCGTCGAGAGGAGGCTCAATCCCCAGGCCCTGGATGATTACCTTACGTACCTCTATATCCCAGGCCCCAAGACGATTTTTCAGAGGATATGGAAGCTCCGTCCGGGGTACACACTCACCGTGTCAGCCCGTGGGGTCGTGGAGCAGGAATACTGGGACCTTGCCTTTGAGCCCAAAGACGGTGTGCCAGAAGCGCATTATGCCCTGGAGCTCATGGAAAAACTCCGCGAGAGCGTCGCCATGCACCTGATGAGCGACGTGCCCTTGGGAGCATTTCTGTCCGGGGGGATAGATTCGAGTGCCGTGGTCGGCCTCATGGCTGGCTTACTCGATCAGCCCCTCAATACGGCTTCGATCGGATTTCGTGAAGCGGGTTTTGATGAGTTGCCTTATGCTCGGGAGGTGGCACAGCACTTTCAGACCCGAGCCCATGAGCGTACGGTTGCCGCCGAGGCCGCGAAGATCCTGGACACCTTGACGTGGTACTTCGATGAACCCTTTGCGGATGCTTCGATGGTGCCGACCTATTATGTCTCACAAGTGGCGCGCGAATGCGTGACCGTGTGCCTCTCCGGTGATGGAGGAGATGAGAATTTTGCTGGCTATCGACGCTATCGCTTTGATGTTTTGGAAAATCAGCTGCGTGGCCTCTTCCCATCCTGGTGGCGCCACGACCCCTTCTCCGTCATGCACGTCTACTTTGAGCGCTGTCGCGGTTTAGATGCACTGTCGCGGATTCAGTATGTGGATGTCAAAACGTATCTGGTTGACGATATTCTGACCAAGGTGGACCGGGCCAGCATGGCACACTCGCTCGAAGTGCGCGTGCCGCTGTTGGATCATGCAGTCATGGAGTACGCGGCGAGCATTCCGGCTGCCTACAAATTGCGGCATGGGGAGGGCAAATATATCTTTAGGCAGGCGCTCCGTGGCCTGCTCCCGGCTGCGACCCTCTCTCGCCCGAAAAGGGGCTTCACTATGCCGCTGGCGCAGTGGTTCAGGAGGGAGCTGAAGGGGACGTTTGAAGCCAGTATCTTCGCCCAGGACGCTTTCATCGGGAATGTCTGCAACCAGGATATCATCCGACGTTGGTGGGGCCAGCATCAACGTGGCACCCGTGACTATGCTCCATATCTCTGGGCTCTGTTAGTTTTAGAGAGTTGGGGACAGCGGTTTCTACGGTAGTGGACCACCGCGTGACATCCTAGCCAAGCCCCTCTTTTGCCAAGTGACAGAGTGATGTTTTTCGACTCACCAGTGTACTTCGTCTTTCTCATGCTCGTCGTAGCTATCTACTGGCAACTCGATTTTCGCGCCCAGAACTGGCTGCTCCTCGTGAGCAGCTACTTCTTCTACGGCTGGTGGAATTACCACTTTCTGCTCCTCATGGGCGCCTCGACTTGCATCAATTACTACCTCTCGCATTGCTTCGAGGAGATGGACGACAGTGCCGCCCGCAAAGGTCTGCTCGTCTGCGCGCTGCTTGTGAATTTCTCTTTCTTAGGATTCTTTAAGTATTGTAACTTCTTCGTGGAGGCGTTTGGCGACTGCCTGCGCCTATGGGGTATCGAGTCTCCGCCCCAGCGCTGGCTCGCGATCCTATTGCCCCCAGGGATCTCATTCTATACGTTCCAAGAGGTAGCGTATCTCGTCGACGTCTATCGCCGACAGCTCCGCACCGCCTCCAGACTGTCGGATTATGCGCTGTTTGTGTGTGTGTTTCCACACCTCATTGCCGGCCCCATCCAGCGCCCCTCTCACCTGCTGCCACAGTTGCAAACACCCCGTGTGTATAGGCCAGAGCAGTTCTTTGATGGCTTAGTACTCATCCTTGAGGGCGTATTTCGCAAAATCGTCATCGCTGATAACTGTGCGCTGGTCGCCAATGCCGCGTTCTCTGGGCAACTCGGCGCACCCAATCTGCCGGTTGTCCTGCTTGGGATGTTTGCCTTTGCCTGGCAGATCTACGGTGATTTTTCTGGTTATTCGAGCATCGCACGCGGCAGTGCACAGCTTTTGGGCTTACATTTTATGCTCAATTTTAAGCAACCATATCTTGCGACCAGCCTGCAAGACTTCTGGCGACGCTGGCATATCAGCCTCAGTACCTGGCTGCGCGACTACCTCTATATCCCCCTGGGCGGCAATCGGTATGGCGAGCTGAGGACGTATCGCAATCTCCTGTACACTATGCTTCTCGGTGGCCTATGGCATGGGGCCAACTGGACGTTTGTCCTGTGGGGATGCATCCACGGCATGGGGCTAGCGCTCGAGCGTTTCTTTGCCACTGATCCAGCCCAGAGGGTCGCCCCTCCCCGCCACGCTTTCGAGGCGTGGTTACGCTGCATCGTGCTCTTCATCGTGGTGGGGGTGGCGTGGGTCTTCTTCCGTGCTGTTAGTGTGCGTGAGGCGTTCCACTTCTTAAGTGGTATCGGAACGTGGCACTGGCAACCAGAGTACTGGGCGGCCTGCAAGGTCTTAGCCCTGTTCTCGATCCCACTCTTCCTTCTCGATTTGCGCTTGCAGCGCTACAACGAGGAGTACGCCTTCCAAAGCCTCGGTTTGCGGTCGCGTGTCGCTTTTGGCGCCGCTATGTTTTTCCTCATGTTGACATTCGGAGCCAATCAGCCCAATGCGTTTATCTACTTCCAATTCTGAGCTCTCCACTGCCTCGTTCAACCGTGCCAGCGCCTACCTCATCGCGACCCTGGGGTTGCTCTACCTCTGCTGCGAGCTTGGCACGCACTATGGATTCCAGCGCCTCAGCCGTATCCAGCAGCGCCTCCGCGGCGAAAAGATGGCGCTCCTGGCGGTACGTCCGGCCGCTCCCGGGGCTCCTCGCAATGTCGTCATTGTGGGCAACTCGCTCTTGTTGGCCAGTGTGGATATTCCCTTGCTCAACAAGCTCGGGTCGGGCCAGTTCAACTACTCGCGCCTGGTCTTGGAGCAAACGCAGTATGTCGATTGGTATTTTGGCCTCAAACGCCTTTTCGATGAGGGTGTGCACCCCGATGCCATTGTGCTGGTGTTTGGTGCGCACCACTGGCTGGCGGATGCCGTGCGCGGCGAATACTTCGCCCACGAGCTGATGCGACCACTCGATGTGTTCCAGGTCGCGCACGAGTTGGATCTTGATCGTACGACAGCTTCGAACTATTTCTTTGCAAGCTTCAGCTCGTGGTTAGGTGGCCGTGCGGAGGTTCGCAAATTCATCCTCAGCACCATTCTTCCTGATCTGCAGGATTTTGTGGGCAAGCTCAGCCCTGGGCCTCCAAGCTACCCAGCGGAGGAAGTCATTTTCAGCAAAGCGCGGGAGCGTATGGTACGGCTCAAGACCCTGTGCGACAGTCATAGCGTGCAACTGATTACAGTATTGCACCCAACGCTTCAGGCCAGGACACCCTTCGATACCCTTGCTAAGGCCGCAGAGGCGGCAGCCCTGCCGCTTGTGCTCCCTGTTGCAAAGCTGGCATATCCGAGCGACCTCTACGCGGACCTCTACCATCTGAACGCGCGAGGCATGGAGCACTTTACACGCGATCTGGTGGCGCCGCTCGAAAGCCAGTTCCTTGGTGATCACACTTAGAGTGACGCTCGTCCCGTGGTAGCTGAGGCCCAAACGCACATGCTCAGAATTCTGCACGTCCTCGACCATTCACTTCCCCACCATAGTGGCTACGTGTTCCGCACGCTATCTATCCTCGCCGAGCAGCGGCATCGCGGTTGGGAGACCCTGCACCTGACGAGTCCCAAGCAGGGAGTGGGTGCCGCTGTAGAGGAGGATATTGATGGATGGCGGTTCTTACGCACGTGCACGGATACCTCCGGCACTTCCCGACTGCCGGGACTAGGTGAGGTCATGCTGATGCGTGCTACCGCAGCACGCATCGAGGAGATTTGCCAGACTGAGAAACCCGACATCCTGCATGCACACTCGCCAGTGCTCAATGCGCTACCCGCACTGCGGGTGGCCCGCCGGCTTGACTTACCCGTCGTCTACGAGGTACGGGCCTTCTGGGAGGATGCTGCAGTCGATCATGGGACTGCAGCCGCATGGGGCCTGCGATACCGGGCGACACGCGAACTCGAAACCTATGTGCTGAAGCGCGTCGACGCCGTCTTCACAATCTGCGAGGGCCTGAAGTCGGACATTGTGGCGCGCGGTATCGGAGAGTCGGTGGTGACAGTGATCCCAAACGCCGTCGACATCGAGGAGTTCGCAGCTGCAGGACCTCCCGACGGAGCGCTGCGCCGTTTGCTTGGTCTCGAAGGCGCCTATGTGCTCGGCTTCATAGGTTCGTTCTATGCATACGAAGGGCTCGACCTGCTGCTCGCCGCGCTGCCGAAGGTGCTTGCGCGCCTGCCGCATACGCGTGTGTTGCTGGTCGGGGGAGGTCAGGAAGAGGCCTACCTGAAGTCACTCGCCACGCAGACTGGCATCGCCGACCACGTGGTCTTCGCGGGCCGGGTCCCGCACGCGCAGGTTATGCGCTACTATGGACTGATTGACCTGCTCGTCTACGCGCGTCGTCCAATACGGCTCACCGAACTGGTCACGCCGTTGAAGCCGCTCGAAGCGATGGCGCAGCGTCGACTGTTCGTCGCTTCCGACGTCGGTGGACATCGTGAGCTGATCCGCGATGGTGAGACTGGCTTCCTGTTCCGCTCCGGCGATGTCGAGGCGCTGACGCGACGCATCGTCGAGATCCACGACGATCGCGAGGGCTGCGCTCGCGTGTGCGAGGCCTGCTACCGCTTCGTGTCGAGCGCTCGGACTTGGCGCGCCAGTGTTGCGCGCTACGAACCGGTCTATACACGCCTGGTGACGCGGACATCGTAGCAGTGAAAATCCTGGTCTTCAGCATGCTCTACCCGAGCCAGTCACGCCCACGGCACGGGCTCTTTGTCGAGACGCGGCTGCGCCAGCTTCTTGCCGCGCATCCGGTTGAAGCGCGGGTGGTCGCGCCAATTCCCTACGTCCCATTCGCGCGGGCGTACCGCGGCCGTTATACCGACCTCGCACGCACACCACGTGTCGACGTGCGGCACGGCATTGAGGTAATCTATCCGCGCTATCCAGCGCTTCCTAAGGTCGGCATGCTGGCCGCTCCATTCCTCCTTGCCGCGGCCATGTTTGGACCGTTGCGCCGCATCAGGGCAAACGGCTTCAACTTCAACCTGATTGACGCGCACTATTTCTATCCCGATGGAGTGGCCGCCGTACTCCTCGGCCGCTGGCTTGGCACGCCGGTGGTCATTACGGCACGCGGCAGTGACATTAATTTGTTTCCCTCATTTGCAGGGCCGAGGCGACTGATTTGCTGGGCCGCGCGCGAGGCTGCGGCAGTCGTCACCGTCTCCGACGCGCTCCGGCAGGCGCTCCTTGCGCTTGGCGTCGATGCCGGGCGGGTCGTGGTCTTGCGTAACGGGGTCGATACAGCATTCTTCCGCCCGGAGCCGCGCCGTGAGGCACGTCAAACCATTGGCATTGCGCTGCCATCGGCCAGCCGGCTCGCGGTCTCAGTCGGCCACCTCGTCCCACTCAAGGGGCACGACCTCGCGATCCAAGCCTGTACCTCGATCCCAGGGCTGCACCTCGCAATTGTCGGGCGTGGAGCACTTGAAGCACGGTTGAAGGCCCTCGCCCGTGACCTCGGCCCTGATCGCGTGCACTTCGTGCCCGAGGTCGAACAGGAGCGGCTGCGCTCGTTCTATGCGGCCGCGGATCTGCTGATGCTCGCTTCAGAGCGGGAAGGCATGCCGAACGTTGTGCTCGAGGCGCTTGCCTGCGGCACGCCAGTCGTCGCCACTGCGGTCGGTGGCGTACCCGAGGTGGTCGACTCGCCCACGGTCGGTCGGCTGGTATCAGAGCGTACGCCGGCAGCGCTAGCGCGCGAGACTGTCGCCCTGCTCGCGGCTCCTCCGGAGCGTGAGGACGTGCGCGCGTCCGCGCTTCGCCTGTCGTGGTCCGAAACCGTCTCTGGGCTCCACAAGGTATTTTCTACAGCGCTCGCGTCTCAGCCCGAAAATGCGCACACGCCTGTTCCGCAATAAGCGGACTCGGCAGCCGCAGGGTGGCCAACTGCCGCTTGGCGGTATGGCTACTCGTCGACCTCAGGCATATCAGACAAGGCCGGCAGAAGTACAAACCAGTGGAAAGGATGTCGTGGCACGGTTCGCGCAGCACGTCCTCATAACGCTATCCTGTGGCCGGATGGCGATCGCAGCGTTGGTTGCGGTGGTCATACTCACTGCTTGCTCGCGTCTAACGACCACACAGCAGGTCACGCTCCGCATTGGCTTCCTCAGAATACAGGACGACCTCCCCTATTTTGTTATGCAGGAGCAGGGGTTCGCAAAACAGCACGGGGTCCACCTTGTTGAGACATTGTATCGGTCCGGAGCCGCGATCATCGAGGCTCTAGCAGACGGCTCCGTGGATGTCGGCACTGACGTGGGCACCGTGCCGATTCTTGCCGCGGCCGAGCGCGGGCTCGTCCCGGGTACTGTGGTGCCGGTGGGTGCAAACTATTTCGTCGATCCTGATCACCCGTCCATCGCTATGCTGGTCGCTTCCTCCGTCAACACGTGGAAAGATCTCGATGGGCAATTTGTCGCCGTCAATGGAAAAAACAGCCTCAGTGCTACTGCCATGCAGGGGCGCCTCCGCCAGGAGGGTGTCCATAAGGCTCAGCTCACAGAAATCTCCTTCGCCGATATGGGGTTGGCCGTGGCTGGAGGTAATGTTGCCGCGGCGATCATGTCGGAACCCTGGTTGACGCAGTCACTCCTGCGAGGCGATGGTAAATTGCTGGATTGGGTCGTTGGTGGGCCTCCCTTCGACGCATAGAGGGCGCCATGATCATCTTCAGGGCCGCCTTTTATCGGCAGAGTCCCCAGGCCGTTCGGGCGTTTCTGCGCGCTTACTTGCAGGCCGTCACCTGGGTCAACCAGCACCCGGACGCGGCGCGCTCCATCCTCACCAAATGGCTGGGACTGAGCCAGGAGGTAGCCCAGAAGATGCGGTTGCCGCGCTGGGCATTGGATGCGCGCCATGACCCTGCTTTGCTGGAGAGCATGCAGCCACTATTGGTGGAGATTGGCCTGCTCAAAGTCCCGATCCCCGCTAACCAACTCTACGATGAGACGCTGCTCCAGGAAGTCCTGGCGGAGAAGCGCTAGCCCAGGAGGGAGTCATGCGTGGCCTCAGATTGTCCCTGAAGGTGCCAGCGCTCATCGTCCTGGCGGTGCTCCTGACGGCTGGGGCCAGTAGCCTGCTGGCGATTGTCATCGGTCGCCGCATTGTGCACGCGACCGCGCAGGAGGCCAACCTCAACAGTGTCCAGACCTATGCCAGTGCGATCGCTTTCTATCTCGACAGTGCCCGCTCAGACCTCGAGATCACGGCGGACTTGTCGGGGATCACCGACATGAAGGCGGCCCAACTCGTTGATCCGGCACTGTACGGGTTGCCGGCCGACCGCGATGTGCCCGAGCGGGCTATCGCTGCTCGGATCCTGGAGCACTCGAAAGTGTTTGAGTATATCGTGCTCCTCCAGGCCGATGGGTCCGTGTACCTGCTGGAGCCGTACGATTTGCAAAGCAAGCTGTCACGTCAGGATCTTGCCTTCACCGCCTGGTACAAAGAAGTTATGCACACGGGCCATACCGTCATCAGCGATCTGCACATCTCGACGGCTACGCAGCACCCGACGATCGTTATTGCCGCCCCGGTGCGTGGCGCCGAGGGGCAAATCAGTGGGATATGGGCTGGCGCGCTGAAACTCGCGGAGCTGTCGCACATCGGTCAGGGAGGACTGGAGAGCGGAACGCTCCGGCGCTATGGTTATGTCACGGATCAACGCGGGCTGATCATTGCGCATCAGGCCACGCCCAAGTATGTGCAAGAGCAGACCGACTTCAGCTCAGTACCGCCGGTGCGCGCTGCGCTGGCCGGCCAGTCTGGTGTGGCACAATTCGTCAACCCGATCGAACGCGTCGAGAAACTGGGAGCATATCTGCCCCTTGCCAACCCCAAGTGGGCGGTACTCTATGTCGTGCCCACATCCGTGGCTTTTGCGCCGATTGTGTCCCTGACGCGCAATATCGCGCTGACCTCAGCGGGGTTGGCGGTGATCCTGGGCTGGCTCAGTGTGCGTGTCATGCGGCGGGTCGTCGGGCCGCTCGATCAGCTCACCGCGGCAGCGGCCAGGATGAGCACAGGTGATTTGACGCAGCACATCGAGGTGCGCACTGGGGATGAGCTTGAGCGTCTCGCCGACGCCTTCAACCAGATGAGCACCTCTTTGGCTGAGCAAGAGACGCAGCTGCGCCAGCGCGCCGAACAGTTGCAGCAGGCGAATAGCGAATTGGAAGCGTTCGCGTACTCCGTGTCGCACGACTTGCGTGCCCCGTTGCGGGCGATCAATGGGTTCTCGCGCATCCTCCTCGAAGAACACGCGCCGCACCTGGCGGACGACGTACAGCGCTACCTGCACTTGGTGCGCAACAACGCTCAGCATATGGGTCA
>WNGB01007931.1_pt1 | contig 15190 bp, 20 predicted proteins | sample 5400681 | NCBI WGS metagenome assembly WNGB01 (sample SAMN13153367, study PRJNA577476) | soil metagenome | isolation source: 115 cm soil or saprolite under grassland replicate 2 | place: USA:California | collected 2016-06-15
TACGGTATACCTCAATCGTGGAGAGAGGATTGCACCTATCGATCGATCGCTGGCTGAATTAGCTTTGTCGTATTGTGTGGATACGGTCGCCCAAATTGAGCAACGGGTAGGCGACTTGGGTGCACCTTTCGGTATCGAATTTTGGTTTTAATCCTACCATGTACGACAAGCGGACCACCCTGATGTGACCCTGCTATCCACTGACACACCGGAGCACACCTATGGCAAACGAGGAGCACCTGACGATCCTGGAACAAGGGGTCGGGGCGTGGAACAAGTGGCAGGAGGAGAATCTTGAAGTACAACCGGACCTGTCCGGGGCGAACCTGACCAGGGTGGACCTGACTGAGGCGAACCTGTCCGGGGCGGACCTGACTGAGGGGAGCCTGAACGGGGCACAACTGTCCGAGGCGAACCTATCCGGGACGAACTTGGATCAGGTCCACCTTTACCATACCAACCTCAACAATCTTGATCTCAGTACCATCATAGGACTTGACACAGCAAAACACATCGGCCCCTCGTCTATCGGCGTTGACACGCTCTACAAGTCAAAGGGTACGATCCCCGACGTGTTCCTCCGTGGATGCGGCGTACCGGACAGCTTGATCGAGTATCTTCCCTCACTCCTCGGCGCAATGCAGCCCATCCAATTCTATTCGTGCTTCATCAGCTACAGCAGCAAAGACCACGACTTTGCATAGCGGCTCTACGAGCGAATGCAAAGCCATCACCTTAGAGTCTGGTTTGCCAATGAAGACTTGAAGGGTGGACAGAAGCTCGACGACCAAATTGACCAGGCTATCCGCGTTCACGACAAGCTCATCCTGGTGCTCTCTGAGCAGAGCCTACGCAGCAAATGGGTGGCGAAAGAAATTCGGAAGACCAGGAAAGCAGAACTAGACAGCAACCGGCGCAAGTTCTTCCCTATTCGCCTGGTTGACATGGACGCCTTTGACGACTGGGAGTGCTTCGACCCGCAGACAGGGCAAGACCTCGCACAGGAAGTCCGCGACTACTTCATCCCCGACTTCACATGCTGGAAAGACCACGATGTATTCGAGCGCGAGTTTAAGAAACTGCTGGATGCCCTGAAAGCCGTGGATGCGCCGCCCGTCACACGCGAGCCGCCGAAAGCTCCTGCTATACCGAAGCCGCAGAATGTGGACACGGTCATCGCCAGGAAAAAACAACGGCTCGAAATCTTGGAAGAGCAGCAGGCGATCTACGGCATCAGCGCGCCGCCAGAGGTCACGATAGAGATTAACGAACTGCGGCGCGAGATTGCCGAGCTTGGTGGGTAACGGGTCGTTGCGCTGCGCTGTGCTGAAAAAGCCGGCTCGCCAACCGTGAACTATTAAAAATGAAGGCCACACAGCGTGTGCTGTGCGGCCTTTGTTATTGGAGCGGGAGACGGGCACCAAGATCCTTCAACTGGCAAAAGAGATGAGGAACTGTTTACGAATCAGTTGCGCGGGCATCCACCGGCATCCACACCTGTCGATTACGCCCTCTGAATGCGGTTGCGCATTCCACAGCTTCCACCAGCGTCTGCCATAGTACACGCCGTTGGCAATATGTTGGCAATACGCCGCGGCTGTGCGCGAGGCAGGAGAGCGCGAACTGATGCGAAAGCAACTGATGCCCTGCACTTTATGAAACCACCGCAGCTCAACGAGCGTGGCGCAGGGCGATGTCGTTCGCTTCTGCTCACGAGGCGCTCGTGCGAGCAAGGAAGCTTGCGATGAGGTGTTTCGTCGCGATTGGCATGGGCGCTCAAGACGCGGTAGCATGTGCTGCACACGACCGAAAGGAGCATGCTCGATGAGCACTCAGGTGACCGTCACCCTGCCTGATGAGGTCTACCGCAGCGCTGTGCGACTGGCGCAGCTGGCGCGCCGCGAGGTCACAGACGTTCTGAGTGACGCGCTCACACTCTCCTTGCCTTCCTTACACCGGGATTCGGATGTCGTACCGCCCATGGAGACACTAAGCGACACAGAAGTTCTGGCGCTGACCGCGTTGGAATTGCCACCAGCGCAGGATCGCCGGCTCAGTGCGCTGCTGGAGCGGCAGCAGGCGGGCAGCTTGACCGACGCTGAGCGGGGCGAACTGCTGAGCCTGATGCAGGCCTACCAGGAGGGGCTGCTCCACAAAGCCCTGGCGCTGCAAGAGGCGGTGCGCCGCGGCTTGTGTAAGCCCCTGGCCCCATGAGTCCCGCCATTTCTGAGGTGGTGCGTGCCCGCGTACGGGCTGCGGCCGGCGACCGCTGCGGGTACTGCCGCAGCCCGAGTACTTGGTGCTGGGTCCGTTGGAGATCGAGCATACAATCCCAACCGCACGCGGCGGCACCGATGAGGAGGCGAACTTGTGGCTGGCCTGTCGCATGTACAACAACTTCAAGGGCACTCAGACTCACGCCGTCGATCCGCTGACTGGTCGCCGTGTGCGACTCTTCAACCCCCGTGCACAACGTTGGGCGCGCCACTCCCACTGGAGTGACGACGGAACCGAAATCATCGGCCGCACGGCAACCGGCCATGCCACTGTCGTCGCACTCCAGCTCAACAACATCATTGCGGTGATGGTGCGCCGCGCTTGGGTGTCGACGGGCTGGCATCCGCCCGCAGAGCCATCGTGATGCACGGTGATGTTTACGTATCCTCCAGAGACGCCCAGCACGGAGCGCATTGGTCGCACCGCGTTTCTTGAGCGCGATCTCCAGCAGGTGTTTGCCCCACGCCGCAGGCGATAAGCAGCTCTATCGCTTGCTCATACACCAGCTTCGGTACAAATCCGGTATCTGAAGCCCTTTCCGCAATCCGTTTCCGAAGCGCTTGCGCCATGCAACCGCTTCGCCGATGGGCCGCAACCGCTTCGTGGGCATCGCGACGGGGGAAACCTCAAAGTCCAAACAGCGTGATGGAACGAGCGATTCGGGGTGGATGTTAGAGCACATTCACCCCGAATGTTATGCGTCTCTGATCGCGCACTGGCTTTGCTATCACCTGCACCGCCTCTTCTCAACTCGTCTGATCGTTCGCTTTCGTGGATCCAAGATAAAGATCTTGTCATCTGCGGGCACTACCTGTTGCATCTGTTCTTATCGCATCGTATGCTGTTCGTGATAATACGCGCCCGCAGGCCGGCCGTCGAGCAATGCCATCACCTCCGCGAGTGATTCCGGTGGAATGTCCTTTACTGACGCCTGGTGCGCCTCGATGCTATCCCAGGCCTCAAGGACGATGAATCGTGTCGGCTCGTCATGGCTCTGGAGCAACTGGCATGACTGGCAGCCAGGTATGGCTGCAATGGTAGGGACGAGCCGGCTGAGGAAGGCGCGCAGCGCGTCGGCTTTTCCTTCCTTTGCCCGAAACTCGTTGATACGCGTAATGCTCATTGAACCTCCACGGTGTCTGGCCGCTGCATCTCCTCAAGCAGCATCCCGGAATGCTGGCTTCGTCGCGGTGTACTCCCAGCTCAACATGATGACGAAGATTGCGAGCAGCGCACCAACCTGGGCCAATCCGCCCAGCCACACCCCTGGCGCTATCGTCAGGAGACTGACCAGCGCCATGGTCAGCCGCACGCGGCTAGACGGAATATGGATGCTGCGGCGAAACAGCACATCACCCAGCAGGTAGAGTGCGGTGCCGCTCGCAAGGAGCATGCTGGTGGCAAACGGCGTTGGCTCGTACAGGAGCGCGATCTCTTGCTTGATGCCTGTCGCCAGCAGCACGATACCAGCGATCATCAGCAGGTGCGTATAGCCGAAGGCGTAGAGCGCCATGCGGGCACGCTCGCCGCCGCTCACACTCTTGAGCGCATGCTCGGCCCGCTGCTCATCCTGCGAGAAGTAGCTCCACCAGAGCGCCGCATTGAGTGCCAGCGTCAGGATGGCGGCGAGCACCAATGAAAGCGTGACCGGCTCATTGGCTGCCCCAACGCCAATCGAGATAATCGACTCGCCAAGCGCAATGATCAGCACCAGGCCGTGGCGCTCCACGAAGTGCGCTGGCTCCACGGCAAAGCCGCCCACCTTGCCGAAAAAGGGCACGACCGCCAGCACCGCGACCGCAGCAACCCAGCAGAGCCCGCTCCAGGCGGGTGGGACAAAGCTTGCCAGGACGATGAGCAGGGCAGTACCAATATTAAATGGCGCAATCCGCCAGATCGCCCGCGCGGACTGGTTGGGCGCGCGGGTAAAGAGGGCGGCATGGATCACATTCACCAGCAGGTAGGCCAGGCCAAAGGCCAGGCCATCCCGCTCGAATGCCTGGGGAACGGCGAGCGCCATCACCAGGAATCCTGTCATTGCGGTGAGCACAAGCACCCGGTTGAGCGGTCGGGTGGTGCCGACATTATTGGTCAGCCAGGCATAGCCGCCGTACATCCACCAGATCAGCGCCAGCAGCAAAAATGGGCGCGTGATCTCGACAGGGGTATGGGCAAGCAGCAGGAGGTCACTGACCTGGGTGATGGTAAAGACAAACACCAGGTCAAAGAATAGCTCCAGTGTCGAGACGCGATCCGCTGTATCTTGCGTGGTGATCGTGTGCTGCATACATCTCTCATGACGGAGCGAGGGGACCTTTTGCAGGAAGCAGTATAGCATGCACGTTCCAGGTCGTTGCGATCTATGCCGCGAGGCGCGGGTGCTGCTGCAGGAAGGGTACCCAGACATCAGCGCTGTCTGCATCAGATAAGCGGACGATGTTGAAGGTGGTCTGGAGTTCCTGGAGTGCTCGCTCAAAGCGCCCACGATCCTTGCGCGTCACCAGCCCAGCCGTCTGGCGTAGACGTAGCGTTGTGATCGGCGCCCGCGCGATAATGGCATAAAGCTGCTTGGCAAGCTCGCTGCATGCCTCCAGCGGGCGGTGGTAGCGCGCATACTCCTGTTGGAGCCGCTCCATGCTCATCAGCACGATGCGCCCGCCTCGAATCTTGCCTGTAAAGATCTGGTCGGGAAAGGTTGCTACAAGCTGCTGGCGCAGCGCCCAGACCTGAGCGAGCTTCTCGCCCCAGGCATCTGGACCTGTTCCCGTGAAGGCGAGCGCATCCCAGAGCGTCGGCAGCTTGCCCTTCGGGTCGTGCAGGACCCCAGCGAGACCAACTGTGCGTATAAAGTCGCGCGCCTCTTCAAGCGTATGGACGGTGCCGGTATAGGCCGTCTGTATCACTGTATCCTCGCGCGCTGGTGGGTGAGCAGGGTCGAGTGACTGGCAGATCGGGCAGAAGAAGGTCATGCGCTGCATCGGCCCTTGCCTGACCATGGCAATCGTCCCGCCGCAGCGCAGGCAGACCTGCCCGCTGCGCCCATAGACATAGCCGAGCTTGCCGGTGGCCTGGCGCAGGGCAGGCGGCAGAAAGACCTGTACAAAGCTGTTGGTGTCGTAAGCCCGCCGCATCATATCCTGGCTGATTGCGATCAGGCGTTCAAACTCGTCATCGCTCAGGCTGGCAGCGGATCGCTGCGGGTGGAGGCGCGCGGCGAAGAGGATCTCCGACTTCAGAATATTGCCGATGCCTGCCATCACGGTCTGGTTCATGTTCGCCTCGCCAAGCGAGGCTTCGCCTTGCGCCTGGAGGCGGCGGCGTATCTCGGCCCGCTCATTGGGGCCAAAGTGTTCGGCCAGCAGATCGGGGCCGAGCTCGCTGGTTGGATGGTTCGCCAGCTCGGGGGTGTGGATGAGCTGGCAGATCGGCGCGGAGAAGAGCACGACGCAGTGCCTGTTCGTCTCAAGCACCACCCGCGCCTTGCGCGCCTCCCGGCGCCAGGGCTCACCCTGGACATAGACATGCCAGGCGCCCCACATCAGCATATGGGTATAGAGCGTCCAGTCATTGGTGAAGTCGATGAACAGGTTTTTGCCATGCGCGCGCACCGCTCGCACACGCTGACCCGTGATCTTCTCGGCCCAGCCTTCGGCGGCGGCCTTTTTCAGCGGGCTGTGGAAGCGCATAATCTGCTGGTCTTCCAGCGCCTCGCGTAGCAGATCCGCAGTATGCCGGATGGTCGGGCCTTCAGGCATGGGTGTGCGTCCGCCGGTTGAGCCAGGCGCGCAGCGCTGGCTCATGCTCCTCGTGGAGATGCCCGAACGAGGCCGTAATGACAGCTGCCAGGGGCGCGCTCTCCATCCAGTCGTAGCGACCTGGCTCGGTCAGCTCGCGCTCGGACAGCGCGCTCACGACATCACGCATGTGTGAGAAGGAGCGGTGATACTCGTCGAGTATCTCGTGGAGCGGGCGGTTGCGGTTGGCCTCGTAGATCCAGGCGTTGATCTCCTTGACGTCATCCTCTTCGCTGAGATGGGCGGGCCAGGGCGGTGCGGCAGGTGCATTCCCGTCCCGGGCGGCATCCAGTCGCGCTAATGTCTTGCTGCGCCAGCCATTCAGGTGGGCGACCACATCCTTGAATGTCCACTCGCCGGTCGCACCCGGCTCCAGCATGCGCTCCTCGCCGACCTCCGCCACAAGTTGCTCCCATAAAACACGCTCGCGCTCGATCTGTGCGAGCAGGTCGCTTTTCCCTGGTATTTTCGACATACCTATGCTCCTCTAGCATTGAACACTCGTGAGCGTATCGAGCAAGAACACTACCATGAGGCATATCCACAGGACAGCTCTGGAGCGCCGGTAGTAGACCAAGGTGCTACACTAGAGGGCCACAAAGACATTGCGCAAGTCTGTAACAAGCTATGAGCAGCATACGCACCATCATCCATCTTGACCTTGACGCCTTCTTCTGTGCGGTCGAGGAGCAGCGCGACGACTCGCTGCGCGGCAAGCCCTTTGCCGTGGGCGGGCGACCCGAAAGCCGGGGTGTGGTCGCGTCGGCCTCCTACGCGGCGCGGCAGTTCGGGGTGCGCTCAGCGATGCCGATGGCCCAGGCGGTACGGCTCTGCCCTGACCTCCTAGTCGTCCCTCCGAACTTTTCCGCCTACCGCGCAGCCTCGCAGCAGGTCATGGAGCGCTTGCACGCGCTGACGCCATTGGTCGAGCAGATCTCAATCGACGAGGCGTTCCTCGATGTGACCCCGCTGGGTGAGCCAGGCGATACCCTGGCTGCGCGGCTCCAGGCGACCATCCAGGATGATCTGGCACTCTCCTGCTCGCTGGGTGTGGCGAGCAACAAGCTGGTTGCCAAGGTCGCCACCGACGTGGGCAAAAGCCTGGTACGTAGCGGCAAGATGCCCCAGGCAATCTGCGTCGTTCCGTCTGGCGAGGAGGCAGCCTTTCTCGCGCCGCTGCCTGCCACAGCGCTGTGGGGCGTTGGCCCGAGGACTGCCGAGAAGCTGGCCGAGCTGGGCATCCATACCATCGGTGATATTGCCGCCTGGCCTGCCGCTGACCTGGCGCGGCGCTTTGGACAGCATGGGGAAGACCTCGCCCGGCGTGCGCGCGGCATCGACGACCGCCCGATCGTCACCGAGCGCGCCACGAAGTCGATCTCGCAGGAGACGACGTTCGCGCGCGATGTAACTGACCGAGCCATGCTGGAGCGCACGCTGCGCGAGCAGGCTGCCGAGATCGCACGCAAGCTGCGCCGCAATGACCTCATGGGTACGACTGTGAAGCTCAAGATCCGCTGGCCCGACTTCACCACGCCGACGCGCCAGCTTACTCTGCCCCAGCCCACCGACGAGCCGGAGGTGATTGCCGATGCGGCGCTGCGGCTGTTCCATCAGATCTGGACAGGTGAGCAGGCCGTGCGGCTGATTGGTGTGGGCGTGAGCGGCCTGGGATCACCCCCGCGCCAGTTGAGCCTGTGGGATGTACTCCTAACACCAACGCCGGAAGAGCAAGCCCGCCAGAGGCGGATGGAGGCGGCGCTGGCGGCGATCCAGGCGCGCTTCGGCGCAGGCGCGGTACGGCGCGGCAGCGAGCTGGGAGAGCCATGAGCGAGCAGACACAGCTACCCGAATTACACTGCCCGGAATGCGGCGCACCCAGCGTAAACGGCATGACCTGCTGGGAGATGCTGGGCGCAATTATCGCCTGGGAGTATCACGACCCGGAGCTCCTGGCCGAACACTTCCTGACGGTGGCGTCCTATAATTTACAGCACCCCGCGCAGTTTACGGAGACGACACTGGCTGGCCTGCGCGCGGTCTTTCTTGAGCGGCTCGATCATGGCCTTGGGATTACCGAGATCCGGCGACGGGTAGGGAAGGCTGCCGCAGGCGCGACCCGCGTGCTCAAGCCGGAGGCAGAGCGCCAGCCGGTGCTTAGGCACTGGAGCATGACCATCGCGGATGTCTATCTGCCCGATCAGCCGGAGGGTGCAGCCGAACGGGTACGTGCCTGGGCAGCGGTCATTCGACGCGCGATCAAGCCCTTTCAACAAGGCATGTGACAAGATCGTCCGGCGCGACGGTCGACTATCCATTGAGGGCAGCGAGGAGCTTTTTTGCGCGTGCACGGACAGCCGCGCCCTCAGCAGCCTGGGCCTGATGGAGCAGGCGCGTGACTTCTGGTCGCAGTGTGGGATCACGCTGCGCAAAGGTCGCAAGCGCATCCAGGGCAAAGGTCTGGACAATCGCACTTGGATCGTTCAGATAGGTATGGAGCAGCGTCACGGCAGCAGCCTGCTCGTCCACCGTCAGCGCAAGCCGTGGCAGCATCTGGGCGACATGCCAGCGCTCCTCTTGCTGAGTACTCTGCGCGATCTGGTACAGCAGTTCATGCTTGTAGGGCGATAGGTAGTCAGGGTGACGTGCGGACACTTTTTCGGCGGCATCGGCGGCGCGCATCCGAATAACCGGATCCGGATGCTGCATTCCCACCATCAGCTCGGCAAAGAGCCCGGGATTGCTGAGCACTCCTCGACCACCTCAGGAACGCGCCCAATCGAGCGCCGGTCGCCGCCGTGCAGCTTGTCCAATAGGTGTGACACAAATGCCCCCTCCTTCTCAACATTGCGGCGAACAGGGTTACATTCATGAGGCGATTTCAACGCGCCACAAGAACGGGTGCCTCAAGCGACTCATTGTTGATGACGACCGTCGCATGCCGCCAGGGCTCGCAGGTGCGCAGATAGAGCTGCTGCCCTTCGACATAGCGGCGATTATCGGGCACATACGGGTCGGGCGATGTCCCATCCCGCTGTGCACAGCGCGGGATCGAGACGTGGAACTCAACCTCCAGAAATATGGAGTAGTGCCAATAGCTGCGCAGCTCCGTGCGATGCAGGAAGATGCCGTCGAAGACGAGGATATCGCCGGGAGCTGCGTGTGACTCTGGGGCGTTCACCGGCTGATCGCTGCGGTGATCAAAGGCTGCGGTGCGATAGCGACCGTTGCCGCCAGGGCTGAGCGGATCGAGCAGGATCGCCTTGAGCTGTCCATCAAAACCTCCGCATTCCTCCGCCGCCTTGAGGCGGCGGAGGAATGCGGTCACTGATGCCAGTATTTATCATTGACTTCTGCTTCCCAATGCGGTATACTGACACTCATAGAACACCTGTTTGGATGCGTGCGCAACGGAGCCGACCTCGGTTGGATTCCTCTTCCCGCGTGGCCTGCCACGTCCAGGTGCATCCTTTCGGCAGAAAGGCGCAAAGGGTGTTCGTGCCACTCCGGGCAAGTGCGAGCGATCGCTGCGGTGCGCGACCCTGGCTAGTGCCGTCCCGGTTTGGCGGGCTGTCGTCCCGTGCCAGCGGGCCTCATCCAGCCTATCGTGTCGGGGCCTGGGTCAGGGTGTCGAAAGCCCCAGGCGCAAGCTGTCGCGTTTACGCGTCAGTAGATGACAGTCATAGGAGTCGTAAAAGTAGCCCTCCGGGCCGGTAGCGGATGGCTCTGGGATTGTGGAACCCATCAACGGAGGCGCGGATGACCCTCCTGCCAGCAGCCGAGAGCACCTGCGCCAATTCGTCACCAAACATACTCTTTCCGGCGCCATCCACGCCGTCGATGCCGACCCGTACCACATGCATGCTCGGGAGATGGAGGACCGCGTCGGCGACGGTGCGAAGGATGTCCTGACGGGCTGGCATGCTGGCCTTGTTAGGCAGGACAGCGCCACCCGTTTCCAGGATCTGCATGTTGCTCCTCACTCTTGGTCGTCTTGCCAGGTGCCGGCGCAGCCTTCTTATGTACGCGCGGATAGGCGGCGAATACCTTCCTCACGTATACACAATACATCCTCGGCTGGCGAGTATGGTCAGGCAATCCGGCAGCACCTCGAGTCGATTCCAGCGCAGATCGACTTTACACAGATTCGGCAGCTCCTGCACGTCTGCTGGGACGGTCGTGAGCGCATTGGCCCGCAGGTCGAGATATTCAAGCGACCGTAGACCGCTGATACTGTCGGGAAGTGTCGAAAGGTTGTTGAAACGTAGGTCGAGCTCGGTCAGACGCGCCAGATCACCGATGGATTCGGGTAGCGCGGCAAGCTGGTTTGCTTGCAGATTGAGCCTGGTGAGTGCAGCCAGCTGCCCGATTGAGTCGGGTAACGTCGCGATCTGGTTCTTGTTGGCATGCAGCTCAACCAGGTGTGACAGCGCGCCTATCTCGGGCGGAAGGGTGGTGAGCGCATTGTTGTAGACCCGCAGCTCGACGAGGCTGGTGAGCCGACCAATCCAGCCAGGCAGCTCAGCCAGTTGGTTGTCGGTGATGTTCAGATAGCGCAGCCTGGAGAGCCCAGCGAGCGAGGCGGGCAGGCTGCTCAGCTGATTGTTGCTCAGGTAGAGAAAGGCCAGGTTGCGCAGCGAGCCGAGCGATGCTGGCAGTGTCGCGAGGTGATTATGCCCAAGATCGAGCATTTCAAGCTGTTGGAGCGCACCAATGCCGTCGGGAATAGCCGCGAGCTGGTTCTGAGCCAGGTTGAGGGTTCGTAAGTGGCGCAGTCGTGCGATGTCATGGGGAACGTCGGTCAGCTGGTTGTCGTAGAAGCTGAGCGCCGAAAGGTTGGAGAGCTGGAGGATGTCGGATCGGAATGCAGTTAAGCCACACCCATCCAGGTTGGCATGCTGCAGTGCCGACAGATCAGCCTCGGATGCGAGCGCTTCGAGCAGCGACCTGCCACGCAGCGTGGTGGTGTGCTGGTGATTCATGCGAACTGCTTGTCCTGCCACTCCTGCTCCAGGATGGCGAACATGAGCGTATCCCACCAGCGACCCTTGAAAAACTCGTTCTCACGCAAGCGTCCTTCCAGCCGCATGCCGAGCTTCTCCAAGACCCGGGCAGAGCCGACATTATCGGCAATACACCATGACCAGATGCGGTGGAGACGCAGCTCGGTGAACCCAAAGGCGACCATCGCGCGGGCCGCCTCGCTCGCATAGCCCTGTCCCCAGTAGGCTGGATTGAGCTCGTAGCCGATATCCGCCTCGTGCGCCCCTGGCGTCCGCATCCGAATACCACAGTTGCCGATCAGCTGACCATCGCCTTTCAGGGTCAGCGCGAGCTGGAATTTCAGGCGCGGCTGCTCGGCTTGCTGATCCAGAAACATGCGGACGAAGGTCTGCACCTCATCTGGCGTGCGTCCGGTCCACGCATAATAGCGCAGATAGCGTGGATCGGATTGATAGGCCAGGACCGCAGGCCAGTCATCGGCGCTGAACTCGCGTAAGATCAGGCGCGCTGTCGCCAGCTGCATCATGGACCTCTCTTCTCTCAAGCCCTCCAAGAATCGAGCTTCAAGGCAGGTCTCGATCTGCTGGACGGTGTCCAGTATCTTCTCAGGATTATGCCTGTTTCGCCTGCGCAACCCAGGCGGCATCCATGCGCAGAAGTCGGTTCTTCGTGAGGTTCTCGCGCATGATCCAGCGGATATCGGGGTCGGAGCTAGTCAGCCAGCGCTCCATCAGATGCGTACCCGGCTCCGGTGCAGCCACAACCGCGACGCTCCAGCAGTAGCCGAGCCCCTTGCGCAGCGCCTGGAGGGCCTCACTTTTGCGATCTTCTACCTGACTGATCGAGGCGGTGATCGAGTCGAGGATCGCCAGCACACGCTCGGCATGTTCTCGCTGAGTGAGCAGCTTTGGCTCGCAGAGCGCGGCAGCCGCAGCCCGTTGCTCAAAGGGATTACCGCGACTCCAGGGCTCCATCAGGTCGAGCAGCGCAGGCATGTCAACGCTTCCCAGCTCTTGCAGCCCCAGCACAACCGCCTCACGCATGCGCCAGCGCAGATCGTTGGCATAGCGGTGCAGGATCGGGAGGAGATCGGCACGACCTGAAGCAAGCAATCTACCACAGCCGACAATCCCACAGCTCACCAGGAAAGCCTGCGACGTATTGACCCCAACCGGAGGATGGTCAAGCGCCAGGCAGTGCTGGAAGAAGGCTTCGCTGCCCTCCTCAGCGACGGCTGCAATCAGCTCCAGGTTGGCGCGCGGGCCGGGGAGGCCAGACTCCTGCTGGAGCCAGTCATCCCAGCTCTCCAGAGTACGTAAGTGCGCACGGTAGGCATTGATTTTCGCCATGTATCCCTCTGCTTTATTGCCGTCGGGGTGCGTCTTAATGGTCAATGACCATACCAGCTGGCGTCACGAGCGAGACATAGGTCTTGCGGGTCTGGACAACCACCTCACCGAGCCCGGCAACAGCGTCAATAATCGCGTCGAAGATCGGGCGAAGCTGGGGCCGATCTCCATACTGCCCCTGAACGAGCGTACCGGCGGAGGCAAGCAGGAAGTCGGGATAGCCGAAGCGCTCCATCACGAGCAGCGATTGCGCGTAGCCGGTCACGCCCTGGTCGGTCAGCCATACACGCAGGGCCTGCTCGTCCGTGAAGCCCTCTGCTTTGATGCGCTGGTTCCAGGTCGCGACATCCTGGCCTGTACGCTCTTTGAGCAGGCGGGCCGACATCTCCCGCATTCCCTGCCAGTCACGCGTTTGTGCCATAGGAACCTCCATGCGCTAGTAGCCCGGCGGCCGCCTGAACGGTCCACTCACAGCCGAGATGGCCTGTGCAACTCCCAGCAGCCGTGCGTCGTCCCAGCGTTTGGCGACGACCTGTACCCCAATGGGCAGGCCATCACGATCCTGCGCATACGGCAGCACAACGGCGGGATGTCCGGTGTAGTTGAACAGGGTGGTATGAGCGCTGACCTGCCAGTATAGCAGCGCTTGCCCATCAACCTGCAGCGGCAAGCCTGGCTCGCAGTGGGGAAAGGCCGTCAGCATGGCGGGTGGGCAGAGCAGCACATCCCACCGCTCGAAGAAGCGCTCCCATGCCAGGATCGATTGGTCACGCCGGTGCAGGGCTGTGAGGTACTGGGCGAGCGTTGTCGGCGCTCCATCGTTGTCCGGCTGAAATGCGCCGATCATCATGCCAATCAGGGCGCCGGCACTTGCGAGATCCTGCGTGAAATCGAGATCCGGCAGCGGCGCTACTTCAACGGTTGCACCGCCTGCACTGAGCTGCTGTGCCAGTGACTCAAGTGCAGCACGCACCTCCTGCGAGACGGGCAAGCCTGGAAAGGTTGGGGCAACCGCGATTCGCAGCCTCTTGAGGTCAAGCGCTGGCGGCGTGCCGACCGGCACCGGCGCGACATCGGTATCGTGCCCATCCGGCCTCGCGATAATCGCATAGAGCAGCGCCAGATCGTCGACGCTGCGCGCCAGCGGCCCGATGCAGGACATGAGGCGGACGCTGCGCGGCGGCGGGAGCCCGGGGATCAGCCCTTCTAATGAAACGCGATGTTCCGTTGGCTTCAGCCCGAAGATGCCGCAAAAATGAGCGGGAATACGGATCGAGCCGGACAGATCGGTACCGATATCGAATGGGATCATGCCAGATGCTACCGCTGCTGCCGCGCCGCCGCTCGACCCTCCCGGCGTGCGCGCAGTATTCCAGGGGTTATTGGTGCGACCAAAGAGCGGATTATTAGTTTGGGCTGGATCGCCCAGCATCTCGGCAACGTTGGTTTTGCCGAGCAGGATGCCACCTGCCTGCTTGAGGCGTGCGCTCACAGGGCTGTCTTCCTGGGGCACGTGATCGAGCATGGGCGATCCGGTAGTGGTGCGGATGCCCGCCGTAGCATGGGCGTCTTTCAGCGTGAAGGGCACGCCATGCAGCGGCCCCCAGAGCTCACGACGCGCCCGTGTGGCATCGGCTTCGCGCGCCCGTGCCTGCGCCCGCTCGGCATCCAGCGTGACAATGGCGTTCAGCGCCGGGTTGTGGGTCGCGATCTGCGCCAGGTGTGCCTCCAGCACCTCGACAGCCGACACATCGCCTGCTCGGATGGCCGCAGCCAGCTGTGTCGTGCTGGCGAAAAGAATCTCGCTCATGCCTCCCCCGGCTGGTACCCCAGAAGGGTCGTGTAAAACGCGTCGAGGGCATCCTGGTCTGCTGCCAGGTGCTGGCCCGACGCAATCTTGCCGCCTGCAAAGCTCCACAGCACGCACAGCTGCTGGTCAAGGTTTGGGCCATCTGCCCGATTGGTGCGAACGTGCTGGCACTCAACAACATAGTGGTCATTGACGCCCATCACCAGCTTTTCGACCGTGGGATGGGAGCTGCCCATAATACTCCCCACTGCGTCGAAGAAGGCCACAATCGCATCAATACCGACCTTTGTGCCGCTCAAGGGGTGGTGGCCAGGAAATGTCCAGGTGGCATCCTCGGCCAGCACATCGCGAACAGCCGCAAGGTCATGGTTGCCACAGGCGGCAAAGAACCGGTCGATCAGATCAAGATTGGGATGGGGCATCAGCGTCCTCCGTCACCTACGGTGTGCCTGCTGCTCCCAGCTCAGCACATCCCCTTCGAGCACGTTCTCGATCCCAAGTCGGGTCAACATATGGATGATTTCGCTGCGGTGGTGCATATTGTGGGTGATGACATGGGCGATTGTCCCACCGAACGTTTTGGGTCGGGGTGGGTCGTCCAGGACATCGACATAGGTCGCATCCCAGCGGCCCTTGTCGGCGATCCCGCGTGCTAGTGTTGCAAAGTCGTCGTATGCGCTCTGCCATTGTGCCATCAGGTCGTTCGCCGTGGTCAGCGCTTCATCTGAGGACAGCCGCACCGGACGCTGCGCCATCAGATCCGTCCAGACGCGCACATTGCCGATCATATGCTGGAAGGTCGCCGCCAACGTCTGATGGCCCAGGTCAAATGGCTGGCTCTTACGCAAGTAGCGTGAAAAGGCTGGGCTCATCCAGCTTGATGCCGCGTCAGAACGCCACCGGTTTGGTTGCGATCACGTGACCTGCGTAAGAGCCAAATGGCTGGGTCCATTGCT
>WNGB01007932.1_pt1 | contig 15190 bp, 12 predicted proteins | sample 5400681 | NCBI WGS metagenome assembly WNGB01 (sample SAMN13153367, study PRJNA577476) | soil metagenome | isolation source: 115 cm soil or saprolite under grassland replicate 2 | place: USA:California | collected 2016-06-15
TCGCACCGGATCGACGCCGCCAAGGCGGAGTGCGTGAGCGCGCCGATCGCAATCAGCGACGCGCCCGCCTCGGCATAGGCGCGCGCCGTTTCGCCCGTAATCCCACCCGAGGCCTGGATCGTCACGGCAGGCCCCGCGCGCCGTGCCCAGGCGGCAAGCTGGTCGGGTGGCTGGTTGTCCACCAGCAGATGCGTGACGCCCGCCGCGAGTGCGGCCTCGACCTGCTCATCGGATTCGACCTCGACAATGACCGGAAGGTCGTGCGGCGCGTTACGCAGTGCATCGCGCAGCGAACGGCCGTTGCCGTTCAGCAGCGCCCAGTGGTTGTCCTTCCACAGGATCGCGTCGGCGAGCGACGCGCGGTTTTCCACGCCACCCCCGATGCGGACAGCGTACAACTCGAGGTTGCGGAGCCCGGGTGTCGTCTTGCGTGTGTGCGTGATTTGCGCGCGCGTGCCACTCACCGCATCCACCGCCTGACGCGTGAGCGTCGCGACGCCTGACAATCGCTGCAGGAAGTTCAACGCCACGCGCTCGCCCGCGAGCAACGCGCCGGCGGCGCCCCGCACCGTCGCGACCGTCGCTCCGGGTAGGGCCCACGATCCCTCGGGGATCGCTGGCGTGATGGCGGCGGCGGGATCGAGCTCGTGAAACACCGTCGCCAGGATGGGTACGCCAGCCACTACCATGCTGCCCTCCGCCACAAACCGCGCTTCGGCGGATTGGGTGGCGGTAGCGCCCAGCAGGCGCGTGGTGACGTCCTCTCCCGCCCGGTCCTCCGCGAGCGCGCGTCGAACTTCGATCAGACCAAGCTGATCAGCCAATCGCCAGCATCCGGTCGATGGCGCGTCGTGCGCGTGTGGCGACGTCGGGCGGTACCCTCACCTCGTATTTCAGGTCGCGGAGCGCGTCGCGCACCTTTTCCAGGGTGATCTGCTTCATGTAACGGCATTCCGCGGATTCGCGAGCCGCCAGGAATTCCTTGTGCGGGTTCTCGCGCCGCAGGCGGTGCAGTACGCCCGTCTCCGTGGCCACCACGAATCGCCGGGCGGGCGACACGCGGGCGCGCCGCATCATCTGCTCGGTCGAGACGATCTGCATGCGTCCGGCGGCGACGTCGCCCTCGGTTTCGGCGTAATACATCGCGCTCGTGACGCAGCCACACTCCGGGTGAACCAAAAACTCGGCGTCGGGATACTCGTTCCGGCGCTGCGCCAACGTCTCAGGCGTAAGCCCGGCGTGGACGTGGCACTCACCGAGCCAGACATCGAGCGCGCGACCGGTCACCTTGCGCAAATAGTTGCCGAGGTACACGTCGGGCAGGAACAGCACCGGGACGCCCGAGGGAAGCGCCCGAATGACGGCAACGGCGTTCCCCGACGTGCAGCAGTAGTCGGCCTCGGCTTTCACGTCGGCCGCCGTGTTGACGTAGGCCACGACGAGGCCGTCTGGATGCGCGGCGCGCCAGGCGCGCACGTCGGCCGCCTGGATCGTCGCGGCCAGCGAGCAGCCGGCGCTCGGGTCCGGAATGAGGACGCGCTTGTCGGGGTTCGCGATCGCGGCCGTTTCCGCCATGAAGTGCACGCCACAGATCACGAGCACGGGCGCGGCCAGCTCGGTCGCACGGCGCGCCATCTGGAGCGAATCGGCCACGACGTCGGCCAGGTCCTGGATCTCGGGACGTTGATAGTTGTGCGCGAGGATCGCCGCGCGGCGGTCGGTGCGGAGCTCGTTGATCTCGGCGAGGAGATCGCGAGCGAGAGTCGTTGGTGTGGACGTGCCCATCGGATGCAACTCCCATTGTTATGGTGCCAAGGCTGAGGGGCCGATTGGGTAACGCCGCTCCCAGCCTGGGCGCTTACCGCGCGCCAAACGGAAGGATAATCAGGTGCCGGAGCTGTTTGAAGGACCCAACGTTTTGAAATGCGTCTCGAGCTCGGCGCGCCAACCCTGCCGGAGGTAGAGCTCCTTCGCTCGCGCGTTGTCTGCAAAGACGGCAAGGGTCAGGCGCCGGAATCCTTGCTGCCGGCCCCATGCGTCCGCGGCAGCCAGCAGGGCGCGACCTACTCCTTGGCCTTCTGCCTCCTGCGCAACGGCGAGAATCGCCACATGGCCGTGCGCTTCATCGGTGAAGTAGTCGCGCCGAGTTTCAAGCAGCACCACGCCGACCACTCCGAGCTTCGGGTGGTCGGCGACGAGCAGCGACGATCCTGAGGCGAGGTTCCCGAACGCGTCCGCCAGTGCGCGTCGCTCCCGCGACGCGATTTCTGGCGCGGACCGCGTGGTCGGACCAAAGGCCGGTAAACGATCGGCGAGCGCGAGCGTTACCCGCCGGTCACGGGGTTCCGCCGGACGAATAGCAGTGGAGGTCATGGCTCTAAAGGTCGCTGCTTAGCTGCCGGTACGCGCGCGGGCTCACGCCGAACTCCGTCCGGAACGCCCGATTGAAGTTGGAGACGTCTCCGAAGCCGGAGTCGAGGGCGACATCGATGACTCTGCCCGCTTCGGTCGCGAGCCGCGTGGCCGCGGCACGCAGCCGGGCACGCAACACATACTGGTGCGGCGTGACGCCCGTCAGCCGTTCGAACGTGCGCAGAAAGTGATACGGGCTGAGACCGCTCTCGCGAGCGAGCGTACGGAGGCTCAGATCTCCATCCGGCCGGTCATCGATAGCGCGCACCGCCCGCGTCACGCGTGCCTCGGCGTTCAACGGCAGGGCGCCATCGTCCCACGATAGTCCCGCCGCGAGCTTCACGGCGCCGACGGCGAGCCGCACGCCGATTTCTTCCCACGGCACGCGAGGCGCTCCAATCGCACCGGCGCCAGCGCGAGCAACCAGCGCGGCGAGTGGGCGCATAGGAGGGAGCCGGGGAACGGGAAACCGCAGGTTCGTACCGCGGGCGCCGGCATCGGCCGCAAGCCGTTCGAAGTAATCAGGGTGAAAATAGAACGCGACGCAGCGATCGCCTTCGCCATGCCGGTGACCGCACTCGTAGCACTGCCCCGCATTACCCAGCAGCAGGGAGCCCGGCGCCATGAATCCGCGGCCGAGCGGCGAGCGGTACTGAAAGCTGCCCGCCAGCACGATCGCGATGGTAGGGCGGGTGTGGCGCTCCTCGAACGAGCGGTCCTGCGGGCCGGATGTGCAGGTGACATCGCCGACCGACCAGCCCTGGCCGGCGGCGACGCTCCGGCCGACCGCGCGGCCCGCCTCGCCCCGCTCTCTGCGGCGCTTCAGCGCCTCCTGCAACGCCACCGCAATTTTCCCCAAGACTTACCTCCGGCTCCGTTCTACACTCCCCGGACACAAAAATGGAGCCACTATGACCACCACGACTGCAGTTCCTCCTGAATCACGCATCCTGAGCGAAGGCTACGGCCCCGGCGCATGGCATGGCCCGGACATGAAGGCGGCGCTGGCTGACGTGAAACCCGCGCTCGCGTTCTGGAGACCGGCGACGGGACGCCACAACATCGCCGAGCTCGTGCTGCATCACGCATACTTCGTACGGGCCGTCAGGTCGCAGATCTCCGGTCGACCCGCAGAGCCTTTCGTTCTGCCGGGCGAAGATTGGTTCGTCGTCACCGACCAGAGGCCGATCTCATGGTCCAAGGTTCAATCCACGCTGGAGTCCGAGCAGCAACGTCTAGCTGAGCTGGTCGCTGCCATCGAAGCGGGCACGGTCACGCCTGTCACCCCTTCGCCCGAGCGGTTCAGCCTCATACTCGGGATCACCTGTCATGCGATCTATCACGCCGGTCAGGTGCAGCTGATCAAGCGGCTGAAGGAAGCTTAAGGGACTCACCGGGCGACCTTGACGATCGTATCCCAGGTCCGGGTCGTCTGCTCCTTGCCGAACGTCTTCTCGATCAGCGTCATGAAGACGGGGCCCTTGGGGTTCGGTAGATAGGCGCTGAAGATCTCGCCGTCCTTCATCGCGAGAACCCGCGCGCCGTCCATCTCGACGGGAAGCTTGAGCTTCGCTTTGGGCCGGCCGCGTAAGAACGTGACGATGCGTTTCGCCGCAGGACTGACCTTGAAGGGCTTGTAGGGGTCGGAGGAGAGCAGCGTCCGCAGCTGCTCGACGGGTCGCACGATCGTGAAAAACGCCCGGCCGAGCTGCTCGTGCATCGCCGCTTCGGCCTTCTGCTCGAGCGCCTGTTCCGATGTGCTACGGGCGTCGAATACGACGTTGCCACTCCCGAGCACCGTCTTTACGCCGGTGAATCCGGCGGCTTCAAACGCCGCCTTCAGAGCCGGCATCTTGCAGTTCATCGGCATGACGCCCCGGAGAAACGCCGCATAACGTGGCATGACTGAAAGTTAAGGGGGTAGGGGCGCAGCATGCTGCGCCCCTACCTGACCTCTTGTCGAAATCTCCGAGTCTCGAACGACTACAGGATGGAGCGGCCATATTTCAACGGCACATAACCATTTCCCTTGGAGGAACGATGCGCTACCTGTGCCTGATATACGAAGACGAAAAGTGGTGGGAGAAGGCGTCGGAGGCCGACATGCAGAAGGGCATGGCCGATTACAACGCGTTCACCGAGAGCATCAAGAAGAGCGGGAACTACGTCGGCGGTGAAGCGCTCCAGCCCACCAAGACCGCGACCTCGGTCCGGTTGCGGAACGGCAAGCTCTCGACGACTGATGGACCGTACGTCGAGACGAAAGAACAGCTCGGGGGCTACTACCTCATCCAGGCAAAGGACCTCAACGACGCGGTCCAGGTGGCGTCGCGGATCCCGGGCGCCAAGCACGGCACCGTCGAGGTCCGTCCGATCATGGAGTTCAACCAGCCGTAGACACGATCGAGTCGGTTTACCGCGCCGAATCCCGCCGCGTTCTCGCCACCCTGATCCGCCTCCTCGGCGACTTCGATCTCGCCGAGGAGGCGCTGCAGGATGCGTTCGCGACCGCGGTCGAGCGCTGGCCGGTCGAAGGCACGCCGGCGAATCCTCGCTCCTGGCTCATTTCGACGGGGCGATTCAAGGCCATCGACCGGCTGCGCAAGGGCCGCCGCGAAGTCCCAGGTGAGCACGACATCCCGGAGGAGGCTGCCGAGATAGAGAACTACGACGTCGTGGACGACCGCCTGCGCCTCATCTTCACGTGCTGTCACCCCGCGTTGCACCCCGACGCACAAGTCGCCATGACGCTGCGGGAAATCTGCGGCCTCACCACCGAGCAGGTCGCGGCGGCGTTTCTCACCACCGCGCCGACGCTGGCACAGCGGATCGTCCGCGCGAAAGCGAAGATCCGCGATGCGCGTATTCCGTACGAGGTGCCGGAGCGGCCCGATCTCGCTGAGCGGCTGGCGACGGTCCTGCACGTCGTCTATCTCGTCTTCAACCAGGGCTACTTCACCCGTCCCGATCTCGGCATCGAGGCGATCCGGCTGGGCCGGCTGCTCGTCGAGTTGCTGCCCGAGGCGGAGGCAATCGGACTGCTCGCCCTGATGCTGCTACACGAGGCGCGCCGTGCCACGCGCACCAACGCTGCCGGCGAGCTGATTCCACTCGAGGAGCAGGACCGCGCGCAGTGGGACCGGAGACAGATAAAGGAAGGCGTGGGCCTAGTCGAACGCGCCCTGGGCTCGCGCGAGTTTGGGCCTTACACGCTGCAAGCCGCCATCGCGGCCTTGCACGCCGAGGCGCCGAGCTCGGCGGCGACGGATTGGGCGCAGATCGTCGGGCTCTACGACGTGCTCCTCCGAGCCGAGCCGTCACCCGTCGTCGAGCTGAATCGCGCGGCGGCAATCGCCATGCGCGACGGGCCGGAGCACGGGCTTGGGCTCATCGATGCGATTCTCGCGCGCGGCGTTCTACAAGACTACCACCTCGCCCATGCGGCGCGCGCGGATCTGTTCCGGCGGCTGGGCCGAACGGCCGAGGCGCGACTCGCGTACGAGCGCGCCTTGGTGCTGACCGTTGAGGAACCCGAGCGGCGCCTCATCCAGCGCCGGCTCAGGGAGCTGTGAAATCACGGCGCGACGCGCCGGAATCGCTCCGTCCGGGTGAGATCCGGTCCCGGCCCGCGCGGCACCCAGCCGCGCACTTGCCGCGTGACGACCATCGTGCCATCCGGCTCGATCTTGCCGCGCAGCACGACTAACGCGGCGATCCCGCGGAAGAACGGCAGTCCCCATTCGAGCGTCCCATCCGATGTCACTTGAATCACGGGGTCGTCGGCTTCAAACCAATTGATGCTGCGCATCTGCACGCGATCGTGGACCACGATCGTATCGCCGGAGACCCGAATCACGACCTCGTGCGTGTCGGGTTGGGCGATCGAGGACCAGCACGCTGGCCAGCGCGACAAGATTGAGGGGCATATGTCTCCCGGTTGTCCAGATAGATGCGGAGGGCAGTCAGGAGGGCGCGTCCGGGCTTTGTAAGACCGCGCCGGTGGGTAATCATTGTGACTCCTGGCGCGGGGTGACTGGCCGCCGGCGGGCCCCGTGGTAGGTTTTGGTCCATGCGTGGACCTCTGGCCGTATTGCTCCTGCTCTTCGGCGCGAAGGTCGCCGCGGCGCAGTTGTGTGTCGGCAACACGGCGTTGGCGATCTCGCGTTTCCACTCCGCAGCGAACGCCGATTTCGACAAGCTCGCTGCTCGCTTCGCGCTCGAGATGCGCTTCCGCTATCAGCACTCCTTTATTGCAGCCGAATACGGGATCAAGACGTGGGACCTGACCAGTCTCGATGGCAACTCCCGGGCCGTCGCCCTGACGCTCGGTCTCCAAAGCGGGTCCGCGCGATCGAAGGTCGAGCTCTGCCCCTTTCTGCGGTGGACGTATCTGTCGGGCCCGCACGAGATCGGCGGCACGTTCTGGAACTACGCCGAGCACGCGTTCTCGGGAGGGGTGAGTATCGGCTACCTGATGGCGCGCGCGAAGCTCTGGGACTTCATGCCCAACGCAGCGCTGACTGTGGGAACGGCGGACCCGAAGCTGACCACGGTGTACGGAGGCAGCCTGAACCAGTATCAGGACTTCTGTTGTGGCCCGGAGTCATTCACCACGCTCAGCCTGGGCCTGGGCCTCGGCTACTCCGACGAAGTGACCTTGATCCCCTCGGTTTCATGGCCGCTCAGCCACCGGGGCCAAAAGACGTACGGCGTCCGCGCCGCGCTGCGGCTGGGCAAAGGCATCTAGTCAGTCTCCGTACCAATTCTTGTCCCACGCGTGGGGCTTGAGCTTCGATAGCATTCCCGCCGGCAACGCGCCTTTCGTCGACGCCATCGCGTTCTGGCGCACGTGCGCCGGCCGCCGCATCCCCGGAATGACGGTCGAGACCTCCGGCGCCGACAGGCAGAACCGCAGGGCCAGCTCGGGCAGCGTCTCGACCTGCTCGTCCAGCACCTGGGCCAGCGCCTTCCCGCGCCGCTCCGCCTCCGCCTTGCGGTCACCCGCGAAATACTCGCCGCGCCAGTCGCCCGCGGGAAAGACGGTATTCGCCTTGATCTGACCGGTCAGCGCACCCTCGTCGAGCGGCACGCGCACGATAATGCCCAGCGGTTTCTGCTTCGCGAGCGCGAACAGCGCCCTTTCGGGCGAGCGGTCGTAGATGTTGTAGATCACTTGCGCGGTTTCGAAGATTGGATCGCCGAGGATGCGCAGCGCGGTTTCGGGCGCGTGGTCGTTGATCGAGATCCCCCAGTGCAGAACCTTTCCACCTTCTTTCAGACGTACGATCTGCCCGTAGGATACCTCCCAGTCCGGATCCGAGAGCCACGCGTCGTTCCACACGTGCAGCTGCTGCACATGCAGCGCGTCGATGCGGAGATTCTTGAGCGATTGCTCGGTGCTCGAGGCGATGTACTTGGCGGGAAAGACGTCGCCGAGCTTGTAGCTGGCTCTCCCGGGCCACTGGCGATTCATGGGCGGGATCTTCGTTGCGACGACGACCCGATTTGCACGAATGTCATCCTTCAGCGTTTCCCCAATCACACGCTCGCTGTGGCCACCGCCATACGCGAGCGCCGTGTCGAAGAAGGTGATGCCCTGCTCGACCGCTTCCCGCAGCGCTTTGCGGCCTTCGTTGTCGTCCACGCCGCGCCACATCTCACCGCCGATGCCCCAGCCGCCGAACCCGATTTCGCTGATGCGGTACCCGGTACTGCCGAGTGGACGACTCTTCATGGCCGCGCTCCGTCCCCAATCGAGCCCGTGCTGAGAACATCGCGGAGCGGGGTCCGTCGCAGCTCGTCAACAAACTGAGGGATAGCCTTCGTCATCACGTCGGCGAAGCGCGCCGTTGCCTCCGCGAGACGTCCGGCCAGGACGTCATGCACCGCGAGCTGCTGCGTAGTCGGCGCGAAGTCCGCCCCGTTCTCCGCCATGTCCGACTGCAGGGCGGCGAGCCGGCCGTACAGCTGCATCGGATTGCGGAACGCGTCCTCACGCGCCCCCGTCAGGTTGACATCGAACAGCGCCCCTTCGACCCGGATGGCACGTCGCTCGAGCGAGTCAGCGAGGGCGGCCATCCGCTTGGCTCCCGAGTCGGCGACGAGCGCGGAGTCGCGGAGCTGCGCGGTGAGATCGCGCAGCTGTTTGCGCACCCACTCGAGCCGGTTGATCATGCGGGCGATGCTGTCCTGCTCGGCGCGAATCGTGCGCGCCAGCTTCCCCTGCGCCTGCACGTCCGCGTCCGTCGCCGTCGTGTTGGGATCCTTGAGGACGGTGAGCGACTGCGTCGATGTCATGGACGCGGTGGCCGAATCTGCGACCACGAGTCGGACGGTGTAGGTCCCCGGCAACACGAGCGGGCCGCGGAGCGAAAGATCCAGGTCCCATGTGACCAGGGGGCGTGTCCCGTCTGTGCCCACGCGAACGAACGCCTTGCCCGGCGGCGGCGTGCGCAGCTTCGGTGTGGCCGGAGCGGCGTAGCGCAGGTCCCAGCAGACCCGGTTCAATCCCACCTTGCGCTGCCCTTCCAGCACGCGCACGGTGTCGCCCTGCGCGTCGAGAACCACGAGCCTCGCGGGCTTGCGGGGGCGGCTCGAGCTATCGCTGGGGCTGGGCGCTAGGGCTTGGGGGCTGGGGCATGTGGTGCTTGGCACGGTGGTTGAGCCGGTCGTGGTGTCCGCCAGCGCCGGCGAGACGTAGTAGGTGAGCGGGACTCCGGTCGGCCCGTTCTCCGCCTGCACAGCGCTGTTCGGTGCGCTCGCAACGCCTTGCTGGTCGCGTAGCCGGTACGCCTGCGGCGGAACGAACAGCGTCGCCTTGCTCGCGAGGGTCGCGCCGTTGAGCTGTTCGAGCGGCGAGATGTCGTCCAGGATATAGATGCCACGCCCATACGTCGACACCACGAGATCGTGGAAGTGGGGCTGCACGGTGAGCCACGAAACGGGGGCGTGGGGCAGGTTGGTCTGGAGCGGCAGCCAGCTGCCGCCATCATCGAACGTGACGTACAGACCGTTCTCCGTCCCCGCGAAGAGCAGGCCACGCCGCACCGGATCCTCGCGCACGATGTGCACGAACGAAAGCGGCGAGCGCGGGAACGTCTCCGAGATCTTCTTCCACGTCTTGCCGAAGTCCGTGGTCTTGAAGATGTAGGGATCCAGGTCGTCGAGCTCGTGCAGGTCGGCCGCGAGATACGCGGTGCCGGCATCGAAGTGTGAAGGCTCGATGTTCACGATCTTCGCCCAGGGGGAGAGCTTCGGGATGTTGCCCGACACGTCGGTCCAGTGTGCGCCGCCGTCCATCGACACGTTCACGCGGCCGTCGTTCGACCCGGCCCAGAGGACACCGGCCCGCACAGGCGACTCGGCGAGCGCAAACAAGGTGGCGCCGTCGAATGTGTAGAGGTTATCCGTCGTGACACCGCCCGAGCTTTGCTGGTGCGTCGTGTCGTTGCGGGTGAGATCGGGACTGATCACCTGCCAGCTCGCGCCGCCGTCCTTCGTCACGTGCACGACCTGGCTCCCGACGTACACTTTCGTGTGGTCGTGGGGCGAGATGGCGATGGGGAAGGTCCAGTTCCAGCGGTACTTCATGTCCGCGGGCCGCCAGCCATAGCCTGCCTCGGGCCAGATGCGCACGTTCCGCGCGTGATCGGTCCGGACGTCGTAGACCTCGAGCCCGCCGTCGTAGCAGCCCGACCACACCGTGGCGTTGTCGACTGTGTCGGGAATCGCAAAGCCGCTTTCACACCCACCGACGTGACCCCACTGCCCCTCGTTCAACCCGCCCGCGCGACTGCGACTCGGCATCCGGTAGGACGAGCCATCCTGGCGATTGCCGTAGAGGTAGTAGGGCACGCGCGTGTCGGTGTGCACGTGGTACATCTGCGCGATCGGCAGCACGACGCGGGTCCAGGCCTTACCGCCCGTGAGCGTGATGCTGGCGCCTCCGTCGTGTGCGATCATCATGCGATCGGGGTTCGACGGATCGATCCACATGTCGTGGTTGTCGCCGCCGGCCTGGAAGCCCGAGCGCCCGAGCGACTGGCCGCCGTCGCGCGACATGCTGAACCGCACCGACACGAAGTAGAGCCGCTCCTCGTCGTCGGGCGCGACCGCGAACCGCACGTAGTACGGCGCGCGCTCGGCCATGTCGTGGTTGCGCGACACGACGCGCCAGAAGTTGCCGCGGTCATCGCTGCGGTAGAGCGTCGGGTCGCGGTCCTCGACGAGCGCGTACACGGTATTCGGGTTCGAGGGCGCGACCGCCACGGCGACTTTGCCGACGATGTGCTTGGCGTCGGGAAGGCCGTGACCAACGAGGCGCTTCCATGTGACACCGCCGTCGCGCGATGCCCAAAGCCCGCTCCCCGGCCCGCCGCTCTGCAGGTGCCACGTTTTCACTTCGAACTGCCACAGCCCGGCGAACAGCGTATTGGGGTCGCCGGGATCGATGGCGAGGTCCGAGCATCCGGTGTTCGGGTCCACGAACAGCACGCGCGCCCAGCTGCGGCCGCCGTCCGCGGTGCGATACACACCCCGCTGCTGCGCCGGGCCGTAGGCGCGGCCCAGGGCGCACACCAGCACGACATCGGGATTCGCGGGATCGATCACGATGCGCGCGATGCGACCGGTCGAGTCGAGCCCCATGTGCTGCCAGCTCCGCCCGGCGTCCGTGGAGCGGTAGACGCCGTTGCCCAGCGCCGTCATCGACCGGATGAAGAACGTCTCGCCCGTCCCCGCCCAGAGGACGTTGTGCGCCGAGGGCGCGATGGCGAGCGCGCCGATCGCCTGCGCCGGCTGGCTGTCGAACACCGCGCGCCAGTGCACGCCGCCGTCCTCGGTCTTCCAAACGCCGCCCGATGCTGCGCCGACGTACGCGACGAGCGGGTTCCCGGGCTCGCCCACGACGGCGATGGCGCGATTCCCCTCGGGGCCGACGAAGCGATAATGGAGCCGCGTCCACAACGTCGTGTCCACCTGCTGCGCGGCGGCGCCGCGAATGGAGGAGGCAGCAACCAGAAGCGCGAAAAGAGCCCTCATGGATGACCGTTCCTTTATCTGAGCTGAATAGGCACGGCGGAAGGTGTGAGTCCCTCCCCTTCCGCGGTTAGCGTGACGATTCCCGGTCTCGTACCGGCGCGGATGATGACGAGCGCCTTGCCGTTGAAGAGCCGCACCTGGTTCGCCTGAAACGACGTGTGGCTGATCTGGTCACCATTGTCCACGCCGACGATCCGCGCAGGGCCACTGATCCGGAACCGGATGAGCGGCTCTGTCGTGGGCGCCTGGACACCCGCCCGATCTTCGACCGTCACCGTCACGAAGCTCAGGTCTTCGCCATCAGCGCGGATGCGCGCCCGGTCGGGCGCAAGCGCGATGCGCGCCGGCGGGCCGGCCGTCTTCACCTCCGCGGTTGCCCAGACGCGGCCCGCTTTGCGCGCAACGCCGCGCAGCGTGCCGGGCATGTACGCGACGCGCCACATCAGATGACTCACCAGCTCGGGCTTGCGCCTGGTGCCGAGCGATGTGCCGTTCAGGAACAACTCGACCTCCTCGGCATTGGTGTAGGCCCACACATCGATCGAATCGCCCCGCGTCCAGTTCCAGTGGGGGAGCAGATGAAGCATCGGCTGCTCCGTCCACACACTCTGGTATAAGTAGAAGGGATCCTTGGGAAGTCCCGCCAGATCGGCCACGCCGAAGTACGAGCTGCGCGCCGGCCACTCGTACGGCGTGGGCTCGCCCAGGTAGTCGATGCCCTGCCAGACGAAGATCCCCGAGAGGAAGGGATAGCGCTCGAACAGGCGCAGCGACTCTTCGTGCAGTGAGCCCCAGAACGCGCGCCGGTTGTCATACGATGAGAGCCGGCCGTTTTTGGGTGGCTGCGGTCCTTTGTCCTTCTCGTACGGCGTGTAGTAGACGGCGATGCTGTCGGAGGGAGAGGGCTGTTCATACACGCCGCGGGAGTTCAAGGCCGACATCGCCTCCGTGATGATGAACTTCGCGCCGGGGTACTGCGTGGGAAAATCCGCCCAGACCTCGTGGTGGTAATTGTGGCCGAGGAGATCGAGCGCGCCGGCGTGAAAGACGGGGTTTTGCGGGCTCCCATTGTTCGCGGCCTGCGTGATCGGCCGAGTCGGATCAAGCGCTCGCACGACTCCGGCAAGCTCGCGCGCGATGGGCGCGGCAGTGCTGTCGCCGTTCTTCCACTGCTCCATCACCTCGTTGCCGATACTCCAGATGAAGACGCTGGCATGATTGCGGTCGCGCAGCACCATGTCCGACAGATCGCGCACGTGCCAGGCGTCCCAGTCGAGGTGGTAGTCGTACGGCGTCTTTTCCTTCTTCCACATGTCGAACGCTTCGTCCATCACGACGAAGCCCATGCGGTCGGTCAGGTCGAGCAGCTCGGGCGCCGGCGGGTTGTGCGAGGTGCGGAGGGCGTTCACACCCATCGCCCGCATGATCTGGAGCTGCCGCTCGATGGCGCGGGTGTTCACCGCCGCACCCAAAGCGCCGAGATCGTGGTGCAGGCACACGCCGCGAATCTTCACGTGGCGCCCGTTCAGGAAGAATCCTGAATCGGCTCTGAAGACGAACGACCGCACGCCGAACGGCGTGGTGTACGTGTCGCACAGCCTGTTCCCGCACCTCACGCGCGATACAGCGCGATAGAGATACGGCCGCTCGACCGACCAGAGGACCGGGCGCGAAATCATCAGATCTTGCACCAGGTCCGCAACCGAGTCGCCTAGGATCCGGCCCATGGTGGATACGGCCGCCACCTCCCTGCCGGCGGAATCGTACACGACCGTGCTGAGCACAATCGACTGCTCGACCTGCCGTTCGTTGCTGAGGCTCGTTCGAATCGTGAGGTGGCTGGAATCGCCGCTCACCATCGGAGTCGTGATGTACGTCCCCCACTGAGCGACGTGCATCGGGTTTGTCGTGACGAGCCGCACGTGGCGGTAAATCCCGGAGCCGGAATACCACCGCGAGTTGGGCTGCTGCGAGTTGTCCACGCGCACCGCGATCACGTTGCGCGCACCGTAGCGGAGGTGTGGCGTCAGCCCGTACTGGAATGAGCTGTATCCGTACGGCCGCTTGCCGAGGTAGGAGCCATTGATCCAGACCTCGCTATTGCGGTACACGCCGTCGAACTCGACGAACACCAACTTGCCACTGTCGGACCGCGGCACGACAAAAGACTTCCGATACCAGCCCACGCCGCCTGGCAACGCGCCGCCCGCTACCCCCGCAGGATTCTGTTCGCTGAACTTTCCTTCGATGCTCCAGTCGTGGGGCAGGTCCAGCGAACGCCAGGCGGCGTCGTCAAATGCGACGTCCTGGGCGCCAGGTGTATCGCCGAGATGGAAGCGCCACCTGGAATCGAACTTTTCGGTTTTGCGTTGCGCGGCGAGCGAACCCGCGACGATCACCAAGACGAGGAGAGTGGTCCCGCATCTCCGCATCATCGGCATTCCTCAGCCGCGGAAGTAGAGATAGGCCGCGAGAATCAAGACCAGCACGACGGCGGAGGCCACCACGTCGCCGCGCGTCCAGCTCGCGCGGGACTGCTGGCGTTGCTCGGGGGTGACCGTGGCGAAGGTCAAGCCGATCAGGCGCTCGGAGGCAGGCTCCGGCGTCAGGTAGCTCACGATCACCATCGTCGCGGCCGAGACGATGAAGATGAACAGGCTGTAGTACTGGAAGTAGATGTTGTTGACGATCCACAGGAACGAGCCGGGCGCGTAGCCCTGCGTCAGCTGGAGACTGACCGGCGTGTCCACGGCGAGCCGGAAGGCGCCGAGCAGAAACCCCACGACGAGCGCCGCAAGCGCGCCTTTCGCGTTCAGACGCTTCATGAAGACGCCGAAAAAGAACACGGTGAAGATCGGAGGCGCGAGATAGGCCTGCACGCCCTGCAAGTACAGGTAGAGTCCCTTGCCGCCCTGAATCACGGGGATCCAGAGCAGCCCGATGAGGACCATGACGGCGGTGGCCACGCGCCCCGTCCACACGAGCTGATGCTGCGTCACGTTGGGTCTGAACTTCTGGTAGAGATCCATCGTGAACAAGGTCGAGCAGGCGTTGAAGGCGCCCGCGAGCGAGCTCATGAGCGCCGCGAGCAGCCCCGCGACCACCAGGCCGCGGATGCCGGCCGGTAGGATCGCTTTGACCATAAGGGGAAAGGCGGCCTGCGCCGCGTCGGGAATGGCGTTGCCGGCGGCGTCCACCATGCCGGAGAGGCCCGGCGCCTTGCCGGTCCGCGCGAGGGCGAGCGCGATCATCCCCGGGATGATGAAGATGAAGACCGGGAGAAGCTTGAGGTACGCGGCGAAGATGGACCCTCGTCGCGCTTGCTGCTCATTCGGGGCGCCGAGCGCGCGCTGCACGATGTACTGGTCCGTGGTCCAGTACCACAGCCCGATGATCGGCGCGCAGAAGAGCATTCCGAGCCACGGGAAGGCGTCGTTGAAGTACCACGCGATGCGCGAGGTCTCGCGGACCGGCGCCCATGTGCCGTCCATGCCGGCTGGAATGAGCGGCTTCCAGAGATTGAACATGTCCGACGGCAATGCGGCGCGCAGCTCGTGCCAGCCGCCGAGCCGCGCCAGGCCGAACACGGTGATCAGGACAGATCCAATCACGAGCACGATGGTTTGCGCCGCGTCGCCGTATGCGACACCCCGCATGCCGCCCGCGATGGTATACGCGCCGGTCAAGACGACGACGGCGACAGAGCCAACCCAGAACGCGCTGAGGGTCGCGCCGAACA
>WNGB01038215.1_pt1 | contig 15187 bp, 18 predicted proteins | sample 5400681 | NCBI WGS metagenome assembly WNGB01 (sample SAMN13153367, study PRJNA577476) | soil metagenome | isolation source: 115 cm soil or saprolite under grassland replicate 2 | place: USA:California | collected 2016-06-15
TGTGAGCCCTGAAGTTGACTGGTCACCGAAGAATAATAGAGCCATGTCCGATGTGTGCAGCGTCGCGGACTCTGTGCCTGTGCGACGCAGTGCCGCGAATTGAATTAAGGACTAAGATTTGTCTGATCATTCATCACAGAGAACGTCGCGCAGCAGCAACACCGGTCTGCTCGCCGTAAGAGCATTGGTCAATAGCGAAGTGCGGATACGAGGTGAAGGAAGGGCAACTCTCGACCTGAAAGATGTCTTATCGTCTCAGTATCGGACGTTTTTGTGATGCTTGACCCCGTGCGCTTGTGACCTAAAATCGGCATAAGACATCTAACGTCATGCCGCTGAACCGTGATCAAGAATCACGAATTGCCGCCGAGTGGATTACTTTTCTTAACACACATACGCCCGCCAGAGATGCGGCCAGCACTGCCATCAGGTTGACAGCTGCCTTTGCCGCCAGCGCGGAGGTTTCGCGATCCCACTGGAAAGCATAGCCCAGAGCAGAAAAGGTAGAGTCGATCATCACGCTTGCAAGGAAAAACCCGGCGGCGAACGCGCTTCCGCAGACCACTAAGCAACACAGGGGATACGCCTTCTTTGGCAAACGGGATGCGCGCTTTGTTCGCCAGACATATAGAAATAAATAGCGAATGCCGATTAAGAGAAAGAGTCCGATCATTAAAGAGATATTTTGTTGATCCATAGCGAAATCTCCTTCCGTGCCGTTTTGGCCAAAAAAAAACCGACAACTCGCGTTGCCGGTTTCACCACTTGCTCGCTGATACCCATGGTGACCACGTCGGGTATTCAGGTCATCGCATCAACGTTAAGCGACGGTAGAAGCATAGTCGGTGCCAGGACGGTTGGTGGGCGAACGTATGAGTCTCGACCGGCAAACATTACCGAAAACCTGCCCAGACTTCCTATTCGATATACAACAAACGTAAACTGCTGAGTGTCACATTAAGCCAAACGTTCGGAACAGGCACCGTGCGAATCAAAAAACTGACAATTTTACAACAGCGCCCTCACGGGGTGAAGTCGCCCAGATGTTTGGGCGAGGAGGCGGAGTCGGGCAAAACCCGCCTAGACGCAGAGACTATTCAAGTGCCAACCACAGGGCCGCCTCACCGCTTAAGAAAAACCGGCGGAAACATGGCGGCAGTCGTCAATTCGAGAAGTTCTTCGGTTCCTGTCCCGTGGGGAGAGAAGCGTTAGTCAGCAATAGCCAGACAGAGAAAACGGGACAGGCTACTTTTCCGTTGAAAGGTCGAGTGCGCGTGTGTTAAAGCCGTTCGTTCCGAGGATTCCACGAGGACAACAGAGCGGTTACGCTTACCACGTCATTAATCGCGACAACGGACAAGTCAGAAGCGAACCGTTCAAGAAGTTCAAATCGTTCAATCGTTTCACTCCGTTCAAGACGTTACCGGAGACATACGGTTCCATCGGTTCCAACAGTTCCAGCGTTGCGCGCGTTCCAGACCGCCCAGGGTGCGGCCGTTTAAAAGTTCAAAAAAGCCTGCCCCTGAGTGAGTGGAAGGGTTCAAATGTTCAAGGACAGATTCGGCAGGAACTTCCACACGTTCGCTGGCAATACGAAGCCGACACTATTTCCCTCCTATTTGCTTCAGAATCGTAGCGGCGCAATCCTTTAGTTTTGCTTTGCCGCTTCAGCGGCAGCCGCATATTCTGGCGTTCCCTTGGCAGGAATGGTCCAGAAATAGACCGTGCTTCCACCCGCGCTCAGCGTCTGCTGGGGTTTCCAACTGCCCATCTCGAAGGCGTGCGAGACAATACGGGTCCCGGGCTTTAATTCGGCTAAAAGTTTCGGCAGCAATTTAACATTCAGGCTCGGCAGCAGGTAGAGCGTCACCACCGTAGCGTCGCCGATATTCGCTTCAAACAAATCTTCGTTCAGGAAACGCACGCGGTCGCCGACACCCGCGGCCTTGAGGTTCGCCTCTGCTTCCCTGATGCGTTCGGGATTGATGTCGATGCCGATGGCACGTGCGGCATTGTACTTTTGCACCGCCATGATGGGGATGCGCCCGTCGCCCGAACCGAGATCATACACCACGTCGCTCTTGCCGACCTTGGCGACTTTGAGCATCGCCTCCACGGCTTCATAGGGCGTTGGGACAAAAACGACATCGGGCGAGCGAAGTTGCTTACCGGATCGTTGCTGTTCCTGATCCGGTGACTGGGCTATTGCATGATATCCAGTAGAACAGAGCGCCAATGCCAGCAGAAACACGATTCCTTTGATGGTCACGGATTCGCCTCCTTTTGCATGCACGATATTCGAAAGATGCAGGGTAAATAACAGTCAAACAAGTCTTGTCCATCGAGAATGATTGACACGGTTAAAATGATCGAACGCAATCTTCAATCTTTTGTGCCGAGATCCGCGCGGTCTTTGTTCGGAGCCTTATTGAATCATTGGTTTGCCAGAATCCTGAGCGAACTGTCAACTGATAGACTTTTGCTCTGTTCGGAGACATACGGCTCCATCGGTTCCAACAGTTCCAGCGCTCCGCCCAGGGTGCGGCGGTTCATCGTAGGGATCGGTCCGTTCCAGACGTTCAAAACGTTCCAATCGTTCCACCGCTTCGCTCCGTTCAAATCGTTTAGGAATTCCAGAGAAGAAGAAAAGGGGACATTCTAGATTCGTAAAGGTAGGCTGGACGGGAGCGCCTAGTGCCGACATTGCCGTGGTGGATCGACGAACCGATGGTGACAGGAAGAGGTGATCCTGGCGACGAAGATCTTGGGCGGATTCGATCTTAGGGAGCGGTTGACGAAAGCCTGAAAAGTCCGGATTCTGTCTCCCAACAAATCACCGGCGACCGGCAGCCGCCGCATTGGGTTCCCGCTTTCAAATCTGTTATAGTGTGGTTCGCTAACGAGGTTGCCACTATGAAAGAGCAGCTGACTGCAGTCTTCCAGAAAGTTTCCGAGGGATATATCGCTTTTGTGGAGGAATTGCCTGGGGCGAATGCGCAGGGCGATACCCTTGATGAAGCCAGATCTAATCTACGAGAAGCGGTTCAGCTGGTGCTGGAGGCGAACCGTGCACTGAGTAATGAAACATTGCGCGACAAGCCAGTCATTCGAGAACCACTCGCTCGAAAAGTCTCCACAGTTCCCCGTCATCGCGAAATTAACGAATTTCTTGCTCAGAAGATTTGCAGAGACCTAGAAATCCCCAAGCCGTAATTGCAGTGTAGTAATCGGATGCGTTACCGATTGGCAGACAGACGATCTGCAAGTTCAAGCACGATCGCGGGGGAGAGAAACGCCGAAATGGCAAAGACATAGCCTGGTCCGACCCAAGAAACGTCAAAATGCAATGGAAGGATCACTCAAACGTAAATGGAACGCTACAAAAAAATAATTGCTCAACAAATTTTGTATGTTTCCCTGCTGTTGATTCTTGGCCCGTCCGACCCAAGAAACGTCAAAATGCAATGGAAGGATCACTCAAACGTAAATGGAACGCTACAAAAAAATAATTGCTCAACAAATTTTGTATGTTTCCCTGCTGTTGATTCTTGGCCCTATTCAACCGGCTGCAGCCCAAGTCGACTTTCCCATAGGCTACGTGTCGCGCGGCGGCACCTACGCCTTCATCAGTTTAATCGAGCAGCACAAACTGCTTGAGCAGGAAGGCATCCACCCGACGTTCGTTTACATTGGAGGGCCGCAGATCTCACAAGCGCTTATCTCGGGGGATATTCGCATGGCCATCGTGGCGGCGGCGAGCCCGATCCGCGCCGCCGCTCACGGCGCGGATCTACGTTTCGTAGGCGGTGTGACGGACAAGGAAGTCGCTTCGTTTGTCGCTGCGCCAAATATCAAGACTCCTGCGGAATTAAAAGGTACGCGTTTGGCCATCGATCGCTTTGGCGACTATAGCGATTTTCGAGCTCGCAAAGTTTTAGAGATGTTCGGCCTGCAGGCGCAAAAAGATGTAACGCTCTTGCAGATCGGTGCGCAAACAGCTCGTTTTGCCGCGCTTCGAAGCAATAACGTACAGTCGACCTTTGTCGTGCCACCGCTTACCCTGGTCGCGAGAAAGGCTGGGCTGCGCGAACTCGCCGACCTCGGCGAACTGGGGTTCCCCTCATCGTCGGGTGCCTTCGTCGTCATGCAATCGACCGTCGAAAAAAATCCGAAAGAGATTCATGCTGTGCTCCGCGCCTTTGTCAAAGCGATCCGCCTATACAAGATGGACAAAGAACAGGCGCTCGGCGCTATCGCTCGTTTTATGAAACTTGATGACCGCGAAGCATTAGAAGAAACCTGGCACATGAACGCTAAAGTGCTCAAAGATATCCCCTCTCCTCCTTTGGCCGGCATCCGGGTCGTCAGAGATTTCTTAGCCCAGACCGATCCGGAGGTTAGGAGGATGAATCTCGAATCTTTCATCACGACCCAGTTTACCGATCGCCTGCAGAGAGAAAACGTGAAGTGAGGCACCCACGGGATGGTTCAAGACGTTCAAATCGTTCAACCGCTGCGCTCCGTTCAAAATGTTCAAAGCGGGATTTCCGACGGATGTGGCTCTTAGTGTGCCGATATCATGCACACAGTTTGTCAATAAGACGCGGAACGAGCTATGAGGGAAGAACCCGTAAGCAGCCAGGGGTTCGGAATCGGGGCAAGTTAACTTCGCGGAGGTAGAAAAGTTATGATGGCCTATCCCTACGACGATGCGCGGATCATCTTGGCGCTGCAGATCGACCACTCGCGAGTGGCAGGCTACTTCGCGGCTCATTGGGGCAATCAACACTTCGATCGGCCGCAGCCTTATTCTTCCGTCGTATTGGCCGCCACCGAGCATGATATCGGCTGGTGGGAGTGGGAAATGAAGCCATCGACGCTCAATGACAAAGGATTGCCGCTGGACTACCACGACGGCAGTTTCAAATATCTCGGACAACTCCGGCTCGATTTCTATAGAAACTCAGTCGACCGGGTCCTGAGCCGTGATCCCTACGCGGCGATGTTGATGGCGATGCACGGAGTCGCGCTGATGAACGCCGGCTATGGCAAGTACAGCTATCCTCCCGACCGCACCGGTGACCCTCGGGTGAAGGCGTACGTCGATCACCAGGAGGATCTGCGGCTAAAGCTATTGGATCAGCTCCAGCGATCGGAACAATTCAAGCGATATGCCTCCGACGAGCAGGTGTGGACCAACTATGAATATATGGAGGTCTTCGATCAATTGGCGCAGTTTGTCTGCAACCGTTATCCGTTGAACAGCAAGGCGCGCAAGCTCGGCCCGACAAATTCGCTGAATGATGTCGACGTGCCGACGAAACACGGCCAATCCGCGGTGAAAATCAATATTGACACAGTCGGCGAAAACAAGGCGGTCCTGCGTCCGTATCCTTTCGATATCGATCCGCTACCGATGTCATTTGCCGCGCGCTTGGTGCCGAACAGGACTTACAAAGACGGCGAAGACTTTCTCGGCGAGTTCTACCGCGCGGAGCGCATCACGGTGAATCACACGCTGGCTTCGGCCTAGCGATGAACAAACCGCGGCTCAGGCAAGCGTCCAAGAATAACGTGCGGCCGTCATCGCCCAACACGGCGACGATGCGGCAATTCGTCATTCCACCACGAACACGATATAAGCTGCTCGAACATGAAACCGGCAAAATTTGATTACCACGATCCGACCTCCATCGATGAAGCGCTGGGCTTGATGTCGCAGTTCGGCGATCAAGCGCGGCCGCTCGCCGGCGGCCAGAGTCTTGTACCGCTGATGAATTTTCGTCTCATCCGGCCGGCGCATCTAATCGATCTGAACGGTGTCGACGAACTGAGCTACTTGAGCGCGGAGGATGCCGTGTTGCGCATCGGCGCGACGACCCGCCAGCGCCAGCTCGAACGCTCGGCTGAGATTGCCAGGCGTTGGCCACTGCTGCGCGACGCCGCGGCCTTTATTGGCCATATCCAAATACGCAACCGTGGCACGGTCGGCGGCAGTTTGGCGCATGCCTTTCCTTCCGCTGAATTGCCGGTGGCAATGGTAACGCTAGGCGCTTCAATGCTCCTGCGCGCGAAGACGACCCGACGCTCCGTGCGCGCCGAAGATTTTTTTCTTTCCACCATGACCACCGCGCTGCAACCGGAAGAGCTGTTGACGGAGATTAGTGTCCCGGAACTACCAGCGAACACGGGCTGGTCGTATCAGGAAGTCAGTCGGCGATACGGCGATTTCGCGCTGGCCGGCTCTGCGTCGCTTCTTGCTGTAGATGGGAAGGGGGATATCCGGTACGCGCGCCTTGCGCTCACCGGGGTCACGCCGATTCGGGCGCGCAAAGCGGAAGAATCTCTGGTCGGCGAAAGGCCGTCAGAAGCGCTGTTTTGCGACGCGGCGCAACGCGCAACTGAGAACCTGGAACAGGATTCGGACATTCACGCCAGCGCCGAATATCGTCGCGCCGCCTGTGCGGCATTGGCCCGCCGCGCGCTTACACAGGCGGCACAACGCGCAAGTGATTCGATGAAAGGAACTTTGCGATGAGCACCCGGCAGGTATGCCTAACCATCAACGGACGGGAATACACCGGCGCGGTAGAACCGCGCAAGCTTCTGACCGATTTCTTGCGCGACGATCTCGGACTCACCGGGACGCACGTCGGTTGCGAGCAGGGTGTTTGCGGCGCATGCACGGTCTTATTGAATGGCGAGCCCGTGCGTTCTTGCTTGCTCTTCGCCGTGCAAGCCAACGGGGCCGAGCTAAAAACCGTCGAAGGCATGGCGCCGAACGCCACTGAGTTGCACCCGCTCCAGGAAAAGTTCTGGGAGCTGCACGGCCTGCAGTGCGGCTTTTGCACGCCGGGAATTCCACGAAGCGGCGAAAACCTTGAGTGAGCGGCGAACCTAGATTGCATTCCGATTCCCTCGCCCGTGAAGAGGGCTAGGGTGAGGGTATAGATAAGACAGGACAGAACTTCAATGCCCTACATCGGTTCAAGCGTTAAGCGCAAGGAGGACGTGAGGCTTTTGCGCGGCATCGGCAAATATGTCGGCGACATTCACCGCGCCGGCATGGTGCATGCCGCAATTCTGCGGAGCACCCACGCGCATGCGCGCCTTGTTAAAATAGATGCGGCGGCGGCGGCGCTGAAATTGCCCGGCGTCCTCGGCGTCCTCACGGCCGCCGACATGCCGGGACTCAAAACCATTCCGATGCGCACCGGAGTGATTCCCGGCTTGGAGAGGTCGCAACAAACGCCGATTGCGACGACGATGCTCTCGAATGGATCGACGTGGAATACGCCGCCCAGGGCGCTGTCATCGACGCGAGCGAAAGCATGAAACCGGGCGCGCCGCGGCTCCACGACGCGACTCCGAACAACGTCGCCGCCAACTTTCAGGTCGATGTCGGCGATGTCGATGAAGCTTTCCGTGACGCCGACCTGATCATCGAGGAGGAATTCTCGACGCAACGTCACTCTGCCGTGCCGCTGGAGAACCGCGGCTTGGTAGCCGAGTGGGACGAGGGACGCGGTCTCCTGACGATGTGGGGGCCGACCAAGATGACCCATACCAATTGGCGCATTCTTTCCGAGCTCACCGGCCTGCCGCAGAGCTGCATCCATTTCATCGAGCCTGAAGTCGGCGGTGGTTTCGGCGCGCGCGGTGAATTCTATCCGGAGGATTTTCTGATTCCCTTCGCCGCCATGCATTTCCGCAAACCGATTTGCTGGATCGAAGACCGCTCGGAGAACCTCAAGGCAATGAATCAGTCGCGCCAGCAGGAACATCGGGTAAAAATCGGTGTAAAGAAAGACGGCACGATCTTGGCGATGGATGCCGAGATCCTTTTCGACATGGGCAGCTACACGCGCACCCACGGCGGCGTCCCAGCCATCGCCGCTTCGGCCATGCTGCGCGGTCCGTTTCGGGTAAAAAACTATCGCTGTAACGTTTTCTGCGTCCTGACCAACAAGACACCGGTGGGGACCTACCGAAGCCCGGGGCGTTACGAAGCAAATTTTGTCCGCGAACGGTTATTGGATATGGTTGCGCACCGCCTGAAGCTCGATCCCGCGGACGTAAGAAGACGCAACCTGATCCGCCATGAAGAAATGCCCTGTGATCTCGGCAAGCATCCGTTTCACTCCATGGTTTATGACACCGGCGATTTCCCCGGCCAGTTCGAGCGCGCGCTGGAGCGCTTCGGCTATGAAGATCTCAAGGCCACCTGCGCCGCCGCAAAGCTCGAAGGCCGCGCTGTCGGCGTCGGCATCGGCTGCTTCGTCGAAACCAGCGGCATCGGCCCATGGGAGTACGCCCGTGTCGAAGTTGACAATGCCGGCCAGGTCGTCCTTTACTCCGGCTGTAACTCGGTTGGCCAAGGCATCGCGACGGCGCTGAGCCAAATCGTTGCCGATGAGCTGCAAGTCGCCATTGAAAATGTGCGCGTCGTGCACGGCGATACGGCGAAAGTTCCGTACGGCAACGGCAGCAACGCCAGCCGTTCCACCGTCATGGCCGGTAGCGCCGCGGTCGGCGCATCACGTAAAGTCAAAGACAAACTCTTGCGGCTGGCAGCGGCTAACTTGGAAATCGATACCGCCGACCTGATCCTACGCGATGGCCGCGTCGTCGCCCGCGGCGCGCCGGAACGCGCTGTCAGCTTTAAAGATCTCGCGCGTTTGGCGTTGCCCGGTGCGGCGCTAAAAAACGGCATGACTCCCGGGATCTCCGAGGAAGATTTTTTCGCCACGGATAAACGGCCGTTTCCTTACGGCGTGCACATAGCGGAAGTGGAAGTTGACAAGGAGACCGGCAAAATCAAGATTCTCGATTATCTCGTGACTGAAGACATTGGGCGCAAGATCAATCCCATGATCATCGAAGGGCAAATGGCGGGCGGTCTGGCGCAAGGAATCGGCGGCGCGCTGCTGGAAGAGTTTGTCTATGACGAAGACGGCCAACCATTGTCGACGAACTTCATGGATTATTTATTGCCGACCGCAATGGAGATACCCAAAGCGCAGCTTATCTCAACCGAAGACTTTCCGAGCCCCCATAATCCGCTCGGCGTCAAAGGAGCTGGCGAAGGCGGCATCACGGCGGCCGGTGCTGCATTGGCGAACGCCGTGTCCAATGCGTTGGGTGTCGAAGTCAAAAAATTGCCGCTGAAGCCCGACTACGTGCTGCAGCTGATAAAAGACTGCCAAGCTGCCGGATAAAGTTCGGATGCTAATTGATGGCGAATAATTCCCGATGACCAGTCGGCAAATTATCGACGTGCACGCGCACGTCTATCCCGCGGGCTGTTTCACGGAAGTTATCAAGAGCCGCGCTGACTTCAAGCTCGTTGATAATCCGCGCGGCCAGTCGCTGCTCTACCGCGGCAGCCACGTCATGTCCATGCCCGCGGACCAGGACGATTTGCCCAGGCGGCTGGCGTCGATGGACGAAGCAGGCATCGGTATGGCGATACTTTCTGTGGGAGCGCTGAATATTGGTTGGGCCGGTTCCGGCGACGCCGCGGCTGCGCGCTTTGTCAATGACGGGCTTGCCGCGGTTTGCCGACAGTACCCGACTCGTTTTCGATTTGTCGCGGTCCTGCCGTGCGCTAAGCATGGTGAGATGGTAGAAGAGTTGGATCGCGCTCTCGGGATGGGCGCCGCCGGCGTAGGCATCGCAACCAATGTTGGCGACTTTCAGTTACATGCGCCCGAGCTCCGAGCCTTTTGGCGCGAGATGAGCGGCCGTAAACTCATGGTGCTCGTACATCCGACCTATCCGTGCGATGCGCCGCAGAACGATCCGGGAACCTTTCTGTCCGTCGGATATCCGGGTGAAACCGCGGTGGTTTGGTCGCATCTCGGCGGCGGTTTGGCGATGATCTTGGACCGCATCGATCGCGGCTACCAACGATTCTCCAGCTGTCCTCATCCGCCCAGTTACTATTTGCGCCGCTGTTACTTCGACACCGCGTGCATTCACGCTCCGGCGTTGGAATGCGCTCGCGCAACTTGGGGTGCCAACACACTGGTTTTCGGCACGGACGCGCCACATGTGCCGAATGCCGAGAAGGACACAGTCGCCGCGCTGAAAGCGAGAGCTTGGTCGGACGCCGAGTTCGAGGGCGTCTTCAGTGCCACCATCCAGCGGCTTCTGGCGTGACGAGAGTTTCGCGCGACCTTCTCCTTATGCCGCGACAAATAGGCATTGGGCAGCAGGCAATAGGCAACAGTAAGAAACAGATCGTTCAACCGTTTCAGTCAGTTCAAGCAGTTCAACTGCTGCGCTCCGTTCCTTACGGGGACCGGTCCGTTCCCATAGTTCCAATGGTTCGACAAGCTCACCATGAGCGGAGTTATTGTTATGCTGCTTCGCTCCGTTCCAATCGTTTGCCGGATTCAATAACATGGCGGACTTCGACGTTTCCGGAATTCTGGAAGCGTCGAAATGTATGTTAATAACGAACCTGCTTGCTGAAGCAAATGAAAAGAGAAACATGCAACCGGTAACGACCGGTCAAAAAAAAGAGACTGGCAAGTGGAGATGGCGTCGATGTTTGGACTCGGAAGTACCTTACGTCCGCGCGGGCGGCCGCGGACCAAAAAGAAAAGTAGCGTGTCCCCTTTTTGACGCCCCCGCTTACTGCACCTTCTCCCACACCAAGGTTGTGAAGCCTTCGCGCTATTTCGACTGGCCACCGATGAAGTCGAGCACGGCGCGATTGAAGATCTCCGGCTGCTCCCAGTACGTCGAGTGCCCGGCCTCGGGCATCAGCGCCAGCCGGCTGTTCGGAATCTCGGCCGCGATCATCCGCGAGATCGACGGCGGCGTCGACATGTCCGCAGTGCCGGCAATCAGCAGCGTCGGCAGCTTGAGCTCCTTGAGCCTCGCCTGCGTGATCTCATTCTTGAGCGTTTGCCGAAATTCGCGCCCGATCAGCGCCTTGTGCTCGAGCTCTACCCACGCCTTCACGCCTTCGGGGTTCGCCGCTCGGTATGACGGACCGAGCTCGCGAAATTCGGCCGGCATCTGCTCCCAGCCCTTGGGGCGAATGAAGGCCGCCGCCTTGGCGATCTCGCCGTCGCGCACCCCGAAGGAATTGCTGGAAATGGTCAGGCTCAGGAGCCGGTCCTGGTAAGAGAACGCGAAGTCCGACGCGATGCTGCCGCCGGCCGCTGACGCCACCACATGAAATCGTCCAAGGCCCAGGACATCCGCGAGGTGCCGAAGGTCCTCGGAGCCGATACCAGGATTGTTCGGGTCGAAGGGCGCGGAGTTGTAGTAGCCGCGCCGCGAAAAGGCGATAACGCGGTAGCCGGCCTTCGCTAATACCGGCTGCTGGTAACCCCAGATCAGCGCGCTGCCGGTCGCCGGATGCAGAAGCACGATCGGCACGCCCTGCCCGCCCGTGTCCCAGTACCAGAGACGGGTGTCGGGAATCTGCGCCACGCCGTCCTTGGCCGGAACCTGCGCGGGGATGGGGATGGGTCTCATCGGATTGGCGACGGTTTGGCCGTGTGCCGTCTCGATGGGGCCTGTGCCGAGCGCTGCCAAGCCGGCAGCGAGCCCGATGGTCCGGAGGAACGCGCCCGCTGGCCGGGCGCAGTTGGAGGAATGGCTCTTGCCCATCGTCGCACGTGCTCCCTTCAGTATGCCCATTTTTTAAAAGACATGCGCGGAGGGTTCAATTCCTTAGATGCAAACAATCATTTTGCTGGATTGCAATGAGCGGATTTCAACAAAGCGGCTCGAGAACGAGCGTGGCCAAATTGTGAGCCGAATCAGATCCCGCTCGTGAACGAATAAACGCAAAAAACCTCATCCGCTAGCCTGTTCCCCTTTATAACTTCTTCACAATTACAACTCGGTCGCCGCCATATTTAGTTCCACGCTCCCTGCGGAAATAGCTGACTATGAGTTCTAATGTCAATGCAAAATGACGTCAAGTCAGCCGCATGGCTCGCCGAAATCGTGCAACGTTAAAGTCGTATCCTCGAGGGGAAAAGCCGTGGACGTGATTCGTGGGTAGTGACTCGTGATTCCGAAAACAGACGGTTCCAGTCGACCTTGAATGAACTGCCACCCGTAGCCTCGCTCTGGGACAAAGAAACTACTTCTTCGCCAACTCGTCCAGCAGCGAGAAATCATAGATCTGCTCGGGCTTTGCAGGTTCCTTCAATCCCATGTTGCGCTGTGTCAGTTCAGCGTCCAGTTTTTGCGCGTTGGCTGTCGGTCTCCCGTCGAGCGCCCACGATCCCCGGACATTGTCGTAGACGAAGCTTGCCTCATCCTGACTGAGCGCGAATTGCTTCATGTAGATCGGCAGCACCTTTTCCTTTTGCGCAGCTGCGATGCGCAAGCCGTCAAGGCAAGCGTGGACCGCCGCGCGCAGGACGTCGCGCTTGTTCTGCAGTCCGGCGACGGCCGTGCCAAGTCCGCCTGATGGAAGGTCGAACTCGGATGCCCGTGCCAGGACGTGAAAGCCGAGCTTCACCAGACGGGCCGCCTCTGTGCCGGTGACGACCGCGGCGGGAACGTTGCCGCTGATCAGCGACGCGGCCCGCGCCGTGCCAACGTTGAGAATACTGTAGTCCTCCGGTCGCAGTCCCTTGATCCGCAACAATTCCTCGAGAATCACATTGACCGATGCTTGCGCGGTGTAACCGCCCAGAGCTTTGCCGCGGAGCTGCTCGATTTTGGTAATCTCCTTTGACGCCAGGAGCACCAGATCCGACCGGTTAAATGAAATCATGACCACGCGGACCGGTACACCGCGCAGAGCGGCTCTGCCGACGGTGCCGGCGGCCGTATAGAAATCCAAATCGCCGGTCAACAGAGCTGCGAGGGCAGCGCGGGGCTCAAGAACCAGGATTTGCGGATCGAAGCCGTAACTCTCGAAGATGCCCAGACTCCGCGCGACATAAATCGCCGTGGAGCTCACCGAGTGACTCGGCAATGCGATCCTGAGCTGGCGCAGCTTGGGTTTCTGCTGCGCGAAAGCAGGGCCAGCAATCAGAAGAATGCCTAAAAGCAAAGTGAGCAGTCGAGCTCGAGAGCGGCGGTTGATGATGAATCCCGGCATGGTCACCTCATGTTAATCGGAAACTTTTTTATAGGGAAGGGCAGAGAAAAAGGGACAGGTTACTTTTCCGTTGAACGCGTCTGCGCATATGTTAGAAGCGATTCGTGCCGAGAATTCTATACACCCGAAACACGTTCCAATCGCTCAACCGCTCCGCTTCGTTCAAAACGTTCAACCGCTGTGCTCCATTCATCATGGGGGTCGGTCCGTTCCAATGGTTCGACAAGCTCACCATGAGCAGAGTTATTGTTATACCGCTGCGCTTCGTTCAAGACGTTAAAACCGGGACCGGTTCAAAAGTTCAAGGGTTCAATAGCAGGCTGACGGGTAGTTCCAAACGTTCCAGTCGACAAAAGTTAATCTGGTTCCAATAGTTCCAGTAGTTTCACCGCTTCGGCTAAGTTCCAGTCGTTCAAAGCCTGGCGGCGGTTCAAGGTTCAAAAGCTTGCCCTGAGTCCCTCGAAGGGTTCAAGGCTTTAATGTCAGATTCGAACGGAGAAAATTGCGCGTTTTGAGAATTCTCAAAACGTCGAAACAAGCCGCTACTCGTTAGAAGAACGTGCGAGACTGCGTTACTTCCATTTTGCCTAAACGGCTGATATGCGAGTAATTTAATGGCGATTCTGGAAGACGTTCGGGACGCAGCGCAAAAACGGTTGTTGTTCCTGGCGCACGCCATTCGTCAGATGTCACGTCCGCAACGCATGATAAGTTCCAAGGAAGTAGAGCTCGTAGTTACGCAAGGTGAGCTGATTGACGATTATCCGAACGATCCTCGCGGCCATAGCTGTTTAATGCTGGGCTTCGGTAACGCCGGCCGCGCAGTGCCTGTGATGTGTTCGCCGAAGACGAATATTTGGCTATAATCACGGCATATCTTCCTGATCCGGCTCAATGGTCGGGACGGAGGCGTTAGAATATGGAATGCATTCATTGCAAAGGTTGGATGAAGTGCGGCACGGCTCCGTTTAGTTTGGATCGTAACGGGAATCACGTCTCTTGGGACGCTATCCCCGCATGGGTATGCACGCAATGTGGGGAACCTTTTTTTGAAGCTAGGGAAGTCGACTTAATCCAGAATGCCTTACGCGATCTTGACCGCGAGAGCGCAGCACTTATCTCGCCCACCTCCTCAGCACCCAAGCCATAACTCCAGCCAAGTACCGGACAACGACCAGAGACACCCGGGTCGCACCAGTGCAAGTTGTTGATTCAGCGATTGCCTGCTGGCGGTTCAATGTGACCCCGCAACATGCCCCCGTTAGCATCTGACTTTAGCATCTCTAGATGCGGTGGAACTCGGGTCCGCCTATTGTAGCGATCCGAAATCGCGCTAGGCTCAGTTATAGATGCTGGGTGCTTTCAATCCGTTTGTGCATCAGAGAACGGTTTTGCTCACCACGTATCGTCGTGACGGTACTCCGGTCGGCACGCCGATGAACATCGTCGTTGACGGTGACCGCGCTTTTGTGCGCACTTTTGATACGGCTTGGAAATTGAAGCGCATCCGAAACAATCCCACGGTCGAAATTGCGCCTTCCACTGTTCGCGGTAAACCCACCGGCCCGGCGATCGGTGCTCGCGCGCGAGTGCTTGGTGGTAGTGAATCGGATCACGCGAGCCACGCGCTAAATAAGAAGTACCCAATCCTGCACGGCGTCCTTGTGCCGCTTGCGCATCGCCTCCAGGGTAATAAAACGGTACACATTGAGCTTACGCCCCTCGCATCTGGGACCGACGGATTTTGAAACCGGAAAAATTCCGGTGGTAGGCCCCGAGCGCTCACAGAAATGAGCGAAGTCCCGTGGTGGTGAGAGCCAGGAGCCGCGTAGCATGGGCAGCAGCATTAGAATTGGAGGAAACATCATGACCTTGACGGCCTATAACCACGTTCCTATTCCTTCTTTTATGTATGGCACGGCGTGGAAAAAAGAGGCCACTAAGCAACTGGTGCAATTAGCCGTGGCGTCAGGCTTCACGGCCATCGACACGGCCAATCAACTGATCCATTACCAGGAAGCTCTGGTGGGTGAAGCCTTGCAGGCGCTCGAGAAGAAAGGGATCAAGCGAAACACCCTGTTTCTCCAAACCAAGTTTACTTCGGTC
>WNGB01013057.1_pt1 | contig 15186 bp, 17 predicted proteins | sample 5400681 | NCBI WGS metagenome assembly WNGB01 (sample SAMN13153367, study PRJNA577476) | soil metagenome | isolation source: 115 cm soil or saprolite under grassland replicate 2 | place: USA:California | collected 2016-06-15
GTGATGGTGCGGACGCCGCGCGCCCGAGAACGATCGACGCCCCTGCCAGCGAGATAGCGGGAGCCTTCAATGCAACTCCCGAAGGAGCGACGAAGGGTGAAGCGCGCCGCTACCCGCCATTCTTCCGCACCCTCCTAGTTGGCTCGCAGGAACTGTCCCGAACAAGTCTTCACCGCGTTGGGACGCCTACATCGAGTGGCAGGCTAAGAGCCACAAGCTGGAAGACCTCGAAGAGACCAACATCCGAACGACTCTCCGTGCCTGGCGTACGCGCCATGAGGTTTCTGCGACTGCGCTGGGCCTGACGGCTAACGTCGCAGCGGCCGGATAGGTTTTCGAGTGCGCTAACTCATTCGATTTCCTTCAGGCGTTCGCTGAACGTCACTCCCCAGAGCCAGCGGCTACCGCCGCGACCGGACCAAGGGGAGATGAGGGATGGCCGCAAACGACGTCGTTCGCGTCAGTGACTTCGGCTTCTGCGCCTTTCTCCTCGTCAACGGCTTCGCTCTGCGTGACGTCTCGGCCGACGAGTCGTCGCCGCGGCGCAAGGTCTTTCTCCTCTTCGGCGATCGCTCGGCGTTTGAGGTTCTCGCTGAACGCTTTCGCGTCGGCGACGCCAGGGTCGATGCCCGCGAGTTCCTCTCGGCCCAGCGGCGTCTCAAGCATGTGCTGTACGGCGTACGGGTATGACGGGCCCGCGAGGGGTGCTGTCGGATCCTCGTCGGGCTCGTCGTGCCCTTGGTCGCGACGATCCGGCATTCATGCCGACTTCTCCCGCACCGTCGGCGCAACGACCCCTTAGAGGGGTTCCCAGCTGCATTCGCTGCGGTGGGCCGATCGCCGTCGCCGGTAAGCGCGGACCGCTGCCGACGTTGTGCCCGCAGTGCCGAATGCGAAACCTGGCGCTCTCGCTCGCGCGGAGCGCCGCGACCACTGCAGACAAGGCCGGCGAAGACAAGCTCGCGGCCAGCATCCGCGCGGCGATCCGTTGACGCTCGAGCTGCTCCCCCTCGCGCCGAAGTCGATGCCGCCGGGGGAAACCTTGTTTCTCTCGATACGTGGCAACAACCCCACGCGAGAACGACATCCGTCAACGCCGCCGCGGGCCGGTCGACGACGTGTCCTGCTCCCGACTGCCCGACGGCAGCGCAGTCGCCAGAACCCCGATGAGGCCGCCGTAGAGCAGCAGCTGCGCGACACGCTGAAGGGCAAGGCGGCCGATGCGATCGCGGCAGTTGTCGGCCAAACGCAGGCGGGTGACCACATAGGCGGAATCGAGCTGACCGACGGACCAACTGGTGGCAATCGACGCTGGCTCTGGCGGCGAGGCGCGGCGCTGCGCGACTGCCGAACGATGCGGGCGTTCCGTGAGGCGCAGTGCGGTCAGTACGAGGTCGTTCCGGTGAGCTGCAGATGCCGCGTCTGTCCCGACTGCGAGCGCAGCCGAGCGGCCCGCGTAATGCGCGTGGTCGCGGCAATCCTCGAGCAAGTGCCTGTCGACCGGCGCTCATTCGTGGTGTTGACCATCCGCAACATGACCGAGCTTCGCGCAGGCTTAGCCGCGCTCGGGCGCGCGTACTCATCGCTGCGTCGTCGGCCGCTCTTCCGCGGTGGCCGGTGTCGCTGGCGGACGCGCGACGGCCGGCCGGGCCACCCTTGCAGCTCGTCGTTCTGCACCCGGTGGACGATTGGCCGCCATCGCAGGGACCGTAACTGCCCGGACTTCCGTCACAAGCCCGTGCTCGGCGGTGGCCGATTCGACGAGGTGACGTTCAACCTCAAAGAACGCACTTGGCACCCGCACACGAACCTGCTGCTCGACGCCCCTTGGCTTCTGCGCGCCGAATTGTCCGACACCTGGCGCGCAATCACTTGTCCGGATCCGGCTCATCGCCGCGCTGGTTGGTGCCCGAGGGAGTGTGAGGGGGCTCGCACATGGTCTGGATCAAACGCGTGGATCCGAACACGATGCGCGAGGCTGTGAAGTATGTGACCAAGGCAACCGACCTCATCGAGGGCGACGATCCGACGCAGCTCGTCGAATTCATGCTGGCGACCAGGGGCCGTCGCATGGTCCAAGGCTTCGGCACGTTCTACGCCCTCGAGCTCGTCGATGAGGAGCCAACTGCGGTCGAGGCGGTCACGTTGTCCCTCAATACGGGCGGGTTCGACAGCTCAGGCGGGCCGCTCGTCATCCGCTATCGGCTTCCCCGCTTTTGCCGGCAATGCGGCCGCGACACGCGGCTCGCCGGCGGCGAATGCACGTATGAGCCGCCGGTCGTCATCCCCCGCAACGAGGTACGTCTCCAAAACGGCTTCGCGACGTGGCGACCCGCGCCGTGATGTTGCCGGCGCACGACGCTCGCGATCTCGGCGTGGAACGCGGCGGTGCCGCCGCGCTCATCAATCAGTTCGCGGATATCCGTGACGCCGCGCTGGCGAGCGTGGCGGCGGCCGTCTCGTCCTTGTCGGCGCCGCCGCGGCGTCGCCAAATGGATATCCCGCGCGGAGTTTGCGCCGCACTAGCGCCGGGCGGCGCGGCCGCTGGCGCCGGAGTCGCCGGCGCTGAACGCCACGGCCGGCCATGCGCAGCCCGCCCTGTCAGCCCAGTTGTAGACCCGCCGCGGTGGCGTCGCAGGCGCCTGGTGCACGGCGCCAACGCCGCGCCTACGGCGCCGAATGGAAATCCAAATCCTGCGGATATGTGCGCCGCGGCCGGCCATCGGAACGCCGGCCGCGTCCTGCTCGTGCGTCCTCGACGTGTTCAGCAACCGCGCAGGGGCCGCTTGTGATTCAGGAGCTCGGCCGTACCGAATCTTCGACCCGACTGACCGGCGTGCGAAGACGACGCGTACAGTTCCCGGCTGGTCGGTCCGGCGCGGGGAGAAATGTGGAATGGCAAGCCCGCGCAGATGGCAAGACATGAGAGGCCCTGAAACGCCTCTCGGGGAGGTGATCGAGTCGTTCCTACTGCACCGCAACGATCTGTCCGAGGTCACCGCGGGTAACTATCGACGCGCCATCGGGATGTTCACCGCTTGGTGCGAGCGCGAGCTCCAACGGTTGCCGATGGTTGCCGACGTTGAACCAGGCACGGTCGAAGCATTCCTGCGGTTCCGAAAGACGACAGGATCGGCTGAGTCAGCTCGCGTGGCCTGGGTCGCACTCCGCTCGCTTGCGAAGGCGCTCGCGGATCTGCGAATCCAGCAGGATGAGGGTGAGTCCGTCCTCCGACGAGTCAGGCAGCCCAAGGTCAAGGACGAGCAACGGCGCAATCTAACGGACGCGGAAATGTACCGGCTGTACCGGCTTATCGAGCGGGCATCAGAGGGCGAGATGGCATGCCGCGATCGGGCCATCGTCATGACACTCCTAGGCACGGGTCTGCGACGAGCCGAGCTGATCGGCCTTCGGCTGTGCGACGTCGAGATGGTCGAGCGACAGCTTCGCGTCCGGGCCAGCACCAGCAAGTCAGTCCACGCGCGCGAGATCGCGCTTTACCCAGAGACGCTGAAAGAGCTCGACCGGTACATCCGCGACTTCCGAGCCGAGGGAGATGCTGATGACGCACTGTTCGTCGGCCGCCGTGGCGGACCGCTGACGGCGCAAGGCATCAAACGGCTCTTCGATCGGCTAAAGCTACGGACAGGCATCCGCGATCTGACCGCGCACATGCTGCGACACACCTGGGCGACGAACTTCAATCGCTCCGGGACCGGAAGTGCTTTCGACCTGCAGATGGAGGGCGGTTGGACGACGCCCCGAATGGTCCAGCGCTACGCGAAGGTTCGACCACTCGCGGAGCGTCGACGCGCACCGTCGCCCTTTACCGCATCACGGCTCGCGCGGCCGAGTGCGCGAAAGCGTCCTGCAGAGATGCGTCCACCACAGCAGAGAAGCGTCCTGACCGGAAGACGAACCGCGTAGCGACCAATGACGACGGGACATGTAGCCCGGAGGGGATTCGAACCCCTGACCTCTTCCTTGAAAGGGAAGCGCCCTAGACCGCTAGGCGACCGGGCCGCATTTCCAGCATAGTCGCGCGAATGCGTCGCGCCGCGTTCGCATTCATCTTCATCACGGTCTCGCATTCATCTTCATCACGGTCCTGCTCGACATGCTCGCGTTCGGGATCATCGTTCCCGTCCTGCCGCAGCTCGTCGTGACGCTCGGTGGCGGCGACACGGCCAGCGGCGCGGCGATCTTCGGCGTCTTCGGGACCGTCTTCGCGGCCGCGCAGTTCTTCTCGGCACCCGTCCTCGGCGCGCTCGCGGACCGCTTCGGCCGACGTCCGGTGATCCTCCTCTCGAACCTGGGCCTCGGCGTCGACTACATCGTCATGGCGCTCGCGCCGACGATCGCGATCCTCTTCGTCGGCCGGCTCATCTCGGGCGTCACGTCGTCGTCGTTCAGCACCGCCGGCGCGTACATCGCGGACGTGACGCCGCCCGAGAAGCGCGCGGCGCGCTTCGGGATGCTCGGCGTCGCCTTTGGCGTGGGCTTCATCATCGGCCCGGCCGTCGGCGGTCTCCTGGGCGCGATCGATCTGCGCGCGCCGTTCTGGGCCGCGGCCGCGCTAAGCTTCGCGAACTTCGCGTACGGGTTCTTCATCCTCCCGGAGTCGCTGCCGCGCGAGAGTCGCGCGCCGTTCCGGCCGCGCGCGGCGAATCCCATCGGCGCGATGCGCTTCCTCGGTTCGAAGCCGATCCTCACGTCGCTCGCGCTCGCGGCGTTCCTCGCGTACATCGCGCACGACGTGCTCCCCGCGACGGCGGTCCTCTACATGAACTACCGCTACGCGTTCGACGAGCGCGCGATCGGTCTCACTCTTGCGGTCGCCGGCCTGTCGTCACTCGTCGTGCAGGGCCTCGTCGTCGGCCGCGTCGTTGCGGCGATCGGGGAATACCGCGCGCTGATAGCTGGCCTCGTCATCGGCACGGCGGCGCAACTCGTCCTCGGCCTCGCGCCGGACGGCGCTCTCTTCGTCGTCGGGATCCCGATCTGGTCGCTCTTCGGACTCTTCGGACCATCGATGCAGGGCATCGCCACGCGGCTCGTCGAACCGACGGAGCAGGGTCAGCTGCAGGGCGCGCTGTCCAGCGTTCGCGCGATGGCCAGCCTCATCGCGCCGCTTCTCTTCACGCAGACATTCGCAGCGGCGATCGGCCCGTTCGCGAACGTGGGTCTTCCCGGCGCGGCGTTCCTGTTGAGCGCCGCGCTCCTCGCGGGATCGACAGCGGTGCTGGCCCGGTTCCGATCGAGCGCTCGTCTCGCGACCGCCGCATAGAACACCTGACGGTCGACGTGGCAGGCCTCTAGAACACCCCCAGGATCCGCCGCGCCACCGCGCGCAGCGATGCCTTCGCATCCGCGCCCGCGCTTCGCGCGCCGCGCTCGAGTGCGCGGATCGCGGAGCGCGTGTCGAGGTCGTCGTCGAGCGCCGCGAGCACCTCGCGGGTCGCGCGGTCGCGGCCGATCCGGCGCGCCGGTCCGCGGCCGAGCGCCACCGCGAGGGCCAGCGCGCGCTCGCGCGCGTGCGCCAAGCGCACCTCGTCGTGATCGAACGGGCGGCGATAGTGCGCATCGAGGAGGTAGAGCCGGAGTGCCTGCGGCGTCGTCGTGTCCAGCGCGCTGTGCACGAAGACCATGTTCCCGATCGACTTCGACATCTTCATCTCGTTCAGCTTCACCGGGCCGGCGTGCATCCACCAGCCGACGAAGGGCTTCTTGCCGGTGGCGCACTCGGACTGCGCGATCTCGTTCTCGTGATGCGGGTACACCAGGTCGCTGCCGCCGCCGTGGATATCGATCCGCTCGCCGAGATGGCGTAGGGCCATCGCCGAACACTCCAGGTGCCAGCCCGGACGTCCCTCGCCCCAGCGGCTCGGCCAGGTCGGTCCGGTCGGCACGCGCCGCCAGAGCGCGAAGTCCAACGGATCGCGGCGGCGCGGGTCGTCCAGCGCCGCGTCGTCCTGCGTCGCCAGGATCCTGCGCATCCGCGCGCGCGAATAGCGCGAAAGCTCGCCGTAGGTGCGGTCGCGCGCGACGTCGAAGTACACGCCGCCGTCGAGCGGATAGGCGCGATTGCGGGCCGTCAACGTTGAGATGAGCCGTCGCATCGCGGGGATCTCGCGCGTCGCGTGCGGCATGACGTCGGGCTTGCGCCACCCGAGACGGCGCATGTCCCCGAGGAACGCGCGCTCCTCGCGCCGGCCGAGCTCACGCCAGTCGATGCCGTCGCGCGCCGCGCGCTGGAGGATCGATTCGTCGATATCGGTCACGTTCTGCGCGTACCGCACGCGCTGCCCGCGTGCCTCGAGGAGGCGCACGAGGACGTCAAAAATGAGGAAGGTGCGCGCATGTCCGAGGTGCGTCGTGTCGTATGGCGTCACGCCGCAGACATAGAGCGTGATGGTCCTGGATCGAGGGCGGAACGCCACGACCGCGCGGCGGCGCGTGTCGTACAGGCGGAGCACTGAGCGCTGACGATATCCTCGCGCTCGATGGCGCGCTTGCCGGACATCGACGCGACGCTTGCAATGGTGGATCGCATCGCCTCCGCGCCGACCGCGCCGTATCACGAGTTCCACGCGCTGCGCGCGATCGCGCGCGAGCTCGCGGCGATCGGGGTCGCAGCATCCACCGATGCGTATGGGCAGATGTTCGCGCGCGTCACGCGGGGCACCCCTCGCAGGTCCCTCGCGCTCATCGCGCACACCGATCACCCGGCCTTCGAAGTGGTCAGCGCGAGCGGGCGCGAGGGCCGCGTGCGCATCCTTGGCGGTCTTTACCCGCACTTCTTCGATGCGGCCGTGAACGTCCTGGTCCACGACGATGCGGACGGCGAGCCGTTCGCGGCGACGCTCGACGATCCGCAGAGCGCGCCCGACGTCGCGCACAACTCGACTGGGACCTGCCGCATCCGCGCGGAGCGGCCGCTCACGCTCGGGCAGTGGGCGGTCCTGGACCTGCCGGCGTTCGCGGCGCACGGCGACGAGCTGCACCTGCGGGCGGCGGACGACCTCGCGCTCTGCGCCGTCGCGCTGCTCGCGCTCGCCGCGCTGCGCGACGACGAGCGCGCGATCGACGTGCACGCGGTGTTCACCCGCGGCGAGGAGACCGGCCTCTATGGCGCACGGCTCGTCGCCGAGGATGGCCTGCTGCCACGCGACGCCATTGCCGTCTCGCTCGAGGCGAGCCGCGCGCTCGCGCACGCGGCGCCGGCGCGCGGGGTCGTTGTACGCGCCGGAGACGCGTACAACACGTTCAGCAACGACGGCGAGCGGTTCCTGCGCGTGGCCCGCGAGCGTTTGCACGCATCGGGCATCCCGACGCAGCGCGCCCTCCTCACCGGGGGTACGTGCGAGTCGTCGGCGTTCGTGCGTCTGGGTTGGACCGCGACCGCCGTCGCGATCCCGAACGTGAACTATCACAACCAACCGGACGAGGGCAGCCGTTTCGCGCCGGAGATCGTCCGTTTGTCGGACGTCCGCAGTGCCGTGGCGCTGCTGGTGGAAGCGGCGGCGGCGGCAGGTGCGGATGAGGACGAGTCGTGGTGGCCCGATGTAAGGCGCGTGCCGCACGAGATCCGCGCGCTGCTGCGGCGCACGCCTGGCTAGCCGCTCGCCCGCCCGCTACCAGAAATGTCACCCACATTTGTTGGCCATTTCGGCCTCTTGACGACGATGCGCTGAGGTGTAGAACAGAAAGCGTTCCGCGGAACGGCAGACAAGACCCAGCACCAACGCACAGGAGGTGTCATGGTCCGGCTGCACAAGGTGTTCGGAGTTCTTCAGGTCGATCGATGACGCCCCCGGCGGAAGGGGGCACTTCGAGCGAGGCGCGCCCGGCGGATCGTAGGGAACGAGGATCACACTCCGGTGTGATCTCCCCTCATCGGGGCCGGAAGTGAGGCCTGTAGCTAGGGCGCGCTGAAGAACGCGGAATCAAGCGAACACAAAGCGGTCCCCGGACGCGGGGGCCGCTTTTTCATACCCTCGGCGTCGTGGAAAGCGGCGGCGAGCTCGCCTGGTTTCGCGCGGAGGTCGTGCGGTCGCTCGTCCATCCACGCGACTTCGCTCGCTCGCTGGCCCGCGAGCACTTCGGCCTCGCCGGCGTGCTGGTCACGCTCCTGGCGGGTTTCGCGCTCTCGGTCGCGATCGACGGGCTCGTGCTCGAGTCCAAGGGTCTTTCGCCGCTCGAGTTCCTCTCGCAGGTCGCGGTAGACGCGGTCTTTCTCGCGGTCCGGCTGGCGGTCACCGTCGCGATCGTCGCGGCGGTGGCGCACTACGCCATGCGTCTGCTGCGACGCGACGCGCTCTCGCTGGATCAGGCATTCACCGCATTCAGCTTCGCGCTGACTCCCCTGCTCCTTGCGCCGATCGCGCCGCTCCTCGTCGCGCTCACCCCTGAGCTCTTCGCGATCGCCGGCGCTATCGCGCTCGTCACGCTCGTGCGCGCGGCGATCGGGCTCGCGCTGAATCTGCGCGCGCTGCTGCCGCTCTCTATGGCGGCCGCGATGCTGGTGCTCATGCTCGCGACGAGCGCGCTCGTGATGCAGGACCAGCTCTCGCGCGTGCGCTTCAGCGCCTACGCGATGGCGCCGAGCCTCGTCGCCGATCTGTCCGTCACGCCGATGGCGGGGAACGGCACCGAGACCGCCGATTTCGCGATCACGCTGCCATCCGGTTGGACGAACGCGACGACCGGCATTCGGGGAGAAGCCGCGCGTTACGTGTCGGACGTCGCCGATCTGCGCGTGCTGCGGGTGCGCGGCGTGCCCCTCGCGACCGCGGACTCCTACGCCGAGTCGATCTCCGGCCTCGAGAAGCGCGGGCTCGACTCCGGTTGGTCGGAGCGCTCCATCGTCCGCATCAACGGCATCATCGTCGTGGACGACCGCTATGGCGGGAACCTCGAGGGGCGCCGGGTCGTCTACCGGCAGTTCACCGCGGTGCCCGCCGCGCAGGGTCTCGCGCTCGTCTTCCATTTCGTGGACCCGCCGGACCGCGACGGCGCGCTCGCGCAAGCCGCATCGATCGCCGCGACGTGGAAGATCACGCGCTGACGATCGGGACCTTCGTCACGGCGCCCTCGTCGATCCGATAGACGTTGACTTCGGGCTCGGCCCAGCGCAGCGAGACCAGCAGATACAGCGCGTCGGGCCAGCGGACCTCGGCGCGATCCGTCGGCGAGGGCAGCGCCGGCGAGCGGGGATGGCTGTGGTACACGGCGACCAGCTCGCGGTCGAAGTCCGACGAAGCGCGCACCGCCGCGTAGAGCTCCTTCGGGTCGATGAGGTACCGCGTCTCCGGCGTGTCGGCGACATTGCGGCAGCGCAGCACGCGCGCCACGGTCTCGCCTTCACCCAGCAGCAGGCCGCAGCACTCGCGCGGCGCTTCCGCGCGCGCGTGCGCGACGATCTCCGCGCGCGACGCGTCCGGTAGGAGGAGCCGCTCGCGCGCTATGCGACGCCGCCGGCCATCGCGGGGATCACCATCACCTCGCTGCCATCCGGGACCGCCGCGCTGGTGCCACCCTTCGAGCGCGCGTCATCGTCGCCGATGTACACGTTCACGTAAGTGCGGATCCTGCCCGCGTCATCGAGGACGCGGGAGCGGAATCCCGGATGACGTCGTTCGACGTCGCCGATCACGTCCGCGAGCGTTCTACCGCTCGCCTCGATCTTCGTCTGCCCGCCGGTCGTATCGCGGAGCGCGCCGGGCAGACGTACGGTCACTGACAACGTTTCACTCCCATAGGGGCGTACTCAGGTATCGCTCTCCCCCATCTGCGATCAACACGACGATACGGCCCGCTTGTTCCCGTGCGACCTGCACAGCGGCCGCGACCGCGGCGCCCCCGGACGGACCGCTGAAGATGCCCTCCTCGCGCGCGAGGCGTTTCGCCATGGCGTTCGCTTCCTCGGTATCCATGACCAGATGCTGATCGGCGACGCGCTCGTCCCAGATCGCCGGGCGCAGCGCCGTCGGCATGTGCTTCCAGCCCTCGATGCCGTGCAGCGGATCGTTCGGCTGCACCGCGACGATGCGCACGCCACGCGGACGCAGCGCCGCGGAGACGCCGACGACCGTGCCCGACGTGCCGACGCCCGCGACGAAGTGGGTCACGCGTCCCTCGGTCTGCTTCCAGACCTCCGGACCGGTCGTCAGCTCGTGCGCGAGCGGATTCGCGGGGTTCGAGTACTGGTCCACGTACGCGTAGCTCGGGCTCTGCGCGAGACGGCGTGCCTCCCGGATCGCGCCGTCCGTTCCGTCGAGCGGATCGCTCAGCACGAGCTCGGCGCCGAACGCGCGCGCGATGCGCTTGCGCTCCGCCGCGACCTTGTCGGGCATGACGAGCGTCGCGCGGTGGCCGCGAACCGCGCAGACCATCGCCAGGGCGACGCCGGTGTTCCCGCTGGTCGCGTCGAGCACGGTGCGTCCCGGAAGGCGCCCCTCCGCTTCCGCCGCGAGCACCATCCACAGTCCGGCGCGATCCTTCACGCTGCCGCCGGGATTGGCCGACTCGATCTTCGCCCACAGCTCGGCGCGCAGGCCCGCGCCGATGCGGCGCAGCGGGACGAGCGGCGTGTCGCCGATGCGCTCCAGGATCGTGCCGCGCACGCGTTCGCGCACCTGCTCGGCGGTGAGCGTCATGGACAGAGGCTACGGGGGCTAGGTGCGGGCGGTCTCCAGCGCGCGCCGCGCCAGGCGCAGCGCTTCCTCGCTGTCTCCGCTGGCCTCGGCCGCGTGCGACCAGCGGTCGAAGATGACGCGCAGGAGCTGCGGCGCGCGCTCCTCCGCGAGCTGGCGGGCGTCCTGGAAGGACTTGCGCGCCGTCGTCCCGCTTGAGGCCATCTTCAGCTCGCCGACGAGGACGAGAAGACGTACCTGCGCGTCCGGCTGGTCGACCTTGCGTGCGAACTTGAGCGCCTCCTGGGCGGCATCAAGAGCGCGCTTCCGGTCGGTCTTGGCCAGGACCTCGGCCTCTGAGGCGCGGATCGAGGCGAGGGTTCCGTCACGCTTGGTCTGCTCGGCGAGGACCGCGGCGCGGGCCAGGTATTCGCGCGCGCGCTCGCGGTTGCCGTACTCGGCGTAGAGCAGCGCGGCATTGTCGAGCGTGCAGGCGATCTGATCGAGGAGGCCCAGTTCCTCGTAGACCTGCAGACTCTTCTGGTTGTATGTGATCGCTGCTTCGAGATCGCCCTCGTCCTGATAGGTCTTGGCCATGCCGGCGTAGATCGCGCCAAGCGTCGGGCGGTCGTCGAACTGCGCCGCGAGCTCGATCGCCCGCTCGTACGCGGAGAGCGCCTGTTTGGGCTGTCGTTGGTTCGTCAGCGCGATCGCGAGATCGACGAGCCTGCGGAAGTGGAACGCGGGGTCCCTCACCGTTCCGTTCTCGCACGCGACGATGCACTCCCGCAGCAGACGAATGGAGTCTTCGTACGCGTAGCTCCGCGCGTATGCGCTGGCGAGCACGGACTTGACACGTACCTGCTCTTCCTCGTCGTCCAGCAGCTCGGCCATACGCTGCGCGCGCTCGATGACCGGGAATGCCTGCTTCGGCTGCCCGGTGGCGTTGTATGCGACTGCCAGATAACGGAGCCGCACGAGTTGATCAGGAGCGCTCAGGCCCTCTTCGAGCCCCTCCAGGATCGGAAGAGCCTGGTTCAACAGTCGCTGCTCGACGAGCCGCTGCGCCTCGATCAGCTGGAACTGCGGCGTCGCCGGTGCGGATACGCCACCGAGCAGATCCGATGGCCTCACCCCGAGCACGCCGGCGATGTGCTCCAGTGCCTTCATCGAGGCGCGGGTGCGCCCCGACTCCAGCATCGAGATGTACGCCTTCGTGTACTGAGGCTCAGCGAGCTGTGCCTGGGTAAGGCCCTTGGCCGTCCGAAGCGAACGAATGCGCGCGCCTACGTCGGCGACCATCGGCGAACGGACGGCTGGCATCGGGCGGCACTTTACAGCGCGGCAAGCATCGAGTCAATCAAGCCTTTACCCCATATTTAGGGACCGAGACCGGGGCAATGCCGGTCGGGGTCCACGGGCCCAGGTGAGCCCTATTCGCTCTCGGTCGGCCGAGGCTAGGCGCCTCGAGCCAGGACTAGCAGTAGCCGCCGCCGCCACTGTCCGGCGGGCAGGCGTTCGCCGTGGTCGCCAGGGGGCCGCTCATGGAGATCGCGAAGGCACTGAGGATCGCAAGGATCTGCAAAACACGACGGAACGACATGGTGTGGGTCTCCCTCTGACCCCACCGGAAATTTTGTCGCTGGGCCCGTCGAGGGCACTATCTCCGCCCTGCGGGCGGAAGTAAAGAAAGTCGGATTGCCTGGTCGGCCGGAGACGCGGCGGTTGCGGCCGCCGCGCGCGCGCCGCCACCGGCGATCGCGTTCAGCGCGACCGCGATCGCGACGAGCGCCGCGCCGGCAAGCATGCGCCATGTCACTGTCTCGCCCAGGGCAATGGCGCCCACCAGAAGCGCCTGCGCGGAGATGACCACCTGCCCGAGCGTCATGGTCGTCGGACGGAGCTTGCGCGTGAGCCACATCTGCAGCACGAGCCCGACGCACGAGCCGAAGACGACGAGATAGGCCATCGCGATCGCCGCCTCGGATCCCCAACGCGAAGGATCGCCTGACTGCGCGAACGCGAGCGGCAGTAGGACGAGCGATCCCGCCCACGTGCCGACCGCGACGAGCGGCAGCGGCGAGCCCTGATGCAGCACGCGGACCTGCAGGATCGTCCCCACCGCCCACGTGATCGGCATGATCGCGAGCAGCACGCCGGCGAGCAGCGCCTCCGGACGCGAACCCGTGTTCGGGGCCCCGACGAGGATGGCGATGCCGGCGATGCCGAGGAAGAGGCCGACTACCTTGAGCGGCGAGAGACGGTCGCCACGGACGAGGAAGTGCGCGAAGAACGCGGTCCAGATCGGACCGGCGGCGCCGAACACGGCCACGAGGCCGCTGGGAACGTACTGCTCGGACCAGAAGATGATCGCCCAGCTCGACCCCGTGTTGATAACACCGACCAGGATCGTCGCGACGATGACGCGGCCCTCGCGCGGGAAGCGCTGACGCAGCGCGAGCGAAAGGCCCGTGAGGATCAATGACACCACGACGGCGCGCTCGAACGCGAACACGAACGGCGGCACCGCCTCGACGCCGATCTTGATCGCGGCCCAGGTCGAACCCCAGAGGAGGACGAGCAGCACATAGCCGGCGACGACGGGAAGGGGAGGCATGGACGACTCGATGATGCGTCATATGCTCGTCACGTGATCCGACGTGCCGCGCTCGCGATCCTCGCGCTCGTCATCGCGTCGTGTGTCGCGAGCGGGCCGCGACTCGTCGGGACGGAGCTTCCGAAGAACCTCGCACCGGACTTCACGCTCACCGACGCGATGACGGGTCAGAGCGTCACGCTTTCGTCACTGCGCGACCGGGTCGTCGCGCTGACGTTCCTGTACACGCGGTGTCCCGACGTGTGCCCGATCACCGCGGGTGAGTTCCGCGCCGCCCAGCGCGCGCTGGGCGGCGAGGCGTCGGGCATCGAGTTCGTCGCGGTGTCGGTCGACCCGGAGGGCGACACGCCCGCCGCGGTGCGCGCATTCAGCGAGGCGCACGACTTACGCGATCACTGGCACTACCTCATCGGCCCGCGCGCGCAGCTGCAGACGGTATGGGCGGCCTATGGAATGAGCACGATCCCCTCGCCCACCGGGATGGCAGTAGCGCACAACGACGCCATCTATCTCATCGACCCCGAGGGCCGCGAGCGCGTGCTTATGCACTCCGATGCGTCGCTCGATGCGCTCGTGTCGAATCTGCGCGCGCTCTGGAGAGAGCGCTAGTACTGCGCGCGGGTCCTGCCGCGGCTCGGGCATCGCCCGCGCCGCGGACGCTGGCACTCGGTTGCGCTCAGCCGATGATGTAAGACCGCAGCTACCGCTGCGCCTGTACATCATTGGGTGACCTATCGGTCACCCAATGATGTAAATGATCGTGAAGAGGCCGATCCATACCACGTCGACGAAGTGCCAGTAGATCGAAGCGGCCTCGACGGCCAGGTGGTGCCTCGCCGAGAAGTGTCCTTTGATCGTGCGGAAGGTCACCAGCGAGTCCATGAGAACGCCGCCGGTCACGTGCGCGCCGTGGAAGCCGGTGAGCGTGAAGAACACCGCCGCGAAGATGCTGTTGTCGGGTAGGAAGCCCAGACGCGTGTACTCGTAGCCCTGACCGAGCACGAACAGCGCCCCCAGGACGACCGTGGGGATGAGCCAGTTGCGCGTCGCCTTCACATCGCCCTTCTTGATGGCGTTCACCGCGAGCTGCATGGTGACGCTCGACGAGAGCAGCGCGACGGTGTTGATCGCGACGAGCGGCAGCGCGATGCCGCCGATCTGCGCGACCGAGTTCCAATGCGGCTTCTCGCACTCCTCCGCGCAGCGCTGGAAGATCGGCTCCCACGCCGGCACGCGCGCGTGAAGGAAGAAGTACGTCGTGAAGAGGGCGAGGAAGAACATGACCTCGCTCGATACGAAGAGCACGATCGCCCACATGCCGTGCGAAAAGCGTCCTGGCTGCGCCTCGAGGCCGGTTTCGTTCGTGGGTAGTCGATCGCGCGGGCGTTCGCGGCGGCCGCGGAAGACCGGCCGCTCCTCCAACCTCGTGCTCACGAGCTAGTGCTGCGCGCCGTGGCCGTCGCCCTCGCTGCGCTGGGCGCTCACCATCGCGCGCGCGTCATCGATGAGCCACGTCGCGACGTCGGTGATGATGATCGCGCCGCCGAGAAGGATCAGCCAGAGACCAAAGAGCACACCGAACGCGAGGATCGTGACGCCGAGTCCGATGATCGCGGGCGAGAGGCTCGACTGCGGCACGTGTATCTCGCGCTCGACCGGGGCCCTCGTGTCCTGATGTCCCGCCACGGGCGAAAGTGTATGAGGGCGATTGGCATGTGTCGAAACGAGGCCCTAGTCTTGCCGCGCATGGGTCCGTGGCCGCTTGATCCCCAAGGTCCGCAGGCGCGCGAGATCTCTCAGCTCTACTGGATCATGTTCGTCTGCGCGATCGTGGTGCTCGCCATCGTCGATGGCGGCATCGTCTACGCGGGCATCAAGTTCCGCGAACGGCCGGGCCACGTCGCGAAACAGTTCCACGGCCACAACTTCCTCGAG
>WNGB01016885.1_pt1 | contig 15184 bp, 11 predicted proteins | sample 5400681 | NCBI WGS metagenome assembly WNGB01 (sample SAMN13153367, study PRJNA577476) | soil metagenome | isolation source: 115 cm soil or saprolite under grassland replicate 2 | place: USA:California | collected 2016-06-15
CGGCGGCCGTTGGCATCGTGCTGGCGCATGCGCAGCGCCAGCGTCTTGGTGCCGCGCAGCGCCAGCCAGCAGTCGAACGGCCCCGGCACCGCGCCGGAGGAGTTCTGAATGAAGCCGAGGCGCTCCGCGAGGTCGTCGCGGGTCGCCACCAGCATCCCTCCGACCATGTCGGAGTGGCCGTTCAAGTACTTGGTGGTCGAGTGGAGCACGATGTCGGCGCCGAATTGCAACGGCTGCTGGAAGTACGGTGTGGCGAATGTATTGTCGACGACGAACAGCGCCTTGGCGTTGCGCGCGATCTCGCCGGTCGCCTTGAGATCGCACAGCCGCATCATCGGGTTGGTGGGCGTCTCGGCGTAGACGATCCTGGTGCTCGGTGTGACCGCGGCCGCGACGGCTGCGGTGTCGCCGCCGTCCACGAACGTGAACGTGAGGCCGAGTCGTGCCCAGATGTGCGTCATCTGCCGGTGCGACCCACCGTACACGTTTTCACCGCTCACGACGTGATCGCCCGCCGACAGCAGCTTTATCACGGCGTCGAGCGCCGCCAACCCGGAGCCGAACGCAAATCCGTGCAGGCCGCCCTCCAGCGCGGCCACGTTGCGCTCGAGCGCCTCGCGCGTGGGATTGCGTGTGCGGGCATACTCGTAGCCCTTGTGACGCCCCAGTCCCTCCTGGATATAGGTAGAGGTCTGGTAGATGGGCGCCATCACCGCCCCGCTTAAGGGATCGCCTATGTACCCGGCGTGCACGGACCGAGTCGCAAAGCGGTGCGCGAGATCGTGTTCTGCGACACGCGTCATGGCCGGAACGTAAGGGCCGCTTTCGCCAGGGGCAAGCGACACATACGTTAGCACGCGATGCCACCGTTCTCAGGAATGCGTTGTCTCGTCGTCGACGACGAGCCGCGGCTGCGCCGCGTGCTGGTGCGCCTGCTCGAAGGCGAGGGGTTCGCGTGCGCCGAAGCGGGCTCGGGCGTCGAGGCGCTGCAGGAGCTGGAGAAGGGCCCGGTGCCACTCGTCATCTCCGACCTGCGGATGCCGGAGATGGACGGCGTGACACTGCTGCGCGAGATCATCTCGCGCTGGCCCGAGACGGCGGTGATCGTGGTGACCGCGGTCGCGGAGGTCGAGAGCGCCGTCGCCTGCCTGCAAATGGGCGCCCTGGATTACGTGGCGAAGCCGTTCCATCTCGATGAAGTGCGCGCGCGCGTGTCACAGGCGCTCGACAAGCGCCGGCTCATCATCGAAAACCGCAACTACCAGCAGGGCCTCGAAGAGCGCGTCGAAGCACAGGCGCGGCGCATCGAAGAGCTGTTTCTCGAAGGCGTCCACGCGCTCGTGTTTGCGCTCGAAGCGAAAGACGCGTACACGCGCGGCCACTCGATGCGAGTCGCGCATTACTCGGTCGCGATCGCCCGCGCGTTGGACCTCGATACCGATCTCATCGACACGATCGCGCTCGGCGCCGAGCTGCATGACGTCGGCAAGATCGGCGTGAGCGAGAGCGTGCTGCATAAGGCGGCAAAGTTGTCCGATGCCGAGTACCGCCACATCATGGAGCACACCGTGATCGGGGCGCGGATTCTCGGGCCGCTGATGCGTGATGCGCCCGGGGCGCTCGCCATCGTGCGCTCCCACCATGAACGGCTCGACGGCGCCGGATTCCCCGACGGCTTGAAAGGTAGGGCGATCCCGTTCGAGGCCCGGGTCGTCAGTGTCGCGGATTCGTTCGACGCGATGACGAGCGTGCGGCCCTACCGGCCCTCGCTGTCGGTCAGCCATGCGATGCGCGAGCTGGAAGAAGGAAAGGGCGTGCAGTTCGACCCGGAGATCGTCCAGGCGTTCCTGCGCGCCTTCGCCGAGCAGACCGCGCTACCCATCCCGACCCCTCAGCTGCAGCCGCTGCGCCTGCCGACCCGAGCCATGGAAGCACGGAGGGCGTAAATCGTCAAGCACAATCGTCAAGCAAAACCGTCAAGCAAGACCGTCAAGCAAGACCGTCAAGCAAAACCGCGGGAATTCGAGAGGTGATGGCATCGTTATGATGACGCGGAAGCCCTCTCACGGTGCCATCATGCTCGTATGATATTGCGTGCGGAGCCCAGTCGCCTCCTCGTGTTTCAGGTTGCCCAGAATATCGCGAATGATTGCGCGGCTTTGGCCCGAACATTCCGCGGCCCCGGCGCATGTGCGCGTGGCGATCAACTAGTCCGCGCGTCCCAATCGGTTGTGTCCAACATAGCCGAGGGGTGTGGTCGTGGGTCCGTGGCGGATTTCCGACGGTTCCTTCTGATCGCCCGTGGCTCCGCGCACGAGACACTCGCCCAACTGCGTCTCCTGGAGCCGACAGCCGACGAACCCGGCCTCGTGCGGTCGCTGCAGAGTCGTACCGCTCTGGTGCTCAAACTCCTCACGCGATTGCACACTCATCCGCCCCCAGATAGGTGACCTAGACCTGGTTTACGCCTTCGCTTGACGCCGTTGCTCGACGCCTTTGCTCGACGCATTTCCTTATCCATTAGATTGACCGTCCATGTCCGACACTCTCATGGTCAGCGTGTCGGGGGTTCGAGGGCTGGTCGGCACCGACCTCACTCCTGAAGTCGTCGCCCGCTGGGCGGCGGCGTTTGGGACGTGGGCAAGAATGGGGAAGAGGGACGGGGGACGGGGGAAGGGTAAAGCCGCGCGTGTAGTACTTGGCCGCGATGCGAGAACATCGGGCCCGATGTTCGCGGGCGCCGCAACTTCGGGCCTCGTGTCGGTTGGATGCGACGTCATCGACGTCGGTCTCGTGCCCACCCCGACAGTGCAGCTGGCGGTGGAGCATCATCGCGCCGCCGGCGGCATCGTCCTCACCGCCAGCCACAATCCGATCGAGTGGAACGCCCTCAAGTTTGTCGGCCCTGATGGCATCTTTCTCGATGGTGTAGCGGGCACGCGGGTACGGGATCTGGCGGCGGGGGATTCCCTGCCACGAGCCAATTACAATGCGATCGGCGGTGTGGAGGTGGATGCGGCCGCGATTTCCCGCCATCTCGCCGCCGTGCTCGCGCTGCGGGGAGTCGATGTTCGGGCGATCCGGCGCCGCCGCTTCCGTGTCGCGCTCGACTGCGTACGCGGCGCCGGTGGAGCCGTGATGCCGGAGCTGCTCGAGCGCCTCGGGTGCCGGGTGGCGGCGATCAACACGGAGACGGACGGGTTGTTCCCCCGTCCGCCCGAGCCGGTGCCGGAAAACCTCAAGGCGCTCGGCGCGGTGGTGCGACGGAAGCAGGCCGACATCGGCATTGCCGTCGATCCGGATGTCGATCGGCTGGCGATCGTGGACGAGAAGGGACGACCGATCGGTGAGGATTATACGCTCGCGTTTGCGGTACGGGCGGTACTCGGGAAACGTGCAACGGGACACGGGAAACGTGTCGTGTGCAATCTCTCGACGAGTTTGGTTGTCGAGGATGCCGCGAAGGAATTCGGCGCGACCGTGGTTCGCGCCGCGGTCGGGGAAGCAAACGTGGCGAAGAAGATCATCGAGCTGAAAGCGGTGATCGGCGGCGAAGGGAATGGGGGAGTGATGTATCCGGCGCTGCACGTGGGACGCGACGCGCCGGTGGCTGCGGCGCTGGTCCTGGGCCTGCTCGCCCGCGAGCAAGCAACCGTCAGTGAACTCATCGCGCGAGCGCCGCGTTACACGATCGTCAAGGCCAAGGCGGAACGCGGAATGCGGAATGCGGAACGGATGGGCGGAGTCTATGCGGCGCTACGCGCCCGCTTTCCGGATGCGAACGCGGATACACAAGATGGACTCCGGCTCGCATGGCCGGATCGGTGGCTGCATGTGCGGCCCTCGGGTACCGAGCCGATCATTCGATTCATCGCGGAAGCGCCGGCGCGCGCCGACGCGGAAAAGTTGATAGACGAAGGGCGGCGGTTATGTGCGGCATCGTAGGCTACACCGGGAAGCGGACGGCAGTACCCGTCGTGCTCGAAGGCCTCAAGCGGCTCGAGTACCGGGGCTATGACTCCGCGGGGCTGGCGGTCGTCAACGGCGGCCTCGAGGTGTTTCGCGCGCCCGGGAAAATCGCGGCGCTCGAGCGCGAGCTTGGTGACCACGTGCCCGAAGGCACGACGGCGATCGCCCACACGCGCTGGGCGACCCACGGCGCACCCAACACCCTCAACGCCCATCCCCATGTCGATTGCGGTGGTACGCTCGCGCTGGTGCACAACGGCATCATCGAAAACGCCGGAGCGCTGCGCCAGGCGTTGACCAAGCGCGGCCACATGTTTCGCTCGCAGACCGATACCGAAGTGCTCTCCCATCTCATCGAAGAGTCACACACCAAAGGCGCGTCCCTCGTGGACGCGACCGCCGACGCGCTGCGCCAGGTCGAAGGCGCGTACGGGCTGGTCGCGATCGGCAACGGTGAGAACTTCGTCGCATCGGATGCATCGGCGGTGCTGGCGCATACCCGTTCGGTCGTGTACCTCGACGACGGCGAGATCGCCGAAGTGAAACCCACCGATTATCGCATCATGGATCTCGCGGCGGCGGAGAAGGAGAAGGCGATCACACAGGTCGAGTGGGACCTCGCCACGATCGAGCGCGGCGGCTACGCGCACTTCATGCTCAAGGAGATCATGGAGCAGCCGGAGAGCGTGCGGAACACGCTGCGCGGCCGGCTGCTCGAGGAAGAGGGCACGGTGCGCTGCGGTGGCCTGAACATCAGCGACGAAGAGCTGCTCAAAGTGCAGCGCATCGTGATCACCGCATGCGGGACCTCGTGGCATTCGGGCCTGATCGGCGAATACATGATGGAGGAGCTGGCGCGGATTCCGACGGAAGTCGAGTACGCCTCGGAGTTCCGCTACCGTAACCCCATCGTGGACGAACGCACGCTGGTCATCGGCATTTCGCAATCGGGCGAGACGGCGGATACGCTGGCCGCGCTGCGGGAAGCGAAGCGGCGGGGCGCGCGCACGCTCGGCCTGGTCAACGTCGTGGGCAGCACGATCGCCCGCGAGGTGGACGGCGGCATCTATCTGCACGCCGGGCCGGAGATCGGCGTGGCGAGCACCAAGGCGTTCACGAGCCAGATCGTCGCCCTCGCACTGCTGACGCTGAAGATGGGCCGCCTGCGCGCCCTCTCCATCCTGCAGGGTCGGGAAGTGGTGCGCGCGCTCGCGAAGCTCCCCGAGCTGGTGAGCAAGGTTCTCACGAAGGCGCCGCAGGTCGAGGAGCTGGCGGACCGGCTGGTGCGCGCGCAGAACGTGCTGTACCTGGGGCGGGGCTACAACTTCCCCGTGGCACTCGAAGGGGCGCTGAAGCTCAAGGAAATCTCCTACATCCACGCCGAGGGCTATCCGGCGGCGGAGATGAAACACGGCCCGATCGCCCTGATCGACGACCTGATGCCGGTCATCTTTATCGCGCCGAAGGATGGGGTCCATCAGAAGGTCGTGAGCAACGTCGAAGAAGTGAAGGCGCGGGGCGGCCGTGTGATCGCCATCGTGACCGAAGGCGACACGGCACTCGACAAGCTGGCCGACCACCGCATCGAGATTCCCGAGACGCTCGACCTGTTTACACCCGTGCTGAGTGTGGTGCCGCTGCAATTGCTGGCGTACTATATCGCAGTCCGGCGGGGCTGTAACGTGGACCAGCCGCGCAACTTGGCGAAATCCGTGACGGTGGAGTGAGAGTCGTCCTCCAGCGGGTCAGGCGCGCGGAGGTTCGGGTGGAAGGCCGGGTTACCGGAAAGATCGGGCCCGGCTTTCTGTTTCGCGCCGACGGATACGGATGCGCAGCTTGCCTGGATGGCGGACAAGATCCTCGGCCTGCGGGTGTTCGGAGATGACGCAGGGAAGATGAATCGCGACCTCGCCGAGGCTCACGGCGGGGTCCTCGTTGTTTCTCAATTCACGCTCTATGGTGATGCCAGCAAAGGGCGTCGCCCGAGCTTCATCGATGCTGCACCGCCGAACATCGCGATCCCCCTCTACGAACGGTTCGTGGGGCTGCTGCGCGAGAAATCCGGCGGCAAGATCCCCATCGAGACCGGCGAATTCGGTGCGATGATGGATGTCGAGCTGGTGAACGACGGGCCGGTGACGTTGATTTTGGAACGATAGGCGCCTGGGTTGCATTGGGATAACCTTTGCCCTCAGCATATCGGGACCAGAGCCATGACTTCCGAGCTTCGGACCAAGGTCAAATCGTTGACTTGCACGATTGCACTTCGTTCTCCGTTCGTTTGTGGCCCGAGCGCCTCGATCATCCGACGAAGTGGGCGCAACCGCGGATGGTGGTGAACTCGATGTCGGATCTCTTCCATCACGACGTGCCAGACGAGTTCGTGCTGCAGGTGTTCGGTTCGGATCGGAAATCGCCACATTCAGCGCTAGTGACACGACTAACCCCAACTCGCATCCGGAAGTAACGATCAAGCAATCGACAAACCGGATCGATGTTGCCGCCGGGGTGTTGGTGAGCTTGTTTGATAACGCTTTGTTCGTCACGTATGGATGGAACCTCACGGCGGGGCCGCCGCGACGATATTGGGGCATCGGCTTCAGTTTCGTCAACCTAGTTCGATAACTTCAACATCCTCGATGCCCACGCACGGTCCCCAGACGCCCATCGTCCTCTTGATGAGCGTTTCGTCGCGCCGCTCCGGGACAAGTCGGGCGAAAGACCCCCCGTCGAGACGGGCGACTTCGGCGCGATGATGGAGGTGCCCTTGACTCGCTGCATCTGCGGGCTATATTCGCTATTCGCGAATACCGAATACCCAGCATCGAGAGACAAAGATCATGGTAGCGTTGGAGCCCCTCAAGCCGGTGGATGTAGTTGTCGGCCTACGCCTAGCGGAAACGCCGGGAGCGAAGTACGACGACCTCAGTCACGACTTGGGAATCAGCTCGAGTACGGCACATGCGGCCGTGCGTCGCTTGCAGGCTGCCGGCCTGCTGCGGCCGAGTAGCCGTGTGGTGAATTGGCTAGCCCTCCACGAGTTCCTCGCTCACGGCCTGCGTTATGTGTTTCCGGCGCGGCCTGGGGAACGAGTACGGGGCGTTCCCACCGCCCACGCCGGGCCTCCGCTCGCCAAGCACATCGTGGCGGACGACGTGATCGTCTGGCCCAGCGCAAAGGGACCTGCTGTGGGAGAGGCTATCGCACCGCTGTATTCTCAAGCGGTCGAGCTTCCCCGCCGGTCGCCAGCCGCGTACGAGATGGTGACGCTCGCCGACGCAATCCGCGTCGGTGGCGCGAGGGAGCGGGGCCGGGCACTCGAGGAGATCGAGGCGCGCGTCCGGGGTGTGCCCGCGCGGATGCGCGACCAGATCAAGAGACTTCGCGGCCGCATCCTGGAGGCCGCCGCAGAAAACGGCGCCGCGGACGTTCGCCTCTTCGGCTCTGTTGCGCGCGGCGAAGACACACAGGAGAGCGACATCGATTTTCTGGTGTCGCTCGCACCAGGCCGAACGCTGCTGGACCTCTCGCGCCTGGAAGTGCGTCTGGAAGAGCTGTTACAGCATTCAGCCGATGTCGTGACACCGGAGAGCTTGCGGGAGCCCATTCGCGCGACCGCCCTGCGCGAGGCAGTACCTGTCTAAGGGACGCGAGGCGGCCATGGAGCGGCTGCGGCACATGCTGTCGGCCGCTGAAGCCATCGGACGTTACGTCGAACGCGGACGCACCGCGTTCGAGTCCGATCCCGCCCTGCGAGATGCAATCGTCTATCAGATCGTCGTACTGGGGGAGGCGGCGAAGGCGGTGGTCGCGGCGGACCCGTCCCTCGAAATCGACCTCCCACAGGTGGAGTGGTCCCTTCTCGCGAAGCTGCGCGACAAGGTGACCCATCAATACTGGGCCATCAATCAAGAGATCGTGTGGGCGACAGCAGCGCAGGACATCGCGACGATTCGCGGGCTCTTACGGGGAGCAATCGAGCAACTGGGCTAGTGCCGAGGGTTGCGTAGCTTTCCCCCATGCCTGAGCGACCTGCCAATCGCCCGATCGTTCTCGCGTCCGGCTCGCCCCGCCGCAAGCAGCTCCTCGAAATGTTGCGCATCCCGTTCCGCGTCATCGCTCCCGACGTGGACGAGCACGTCCTGCCCGGCGAAAAGCCGGACGCGTACGTCACCAGATTGTCGCGGGCCAAGGCGCAGGCGGTGCTGCCGCGCGCGCCCGGGGACGTCATCCTGGCAGCGGACACGACGGTCGTGTTGGCCGGCAAGATCTTCGAGAAGCCGACGTCTCCGGCACATGCCGTGGAGATGCTGGAGCAGCTCCAGGGCAAGACCCACGAGGTGCTCACCGCGGTTGCCGTCGCGGAGAACGGCCGGCTCGAGCAGGCGCTGGACGTCTCGCGCGTGACGTTCCGGCCCAACCCGCGAGGAGTCCTCGAGCAATACGTCGCGACCGGGGAGCCCCTCGACAAGGCGGGCGCCTATGCCGTTCAGGGCCTCGGCGCGCCGCTGATCGAGCGCGTGGAAGGCGACTTCTTTGGCGTGATGGGACTGCCGCTGCGGCTGGCGCTGGACCTGCTGGCGAAGTTCGGGAGACCTTACCGCTTCACGCGATAGACCGGCACCTTCTTCGCTTTGCCTTTCACCTGGATCGGCTCGAGCGCCTCGACCGTGGGCGGCTTCTTGAGCGCCTTGTAGAACGGCTCCGAGATCAGGATCTCGTTGCGGCCCGCCGATGAGCACAGCCGGCTGGCGGTGTTTACCGCGTCGCCGATCACGGTGTACTCGAGCCGGCGGTTGGAGCCGATGTTGCCGGCAAACACCTCGCCAAAGTTGATGCCGATGCCGATGGCGAGCGGCTTGCGGCCCGACTCTTTCCATTTGGCGTTCATCTTCTCGAGCGTCTCGATCTGGTCGAGCGCGCACTGCATGGCGCGGTCGGCGTCGTCGGCGTGCGCGATCGGCGCGCCCCACAGCGCCATGATCGCATCGCCCATGAACTTGTCGAGCGTGCCCGAGTGCTCGAATACGATATCCACCATTTCGGTGAAATACTCGGTGAGCAGGCCGGCGATCTCGTCGGGATTCATCGATTCAGACATCGGCGTGAAGCCGCGGATGTCCGAAAAGAAGATCACGACCGGCCGCTTCGTCCCGCCCAGCGCCACCTCGCCCTCCTGTTGGGCGATCTGTGAAGCGAGGTTGGGCGCGAAGTAGCGCTGGAAGTTCGACACCACGACCGCTTCGCGGCGCAGCCGGTCGGAGAGCTGCGAATTCTCGATGGCGACCGCCGTCAACCCGCCGAACGCAATCAGGAACTCGAGATCCTCGTCCGCGAACGAGTGCGTCGCCGTGAGATTGTCCACGTAGAGGATGCCCAGCACCTTCGAATCCGAGCCCATGAGCGGGGTGCACATGGCGCTGCGCACGCTCTGAATGAGAATCGACTTGCCCTTGAACCGCTCGTCGGCGGCGGCGTTGTCGGACAGAATCGCGACCCGCTCCTCGACCGCCTTGCGCGCGATCGATTGCGGCACGTGCTTCGCGGCGCTCGCGTCGCCCGTCCGGCTCTTGGAGATGCGGGGAATCAGCTCGTTGGATTTGCCGTCGAGCAGCAGAATCGACACGCGGTCCACGTTCATGATCTGGAAGGTGAAGTCCACCACCTTGTCGAGCAGGCGGTCCAGCTCCTGCTGCTTCGACAGCTCCTTGGAGACCTCGAGCAGCAGCGACAGCTTCTTCTCGCGCCGCTCCTCCTGATTGCCGGCCTTGACCTTGAGATGGGACGATCCGCTCTGCGGGTGTTCCATCACGATCGCCGGCACGCCACCGGACGCGCTCACGGGCAGCTGCCGGACGATCGTTCCCCCGACGCCCCCGCCCTTGGCGCTGCCCGGCTTGGGGCTCGTGAAATCCGGCGGCGCGACGACCTGCGGGCGGGGGACCGGCGCCGTCACGTCTTTGACGCGGAACGCGACCTTCCCGAAGGTGACGACGTCGTTGGCCCCCGCTTCCGCCTCGGTGATCTTCGCCCCGTTCAGGAACGTGCCGTTCGAGGAGCCGAGGTCGGTGACGCGCACGCCGTTTTCGGTGAGGACGATTTCGGCGTGACGGCGCGAGATGGTCGGATCGTAGATCGGCACGTCGCTGGTGACCGCCCGACCCACCACGAGCTTGCGCCCGAGCTGGAGATCGATCGACTGCTCGCCGGAGGTGCTCAGCAGCTTGAACACAGGCCCGAAACTAATCGCCAGCTTTCGCGAGCGCGAGCGCGCGCAGCACCGCCTGCGCCTTCGCCTCAGTTTCCGCGAATTCCCGCGCCGGCTCGGAGTCGGCGACGATGCCCGCACCCGCCTGCGCGATCACACGATCCTTCAGCACCAGCGCGGCGCGGATGGCAATGCAGGTATCCATGGTCGCCGCGCCCCAGCCCACGTAGCCCACCGCGCCGGCGTACGGGCCGCGCCGCTCCGGCTCCAGCTCGTCGATGATCTCCATCGCCCGGACCTTGGGCGCGCCGCTCACGGTCCCCGCCGGGAAGCAGGCGCGAAACACATCGAGCGCATCGTAGCCCGGGGTGAGCTGGCCGCGCACCTCGCTGACCAGGTGCTGGACATGGGAGTAACGCTCGATCTGCAGCGATTCCGTCACCCGCACCGTTCCATACCGCGCCACGCGACCGATGTCATTGCGGCCGAGGTCGACGAGCATGCGGTGTTCGGCCAGCTCCTTCGCGTCGGCACGCAACGACTTCGCGAGCTCCTCGTCCTCCTCGGGCGTCGCGCCGCGCGGTCGGGTGCCGGCGATCGGCCGGACCGTGACCTCCTCACCCTCGACGCGAACCAGCACTTCCGGTGAGCTCCCCACGAACGTGACGTCGTCGAGCGCGAGATAGAACAGGTAGGGGGCGGGATTCAGGGCACGCAGGTAGCGGTACAACCGCAGCGGATCGACGGCGCCGGGCACGACCTGGCGGCGCGACAGCACGGCCTGGAATACGTCGCCCGCGGCGATGTATTCGCGGATCTTCGCGACGTCGCGCTCGAACGCCGCCCGGGGGTATGTCGATTCGGTCCGCAGCGCTCGGTCGTCGCCGTCGAGCATAAGCGGCGCGAGCTGGTGCGTCGCGCCGAGCCGGCCAATCAACGTTTCGATCCGCTCCTGCGCCGATTCGTACAGGCGCAGGCGCTGCGCCGGCGTGGCACCGGCCGGCACCTCGACGTTCGCCACCACGATGGCCCGCCCGAAGACGTTGTCGAGGATCACGAGCGAGTCGGCGATCATGACGATCGCATCGGGTACGCCGAGCGTGTCGGGCGGCGCGTTGGGGAGGCGCTCGATACTGCGCACGACGTCGTAGCCGAGGTATCCCACGGCGCCGCCGGCGAAACGGGGCAATCCCGGGACCGCGACGCTGGGCAAGGCGCGCATGCGGTCGGCGAGATGCGCGATCGGCTCCTGCGTTTCGCCCGCGGGTGCCCACCCGGTGGCCGGTGTCCAGCGGTCGACACGCGTGCCGCGATAGCGCCACGCTTCCCGCGGCTCGGTGCCGAGGAAGGTGTACCGCGCCCAGCGCTCACCACCGACGAGTGATTCGAGCAGAAACGCGAACGGCGGCCGCGCGATCTTCGCAAAGGCCGCGACCGGCGTGTCGGCATCGGTGATGACCTCGCGAATCACCGGCACGATACCGCCATGTTTGGCGCGCTCGAGGAATGCGTCGCGTAGATCGATCATCTAGATTTCGCGCCCATGCGATGGCCCGCCGCGCTGCTGCTCATCGTCGTGCCGGCCGGGGCGCCCGCCCAGGCGTGGAACGGCGACTCGGCGCTGGCCTTGGCGCGGCGCGCGATCGAGCGGCGCGCGCACGCCGCGAGCGATACCGCGTTGCGCGACTACAAGGCCCAGGCTCACGGGTTTCTTTTCTTCCTCGGGCAGTTCGGCGAAGGGCTCACCGAGCCGCCGCGCCTCGTGAAAGCGGATCAGCTGGAGCTGGAAGTGTACTGGAAGGCGCCGCAGCTCAGCAAGCAGCGCATCATCGGCTGGCGCGATCGCGCCGAGCTCCCCACCGACATCAATTACCACCGCGATCACCTCGGCATCGTGCAGAACAATTTCGGCAGCGCCATCCGGCTCGGCGAGGGGGACGAGGTGCGGGATGTGCCGCATCCGCTGGCACCGGGCGGCACCGATCTCTATGACTTTGCGCTGGGCGATACCACGACCATCGTGCTGCCCCAGCGCGCGGTGCGCGTCGCGGCGCTGCGCGTGCGCCCGAAAAACTTCGCCACAGCCGCGATCGTCGGCACGCTGTTCGTGGATGTCGAATCCGCGGAGCTCGTCCGCATGGCCTTCAATTTCACGCCCAAATCGTATCTCGATGCCCAGCTCGAAGACGTCAGCATCGTGCTGGACAACGCCCTCTGGGAGGGCCGCTTCTGGCTCCCCTACCGCCAGGAGGTCGAGATCCGCCGCCGGGCCACGTGGCTCGATATTCCGGCACGCGGCATCATCCGGGGACGGTGGGAGATCGACGGCTACGTGTTCAACGTCGGCCTCGCGGCGAGCTGGTTCCGCGGTGAAGAAATCACGGCGCTGCCCAAAGCGGAGCGCGACGCGTTCCCCTGGCCGGGCCCGCTGAGCGCCGCGATCCAGGACATCGCGGAGCCGGTGCGGCAGAATGACCTGCAACGCGTCCGTGCCGAGGTCAGCCGCATTGCCGGCCGCCGCGCGCTCACGGGCCTCAAACGCCAACGCCTCGGCGCGCGGTCGTTGAGCGAGCTGGTCCACGTCAATCGTGTGGAGGGGCTCGCGGCCGGCGCGGGGTTCGTGTGGCGCACGCCCGATGACGGGTTCGAAGTCCGCGGACTCGGCAGTTACGGTTTTGCCGACCGAGCCGGCAAGGGAATCGTCGCCATCACGTCGATGGACGGTTTGGAGCTGGCGGGATATCGCCAGGTGCGCGACATCGGCGACGCAGCGGTGATCGCTCCACTGCTGAATTCGATCGCGTCTCAGGAATTCGGCGACGACGACGGGGATTATTATCGCGCGACCGGCGTGCGGCTGGGGACGCGTCGCGGGATCGGCGCGCGCGGCGAGTGGCATCTCGCCGCCGCCCACGAGCGCATCGCCTCGCTCGCGGTCCGTGCCGCGCCGGCCACGGGACAATATCGCCTCAACCCGCCGGTGCGCGACGGACACAACACCGTCGGCACGCTGACGGTGCGGCGCCGCAGCGAAGGATTCGCGGTCCGCCGCGACGTCGCGGGCGAGACGACGCTGGAGGTTGGCAACCACTACGCGCGCGTCAGCGGTGCGGCGCACGTGCTCGTGCCGCTCGGTGCGAGCCGGATACTGACGCGCGTGCAATTCGGTCTGGCGAGCGACGGCTTGCTACCCCATCGCGCGTTCGTGCTGGGCGGCCGCGGTACCCTGTTGGGAGACGGATTCCGCAACTGGGGCGGGCGGCGGGCTGCGCTGCTGCACATCGAATGGCGCACCGCCGTCCCCTTCGTACGCATCAGTGCGGGACCGGCCCGCACGCCCACCACGATCACGCTCACACCGTACGCGGCGGTGGGCTGGGCCACGGAGCCGATTCCCGGCATGCCCTGGCGGGCCACGCCGGGCACGCGCGCCACGCTCGGGCTCGGTGCGGAGTGGCTGGGGTTATTCCGCGTGGAAGCGGGATATGGCGTGCAGTCGCGTCGCATCCACGTCACCTTCGATGTGACCCGCGATTTTTGGGACATCCTCTAGGCTAGACGTCCAGACGTTGAGACGTCTAGGTGTCTAGGCGCCCAGACGCCGAGGAACTACCTTGGAGGCTGCCTCATGGCAGTGACCGCGTTCCCCGACGAATGGCTGGCCCAGTCCCTCGAGGGCCTGATCACTCCCGAGCTGCTCCAGGGCATGCGGGAAAAGTCGGAGTCCGGCCGCACGCTGTGGGAGTGCATCGTCGCCAACAAGATCGCGACCGACGCTGAGATCATCGACAAGCTGTCGCACCGCTTCCGCCTCAAGGTCGCCGACGTGTCCAGGCTCGATCTCACGGTGCGCGCGGGCGTCCCGGAGCAGCTCGCCCGGCGGTATCGCGTGCTGCCGCTCCGCCTCACCGATTCCTTCCTCGAGCTCGCGACCGCGAACCCCTTCGACCTCGACGCCGAAAAAGCACTGGCGTTTGCGACCGCGCGCGAGATCCGGCTGCTGTTGCTCGCCCCGTCCAAGATCAGCGAAAAGCTGGACGAGATGTACAAGCCCGAGAAAGCGATCGATAAGCTGCTCGAAGGGATGGGCGATCAGGAGGTGTTGACGACGCTCTCCGATGCGCCGGGGCCCGACGAGCTCAACATCTCCGAGGCGGATGCCAGCCTGAAACCGGTCGTGCGCCTCGTGGACATGATCATCTCGGAAGGCATCCTGTCGCGCGCGAGCGACATCCACGTCGAGCCGGAGGAAGGCGGCGTGGCGGTCCGCTACCGCATCGACGGCGTACTGCGCCAGGTCATGAAGATCCCGCGCCAGGCCGGGCTGCCGCTCATCTCGCGCATCAAGATCATGTCGTCGCTCGACATCGCCGATCGCCTGCGGCCGCAGGACGGCCGCGCGCGCGTCGCGGTGAACGGCCAGCCGATCGACCTGCGCGTCTCGACGCTGCCGGCCCAGCTCGGCGAGAAAGTCGTGATCCGCATCCTCGATTCTCGCGCCACGGTCAAATCGCTCGACACGCTCGGTCTCAACGCGGGTGAAGCGGAAGCGATCAAGCGGCTGCTCGAGAACCACGAGGGTATCCTGCTGGTCACCGGACCGACCGGTTCGGGCAAAACGACGACGCTCTACTCCTGCATCAACCAGATCAAGAGCGAAGGCGTCAACATCGTCACGGTCGAAGATCCCGTCGAATACCGGATGCAAGGCATCGTGCAGGTCCAAGTGCAGGAGAAGGCGGGACTGACGTTCGCCGCGGCGTTGCGATCGATCCTGCGCCAGGACCCCAACGTCGTGCTCGTCGGCGAAATCCGCGACAAAGAGACCGCGCAGATCGCCGTGCAAGCCTCGCTCACCGGGCACCTCGTGCTCTCGACACTCCACACCAACGATGCCGCGAACGCGGTCACGCGGCTCGTGGACATCGGCGTCGAGGCGTACAAGATCGCGGCCTCGCTGCGCGGCGTCGTGGCGCAGCGCCTGATGCGCAAGCTGTGCCCCACCTG
>WNGB01015609.1_pt1 | contig 15183 bp, 11 predicted proteins | sample 5400681 | NCBI WGS metagenome assembly WNGB01 (sample SAMN13153367, study PRJNA577476) | soil metagenome | isolation source: 115 cm soil or saprolite under grassland replicate 2 | place: USA:California | collected 2016-06-15
GTTTCTTCTTTTTTGACCGGCAGGGAAAAGTGCAGTACGATACCCGCTCAATCGCCGGATTGAAGTCGAAGGAGACACGCGCAATGCCCACAGTCCGCAAACTTACGCCTGAGGAGGTCGAAGCACTGGAGCATCAGGCAGCCAAGCCCGCAGGCCCACGGAAACGTGTCGAGGAAGAGTATGATGACCTGCTGCGCGCGTTTGACGCCGGTGATTACGTAGTGGCTGATTTGGAGCCTGATGAGCACAAGTTAACGGTTCGTGCTCGGTTTCGGCGGGCCGCAGCACGGCGCGGCCTGGTGCCAGCGTTCCTGCGCACCCGTGACAATACAGTGCGGTTTCAACTAGTGCATGAGGGCGAAATGCACCAGGCAGAAGTGTAGGCACACCCCTCTGTGCTGGTACGGTCTATCCGGCCAGTGGCAAAATGCTTCGTACTAGTATTACAACGTCAGTTCGCGAGTGGTTGTGGCGTCCTGTAGCGCAAGACGCCATTCCGCGTCACATCATTGCTCGGCATACCAATGCGGTTTTCTGCCAAAGTTAGGTTGTAATACTAGGTAGGCCCGAAGCAACATTATTAGGGACTATGTTTTTTTTGAACCGTCGATAGACAACAAGCCGTACTACCAAAACTAGGCAGAAACGCACTTCTGGTATATCCTGTCTTCAATTCGCCCTCCTTGTTGCTCACAACAGTCGGGATACAGAACAGAGGTGTGAGGTATGGCCAACGAGGAGCAACTCGCAATCCTGAAGCAGGGGGTAGCGATCTGGAACAAGTGGCGGCAGAAGAACCCTACTGATATACAGCCGGACCTCGAAGGGGCAAACCTCACGGGAGCGGACCTCCGACGGGCGAACCTCCAAGCGGCGAACCTCACTCGGGCACACATTGGCTATACCATATTTGCAGACAACGATCTGGGTAGTGTGCAGGGGCCTGCTCGATCCCATCAAGCAGCACGTCGACATCGCTCAGAAGACGGTCGAACACTCGCCCGTCGACAAGCTCACCGACGCGCTCGTCGCCATCCTCGCGGGCGCCCACGGCATAGTCGAGATCAACATCCGCTTGCGCGCCGACCCAGTGCTGCAACGCGCCTTCGGGCGAGAGGCCTGCGCCGGGCAGTCGGTCGTCCAGCGCACGCTCAATGCCCGCACCACGGACAACATCAAACAGATGCGCTTCGCCTGCGACGTCATTTTCCAGCACCGCTCGCGCGCCGGCCGCCACCGGTTCGCCACGACGCTCCTGCTGCTCGATATCGATGTCACGGCGATGGTGTGTGGCGCGAAGAGCAACTGTGGCTGCATGCGTGCTTGGTTGCCATTGGGTCGCAGCGGAAGGCCTGATACGGCCGCATTCCGCAAGTAGCCTCGAAACCCATGCCTACTGGCCTGGGGCCGGATACGCCGCTCCGCCGGAAGGTCACATTCAATTGCCTCCGCCAGCCCTGACATTCTTCTTAAGCCGGGCGATGTCGCGTGACGGCGGTGCGCCGAACAAACGGCTGTATTCCCGGCTGAACTGCGAAGGGCTTTCATAGCCTACGCAATGACTGGCGGTCGCCGCATCCAGCGCTTGCCCTAGCATCAGGCGGCGCGCTTCCGGCAACCGGAGTTGTTTTTGATACTGCAACGGACTCATGGCCGTGACGGATTTGAAGTGATGCTGGAGCGCCGACGCACTCATGCGCGCTTCGCGCGCGAGGGTTTCGATCCGAAATGGCAACGCGTAGTTCCGTTTGAGCCAGCTGATCGCCCGGTTGAGCGACAGCAGCCGGTTGTCTGCTAGGGCGATCTGCCGCAAGCTCGCACAGTACTGGCCGGAGAGGAGACGGTAGAGGATTTCGCGTTCGATCAACGGCGCCAGGACGGCAATATCCTTCGGGCTTTCCAGCAGCCTCACCAGTCGCATCGTCGCGTCGAGCAATGCCGGTTCGACGGGATTGACGGATAAGCCTGGCCCCGGGGGTCCGGTTTGCCGGTTATGGGAATTACCCATGCCTGTTTCCAACATCAGCGCGCTGAGTTGGCCCGGGTCCAGATCAAGCCCCAGGCACAGATACGGAGTTGCAGGCGTCGCCTCGATCACCTGCCCCACGACCGGCAGGTCTACTGACACCACCAGACAATGGCCGGGGCCATAAAGATACAACTCATCCGCCAGCATCATCTGCTTCCGGCCCTGTGCCACGATGCATAAGGCAGGTTCGTGCAACTCAGGCAAAGGTTCGGTCGGATGTGAGGAGCGGATCAGGAACAGACGCGGAATCGCGGTCGCGGAGAAGCCGTCCGCGTCGAGGTTCCGTTCAATCAGGCTGGCCAGCTTAGACTGCTGCTCACTCACTAGAGTGTCATCGCCGTCTTTGGCCATCGCTAATGAGGCTGTCATCAGTGGCTTCCCCTTTCGCCTTATACCATAGGCAATTCTTATAACATGACACACACTTGTTCTCATTTGGTATCCAGCGCCCTGGTGCGGTAAAAACGTTGACTGGTCCACCCGATCACCCGTATGATGGCGTTGCAACACACCCATCAGAACGGAGCACCCGATGCACCAGTCTCAGTAGATCACAGACTTGGTTGGGTGGCCAGAAAAATGTAGGTCCGCAGGGTATATGGGTCCTCCAGTGCGAAAGGAGGATCATGATGCGCGAACCTACACCTGCCCAGTCGATCCGTTTCACCGACCAGCAGACCTTGCATGATACCATGATCGTCGCGCGACGCCACATCCCACTCACAGCCAACGGCTACCGCTACCAAACCGGCGATGTGTGGCGCCTGCTGCTGGCCGCCGCCGCGCGCCGAACCACGATCGAGGCCGTGTGTGCCGATCTGACCGGCGCGCCCACGAGCGGCTCCCTCGCCGCAAGCCGACCACAACCGCGACCCAACTGCGCCCACAGAACGTGATCAAACGGGGCTGGGATGTGCTCCAGGCTGCTCGCAAGCGGCGCTCGATGCCTATCATCCCAGCACCGCCAGCGCCACGCGTGCTTGACTACCAACGCCATTTTCCCGGCTTCCGCCTCTCGTGTGATGCTGCGTGGGTTGAGTTATGGTAATGCGAACAAGTGTATGTCATGCGACAAGCATAGGCAATCATACAGGATTAGGCAAAGATTCGGCAGATTCAGGTTACCGCCATTTGCGACAATGCCCGTAGAATGAGCACGTGCTCAAGACGAGAGGTCATGATGAGCACGGAAGCAAAGGAGGAAAATTAAATGTCAGAGATCAAAGGAAAAGTCATTGCAATCACCGGAGCAAGCAGCGGAATTGGGGAAGCGGCGCCCGCCTGCTCGCTCAAAGAGGCGCGACAGTCGTCCTGGGCGCGCGGCGCACGGACAGGCTCGAAGCGCTGGTATCAGCCATCCGCTCCGAAGGCGGCTCGGCGGAGCGGCGACATTGCACACGATCGGGAGAGGCTGGAAGTACAAAGGTCGAGTCTCGGGCCGAGTTCATGGCCCAAATGACCGTCGCTGTCCGATCGGAGCATACGCCTAAATGAGCTGATTCGCCGCGCCAAGGCCCGCTGAGTAGCGATTGCTCAGCGATTCACAATGTAGGAAGCCTAACTCATCATTTGAGTGAAATTGCAAGGAGATGACAAATGTTGGATAGAGTCGAGAGATGCGATGTGACGTTCGTGAGCGGCGACAGCTTCGCCGCGGGCTGGTTTTTCCTGCCTGAGGATGCCGGGTCAGGGGCCCGCGTGCCCGCCGTGGCCATGGCGCACGGCGTGGGGGCGGTGAAGGAGATGTATCTCGAACCGTTCGCCCGCCGGTTCGCCGAAGCGGGCATTGCGGTGCTGCTGTTCGACTATCGCTCCTTCGGCGCCAGCGGCGGTGAGCCGCGCCAGCGAGTGTTCCCCCGCGACCAGATCGAGGACTACCGCAGCGCTCTGACGTGGCTGTCGTTGCAGCCGCAGATCGACGCCGAGCGGCTGGGCGTCTGGGGCACCAGCTTCGGCGGCGGCACGGTGCTCCATGTGGCCGCCTACGACCCGCGGGTCAAGGCGGTCGTGAGCCAGGTGGGCGCGATGGACCTCTATCAGATCACTCGCGCGGCCATGGGTGCGGAGCAGTTCGCGGCGCTCGAGCAGCTGACCGTGAAGGAGCGTGTCCGGCACGCGACCGACGGCGGCGAGGTGTACATCCCCGACGCCGGACTGCCCGGCCAGGGTTTCGCGCTGCAGACCGATGAGGAGAGCTACGAGTTCGCGCACGGGGCACAGGCAACGATCGCGCCATCCTGGCGCAACGAGGTCACGATGAGTTCGCTCGAGGCCATCCTCGAACACGCGCCCGGCAAGTCGATCGAACTGATCGCGCCGCGCCCGCTGCTCATGATCCTCGCGAAGGATGACACGATCAGCTCGTCCGACTTGATCCGTGCCGCCTTCGCGCGAGCCGGCGAGCCCAAGCGCCTGCTCGAGGTCGAGGGCGGCCACTACTCCGTCTATCCGTGGAGCAAGGGGCAGAGCGCCGACCAGGCGATTCAAGCGGCCACAGAGTGGTTCGCCGAGCACCTCGTCGCATCGACGCCCAGGGCGGCTACGGATTCGTGATCAGTCTAGGCATTTCCCAGAACGCACCAGTGCCCCAGTAATCCCAGAGCTGGTGATGTGGTTCGCCGTCGAACGGCCTGGATGGTAGCTATCACAGGAGGCTGATGAAAATCCACGGCAGAATAGCGCTCGTCACCGGCGGATCGCGCGGCCTATGCCGCGCCTCCGCCCTGGTCCTTGCCGCTGCAGGATGCGACGTTGCAGTAAACTATTCGCACGCCCGCGATGAGTTGAGCCATATCAACAGCACGCGATCGCTTTGCAATGCGTCAGCGTTACTGACTACTGACTACTGCTCTAGAGGCCCATGCCGCGCAGGTGCTGCTCGAGCGTGAACATCGCGTTCTTCAGCCGCTCGGGCTTGACCTTGGTCCAGGAGTGCAGCACCAGCGTGAACAGGTCGAGCGCCTCCCAGAGCGCGATCCGCTCGCGCGAGACCGGCACGTGGGTCTCGTACTCGCTCAGGAAGACCTCGCAGATCTGCTCGGCCCTGGCGAGCAGCGCCGCGCGCGAGGGCTGGCCGGCCGCCGCGCCGCCCGCGTCCTCCTCGATCACGCTTAGCACGATGTCTTTGGTGCGCCGCAGGAACAGCGAGAGGTCGAGCGCCGGCTCGGCCTGGCAGAAGCTGTCGAAATCGATGAAGCCGATCGCGCCCTGGTAGATCAGCACCTGGCCGGGGCGAAAGGTGCCATGGATCGTCATGATCGGGTCGGCCGGCTGCTGCGCCGCGCGGGCCTCGATCCACGCCAGCAGCGGCGCGGCCGCTTCGGCGAGCGGCGGAACCGCGCTCGCCAGGTTGTCGACCACCTGCCGAACCTCGTTCAGCTCGTCATCCCAGGTCCGCACTGCACCGAAGCGCACCTCCGAGCGGTGCAGCCCGGCCAGGCCGGCGGCCGTCTTGCCCACGAAGCCGTACAGCTCGTCGAGCGCCGCGGGCGTGCCCGCGCGCGCGGCCGAGGCGATCAGCTCCTGCAGCGTCTGCTCCTCGCGGATCGGCCCCTGCACCAGCACGTTCAGCTCCGGCAAAAAGCCCAGCGGCTCGGCCAGAGTCACGCCGCCGGTCCTGGCGTAGGCCGACTCCCACAGCGCACGCATGCCGGCGTAGGCGTGCTTGCCCTTGCCGCCCTTGTAGGTCTTGGCGACCACCAGATCCGGCCAGCTATGGCCGTCGGCCAGGCCGGCCGGGTACTGCAGGCGGTAGAGCACGGTGCAGCGACTGCCGGGAGTGTAGCGCATGATCTTGGGCGCGCACGCCTCGATCCGCAGATCTTCGTACTCCGGCGCGGCGGCGCGGATGCACGTCTCCAGCATCTCGCGCGCCCGCTCGGGGTCGGTCAGGATCGGCAGCGACGGCAGCGCCGCGTCGGGCCTGGCCGGCTCAAGCGACAGGCGCAGCTCGGGCAGGTACTGGCGCCAGCCCGACGACCCGAACGGCTGCTCGCGATTCGCCGCGATCTCCTCGCCACGCGGCTCGGGCCAGCCCGGCGGCACGATCGTCCCGCGCAGCGCGACGGCGTTCTGCTGGCCGCTGTGGCGCTCCAGCAGGGTCAGCGCGTACGCGCCGGTCCACACGTCGCGCTTGATCCGCACATGCCCGATGTCGCAGTCCTGGATCGCCAGGTCGCCGGCGGCCAGCTCGGGGATGGCGCGGGCCAGCGCCGCACTCACCTGCGCCGGGTCGGTGGCCGCGTTCAGCCAGTCGGGCAGCTCGGCGAATTCGCGCAGGCCGTCCCACACCGCGGCATCCTGGAGTTGATCTCTCTCTATAGTAGACATACTCGCTCCTCAAGTAGCATGATGGCGTGCTCCAGCCGGCTGACCTTGAGCTTCTGCCAGCTGTGTATGGCCAGGCGCAGCAGCATGAGGATCTCGTACAGCGCGGCGCGCGTGCGCAGCCGCTGCTCGTCGATCCGATCGCCCGCCGCCACGACGTAGGCGTCGAGGAAGCGCGCGCAGAGCGTCTCGATCTGCGCGGCCGTCAGCGGCGCGTCCGGGCGCTGATCCTTCAGGATCGCCAGCCGCTGGTAGGCCAGGAACTGCCCGAGGTCGAGCGCGGGCTCGGCCTGGCAGACCGTGTCGAAGTCGACCAGCCCGCTCTGCGGCCCATCGAAGATCAGCTGCGTGTAGGTGAAATCGCCGTGGCCGAAGCACAGCGGCAGCGGGCTGTCGGCGCGTGCGCGCTCGGCCGTGCGGTCGAGCCAGCCGCGCAGCTGAGCGCCCAGGTCGGGCGACACGCGGCCGAGCGCCTGGATGCTGCGATCGAGCCAGACCAGCTCGTCTTCCAGCGTGCGGCGCCGCCCCAGCGCAATGCCCGAGCCGTGCATCGCCGCGGCGATCCGGCCGCAGGCCTCGATCGCATCTTCCAGCGTCGGCGTGCCGGCCTCTTGCTTGCCAGCCAGCCGCGCCTTGAGCAGCCGCGCGACCCGCGGCCGGCCGGGGATGGCCTCCAGCAGCAGCAGCTGGAGGTCCGGCCGGAAGCCGCGCGCGCGCGGGATATTGACCTGCCCCGCGCCGGCGCCGGATAGCCGCTCGCGCAGTGCGGCGATCACCGGGACCGTGCGCTCGCCCGAGCCGTCGGCGGCGACTTTGCCGTAGACGACCTGCTGCGCCGCCGCGCCATCCGGCCCTGTGCCGTCGATCACGTAGCGCAGCGTGCAGCGGTGCTGGCGGCCGTAGTGGGCCAGCTCGACCCGGCAGCTCTCGGGGTTGAAGCGGCCCTCGATCGCGTCGGGCAGCGTCTCGCGCAGGATCGCGACCGCCCGCCGCCGATCGGTGACATCGACCAGGAGCGGCAGATCGCCATCGATTGGGAAAGCGTGGACGACCATGCTCAGCGGCTCGATCATGGCCGCCGGCGTCGCGAAGGGCGCCAGCTCCTCGCGCCCACGCATGAGCGCGGCGACCGGCGCGAGCTTCTCGTGCATAAAGCGGCGGCAGGCGTCCTGATGCTGGAAGACCCGGCCGATCACCAGCGGCTCGATCAGCGCCCCGCTGGCGTGGTCGCGCACCTCCATCTCGTAGCGCAGGCCGCAGAAGTCGCCCGCCAGGTAGATCGCCTGACCGGGGTTGCAGCGCTCGATCGTATACCCGGCGCCGGCGCCGAACAGCAGCGCCTGCAGCCGCTCGCGCATCGCCGCCTCGTCGAGCGCGGTCGCCAGGCCCGGCAGCTCGCGCCGGAGCACCGGGCTGCGCAGCGGGTCGAGCTGCGTACGGCTCAGCCGAACATCGGAGCCGCCCGGTGCGGCAACAGTTTGCTGTTCCATCATCGCTCCACACGTGTTCGAACAAATGGGCCGACATGGGTCAGGCGTTTCTTACCACGAAGGCACGAAGGCACGAAGGGCAACAGAATGCTCCATCTCCATGCTTCGTGTCGCCCAAAGGGCACCCGGCGTCTTCGTGGTTCATACGATCGGTGTTTTTCGCCAAGCTGTACTAATAGTCCAGCTGCGGCAGGCGCGCGAGCGCCTCTTCGAGCACGGCGAGCGCGTTTTCGAGCCGCGCGGGCTTGATCTGCTGCCAGCTGTGCAGCGCCATGCGCATGAGGCTGACGATCTCGTAGACTGACGCGCGGATGCGCAGGCGCTCGGCGTCTTCCAGGTGGTCGCCCGCCGCCGCGACGTAGGCGCTCAGGAAGTGCTCGCCAAGCTGCTCGCCGATCGGGGCGGCGCCGGGCGTGGCGGCCCGGCGTGCCTTGTGGGCCGCCACGCGCAGGTAGGCCAGGAACTGCCCAAGGTCGAGCGCCGGCTCGGCCTGGCAGACGGTGTCGAAGTCGACCAGCCCGCTGCTCGCGCCGTCGAAGATCACCTGCGCGTAGGTGTAGTCGCCGTGGCTGAAGACCAGCTGCAGCGGGTCGGACTCCTCGGCGTAGTTCTCGATGCGCTCCAGCCAGGACTGGAATTGCTCGCCCAGGGGCGGCGCGACGCGCCGGACGGTGTCGATGTCGCGCTGCAGCGCCTTGAGATCGTCGTCGAGCGTACGGCGGCGACCGAGCGCGATCTTCGAGTCGTGCAGCGCGCCGGCGATCCGCGCGCAGGCGTCGAGCGCGCCCTCGAGCGTGAGACCGTCGCCCGGCGCTTCGGCGCCGCTCAGCCGCGCCTTGAGCAGCTGGTTGATCCGCGGCGTGCCGGGGATGCCTTCGAGCAGCGAGATCTGCAGGTCCGGCCGGTAGCCGAGCGAGCGCGGAATGCTGAACTGCCCGGACAGCTGCTCGCGCAGCGCGGCGACCAGCGGGGCGATCAGGGCGCCCTGGCTGTCGGTGGCGATCTTGCCGTAGACCACGCGGCGCTGCGTCTTGCCGCCAGGCGCCAACCCCTCGATCTCGTAGCGCAGCACGCAGCGGTAGCGCCGCGCGTAGTTGGCGGGCGACATCCGGCAGCTCTGCGGGGCGAAGCGATCGGTCAGCGCCTCGGGCAGCGTCTCGCCGAAGATGTCGAGCATGCGCTTGCCGTCAGTCGCGCCGACCAGCGTCGGCAGCTCGCCGTCGATCGGGAAGACGTGGACGACCATGTTCAGCGGCTCCACCATCGCGACCGGCGTGGCGAACGGCGCGACCTCCTCGCGGCCGCGCATCAGCGCGGCCAGCGGCGAGAGCTTGTCGCGCAGGTACACGGCGCAGGCGAGCTGATCGCCGAACACGCGGCCGACCACCAGCGGCTGGAGCGTCGCGCCGCTGGCGCTATCCTTGACATCGAGCTCGTAGCGCAGCACGCAGCTGTCGCCCAGATAGATCGCCTTGCCGGGCGTGCAGCGCTCGATCCGGTACGTGGGGCGCGTCTTGCCGAACAGCACCGCCTGGAGATACCCGCGCATCGCCTCGCCGTCGAAGGCCGTCTGGAGGCCGGGCAGCTCGCGCTGGACCACCGGGCTGTGGCGCAGGTCGAGCTTCGCGCCGTCCAGGCGGCGGTCCGTCGAGTCTGAGGCTTGCGGCTGATAGGCGGCGATCGCTGCCTGCGCCTCGGCGCCGCTGATCTGGATGGTATCGCCGACGTTTGCGCCGGCATCGTCTGGGGGCGGGATCGTGCGCATCACCGTGGTCGCGAAGATCGCCGGCCTGGGCTTGGGCTGCTGGTCGGGCGCGACGGGCGCAGCCGGAGCGGCCGGCTTGGGCTTGGGCTGCTGTTCCGGCGCCGCGATCACGGGCGCGGCGGGCATCGGCGGCGCCGGGCGCGGCGCCAGGGGCGGCAGCGGCGGCGCCTGCATCATCAGCGTCTGGAAGACCTTGGGCGACAGCGGCGCGGGCAGCGCCTGGCCGATCAGCGTCTGGAACGCCCTGGGCGTGACCGGCTCGGCGTCCTCTTCGTCCACAGGTGCCGGCGCTTTGACCGGCGCGATCTGGCCGCCCTGCTCCTCGACCGCCTGGCCGAACTGCTTGTGGTACAGATCGGCGTACAGCCCGCCCTCCTTGAGCAGCTGCTTGTGCGCGCCCTGCTGCGCGATCTGGCCCTGCTTGGGATCAGGATGGGCGTGTTGCGGATGAAGGCGCGCGCGATCGCGATCCGCTGGCGCTGTCCGCCCGAGAGCGTGCTTGCGCGCTCGCCGAGCACGGTGTCGTAGCCGTCCGGCAGCTTCTCGATGAACTCGTGCGCGTTGGCCTGCATCGCCGCGGCGATGATCTCCTCGCGCGTCGCGTTCTCGCGGCCATAGGCGATGTTCTCGGCGATCGTGCCGGTGAACAGGATCGCCTCCTGCAGCACCATGCTCATCCGCGCGCGCAGCGAGTCGAGCGTGAACTCGCGGATGTCGTGCCCGTCGATCGCGATCTGGCCGGCCTGTGGGTCGTACAGGCGCGGCAGCAGCTGCGCGATCGTGCTCTTGCCGGCGCCGCTGCTGCCGACCAGCGCGACCACCTCGCCCGGCTCGATGCTGAAGCTCACGTCGCGCAGCGCCAGGCGCAGGGCCTCCTCCTTTTTCACATCTTCGGCGTCGAGCTGGTAGGCGAAGCTCACGTTCCGGTACTCGATGTTGCCCTGCAGCGGGGGCGCCGCGATCGCGCCCGGCTTATCCTGCACGGCCGGCTTGCGGTCGAACAGATCGCCGATGCGTTCGACGCTCGCGAAGACCTTGCCGACCGAGTTCCACTCCTTAATGATCTTCTTGGTCGGCTTGAACATGCCGTCGATCACGCTGTAGAACAGCACCAGCTCGCCGACCCGGATCAGATTCAGCCCGAGCAGCCAGACGCCCACGGCGATGACCGCGACCGTCGCCAGCGACTCCATGACCTTGATCACAAAGCTGAACATCGCCTCGATCCGCGCGGCCTCGAGCGCGACCGCCATGGTCTTGTTGCTCTGCTCGGCAAAGCGCTTCTCCTGGTTGCCGGCCCGCCCGTAGGTCTGGATGACGCGGATCGACGTCAGCATCTCCTGGGCCGACGCGGCCAGCTCGCCCTCGCGCGCGCGGACCTTCTTCGCCGTCGTCTTGACACGATCGGAAAAATAGTTCGAGACCAGCGCCAGCGGCGGGACGACCAGCAGGGCGAGCAGGCCGATCCGGTAGTCGCTCCAGAACAGCACGGCCAGCGACCCGACCAGCAGCAGGATGCCGCCGACCATATCCGACAGCGATTTCGTCACAAACTCTTCGACCGCCGTGACATCGCTGGTGACGCGCGTGAGCAGATCGCCGGTGCGCTGCTTGTTGTAGAAGGCCAGCGACAGGCGCTGGAGGTGCGCATAGAGCGCGACCCGTATATTGAAGCCGAGCTGGCGCCCACCGCGCGCCAGGTAGATCTCGGCCGCCGAGTCCGACGAGCTGTTGATCATCGCCAGGACGACGAACCCGGCCAGCAGCAGCGTCACGGTGCCGACCAGGCCGAGGGTCCACGGCAGACCCAGCGCGATCAACGGCTCGGGCTTGTGGCCGCCCAGGTAGTCGAGCAGATAGGGAACCGTGTACTTCGATCCAAGGTCGGAGAACACTTCGATCAGCAGCATCACGAAGGCCAGGATGAACGGCGCGCGCTGGCGAGCGACGAAGCGGCCCAGCAGCCTCATAACGCGCCGAAGTTCGCTCTCTTGCCGCGCCGGTTTCGCGGCGGCGGCGCGCTTCGATAGCTTTTGCGCCTGGGTGAGGTTGCTCACATCAGTACCCTTCTCGTTCAATCACCGTCGCGCCGCCAACCCATCGGTCGCCGGCCGCTCGCCGGCCGGCCCCCCCAAGAACGCTTGTCGCTCATTGTCCACCGTCGCCTGCTCGAACAGCGCGGCGATCTGGCGCGCCGCCGCCCGCAGATCGAAGCGCTCGACCACCGTGCGGCGCGCCGCCGCGCCCATCTCCGCGCGCCGCGCCGGGTCGTCCAGCAGCGCGGCTAGCGCCGCCGCCAGACCGTCCGCATCGCGCGGGGCCACCAGCAGGCCGTTTCCCTGCCCTGAGCCTGCCTGCCCTGAGCTTGTCGAATGGGTCGAAGGGTCGCCGGGCCGCACCAGCTCGGGGATGCCCGCGACCGCGGTGCTGACCACCGGCAGCCCGCAGGCCATCGCCTCGACCAGCACGTTCGGGATGCCGTCGCGGTCGCCGTCCTCGGTGACAAACGGCGCCAGCGCGAAGACGTCGGCGCGCTGAAAGACCGGGATCAGCTCCCGCTGGCTGCACGCGCCCGGCAGCGTCACGCAGTCGGCCAGGCCCAGCCGCTCGACCAGCGCGGCAAGCTCGCCCTCCAGCGGCCCCTCGCCGTAGATCGCGCAGCGGAACCGCCGTCCGGCCGCCTTGAGCCGCGCGCACGCCGCGATCAGGTCGGGGAAGCCCTTCTTCTCGACCAGCCGCCCGACCGACAGGATCAGCGGATATTGTCCTTCGTCTAATTCCGACGGAGCGACAGGGCGACGGGGCGACACGGTGACAAGCGCTCGCCCTGTCGCCCCATCGCCGTGTCGCCCTATCGCGGGCTGGAAGCCATCCAGGTTGACGCCGTGGTGGATCAGCCGCACCTTCGCGCGCAGCGGCTCGGGCACGACCTCGTCGACATAGTCGACGTTGGTGCCGGAGCAGGTCAGCATCACGGTGGCGCGCTCGATCCGCTCGACCAGCGCGCGCGGTGGGATCTGGACCAGGTCGCGCGCGTGGGCGGTAAAGCTGAACGAGATTCCGGTCAGCATCTGCGCCAGCAGCGCCACCAGCGCCGGGTCGTGTGCGAAGTGCGCGTGCAGGTGCGCGATAGGCCGGCCCGCGCGGGCCTCGCGGCGCAGCAGCCGCGCCAGGTAGACCGCCTGGGCGAAGCACTCGTAGCGCGAGGCGGTGGTGTAGCCCTCGTCCAGGTCCTTGCGCCGCGCGACATAGCGCAGCGTACGCAGGTAGCGCGCCGGCGACTCCAGCGCCGCTCGCAGGTGCTCGGCCAGGATCGCCGCGCGGCCGCGCCGCGTCGCCTGCTCGAGGTAGTCGACCGGCGCGCGCACGGCCGCCACCTGCGCCTGCACGATCGGCTCGCGCGGGTCGGCGATCGGGAACAGGTGCAGCTGCTGGCCAAGCTCCTCAAGCGCCAGGATCTCGTTCACGATGAACGTCTGCGAGAGGCGCGGGTAGCTGCGGATGATGTAGCCAATGCGTTTCATAAGGTTAGAACGTTTGAAGGTTGGAAGGTTAGAAGGTTAGAAGACAAGAACGTGCGAACCTTCTAACCTTTTAACTTGCTAACGGTTGGGGTCTTCCATAATCGCCGTCGCGAACTTGCTTGAGAGCTTCTGGCGCGTCGCGTTCGGCAGCGCGCCGATGCCCTGGTCGAGCATAAGCTGGACCTGGCGGGCCTGCTCGGCGCCCTCGGGGCGCGGGCGCAGTCCGCGCATGCTGCAGAGCTGCTTGGCGATCTTGAGGCAGGTGTAGGCGTAGAAGTAGACGAATCGCTCGTTCGGCTCCCAGCCGGTCACGCGGGCGTAGGCGCGCAGGAAGGTGCTCTGCAGCGCCGAGAACTGGAACGGCGAGTTGTTCAGCCGGTAGGCCAGCAGGTGCAGGTTGGCGCAGAAGTGCGCCAGGTCGAAGTTCGGGTCGCCCAGGCGCATCTCGTCGAAGTCGATCACCTTCAGCCCGCCGTCGACGACGATGTGGCCGTAGTGGAAGTCCTTGTGGATCGGCCACTGGGTGTCGAACGCCATCTCGCTGGCGTGCTCCTGCAGGTGCTTGGCGATCCGCAGCGCATCGTCGGCGTGAGCGGGGTACTTGTGGCCGACCAGCGCCGCCCAGGCCTGGCAGTTGACCAGCTCGGTGGCGAGCCGGAAGTGCTTCTCGACCGGCAGCGCAAAGCGGTGCAGCATGCCGAGCCACTCGCCGGCCAGGTCCATGTAGCGCAGCGCGCTCTCGGTGCCGATCGCGTCGCTCAGGATGGCGCCCTCGGCCGGGACGTAGACCAGCATCGACAGCTCGGGGATGCAGCCGAGCGCGTGCGGCACGTCGAGCAGCGGCGCGCCGGCGAAGCAGTCGTCGCGCAGGGACTGCATCGTCTGGCAGACCCGCTCGGCCTGGCCGAGCTCGGGGTACAGCTTGCCGTAGACCACGCACTTCTCACCGTACTCCGTGCCGGCGACCTCGTAGTGGATCAGGCCGCGGTTGCCCTGCTTGTAGGCCAGCAGCTTGGCGTACGTCACCGACGGCGTCTGGCCGGGGCGCGCCAGGGCGGCCAGCAGTGGGTCGAGGTGCGCGGTCATCTGCGCGACATCCAGCGCGACCTCCAGCACCGGCAGGCGCGTGTTGAAAAACGCCGTCGGGTGCTTGTGGATGCTCGTGGAGGTCATAACGTTGACGACACCGGTCTCGCGGATGTTGTCGCCGCTCGAGGGTTGGCCTGTGTTCTTCTGCTCGTCTGACATAGCCTTCCGCTTCTGTGCTGGCGAGCCGAAAGGTGTCCGGCTCTGATGCGATTGCGGCGGGCTCGCCCGCCACAGCATACGTCTGACCGGTGTGTGAAATGCCGATCACTGAACGTACCTTGACGCGCTTTTGGAGGACATCAGGATGGACGTTTTAGCGCCGCGCTACGTTACCAGGATAGCGCAGAGCCGGCCATCTTTGAATGATGTCGCCCCATGCGTCGGTTGTCGAGCTGTTGTCTATTTGTTAAGACGTGATTGTGGATTGGGTATTAGGTGCGCGCGGTACCACGCACAAACGCCGCGCGCCGTCGTGATGCGGCGCGTTCGTCACCGCGCCCCGATGCCATTGTCGCCGCGCGCCGTCGTAATGCGGCGCGTTCATCACCGCGCCCCGATGCCATCGTAGTCGAGCGATGTCATTTCTCAATGATTGCAACTGCTACGCCCCTACTGTCGATCGATGGTTTCGCTGATCATGCCCCGCCGCGCGCACGGTCGCGCCCCGATCCCGGCGCGAACGCCACGTCGGTGTCGAGTCGGAATCCGACCCGCTGCACCGTGGTGATCGGCGGCGCCTCCTGGCCGGCCGCGTCGGCGGCCGAGCGCAGGTTGCGCCGGAGCTTGGCGATGCAGGCGTTGAGCGCGTCCTCGCAGGTGGCGTGGTCGTACGGCTGGCCCCACACCGCCAGGAAGGTGCCCTCGCGCGTGCAGACGGTGCCGGGGTTGTGCGCCAGGTGCAGCAGCAGCCCGTACTCAAGCGGGCTGAGCTGCACCGGAATGCTGTAGACCATCACCGTG
>WNGB01031877.1_pt1 | contig 15183 bp, 10 predicted proteins | sample 5400681 | NCBI WGS metagenome assembly WNGB01 (sample SAMN13153367, study PRJNA577476) | soil metagenome | isolation source: 115 cm soil or saprolite under grassland replicate 2 | place: USA:California | collected 2016-06-15
AGGTGAGCGTGAAGGCGCGCTGCTCGGTACAACCCAGCGCCTTCTGCAGGACGGCAACGACGAACTCGAATGAATGGAAGTCGTCGTTGTCGAGGATGACGTTGTAGGGCGGCAGCCGTCGGGTGCGCGTGTCTTCGCGCTCCTTGGGCTTGGTGGTAATCGTGGTGTCAGGGAGAGAGGGTTGATCGCTCACGGTCTGCGAACTCCAGAAGGGGAGATCAGACTCATCTTCACGTTGGAATTCTATCGCCGCGCCGATCCGGAAGCCAAGTCGAAACCGTCCCGCCGATCATTCGGATTGTGCCGGCACCGGTCGCACAGCGTCGCCCGGTTGAGTCCGAAAGGACTCGCAGGCGCTTGCAAAGCCAGGTAATCTGGATATTCTGGGAAGAGTAACCCGACGAGAGAAGTTGCCATGTCAACCGCCGTCCTCCCGACTCAGGGCCGTCGCCTCAACGACCCAGAGGTGATCCGCCGCGTCAACGCCCTGCGCCGCGCTGATAACTTCACCAACTGGTTTTACATCGCCCGCGAATACCTGTTCCTCGGCACGGTGATCGGCCTGACGATCGCCTTCTACCAGCATCGCGCCGAGTGGGGCCTGCTGTCATGGCTGTGGGATGTGCCGGTGACGCTGCTGGCAGTGGTGCTGATCGGGGCGGGCCAGCACCGCCTGACGACGCTGGCCCACGAAGCCAGTCATTACATGCTCTTTCGCAACCGCCTGCTCAACGAGCTGGTGTCGGACTTCCTGTGCATGTTCCCGATGTGGAGCACGACGCACCACTACCGCCTGCAGCACCTGGCGCACCATCAGTTTCCGAACGATCCCGAGCGCGACCCCGACGTATCGCAGATGGCGGAGAGCGGGCATCTCTTTCATTTTCCGATGTCGCCGGGCCGCTTTATCTGGGAGTGCGTCCTCAAGCAGTTTCTGATCTTTCCGAAACTGATCCGCTATATCCGCATTCGCGCCCGCTATAACGCGACCGGCGGTGGCACCGGCCCCTATGAAGCGAAAGGCCAGCGCTCGAAGATGGTCATCTTCGTTGGCTTGCTCTACCTGGCGGGCTTGGCAGGGGCGCTGACCGTCTGCGTGCTGTGCGACCAGCCGCTGTTGCTGGGCGTGGTGCCAGCGGTCATGCTGGCGGCGATCGTGACATTCTACTCCTTCGTGCCGGATCGATTGTACCGGCAAACGATGGTCAAGCCGGACATCTCACCGCGCTGGGTCGGGCACGGGCGCCTCACGTACCTGACGGCCCTGTTCACGACCCTCGCCTGGCTCGCCTACCTGACGGGTCAGCCGTGGGCGCTGTATTATCTGCTCTTGTGGGTTGTGCCGCTGGTGACGATGTTTAGCTTTTGCATGATTCTGCGTCAGGTGGTGCAGCACGGTAACGCCTCGCGCGAGCGCCTGACCAACACGCGTATTTTCCTGGTCAGCCGGGCGATCCGCTTCGCCGTTTTCCCACTCGGCATGGACTACCACCTGCCGCACCACCTCTTCCCGATGGTGCCGCATTATCGCCTGAAGCAGCTCCACAATATCCTGATGGCGACGGACGAGTATCGGCAGAATGCGACGGTCGTGGAGGGGTACTTCTTCCATCGCCACCCGCCGCAGCATCCGACGGTAGTGGAACTGATGGCGACGCCGATGGCCAGATCCTCGGTGTGATTCGGCGGTTCGTCAGACGCGCCCGCCGCCGTCAACCACAAGCACCTGACCCGTCACGTAGGCCGCCGCGTCCGATACCAGGAACACGGCAGCGCCGACGAGGTCGCCCGGTTGCCCGTGACGGCCCAGCGGCACGGTCGCCATCAGTTTCTCGTACGCCTGTTTGTCCTGGAAGAGCGCCGCCGAGAAGCGCGTTTCGATCAGCCCTGGGGCGAGGGCATTGACGCGAACGCCACTGCCGCCGACCTCCTTCGCCAGCGCTCGCGTCAGGGCGAGAATGCCCGCCTTGCTCACGCTGTACGCGCCGAGCCCCGGCAGCGGGTCAATCCCGGCGATGGACGAGACGAAGAGGATCGCCCCGTGACGGCGTGGCAACATGCGCCGCAGCGCATGCTGGGCGGTCAGCAGCGCTCCCGTCAGGTTCACGTCGAGAATCTTCTGCCACGCGGCCAGATCAGTGTCCATCAACGGCCCCATGACGGGGTTGGTCGCGGCGTTGACGACGACGATATCCGGGACGAAACCGCCCGCGTCGAGGCGCTCGAACAATCCCGCGATGGCGGCGGGATCGCCCTGATGACAAACCTGCGGCACTGCGTTCAGACCCTGGGATCGCAGGCGTTCGGCGATTGGGGCGAGGGTGTCGGCCTTGCGGCCGGTGATGGCGACGGAGGCGCCGCGCTGGGCAAGGGCTTCGGCAATCGCCAGGCCAATGCCGCGACTGGCGCCGGTGACAAGGGCGGAGCGGCCTTTCAGGTCGAAGGGGTCAGGGAACGGCGTCATGAGGCAGCCTCCAGGGTGGCAGCCCGCGGGGCTTCACTGCGAGCCAACCGTCTCGATCTCGTACCACAGCGTACGATGGTCCGGGCCGATGGCGAAGGTCAGGCGGCCGCCGGTGAGCGTGGCCTCCACCTGTCCGCGGCGCTTGCCGGAGCCGTCGAGCGCCCAGACTGTCGCCACCGTGCGCATCGACACGCAAGCGCGGACGGGTCAGCGTCAGCGCGGCGAAGCCATCGCCTTTCTTCGGCGCCTGGAGTTGCCAGCCGGGCAAGTCCACGGTGCGCCCGCCGACGAAGCCGACGATCACCTTGGACTGGCGCGCGTCGGCTGTGAACAGCGCTTGCTCGGTGCCCATCCCCTGCCAGGAGAGCGCGCCTTTCGTCGCTGACGAGCCGCCACGACGCAGTTTGGGCGGTCCCTTCTCTCCAGGCAGCACCTCGACCGACAGCCGTTTGTCAAGGAAGTCGAGCGGCCGGGCGCCCGCCACGTCCCAGAGTTCGCCCATGTTGTTCTTCGTGCTCAGCATCGCCAGGGCGGCACCGCCTTCTGGTATAAGAAGGTCGCAATAGTCTGCATTGGGTGCGATGTCGCCGCGGAGAAACAGCATCGCCGCGGCCGGCAGAAAGGCCAGCTGCGCCGGGTTACTGTCTATCGAGAAAAAGCCGCGGATGCGATCGCTGTTCCAGTTGCCGTCGCTGTTGTAGTCGAACAGGTAGATGCCGTCCCAGTCCTGGGCGGCGGCGAAGGCGGCGAGCATCGGCAGACACTCGGCCTGGAAGTCGTTGGGGGCCGGGTGGCTATATTCGCTGATCGTGTAAGGCTGCCGCGCCAGCCGGAAGCGGGCCAGACTAGGGAACGTCCCACCGAATTTGTCGCGCGTCATGGACGTGTTGCCGATGACCCAATCGGCCGGATCCCAGGCTCGCCGCGGGAAGCGCGGGTGCTGCCAGTAAGCATGCATGTCCGCAAGGTCCGCGTGTCGTTCCCGCATCAGCCCGCCCAGACCGCCCCAGCCGGTTTGCGAGCAGACGACGTTGGCGCGAACGCCGAGATCTTTTTTGAGGTAGTCGCGCATCGTCGTGAGATAGCGACGTTCCGTGTCGATGAGGAAGGCCATCCAGTCCTCGCCGGCGGGGCCACCAGTCACCGCACCGAGTGGAACCGTCCCCTTCTCAAGCGTCGCGTCTGCCGGCAGACTATCGCCCGACCCGGTCCGCAGCGACACACCCACGATATCGATCGTGCCGCCGTCGGTGCCGAGCGCGAACGACAGTCGCGTGTGGCCCTTCAGGGTCCGCGACGCGACGAAGGGCAAGCGGAACTGCTTCCATTCTGTTTCGAGCAACAGCCGCTGGTTCAGCCCGACGTTACGATAGTCGCTCTGATCCAGGCTGGCTCCGATGTTCAGGGGACGTTTGCGATCCGCTCTGGCCCAAAAGATGAGTGTATAGCCAGTGCCATCCTGCAGATCGAGTCCCGGCTGCTGCACCTGGAGATGCCACGCCTCTTTTCCTGCCTTCGCCACGCCGATACGCAACACGGGGCCGACCGCGCCCGCCGGCAGACGGTCTGCCGTGAGTGCTTTCAGCGAAGCGCTGGCGCCCTGATGTTGCTCCAGGCGCCAGCTATCCACGCCGGCGCGCAGCAGTTCCGGGCCGCTTTTCCAGGCCTTTTTGAGACCGTCTGTATCGGTATAGCGCGCCTTGAGCCAGGCATTCCACTGGCGCGTTAGTTCGTCGCGGTACGACGGCGGCAACTGCCTGAGCTTATCGCCCCAGGCAGCGCCGACCAGCGTGCTCTCGTTCGTCAACTCGACGACAGCGACGGCCGGCTCCTCGGCGTAGCGGGTCTTCGTGTAGGGGTTGGTATGAGTGAGCAGATCGCGGGCGTACTTCTTCTGCAGTTCGATGACGCGCGGGTCGAAGTAGTGAACGCCACCTCCGTGACGGAGCTTCTCCGGCTCCGGCAGGCCGTCGGCAGCGGTGAAGTTCCGGGTGACGTGCAGGTTCACGTTGACGTAGATGCCGTTGCGCTTCAACTGAGCGACGAGGTAATCGAGGCGATCGAGTTTGTCCTTGTCGAAGTGCTGCGTGTCTTTGAAGGCCGGATCGAAAATGCTGCCGAGATGCTGGTCGCCATCGAGGGCGTGCAGGCGGACAATGTTGATCCCGTATTTGCGCAAACGGGCGGCGACTTTCTCGGCGTCGGCCTTGTCGGGGAAGTTGGCGCGGTAACAGAAGTTGACGCCGAGGAAGCGGACGCGCCGGCCCTTCTCGTCGTAGAAATGGCCGTCGCGGGAGGCGACAACTCCGTTATTGCCCGCCGGGGTCGGGTTGAGGGCGCTGACGTTGGTGACCGTCGGGCTGGCGTCGTCCCAAGGGATGACGAAGGGGAACCAGTCGGGACCGTCGGCCAGGACAGGGGCGACCGCGAGGAGCAACACAACCAGGGCGTTTCGCAAGTGAATCGAACGCATCGGGAAGCCTCCAGATATGGGTCGCGATGGTGCGATGATACGCCGAGATGGGCTAGAGCGGCAAGGGGTCTGCGCCGCAGAAGGTGCCTTCCTCTCGCGTCGCTGCCGGGTATAACAATGGGAGTCAGACTCCGGCGGCGCTCTCGCACTTCTTCGGGAGCGCGGGTCGAGTCCGGCGACGGAGGTTTCCCATGTCCCTTTCGACGACCGTGGAGCCCCTGCGGGATCGCTTTTTCAAGGCACTTCTTGAGACGGTCATTCCCTTGCAGCAAGGGCCTGACCCGGAAGTCACGAACAGGAGCTGGGCGAACTCCGCCAGGAATCGGATTGAGGCCCTGTCGCAAGCGGCTCAGGCTCAGGGCAGCTCCACCTCCGCGGGCTTGAGGACGAACTCGTCCTGCCCCTCGGGCGGCGTCGGGATGCGGATCTCCTTGACGCGCCAGCCGCCGTGGACGAGCGTGCCTTTGAACGGCGGTTCGCCGGTCACGTTGCCCGTCAGCTGGACCGCCGACGGATCGAAGCCGGCAGGCACCTCGACCTGCGACTGCTCCGGCTGATTGATGACCGGCGTCAACTCCAGGTACTTGTTCAGGGCCGTCATCCACTTCGGCTGCAGATCCTTGATCGCGGCGGCAATCTGCTCGTCGCTGGCGCCCTGGAGGTTCTCGGTCAAAAAGTCGATGAGCCGTCCTTCGCGCTGCAACAGGGCGAGTATACGCAGCGGCACGCCGGACGGCTTGGGCGGCGGCGGTGGCGGCGGCGGTTCGAGCAGCGTCTTGACCTTTTCGGCAAACTTCGCATCGCGCAACGTCTTGAGGCTACTTCGGATCGTCAGGCCGATGCGCCGGAGATCGCCGCCGCTCAGCAGCAGCACGATCAGGAAGCGCAGGGCCAGCACCGCGACGACCGTAAGCAGGACAACGACCCAGGGATTTTCGAGCATACGCCAGACCTGTAGCAAAGATTGCGAGCCGCGGCCCGCGCCAATTGTCTGCGGACATGTTATAGGGACGCGCCAGCGGCCGGTAGGTGACAAAGAAAGCCCATCGGTCGCCACCGATGGGCTTGGCGTGAGGTCAGCCCGTCACTGCGAAGCGACGTCAAGACGGCTGTTACCAACCCGAAGCGTAAGCGAGGGACACTCACCATTCAGGGGAGGTGAGTGTCCCTCGCTCACGCTTCGGGTTAGTTTGCCAACCACTGCCTATCGCCGGTGCAGAATCAGGTCGTAGCTCGGACGGGTCCGGCCGTCGCGCAACCGCACACCGTCCGGCGAATACAGGATGCCGTCGGGGTGGCTGGTGTCCTGCTGGCAGCGGCACGACAGGCCGACGATGCCCCACTCCACCAGCGACTTGACCTCGTTCGGCTGGCAGATGCCGTCGCCGTTGAGATCCTGCCAGATCGCCAGCCCCTCCAGCTCGCGCCCGGTCAGCCAGCCGTCGCCATCCTCGTCGAGTGCCGCCAGCGCCTGATAGCCGTTGTCCCAGAAAAGCCAGAACGTCACGTTGCCGAATAACTGCACGCCGCTTGTGACCTGCCCTTTGCCGCGATGGTCGTAGACCAGCCAGCCAGCGTCGGGCGTGATCCACGTCCAGCGCTGCGGCAGGCCGCTGCCGTCCACGTCGAACGCCACGCGCGCCGACGCATTCATGAGATCCTCGGCCCGCAGGCCGTCGCGCAGCGGAATGGCAATCGGAGTGACCGGCCGCGGGAGCTTCTTCAGCTGCGCGCTGTGCTGTCGGAGAGTTTCAATCTCTTGCTTGTCCTTGGTGGCATCCAGCAGCGGGATCAGGTAACCGCTTGCCTCGGCGGTGACCGAATGCCAGCCGAGCGGAGCCCGCTTCATTTCCTTCTCCTTGGCCCAGGCGCGCTCGATCAGCTCGCGGTAGAGCTTGGTCGCCTCGGCTCGCTTGCCGGACTGCTCCACGGTCCACGCCAGGCCCAGGCGCGCCGTCAGGTTGTCCGGCGCCAGCGCCACGGTTTCCTGGTAACGCTGGATGGCTTTTTTCAGATGTTCGCCGGCGGCTTCGAGTTTGCCCTTGTCGTCGGTCGCCTTAGCGGTGAAGGGCACGTGCTTGGGCTCGAAGCCGAACCACGCGCCCATGGTGTCGTTCTTCTGACGCACCTGGACCTGATCCACCTTCTGAGCATAGGCCATCGCATGGACACGAGCCAGGTTCAGACGCAGTTGCGCGTCCTTCGGCTCCTTCTGCGCGAGCCGTTCCAGGTTCTCCACGAGCCGCTGGACCGGAATGGTTTCCAGCAGCGGCATGGCATAGCGGGCTGCGGCGTGCCCCGCCAGGAGCAGCACGACCACTGCGGTTGTCAGGAACAACCACGGGCGATTCCGCGGTGGGACGATCTTCATGGTGTCCTCCTCGGCGAAAGTGACGTGAACGGTCGATGGAGGGGAGAGTAGTAAGCAGGCGGGGAGGAGGCCAGGAAAAAGTAAACCCGCCAGCGGACTTTGGTCCCGTTGGCGGGTTTCGAGGGGCATTGACCCTTCGTGGCACAGGCGTCTCGCCTGTGCCACGCTACTCGTCGCCGAGGCGTTTGAGGAACGTGAGCGTCTCCGTGCGGATGCTGCCGTCGCCGGGGAAAGACGTCCAGCGGCCGATCAGGCGCGGGCCGCTCTCGATGCGATAAAGGTTGATGCCGCGGACGACCATGCCCTTGGAATCGCCGATGGCCCAGCTGCAGGCCAGCATATCGCCGTCGCGAATGCCGACGCCGATGAAGCCGGCGCCGAGGCCGATGACCCACTGGATGACGTAGACGTCGTTTTTCTTGGTGATGACCGCCACGCCGGTGTAGGTCTTGCCTGGTCCCTCCTTGCCGACGCAGGTGTAGTAACCGCTGAGGTCACCGATGTCCTTGGTTTTGAACTCGTCCGCTTTGCTGGGGGCCTTGCCGCCGTCGGGGCGGTTCGCAGGCGACGCGAACAGGGTCGCCGCGACGAGCAGGGTGGTGTGGAACATGACTCGCTCCTTTGCGGGATGGGGTGGACCCCCGACCACCGGCAAGTTCCCGCAGTGGTCGAGGAGGCGGCTATTCCCTTAGCGCCTGCTTTATTGTAACAGGTCGCCCCGCCTTGCCTACCGCAGAATGCGCCCATTGCGCAACCGTCTGCTCTCCCCGCGAACTGTGAAGGCGCACCCCAACAAGTTGACCTTGACAAAACGCCGCAGACGATATTCGACGAAACACACAAGCCCGGAGCGCCAGCGACGGGACGGTAGCAGACTCCCGTCCCGTCGCTCGCGCTCCGGGCTTGTGTCTGATGTGCTTCGCAAACGCGGCTCACCGCAATTGCTTGCCCTGCTTCAGCGTCTCCTCGTAGCGCAGGGCCTCTTCCAGACTAATCAGGCCATCGCCGTCGGTGTCGATGCGGCGGAAGAGTGCTTCGCTGCCAAGCCACTCGCGCCGCGACACGTCGCCGTCGCGGTTGCGGTCCATCTTCTGGAACCACAACGGCCCGCGCCCCTTCGCCGCCGGCCGGTCCGCGTTGATCCCCATCGCCTCGAAGACCGCATACGGGTTCGGACCACCGCCGCCTGAGCCCTGCTCCAGGCTGAACAGGTAACTCAGCGGAATGTGCTCGGGAGCGATGGCACCATCCTTGCCGACCTCGTCCACCAAGTGCGGCAGTTGCTTCAGTTCGCGCAGACTCAGGCGGCCGTCGCGGTCGCTGTCGAACAACTCGAACAGGCCGCGCCCGTTGTCGGCAAAGGTCAGCGTGACGCAACTCGTTGTCGCCCGCGACTGCATCTCTTCGACCTTGTCAACGTAGGCCATCAGCTCCTTCTCGTAGACCTTGCCGTCGCCGTCGCGGTCCATCATCTTGAAGACGTTGCCGGCCATGAATCCGCTCATCCGCGCTTCCTTCTCATCGACATAACCGTTGTTGTCGCGGTCGGCCTGCCGGAACTGCTGGCGATACTGCTCGCGAATGATGGCGCTGAGCTGCGAACGTCCCGGCGCTTCGCCGACGCGCATCGCCAGCCCTGCCTCCCTTGCGGGTGAGCATCTCGACCGCCGCCTCACGGGCGTTGCGGTCGCCAACGCGAACGACGAACTCCAGATCAGGCGGGCGGGCGGCGAAACGAGCCAACTCCTCGGCGTCGAGTTCCCCGTTGCCGTCGCGATCCAGCGCCGCGAAGGTGGCGGCATCGAGGTTCAACTGCTCGCGGGTGAGAACCTTCTTGGTCTTGTCGAGGCCGTACCGGGTGAGGAGGCGCCGGGCGATCTCACGCGGTTGCTCGGTGCTCGCGAGGAACAGCGGGTCGTTGGCGGGGGCTGGCTGGCGCTCCGGTCCGGCAAAGTAGGCCCGCTCCTCCAGGCCGAGACTCAGCGGCGAGAAGTCAGGCAGTAACTCCTGCGGCGTGACGATCTCGTCCTCGTCGCTGTCGAGTTTAAGGAGGATCGCCTCGGCTGCCTTCAATTCCTCCCGCGAGAGTTTGCCGTCGTTGTTGGTGTCCAGCAGTTTCAGCAGGGCGGCGTTGAGCTGGCTGGTCGGCGGCGTTTTTTTCATGAACGGCATAAAGCCGTTGCGCCGGTTATTCTTGCTGGACTCAAGTTGAACATTGAACGGAGGCAGGCCCGACTGGCGATAATAGTCGGCGAACTCGGCGCGCGTCACCTTGCCGTCGCCGTTGGCGTCCATCTTGCCGCCGCCCGCGCCCCTCGGGCCGAAGCCGACGAAGCCGAAGTTATTCAGCAGCATCGACGGCTGCGGCGCCGCCTCGGCTTCCTCCTTGCTCAGCACGCCGTCGCCGTCGAGGTCCGCATACTTGAACAGGTAGTCGATGAACTCATCCCAGGCGGCCTGGAGCGGCTTGCCGTGCATGCGAATGTCGAGGCGGATCAGCAGCGGCCGCGAACCGCCCAGGAACACCAGGTCGCGCGGATCGGCCTTGACTCCGGGCTGGGTCTGCTTGGCAGGCTGCCCAGCAGCCTGCATTGACCAGGAGATGAACAGCACCAGCAGCGCGAGGCAGGCAAAACGGATCTTCATAGGTAGAATCTCCACAAAGGAGACCCGCTTGCGGGTTAGCACTTCGGAGCGTGAACCCGCAAGCGGATCTCTGGCGCTGTTAGTGGTTCAGCAGGAACTCGCCGCCGTTGAGCAGTGTCCAGAAGACGTCGGCCAGGGCCCGGTTCCGCCGCGCCACCTCGGTCCCCGCGTTCTCGACGTAGCGCACGAAGCGCGTCAACTCCTCCGCCCGCGGTCTGCGCGATAGCGTGGCGAGGTACAGCACCTCGATGCGCTCTGCCGTGTCCAGGAACGGCGAGTTCGCGACTGCCGCCAACGTCTCGCTCTTTTCCAGGCTGGTCGCGTCGTTGATGAGCTGGCCGTTCATCAGCGCCAGGGCGTGCAGGATCGACGTGTGGAACTCCGTCGCCTTCTCGCTCGTGTTGGCGAAGCGCGTCAGGAATTGCGCGCGCGGCGACGGCTTGTTGCCAGGCACGAAGTCGATCGGGAAGGCGGGCGCCTTCTCCTGATAGCCTGTCGCCTGCGAAATACTGTCGAAGAGTTGTTCGCCCGTCAGGCCGCGCAGCGGCATCCGCGCGAACAGCGCCGGCACCTCACCCTTCGCGAGTTGGCCAGCGCTCGTCAGCTGGTAAGCCCGGCTGTTGACGACTGCCCGGATCAGGAACTTCGTGTCGAAGCCGCTGGCAATAAACTGGCGGGCCAGTTCATCGAGCAACTCGGGATGGCTGGCCTTGATCTCGACGCCGACCATCTCATCGACGGGATCGATCAGGCCACTGCCGAAGAAATACGACCAGACGCGATTGACCGCAGCGCGGGCGAAGTACGGGTTCTCGGCGGCGGTGAGCCACTCCGCCAATGTCACGCGCGAGCCGACCTGGTCCTTGAACTGCGGCTTGCGGCCATCCACGAATTTTGCCGGAATCACCGTCTCGGTATTGGGGATCTTGATGTCGCGCTGATTGACGTCATCGGCGGTCGGGAAGGTGAACTCATCGCGTGTGTTGCCCTTCAGCCCGGCAAAGAACGCAGCCAGGTTCCAGAATTGTTCCCTTTTCCACTCTGCAGTGGGGTGATCGTGGCACTGGGCGCACTCAAGTTTGACGCCCAGGAACAGACGCGACGTGCTGGCGGCGAGGTTCTCGGCCTTGAGTTCCTTCGCGAGGAAGAACGCGATCGGCGTCGGTTTGCCGAGGAAGCTCTCCTCGATGATCGCCTGCTCCCGCCCACCGCCGCGCATGACCTGCGCGGTGATCAGTTCGTGAACCACCTTGTCGTATGGGGTATTGGCGGAGAGATGCTTGCGCAGCCAGGCCTCGAAACCCGGAGTCAGGACGAGGCCGCCGATACTCGACTGGGCCTCGGGCAGCCACAAGGAGCGAATGATCCGGCTGAAGTGGACGGGGTAGCGCGGGCTGTCGAGAAGTTCGTCGATCAGCCGCTGACGCTTGTCGGCGCGGCGGTCTTCGAGAAAGCGGCGTGCCTCGGCGACGGAGGGGACGCGGCCGCCGAGGTCGAGATAGACGCGGCGAAGAAACTCGGCATCGTCGGCGAGCGGTGCCGGCGTGACGTTCTCGGCCTGCCATTTCTGGCCGATGAACTGGTCGATTTTCGCGGCGAGGACATGGGCGTTCGGGATGGTCGGCGCCTGCCGGAGTTTGCCGAAGAGGTCGGCCCGGGCCGGTGCCGCCGTGGCGCCGAGCAGGGCGAAACCGGCGATCATCCACCTGCACACACGGGACATACTGCGACTCCTGTGAGGGTTGGGACAGGATGACACGAAAGGTCCGGGCTGCTTCGTCATTCGTTGCTCATCCGATTTTATTTGATTCGCGCGGTGAAGAACAGCATTTTCCGGCGCGTGTCCTATCCGGCGCTGCGGGTGGCCGCGCGAACTCTGGAGCGCGGGCGTCCCGCCCGCATCTGGGCGCCTCGCAAAGCGGGCGGGACGCCCGCGCTCCAGAGTTCGCGCAGCCACCCGCAGTGGCTCGAAGTGCAAGCGAGGGAGGCACACATGCGGAGCCCCAACCACCATCCGGCGCTGCGCTGTGGGCTTGTGCGTGGTCCTGTGCTGTGGGAGAATCACGGAAGGGGCAAATCGGATTCGTTGCATTGCATTGCACGCTGACACCCCGCGCTCCAAATTGCGTCCGGGGTGCGCGCTTTTCGGCACGGCAACGATTCCGCTCGCCTCAGAGCTAGCGGACAAAACCCACACTAACCCGAAGCGTGAGCGAGGGAAGTCCAAGCCTCGCTCACGCTTCGGGTTAGTATCGCAGCGCCGTCCCGAGGTTTTGTCCGCTAGCTCTTCTGTTGGGTCAACCGGCTGCTGACAACGTCGCGTCGTACTCCAGTTTCCCCAACAACTCGCTGATTGTCTCATGGCAGCGGTCGCGCGCCGCCGTCCGCTCGACAATCTCGCGTTCGATCTTCTCCAGCCGATCTTCCTGGCTGTTGAGTGCGCGTACGAAGCGCTCGCGCAACTCCTTCTCTGCGCTACGGTCGCCGAGCGCTTGCAGGTTCTCGCGGATGCGCTTCTGTTCGTTGTGGATGTTCTCGCGCTCCTGCTGCAGACGCACGATCTGCTCCTCCAGCCTTGCGGCTTGCTGACGCTGCTCCACGACCTCGCGCAGCACCTGTGCCGTGTTCGCGTCGAAGAAACGCTGCTCGATCCAGTATCCCAGCTCACGGTTCTCGGCGAGGTCCAGCAGGCTGTGAGTGCGCTCCGATGTGAACCGTTGCCGCACCACAAAACGGCCCACCTTGTGCGCCGGGAGCGCGAAACGGAAGCGCCAGTAGTTCTCAGTCGTCTCGTTCGGCTCCGGGGTCTCGTATAGTTCCCACTCGCGCGGCCGCGCATGGTCGAGGTAGAGCTTCTGTTCGATGTCCGACTTGTTGTTGAAACTGTAGGTCGTCTGCTGCACCTGCGTGCGGTAGGTCGTCAGGATGCGGTTGCGGATGACGACGCGGTTGACCGTGCCCTCGTGCGAATCGATGTTGTCCAGAACGCTGACGCCCAGTTCGACGGCGTACGGCACCAATCGCTGCTCGTCGGGCTTGAGCGTCTCCAGCATCGCCTCGCCGACGTAGTTGCCGCCCTCCAGCACCGTGACCGGACCGCCTTCGAGCGTCAGGCCGGTCGTGTTCTTGAACTCGACGCAGCGCATCGGGTTCTCCGCGCGCGTCGCCTTGTTGTAGAGCAGGACTGGGCGGCCCTCGAAGGGGCGCAGCACGATCGGCACGAGCGCGGACTGGTTGCGGCGGATGGTGACGGGATGCTCGATATCGTAGGCGAACAGGTCGCCGAGCTTGCGCTCGCGCACCTGCGCTGGGGTCGAACTCAGGGCAGTCCTTCGCACCGCTTCCGGCCCGCCTCCACCAGTCATCATCCTCTCGTGCTTCGCCCGGAAAGCTCCCGGTGAGGCAGCAGCCGGCGCAAACCCTGCAACATCCAACTCCTCGGCCTCCTCGGCCAACATCATCCCTTCCTCTACCACCGGCGGTAGCACGCCCGTCGTCTCCTGCACCTTCACTTCCGGGCGGCGGATGTAGCGCGGCGTGTACAGGTCATGCACGAACGACACCGGCAGCCCCGCGATCAGCGATAGCTCGACGTTCTCCCAGTCCTCGTCCTGCGTGTTGTCCACCACCGCCCAGCCCTGGATCATCGGCGGCTTCTCTTCTTCGCCAAGGATGATCCGATAGGTCGCTTTCCAGACGGGAGCCTCCAGCGTGTAGCTCAGGCGCACGGTGCGTTTGCCTTCGCCCTGCGCGAAGAACGTGAACGTCCGCGCGTCCTTCTTCTTGGCCGAGAGCTGCGTTTTCAGGTAATAGTCGAGATCGCGGCGCAGGGCGGCGTCGAGGATTTTTAGCCCCGCCAGCCCGTGCAGGTCGAACGAACGCACCTCGCCGCCGTCGGTCAGCACCGACACCAGCACCACATGAACGATGCCGTCGCCGGTCTGCCGTTCGGTCGTGTCGATGCCGAGCAGACTGCCTTCGAGCGGTTCGTCAACGCCGGTGTGCAGCGCGACCCGCGCCCCCTTGATCTGCGGTATCAGCCCGACGAGGCTGCCCTGGTCGGGGATCGACAGGGCGACATCGGCGAGCAATTGCTCCAGCGGTTTTGTGCTATCGTAGGAGACGGACGCGACGTGGCCGCCCGCGAGGTCGAGGACAGTGAGCGACTTGAGCACGTCGCTGACCTCGCTTTGCTTGAACGTCAGCGCGAGGGTAGCGTCGCCCTCCACGGTCCCCTCGCGCTCGAAATACCCGACACCGTGCTTGTAAAGGACGACGCGCGTGATGGGGAGCGTGCTCATGGCGGCCTCGAAGCGGACAAAGAATGGGGATCGATGGAGTTGCCGTTTCCTCTACAGCGTAGCGGAATTTGCGCAACGCGGGAAGGCGGGGCGCCAGGGAATACGACGTGAAATCGCCGCTGTCTTGCTCTCTCGAAACCCCTCCCCCCCACCCCCTCCCCGCAGCGGAGAGGGGGAGCAAGACAAGACAGTCTTCTCTTCTCCCCCTCTCCGCTGCGGGGAGGGGGTGGGGGGGAGGGGTTTCGACAAATCGTCGCTTTCTTTCCTTTCTGCTGGGGCAAAGTGACGCGCCACCGCGCTTTATCAGATAGAGGCAATGCGCGGCGATTCCGCGCCGCGTTCCCGCGCTCCACAGCGCTTCGCTTGACCGGGGCGCCACGTGTGCGATAATCACGGCGCTCGGAGTTGGGCAACTGGAGACTGTCCATGGCGCAGAAACTCACCTGTCCGCAGGGCCATCAGTGGGACACGAATCCCGCATGGCAAGCCCCCCCGAATGGGGCCTCACTCACCTGCCCCGTTTGCGGGGAGGCGGGGCAACCCACCGGAGCCGCTGGCCCCTCCTCGACCCTGAGCCCACCGGACGGCCTGCAACCTGCGCCAGCGAGCAGCGCCGTCAGCCGCTATTCCACCTTGGATCCATTTGCCGCGTCGGACGTACCCGCCGCGTCCGGAACATACTCGACCCTGGGACCGCCAGCCCCCCCGCCCTTTGCGGCAGTCGCGGAAGCACCGATTACCTTCGGAACGCTGAGCCTGCCGAACCACCCCGCGATTCCTGAGACAACACCGGCCCCGGTCACCTACGCAACGCTCCACCCCGAGCCCGTCACGCCACCGGCCAGGCCAACCCCCCCTGGCAAACCTGCCCCGCCCGAGGCACCGCAGCCTGTCGTGGCCGCGGATCCTCCGTTGCCGCCGTCCCCCT
>WNGB01007942.1_pt1 | contig 15180 bp, 13 predicted proteins | sample 5400681 | NCBI WGS metagenome assembly WNGB01 (sample SAMN13153367, study PRJNA577476) | soil metagenome | isolation source: 115 cm soil or saprolite under grassland replicate 2 | place: USA:California | collected 2016-06-15
AGAAGCTCGGCCGGATCGTAAGGACAGAGCCATGACGGACCGGTCACGCCGAGGCGGGAGCTCACTTCGATGACCGACTCGCGAGCCGCCCGCTCGGCCGCCAAAACCCGCGCCGAGGCCGAACCAATGCCTTCCAGCCAGACGCGCGCTCGCGCGGCGTCGCGATCGGACAGCGCGCGGCGTACGGCGGCGCGAATGCTGAACGTTCCCGCCTCGGGAGCTTCGAGCAGGAGCGTGGCTTGCTGGCGGGCCGCCGCGGCGTGGATGAGCGGACGCGCCGCGATGCGCGTCACCGCGAGCCGCTCGATCCACGCGAGGAGCGGTTCGCGAAGCACGTCGTCCGCCGGCAGCTCGGCCGCCGCCGCGAAAGTCGCTCGCGTCGTCACGTAGCGGACCGGCTCGTACCAAGCTTCTTCCGCCGCGCCATTCGCATCGTCGCGAAGCGTGCGCCGCCATCGCACTTCGGCGCGCGCTGCGCGGGCGATGTCATGATCGAGCTGGAGGAGGTCGAGCTCGTTCATCATCCATGAATCGCCGGCGCGCCCGCAAGACGGGACGACAGGTCCCCTTCGAGACGCGCCACTTCGTCGAGACGCGCGACGACTCGGTCTTCATGAGGATGTCCCACCTCGCGCGCAAGGTCGACGAATGTGCGAAAGTGCCGTGCCTCGGCCGCGAGCAGCTCTTGATAAAACGCCGAGAGCTCATCGAAGCCCTTTTCTTCGAGGGCCTGCGAGAGCAGGCGGAAGCGCTCGCAGGAACGGGCTTCGATGAGCGCCGCGACGAGCAAGCGATCGACGAGGGCACCGGTTTGCTGCCAGCCGTCGGGTTCACGCGACGGCTCGCGGCGCGCACGCACGATCTTGCGGAGCTCGCCGGCGTAGCCGTCCGGTGGCGGCGGACCGAGCGGAATGCCGCGGCGCTCGAGCTCGGCGAACACCCGACGAAAATGCGACAGCTCCTCCTCGGCCAAGGCGACGAGCTCACCCACCACCCGCGGTACATGCGCTGCCCGCACGGCGAGCGAGAGGGCGTTGCTCGCCGCCTTCATCTCACAGTGCGCGTGGTCGACGAGCACGGCGTCGAGATCGGCGAGCGCCGCTTTCACCCATGGCGCGGGCGTCGCGTGCGTGAGACAGAGCATGGGCGGGAGTTTAGGGAAGACGATGGACGCTCGCCACCCGCAATCGAAGGCCGAAACGCCCGCCCAACCAGGCCAGCCCGAAACCAATGGGCAAAAGGATCACCGCCGCCGCTAACGTCGCGGCCGGGCTCGCGCGCAGAAGGGTGACTGCCGATGCGAGGATCGCCGATAGGCCGCCCGCGATGGTCGCGTCCTTGGGAGCGGTCTTCGCGCCGAACCTCACGACGAGCGCCCCTGCCGCCCAACACGCAAAGGCATAGGTCAGAATAGGAGCCACCGTGACCGCCAACCAGAGCCCGAACCGAGTCGACGCGTTGGCGCTGGCCACCCGTTCGGCGATTTCGGCGGGGGGTACATTTCCGAGCGTCCGCCGCACGGCCCCTTCGGCCACCCAATTGCCGAGCATGGCGATGGGAATCCAGATGGAGAAGATGAACGCGACGCCGATGAGGATCCACTGCCATGCGGGGCGCTCCTCGTCCGACGTTCCCGCATTCTGAAGGACGGGAAGTCGGCGAATGGGCGACATCCTGGGGATCGTAACATCCCGGCGATGCACCTTCCCGTAACGAACCGCGCAGGGCGGAAACAAAGACGCAACTGGCGGGCCGAGCACGACGATGGGGGGACATGCGGTGCCGAATCGTCCGTATTGCTCTGGGCCTCTGCGTGCTTGCCACGCTCCTCACCTCGCCGCGCGCGCGAGCCGACGGGAGCGAACGATTCCCGTTTCTCGACGAGCCGCCCCCGGTGCCCGCCCCCCTGCCACCCGCTCCCGCTCGGGAAGCCGACGAGTATCCCCGGCGCGCGTGGGAGGGATTCGTCCATGGCGACCTCAGCGCACCTTTTTGCCGGGGCGATGCCCTCGGCGCCGGCCAGTGCGGGGGCACCGGGGCCGGCACCGCGCTCGGCGGCGCCGCTCTTGACCGTGTGAGCCCTCTCGTGGCGCTCGGTCTCGAAGCCTCGTTCACGACTTTTCGGATGGACGCCGCAGGCGTGCCGGGCGCTTTCAGCCGAACCAGTTGGATGGGCTTTGTCGTTCGCGGCTATTTTCTCGATCGCGGCGCGCTCGACCCGTACGTCGAAGCTGGCATCGGCCGCGGCGCCGTGGCCACCGGTTACGAAAGTTCGCCCGCGCCCGTTCGGGCCGATGCAGCGGGACCGGCGGCCATGGCCCGCGCCGGCATCGACTTTTGGATCGCCCCCTTCTTGCGGTTGGGTCCTGCGCTCTCCTACCGATGGACGTGGTTGACCGACGTCCGCGCGTGCGCCGGCACGCGATGCGAGACCACCGCGGTCTCCGACCGAGGTGCCGTCGGCAGCGACCTGAGTCTCAGCCTGCAGGCGACGTTCGCCTTCGGCCGGGAAATGTGACCGTTCTATCCGTTACATCGAGGGAGTGAGCTGGTGCGGCATCTGCTCGCCGCGCTCTTTTCGCTCTTTCATTTCGTATTTCGAGGGGCACTTGGCCATGACTTGGCTGGCCTCGAAACTTCCACCCGCCGCAAGCTTCCCCTCTACGGTGACGCCGACGTCCATGCCCGGCACATCGCGGAACGTATCGGGAACCACGCACTGCCCGTACCGGACGGGCAGCTCGGCTTCCTGGCCCTTGATGACGAAGCGATACTCGCATGGTTGGTCGCGCCGCTGGAGCGATCCGTGCACCAGATTGCCCTCGACCCGTAACCTTCGGCCCCCCAGCGAGGCAGCCTCGGCCTTGACCTGGTCGACGTTCTTAGCGTACACGGCGGCATCTTTGAAGCTCGTCATGACGAGTGCAACGATGCCCGCTGCCATCACGAGCAGAACGATCAAAAGGCGCAGATTGCCTTTGTGGCGCTTTTGGTGCGCCTGCCCTGCCTCGTCCCCGTCCGGTCCCCCCTTGGTTTTCGAGCCCATCAAGGCCCGCTCGAGTTCCCGATCTAAGTGCGACGCCGACATGGCGGAGTAACGGTAGCTTCTCGGCTGTCGCGGGTCGAGGTCGAAACGAAAGGAGATGAAGTTTCCGCAGCTTACGTCCGACAGAGAATTTGCTAGTCTACCCCCGCTTTTTCCGGCGTCGTCTAACGGCAGGACTGAGGATTTTGGTTCCTCCGATCGGGGTTCGAATCCCTGCGCCGGAACAACAACGGTTGATGTGTGACTCGGCGCGGCCTTCGGCCGGCTCGTGTGTGTGACTCGGCGCGGCCTTCGGCCCGCCTGCGGGTTTTGTGCTAGGTGAGAGGCATGCTTCGTCTCGCCGCCATCGTTCGGGCCTTCGACATGCGCATGCGCATGAAGAGGGCCCGTTTGCGTGCGGCTGTCTGAACGATAGCAGCCGCGCCGCCGGGCCCTCGTCACGAGGCCAGGCGCGCGGTCAAGTCGACACATGGCGTCTGGCCTCCCTGTCTTCCCTCGAAAGGAGCCACGCCATGAATCCCCGGTACATCACGACCGCCATTCCCTTCGTCAACGCCGAGCCCCACGTCGGGTTTGCTTACGAGCTATTGCTCGCCGACGTTCTCGCCCGTCACGCGCGCTCACGTGGAAGCGACGTGCGCCTGCAGTCCGGCACCGACGAGAACAGCCTCAAGAACGTACGCGCTGCCGAGCGCGACGGCGTTCCGGTGCAAGAGCTGGTGCGCAAGAATGCCGCCGCGTTTTTCCAGCTCGCCGGCATTCTCGATATCTCACTCGATGATTTTTTGCGCACCAGCACCGACCCGCGGCACGGTCCCGGTGTGCACAAGTTTTGGCGGGCCTGCGCGAGCGCGGGTGATGTGTACCGAAGTCTCTATCGAGGATTCTACTGCGGGGGGTGCGAGGCGTTCTTCGCCGAGGGAGAGCGCTGCTCGGAGCACGAGGCTCCCCTCGAGCTCATCGAGGAAGAGAACTGGTTCTTCCGCCTTTCTCGTTATCAAGAGCAGCTTCGATCGCTCATCGACTCCGGCCGCCTCCGCATCGAACCGGCTTCTCGCAAGCAGGAGACGTTGGCCTTGCTCGCCCACGGGCTCAACGATATTTCCATTTCGCGATCGAAGCGAAGGTCCCACGGCTGGGGCATTGGGGTGCCGGGCGATCCCGATCAGATTACCTACGTGTGGTTCGACGCGCTCGGAAACTATTTAACAGCACTCGATTATGCACGCGACGGCGATGACTATCGGAAATATTGGAACGGAAGCGCAAAGCGCGTCCACGTGATCGGCAAAGGGATCACGCGCTTTCATGCGCTCTATTGGCCGGCCTTCTTGCTGTCGGCGAGATTACCAGTCCCCGATGTCCTCTTCGTGCACGGGTATCTGACCGTCGAAGGGCGAAAAATCAGCAAGTCTACCGGCACCGCGAAAAGCCCCACCGAGGTCGTGAAGCACTATGGCGTCGACGCCGTGCGGTATTATCTCTTGTCGCAATTCAGACCCGCCGACGACGGGGATTTCTGCGAATCACGGATCGTCGGGTGCTACGAAGCCGAGCTCGCCAACCGGATCGGAAATCTCGTGCGCCGGGTGGTTACCCTGGTGCACAAGAAGTGCTCCGGACGGGTGCAGGCACCCTCCACTTGCGAGCCGATCGACGAGGCGCTGCGCGAGGAAGCGACAGGGCTCGCCCGCCGGGTGGACGAAGCCATGGCCGGCTTCGAGATTCACGAAGCACTCGGGTCCGTCTCAGCTCTCTTCGATGCGGCGAATCGTTACGTCGACGCGACGGCACCCTGGAATTTGCAGGGGGCACGGCTGTCGGCGGTTCTCTACCGATTGATCCATGCCGCGCGCATCGGCGCAGCCGAGCTCGCTCCTTTTCTGCCACGTGCTTCTCAGGCGATCCTCGAACAGCTCGGCACGGGCGAGCTGGTGCCCGGAGGCCCGGTGCTGTTTCCGAAGAGCCGATTGGACCGTAGCGCACAAAGCGGTTGACCCGCGCATCGCAACCAACTCTGTCTCCATGCGCCGGCCCTCCGCCGGCGTTCGCTAGAGCCTCCCGAAAGGGTTGATTGACAATGAGGCGGGGAGGCGGGGAGTTTTTTGGGTTGGTGCGTCGATTGGCAGCATTTCCTCCTGCTGTGAGCCGTACCAAAAAACAAAATCTCCCCGCTTCGCCGCCTCCCCGTTCAAAACCCCGGTTCAGTCAGCGAGGCGGTTCAGGCCCGCGAGCACGTTGACGGGGCGAGGGGTATGAGATCGTGAAGTGAATTCGAAGCCGCCCGACGATCTGCCGTTTCCGGAGAGCCTGTGTCACCGCTGCGCTGCGCTGCCGAAATACGTCCGGAGCCCGACGACCGGGGCGGCGACGTTGCCCGCCTCACCGTCGAAGACGGCGAGGATCGTGATCGACGTCGTGAATCGCAACCGTGGTTACTCGAGTTCGTTGATTATCGTAACGGGCGCCCAATGGCGATCGCCGTCTCGAACGTCCACGCTCGTAGCCCGACCCACCCGTAGCCCCTGGGAGACCCGGTCGCCGGATCGGTCAGAACGACAATCGTCCCCAGCCCGAATCCCTTGCGCCCGACCCGCGTGTCGTCCTCGTGCAGAAGGCTGGTGGAATCGGCAATCCGCACGAGATAGGCGTCATCGCGGCCGGGGACACGCGCCGGCTTGAACACCAGAAATCCGACGTGGCCGGTGTTCGGCGACGAGATGATGGCCGGTTTGATCCAGGCGATGACATCGCCCGGCTGGGCATCCTCGATGCGCGAAATTCGTCGCCACCCGCGGCGCTCTTCGTCCGGCGGCACGCTCGCGATGCGGCGCTGGAAATCGATCGCGAGCGGCCGGTGGCCGAGGCCTTGGGCAGAGTACGACCTCGCGGCAGGCGCCGCCTTTTGCAAAACCCACTCGACCATGCCCGAGCAATCGAACGCGTAGCTGCCCCGCCGTTCATCGACACGCGCACCACCCCGCCAATACTCCGTCTGCGTCGCCCGCTCCGCGATGCGGCCGAGAACTTTCATTGTGCGATTGGCACTCCAGTCGATGCTTGCATCGTCGGGAAAGAGAGGCCCCATCGGCGGCGGATCCATCTGGCCAAGCGGCGCGGCTGGCTCGCTTTGGGCTGCGACGGCATTGGCGACTATCGGCGTCGGCTCGACGGTCCTCACTCCGATATCGTCGCCCGCCCGCGCAGTGCAGGCGCACACTGCGACCGCCGCAGCGAACCACCCGACCCGACCGCCAAGCTTCACGATTCTTCGACGTCGACGATGGGCGATTTGTTCCCACCGGGGAACAGCAGGCGCGCTCATCTGCGCCTCGGCGGACCATTTCTGATAAAAACAGAGACGAACGGAGGTCACATGAGCCTGAACCTCGTGACGCTGCTGAAGGAAGGTGCGAAGCGAAACCCCGGGCGCCCGGCTCTCGTCGTGGGCGACAAGCTGCTCTCCTACGGGCTCGTTCTCGAGCACGCCCAGCGATTTTCGGGCGGGCTCGCCAAGCTCGACGTGCATCGCGGCCAGACCATCGCGCTGCTCTTGCCAAACGTACCGCATTTTACGATCGCCTACTTCGGCGCGCACAACCGGGGCTGCGCGGTCGTCCCGCTCAACGTTCTGCTCACCGCCGAGGAGATCGCCTACTACCTCGAGGACTCCGAGGCCGCCGCCATCGTGGCGTGGGAAGCGTTCCTTCCGCAGGCGCTCGAGGCGGCCCGGCGTGTACCCACCTGTAAGCATGTCATCGTGGCCAAAGCGGATGCGACGGACACCTCAGCGCCCGAGGGGGCCCGCAGCCTGAATGCGGTCATCGGCGGCTCGCCTGCCGAACGCCAGGAAGCCGACACGATGGCCGATGACACGGCGGTCATCCTCTACACGTCGGGCACGACCGGCAAGGCCAAGGGAGCCGAGCTCACGCACTTCAACATGTTTTTCAATGCCGTCAACGCCGGCACGATGCTGTTTCCTTCCATCCCCGGCGTGACCACGGTTTCGCTGGCCACGCTGCCTCTCTTTCACAGTTTCGGACAGACGGTGGTGCACAACATGACGTTGTTCCACGGCGGCACGATCGTGCTCTTGCCGCGTTTCGAACCCAAGGCAGCCCTCGATCTCATGCAGAAGCACCGGGTGACTTTTTTTGCCGGCGTTCCCACGATGTATTTCGCGCTCCTCCATTACCCGGAGGCCGCCCGCTACGATCTCTCCACACTTCACTACTGCGTGTCCGGCGGCGCACCGATGCCCGCCGAGGTGATGAAGGCCTTCGATGCCCAATACAAGGTGAATGTCCTCGAGGGTTACGGCCTTTCCGAAACGTCGCCGGTGGCAAGCTTCAACACGATCGACCGCCCGAAGAAGATCGCTTCCATCGGGCGGCCGATCTGGGGTGTCGACTTCAAGCTCGTCGACGATCACGACGACGAGATCACCGAATCCGGCAAGGCCGGCGAAATCTGTATTCGCGGCCAGAACGTGATGAAGGGCTATTTCAAACGCCCAGAGGCCACCGCCGAAGCGATGAAGGGGGGCTGGTTTCACACCGGCGATGTGGCGACCCGCGACGACGATGGGTACTACTTCATCGTCGATCGCAAGAAGGACATGATCCTGCGCGGCGGGTTCAACGTCTACCCGCGCGAGATCGAAGAGGTCCTCTACGGGCATCCAGCGGTGGCCGAGGCGGCGGTGATCGGCGTTCCGCACGCCAGCCACGGTGAAGAAGTGAAGGCGATCGTGGCGCTCAAGCCGGGGCAAGAGGCCACCGACAAAGACATCATCTCCTACTGCCGGGAGCGACTCGCTGCCTTCAAGTACCCGCGCATCGTCGAGTTTCGGGACGCATTGCCCAAAGGACCAACGGGCAAGATCCTGAAACGCGAACTACGCGAGAGGTGAGGCGCGCCAGCAGCTAACCGCCGTTGTCCACGTCGACCCCGCTGCTGGCATCTTCGGGTGGAGCCACGTCGGGAAGCACCGGAGCGTCGTTGGGCGCGCCATCGGCGGACACGTCCGGGGCGCCGCCATCGCGGGAGGGGGGGACTCCGCCATCGAGGTAGGCGGGAAGGCCGCAGAACGGCTTGTCGGCAAGGCCACCTTGTGCGTCCGCCGCGTCGGCTCCCGTTTCCCCGGGGTCGGGATCGGGCTCGCCGATGCAGATGTAACCGTTGCGCGTGCAGGGGCAGACGTGAAAGCACGTATTCGCGAAGCACACCCCGGTCGAGCCGCAGTCCTTGGTGACCGTGCAGCTCTTGGTGCACATGCCGCGGGGGAACGAGCGATCGCACATGAGGCCCGCTACGCACTCCATGTCGTTCGTGCAACCGCCGCCGACATGATGCTGAGTGGGCGGGGGCGGACCGGTGTCGGGAATCTCCGTGCCGCCGGCTCCTCCCATGTCACCCGCCGAACCGCTTGCGCCGCTGCTGCCGCTGCTGCCGCCGAAGCCTGCGGCGCCGCCTTTGCCGCCGCTCGTACCAGCGCTTCCGCCGGTGGCCTTGGTGCCGCCCGAACCGCCGGCGCCAGGGCTGCCGCCGTGCGTACCCGCGGCGTCGACGCCGCTCCCGGCCGTGCCGGTCAAGTCCGGCGAATCATCGAGATCGCCGCATGCGACGATCGCTGCAAGGCAGGCGACCGTCATGCAACGCCCCCATCGGGTTGTCCCCGTGCACCCCCGCGGCCGGTACCGGATGTCGACTCCCCTCGGACCTCTTGAGCGCTGCATGATGTTTTGCTCCTTTCTATGCTTCCAAGCACGCGCGCAACCTCGCCCGCAGGCGGTCGCGGCTTTCAAGAAGGTCCGACCGATGTGGTCAGACCACCTGGCCCATTTACCAAACTCGTGCGAATTTGGGAAGATGCGCCTCGTGCTTCGAACGACCGGGCGCAAGTGCTCCGACGGCTCTCTTTTCGGCCTAAGGCCACGTAACTATTGACGGCCCGAAGGTTCCGCCTACGAATCGAGGGGTGCCGGATAGCATCGAGCGAGCGGTCAGCGGGCGGGCCAAGTGTCGCGGTTGCGGGCGCGTCATCTGCAAAGGCGACCTACGGCTGGGGGAAGCCCTTCCGAATCCCTACGGCGAAGGCGAGGCCGTGTACTGGTTTCATCTGCCGTGCGCCGCGTGCATGCGCCCGGACAAGACGCTCGCGGTGCTGCAAGGCGCGCCCGAACCGATGCCGGATCATGCATGGCTCGAACGCACGGCGCAGGCCGGCATCGTCCATCGACGGTTGGCGAGGCTCGCTCGTGTCGAGCGCGCTCCGTCGGGCAGAGCCCGTTGTCGGCAATGTCATGCGTTCGTCGACCATGGCGTCTGGCGGATCGCCCTGCACATTTTCGAGGAAGGGCGATTCAGTCCCCTTGGATGCATTCACGTCGGCTGTTCCGAAGCATATTTCGGCACCAGCGAGATCCTCGATCGCATCCGGCGCCTCACACCCGATCTCGGCGACGACGATGCAGCGCTCATCGAGCAGCTGCTCAGCGCGCCGCCCGCCGCCTTGCCGTCGGACGGCGGCCTGCGCAAGACCCAAGCCGAGACTCCAATCGACGACGCCGACGCCGCCGACAGCGACGAACCCGACGTTCGCGATCGGCGAACCGCCGGCTAGCTCGCTCGATCGCGGAGCCGGAGAGTGAACCGCCAGGACGCCAGGGACGCCAGGTTTTGATGTAGCTCATTCCTGCAGGTCTGCCGAGAAGCCTTCCGGCCATTCCTTTCACCCCACCGCGACACGTTACGTATCAGTCCGCAACGCCCGCCCAAAATCCCTGGCGACCCTGGCGCCGTGGCGGTTTGATTTTGATCGGGATAACAGCCGTTCGAAGGCGTCAGTCGGCGGTGGGGGTAGCGTCGGGCGCGGCGTCGTCGAGCGGTCCATCGGTGGTCGAAGCATCGGGCGCGCCGCCCTCGTTCACGCCGGCATCCGCCGGAGGAGGGGCCGGCTTGTAGTAGACGGCATCAGCCTCCGTGTACGCCGGAGCGTTCGCCGGCTTGCGATCGGGAAAGAGGTCCCAAATAGCGTACTTGGCCTTGCGATCGACGTCGAAAAGGCCCCACGCATCATCTTCGCTCTTCCACGGTTCGTCGAACGCTTCGAAGTAGAAGGCCCCCTTCGGGCTGAGGCCGTCTTTGGTGCTGCCGTACACCCAGCTCATCAGGCTGTCGTAGTACATTTTCTGATTGACCGGGTGAGCGCGGTACGTGGCGTCGGGATCGTCGAACGCCCGCGTGTTCTTCGTCTTCCAGCCCGCTTCGCCAATCAGTATCGGAAGGTCGAGCTTGTGCTTGTACAACGCGGCGAGCACGCTGCGAATGGCGCCCTCGGTATAGATGAGACCCGCCTTCATCATGGCGCGGGCCCGTTCGGGACCTTCGGGCGTCCCGAGCTGCCTCCACTCCCAGCTCCAGCGCGCATCGATGAACGCATAGACGTGCACATCCAGAAAATCGACGGCCTCGAGCACTTGAAGGACGTCGGCATACGACGTCGTTCCGACCACTCCCAGGCTGAACGGCAAATACATGTCATCGGTCGTGACCGGCTGGGTCACCCGTTCGCGCACCTCTTTGATGTAGTCGGTGAGCTCGGCGGGCGGGACGCGTACCGATGACCAGTCGTCGAGCGTTTCGTTTCCGACGCTGACCGCAACGACGACGTCCCGATAGGTGGAGCTCAGGCTTACGCACTTCTCGATCTGCTCGCGGTTTTCGACGTCGTAGATGGCTTTTTTTCCGGAGATCCACACGCCCAAGAGAACCTTCACGTCCAGTGCGTTCTCTTGGATGACCTTGAGAACCGTCTCGGCGTGCTGACTGCAATCGAACAGGCGAAGAAACGTCCAGCCACCTCGGATGAGAAGCTGCAGATCTTCGTGAACCTGATCTGCGGTGGGATAGCGATGGGTGCCCGGGCTCTGGTTTTCGCGGTAACCGGAATAGGCGATCGCCTTGCGCGCCAAAACGTCATCGGCTATCGCGCGGCGGCCCGCGATACCACCCTCTTGGCCAGCGTCCAGGCTGGGTTCGTCCACCACACGGGAGCTGGAGCAGCCGAAGAGCCAAACGGCGAGAACGGATAGGACGAGCGCAACGCGGCAACGCGCGGACCGCACGCTGCGCGGCCGAGCCGATTCGAAAAACATACGGGCACGATGCAAGCCGACTCGTCGCTGGTCAAGCCGCAATGTCGCTCGTGCGCACTGCTGGTCAACCGTTTGCAACGCGCCGTATGTCCGCATCGCAGGCGGCCGAAGGTCGGCGCGATGGCGGTCGGCGGTGGGGACCGATAGAGTTGCCGCATGGACTTCGAGCCAAGCACCAAGACCAAAGAATTTCTCGAGCGCGTGAAAGCGTTCATGCAACAGGAGATCTTTCCGGTCGAGAAAGAGCACTGGGCTTCCATCCTCGAGCAGCGGCATGGCGGCGATTGGAAGCAGTGGCGCGTACCGCCCCTGGTGGAAGAGCTCAAGGTCAAGGCGCGCGCGCGCGGCCTCTGGAATCTTTTCTTGCCCGACGGCGACCTCGGCGCCGGCCTGTCCACCCTCGAGTACGCCCCCATCGCAGAAGAGACCGGACGAAGCTTGCTCGCGCCGGAAGTATTCAATTGCAGCGCCCCCGATACCGGAAACATGGAGGTGCTTTTTCGCTACGGCACCGAAGAGCAAAAGAAGCGCTGGCTGATGCCGCTCCTGGCGGGCGAGATTCGGTCGGTTTTTTTCATGACCGAGCCCGACGTGGCCTCGTCCGACGCGACGAACATGCAAGCGACCGCGCGCGTCGAAGGCCACCAAGTGGTTCTCGATGGCCGCAAGTGGTGGTCGAGCGGCGTCGGGCATCCCCGCGCCAAAATTGCAATCTTCATGGGGCGCACGGAGGATCCTTCCAAGGACCGCCACCATCAGCACTCGATGGTCCTCGTGCCGCTCGACACACCGGGCATCGAGGTCGAGCGCATGCTTTCGGTGTTCGGCACGTACGACGAACCCCACGGCCACGGCGAGGTGCGTTTTGCGAACGTGCGGGTGCCGCTATCGAATGTCATCGGGGGCGTCGGAATGGCCTTCGAGATCGCGCAAGCGCGGCTCGGACCGGGGCGCATCCATCACGCGATGCGCTGCCTCGGCGCTGCCGAAGCCGCGCTCGAATCGATGATCGATCGTGGTATCAAGCGCAGCGCCTTTGGCAAACCACTCGTGAACCTCGGTGGCAATCGAGAGCGGATTGCCGACGCACGCATCGCGATCGAGCAGGCGCGCCTGCTCACGCTTCATGCCGCGTGGAAGATCGACGCGGTGGGGCCCCTCGCGGCGATGACCGAGATCTCGGCGATCAAGGTCGTCGCTCCCAATGTGTTGCAGGCGGTCGTGGACGCCGCCATCCAGATGCACGGCGGGGCCGGGCTTTCTCAGGACACGTTGCTCCCCGCGTTTTACGCGCAAGCCCGCGCCCTTCGGCTCGCTGACGGCCCCGACGAGGTACACAAAGGGGTGATCGCCCGGATCGAGCTGGCGAAGCGCGGTTTCGCCAAGGCTTGAGCGCGCGCCGATGACTCTGAAGTCGATCAGCGCAGGCGCGCCGGGTCACTCCACCGCAGGCGGGCCGAAGGCCGCGCCGCGTAACTCACTAGCATTACTGCGTCAGATTTTGGCGATGACAGATCACGATCAGCCATTGCGGCGCGTCGGCCACTTAAAATACGGCGAGGCCGTCGGATCTGCGCATCAGCCTGGAATAGCCTCAAGCCTCGCCTCTTCGGCTTCGCCGAAGGCCAGTTCTGCCTGTGCGGTCAGTACTTATGTGGGCCTGTGGCTACTCCGATGAAACGATCTAGCAGCGAGGATCTGACGCAGTCATGCTAGACGCGTCGGGCCCGGTGCGTGGCGGCGAAGAAATCGACGTCGAGGCGGTCGACGCGTGGCTCCGAACGAAGCTCCCCGAGCTCACGGGCAAGCCCGCCGTCACCCAATATCCGGGCGGCGCGTCGAATTGGACGTATCGGCTCAGCTACCCCGACCGCGATCTGGTGCTGCGCCGCCCTCCTTACGGAACGAAGGCCAAATCGGCTCACGACATGAGCCGCGAGTACAACATCCAAAAGGCGCTCAAGCCGGTTTATCCCTACGTGCCGAGCATGATCGGGCTCTGCGAAGACACGTCGGTTCTCGGCGTTCCGTTTTACGTGATGGAGCGGGTGCCCGGCATCATCCTGCGAAAACGGCTGCCCGAGGGGCTCGTCGTCGACGAGAGCACGATGCGCGTCATGTGCCGGAGCGTCATCGACAAGCTCATCGATCTGCACAAGGTCGATTATCGCGCCGCGGGGCTCGCGTCGATCGGCAAAGGACCTGGTTATGCGAAGCGCCAGATCGAGGGGTGGTCGGATCGGTACGAAAAGGCGCGCACCTGGAATGCGCCGAGCTTTCGCTACGTGCGCGACTGGCTGAAGGCCCATACGCCGCCCGATCGCGGTACCTGCGTCATCCACAACGACTACCGCTTCGACAACGTCGTGCTCGATCCCAGCGACATGACCCGGGTCATCGCCATTCTCGACTGGGAAATGGCGACGATCGGCGATCCGCTGATGGATCTCGGAAATTCACTGGCTTATTGGGTCGAACGGGGCGACGACTTCATCGGACGTGCGCTCCGCCGCCAGCCCACGCATCTGCCCGGGATGCTCTCGCGGCGCGAGGTGGTCGAGCATTACTGCGATCGGATGGGCATCGAAGTCGACAACTGGGCCTTCTACGAAGCGTACGGCCTGTTCCGGCTGGCGGTCATCGTGCAGCAGATTTATTTTCGATATTTCCACCGCCAGACGCAGAACCCCGCCTTCAAGAATTTTTGGGCATTCGCCCATTATCTCGAGTGGCGCTGCCGAAAGATCTTGCGGCGAGCCCGGTGATCAGGCCCTTGCTTCGATCTTTTCTTCCGTGAGCACGATCTGGTCGGGCGCGTCGTGGCGGCGAGAGGTTCCGCTGTCGGCAATGGTCACCGGTTCGTCGAGCTCGAGGGGATCGAACAAGCGGCGGTCGTCGTCGGGGAGGTCGGAGATCTTCGCACGAAGTTCCGACTTGCTGACGAAGATCTCCTCGCGGCGATCGTCGGCGAGCAGACGGCGGAGCACCAGCTCGCTCGGCGAAAGGGAGTGGAGGGAGATTTCCCGCACGAAAGGCGTCATCACCTGAACCAATTGTTCGACCATCCCGCGCATGCCCTCGTACTCGGGCACGCTCTGACCGGCGACCTGCGCCGCGGTGAGCGCCCGGCGGTTGGCGACCAGCGATCGCGCGGCGGCCGCCGCCTTGTCGCGGAACCGCAGGAGTTCTGCGATGTCGGCGTCCTCGGGATCGAAAGAATCCGGTCCGAGCTCCTTGCTGATCTTCGTGAGCTGGATCTTCGGTTCTTTCGAACGAATCGCAATGTCGTATCCGGAGCCATGGGGATCGGGGGTCGAGCGAAGCTTGATCATCGATTCCGTTTCGCCGATATCGAGCTCGACCACGAAATAACGCCCCAGCTTGTGCAGCGTCATTTTGCTTTCCTTGCGCAGCCAACCCGACGTTTCCGGAGCGTGGATCTCGAAGCCCTCCATGAAACGGTCGACCCTGGCGTCGGTCACGAAACCCGACTCCGACGGGATGACCAGCTCGACGACGCTATCGATTCCGTAAGGGGTCTCGCTCTCGAGCCAAGCTTGGTAGCGCATCCCCTCCGACAGCCGCACGTGCACCGTGTTCTCGGCTTGCGGGAGATCGTATTGAAGAACGACCTTTTCCAGCGCGTCGAGGCTGCTCTTTCGCTCGTGTTTGATCTTCTGCTCGATGTCGGCGAGCCCCTGCGTCAACGTGACTTCCAGGCCCATGAGCTCTGCGTCGACGACTTGCTGGGCTTTGTCCTGGATGTTTTGGATGCAATGAGCGACGCGTGACTCGGCGGGAGCGCTCTTGTCTTGGAACGCGCCCGACAGCCGCGCGAGCAACTGTTCGAGCCGACGTCGATCGGAATCGCTATTCTGCTCGAGAGCGATCCGGCGCGTGCGTTCCTGACGAACCTGTCCTTCGACGCGAAGCACATGGCTACAGAACCCCACTGCGAGACGCAGAAACTCG
>WNGB01007943.1_pt1 | contig 15178 bp, 8 predicted proteins | sample 5400681 | NCBI WGS metagenome assembly WNGB01 (sample SAMN13153367, study PRJNA577476) | soil metagenome | isolation source: 115 cm soil or saprolite under grassland replicate 2 | place: USA:California | collected 2016-06-15
TGCCTGACAACACCTACAACGCGCCCTTCAACGTGGTTCTCAGCTCCACGACTTCGGGAGCGACGATCCACTACACCACGAACGGTCTCGATCCCACGACCAGTGACCCCTCCGTGATCTCCGGGGGCACGGTCTTCGTCGATCAGACCGGCCCCCTCAAGGCGATGGCGGTCAAAGCCGGCCTGGCCCCGAGCAACGTCGCCACGGCCGTCTACGTGATGAACCTCCCGACGCCCAGTTTCGCGCCGCCGGGCGCCACGTACGCGACCGACCAGAGCGTGACGATCTCCGTGGGGAGCGTCACCGGGGCGACGATCCGTTACACCACCGACGGCACCGCGGTGACGCAGACCTCGCCCGTCTACACGGCGCCCATCACCGTGGATCGCACGACCACGATCAAGGCCCAGGCCTGGAAGGCCGGTTGGGGGACGAGCTATGAGACCGCGGCTTATTACACGATGAAGGTCGGCACTCCCGCGCTCAGCCCCGGCGGAGGTTCCTACGGAGCCGCCCAGAGTGTGGTCGTCAGCACGGTGACGCCCGGGGCCAGCCTGCACTACACGACGACCGGTCTCGATCCGACGGAGAGCGATCCCGTGGTGGAGAGCGGCGCGGCGGTCACCGTCGACAAGTCGGCCACGCTGCGGGTCAGAGGATGGAAGGACGGTGGCTGGACTCCCAGTGATGCCACGGTGGCCAGCTACTCGATCACGCTCGGCGTCGCAGCGATCCCCACCTTCTCGCCCCCCGCGGGGACCTACACGTCGGCGCAACTCGTCACGATCTCGAGCGCGACCGCCGGGTGCGCCATCCGCTACACGACGGACGGATCCGAGCCGGCACCTACGTCCAGGCCATATCTCGCGCCGATCACGGTGGACTGGACGAGCACGGTCAAGGCCAAGGCGTTCAAGCGGGACTGGACGGAGAGCGCGACCGCGACCGCCGACTACGTCGTGAACCTCAGCAACACCGTGGCGCCCGTCGCGTTCAGCCCCGCGCCGGGCGCGTACCCGACCACCCAGGTCGTGACCCTCACGACGGCCACCTCGGGGGCCACCATCCACTACACGACGAACGGCAACGATCCGACGGAGGCCGATCCCTCGGGCGGAGCCGTGAACGTCGACCGGGCCCTCTCGCTCAAGGCCCGGGCCTTCAAGACCGGCATGACCGCGAGCCCGGCGCGAGGAGCCGACTATGCCATCACGGGCGCCGTCGCCGCGGCCTGGCAGCACGGCTTCGGCCTGAAGGTGGACGGGACCCTGTGGGGCTGGGGGGTCAACGGCAACGGGCAGGTGGGCAACAACAGCACCACCGACGTCACTTCGCCGGTCCAGGTCCTCTCGGGCGTTCGCGGCGTCTCGGCCGTCGGGGACATCTACCGCGGTCACACCCTGGCCGTGAAGGCGGACGGGACGGTCTGGGGCTGGGGAGAGAACGGCAGTGCCCAGCTCGGAGACGGCTCCACGACACAACAGCTCGCGCCCGTCCCGACGAGCGGCCTCGGCGGTGTCACTGTCATCGCGGTGGCGGCCGGCAGGTTCCACAGCCTCGCCCTCACCAGTGATGGCCGCGTCTACGGCTGGGGATACAACGGCAACGGTCAGGTCGGCGATGGGTCTACCACACAGCGCCTGACGCCGGTGCCGTTGACGTCGCTCACGGACGCCGTCGTCGCGATCGCCGCAGGCGATTCCCACTCCCTTGCCGTGACGCGAGATGGAACCGTCTACGCTTGGGGATTCAACTACTACGGCCAGCTCGGGGACGGCACGACGATGGAACAGCACAGCCCGGTCCAGGTCAGCTCATTGCGGGGGGTGATGGCCATCGCCGCCGGAGCCAGCCACTCCCTCGCCCTGCGAACGGACGGCTCCCTGTCGGGAGACGTCTGGGCGTGGGGCCAGAACTCGAACGGCCTGTTCGGCGACGGGACTACCCTGAACGCAATCTTGCCGGTGCGGGCCTTGAGCGGTGCAAACGCGGTGAGCACCGCCACGTCCCAGTCGCTGTACCTGCGCACGGACGCCTCGGCACAGGGCTCGATCTGGGGGAGCGGTCTCCACTACGGCGACCGGCTCACTTCCGGCGCGCCCAACTCGAGCACCTCTCCCCGGCGAATCGGCAGCGGAGACTTCGTTGCCCTGGCCGCCGGCGACGGCTTTTCCCTCGCCCTGCGCCGCGACACGAGCCTGCTGTCATGGGGCCCGAACAGCTATGCGGCGGCGAACGGCTTCGTCCTGGGATCCGGCACGGGCACGGATGACCCGGACCACGACGGCCTTTCTACTTGGGACGAGCTGAGGCACGGGTGCGACCCCTTCAACCCCGACACCAACGGCGATGGGATCCTCGACGGGCCGGCCATCGCGGCCGGCCTCAGCTGCTCCAACCCCGACATGGACGGAGACGGGGTGCTCAACTGGGTGGAGATCGCCCAGGGAACGGACCCGTTCAACGCCGACACCGACGGGGACGGAGTTCCCGACGGTGCGGACTGCTTCCCTCTCGACCCGACGCGCTGGGAGTGCCCGGCACCCGTCCCGGGGGATACCACTCCCCCCGTCATCACCCTCACCGAGCCCGCGAACGCCACGCTCATCTCCGTGGTGCCACCCCTGTGAGGGCCCTGGGTGTAACCCGTCATCTGGCCGAGAACGGAAAAGTGCCGAAGCAGAGGTTGACCTTGAGGAACGACACGCTGTACCTGGGGGTCCGGCGCGCCCTCGCGGTGGTGCTGATGCCGCTTCTCGTCCTCACCTCGGTTCCTGTGTCTGCGGCTCCGGGGAGCCCGCGCTCTGCCACCTACGCCGCACCGCCATCGACCACCGACAGCAGCATGGCACCCCCGGCGCCCCAGGTCACGGTGAACAAGACCCCGCCCAAGGTGGAGCCCGTGCCGCTCCGGCCCGTGTTCTCCGACCCCCCGAAGGATGAAGAGTTCTTCCGGGCCCGCGTCTTCGGCGAGCCCTTCGTGCCGATCGGGGGGCCGACGAGCGTCGAGGAGAACCGGGCCTTTGCGCGGGCGCTCCTCGCCTTCCACGCGGCCGGAGACAACGAGGAGGTGACCGCGCTCGGGCTCTTCCTGAACGACCACCCCAGGACCGCGTGGCGGGCCTCCCTGGTCGCGAACCTTGGCAGCCACTACTCCCGCACGGGTTACTACAGCCGCGCCCTCGCCACCCTCACCGAGGCGTGGAACCTGGCCAAGGGAGCCCCGGAGCCCCTTGCCCGGGCCATCGCCGACCACGCGCTCGGCGAGCTTCTCGACCTGCACGGCAAGTTCGGACAAGTGGAGAAACTGGAGGGGCTGATCGCGGAATCGAAGGATCGCGATCTGCACGGCGACGCCGTGGAGAAGGCGTCGAATGCCCGCAGGGCCATCTACATCTTGCGAGAGAAGCACGAGGAGGCGTTCGCCTCGGGCGCCGTCGCGGTGGATCGGTACCTGGGGCATGGGAAGCCCGGCTACACTCAGCATCCCGAGATCGCCCAGTTCCATGCAACGCCCCAGGGTGCTTCGCTGGCGGACATCCAGGCCCTGACGGCGCGGACGGGAATCGGGATGGAAATGGCCTTCCGCGGCCCCGGCGGGAACGACCTGGTGGTGCCCTCGATCGTTCATCTCAAGCAGGGCCACTTCGCCGCTCTGGTCAAGGAAGAGAACGGCCGCTACGTGCTCGCCGATCCCATCCTGGGAGGAGAGGAAGTCTGGCTGAGCCGGTCCGCGCTTCTCGAGGAAGCGAGCGGTTACTTCCTCGTTCCCGTGGGCCTGGTTCCGCAGGGCTGGTCCAAGCCAACGGCAGCGGAGGTTGGCAACGTGCGGGGCAAGTGCGTGGCTGCGGTCTATGACCCGCGGGCGACATTCTGCAGTGTCGGCGGTGCGGGCGGCAATGGCGGCGGTTCGGGCGGGAGTGGTGGGGGTTCGAGCTGCGGCCCGAACGGTTGCGGAATGGCGACGTACAGTTTCAACAGAGGCCTCGCGAGCCTTCAGATCAGCGACAGCCCCGTCGGGCATTCGCCCCCCCGAGGTCCGGCCGTCGAGTTCAGGGTCAGCTATGACCAGCGTGAAGCCTACCAGCCGGCCGTGTTCACATTTTCCAATCTCGGACCGCGCTGGAGCCACGCCTGGCTCTCCTACGTCGAGGACGACCCTTCCAACCCGAGCGGGCCGGTGTATGCCTTCCTCCGCGGCGGCGGCAGCGAAGTCCACTCCGGGCTGGTGGGGATTAGCTACCCTCCCCACCTGCTCAGCCGGGCGGTGGTGGTGCGCACGTCATCGTCGCCGATCACCTACGAGCGACGGCTGCCCGACGGATCGGTCGAGGCGTTCAGCCAATCCGACGGTGCGGTCTCACCCCGCCGGGTCTTCTTGAGCCAGTTGCGCGACCCTCAGGGAAACAGCCTCAGCCTGACCTATGACTCCCAGCTCCGCATCGTGGCCGTGACCGATGCCCTGGGTCAGGTGACCACGCTGAGCTACGGCCTGTTGTCGGATCCTTTGAAAGTGACGAAAGTCACGGACCCCTTCGGCCGCTCCGCCAAGCTGGAGTACGATGCCTCCGGGGCCCTGCTGCGGATCACCGACGTGATCGGCATCGTGTCGGAGATGGAATACGGGAACGGGGACTTCATTCGGGCGCTCACGACCCCCTATGGGACGACGACCTTCTCGTACGCCACGCCCCAGGGTGAGCCTGGTGTGTACTATCCCGACCGCTGGGTGGAGGCCATCGACCCTCTCGGGGGCAAGGAGCGGATCGAGTACCGCTGGGGGACGGCCGCCCTTCCCGCCTCAGACCCCCCGAACACCGTTCCCACCGCCTTCATCAACAACGTGAACCTCAACGCCCGAAACACCTTCTATTGGGACAAGCGGGCGATGGCCCTCTATCCGGGCGACTTCACCAAGGCTCAGGCTTGGCACTGGCTGTGGTCCAGCAGCATGATGGTGACGCCCATACTCCATAGCGAGAAAAAGCCGTTGGAAGGCCGGATCTGGTACGGGCAGAGGGGCGAGTCCTTCGCGGAGCAGGCCGGTCCCGATGGCAAGGCCGCCAAGGTTGGTCGTGTGCTCGACGACGGGACGTCGCAAATCTGGCGCTATGAGTACGAATCACAGACCGGGAAAGTAATGCGCCAGACCGATCCCCTCGGAAGGACGACTACTTACACGTACGCTCCTAACGGGATCGACCTCCTCGAAGTCCGCCAAGTCAACGGGCAGAATACTGAACTCCTCCAGAGCTTCACGTACAACACGCAGCACCGGCCGCTGACGGTCACGGACGCCGCGGGGCAAACGACGACGTACACCTACAACGCGGCCGGCCAGGTGCTCACCGTCACGACGCCGCCAAGGGCCGGCATCACCGAGAACCGCACGACGACGTTCACCTACGACACGAACGGCTACCTCCAGAGCGCACTTGGGCCGGCAGCGGGAGCGACGGTGGGCCTCACTTACGACGGCTACGGCCGCGTCAGGACGTGGACCGATCAGAGCGGCCACACGCTGACCTATGACTACGACGCCTTGGACCGAACAACGAAGATCACCCATCCGGACGGGACGTACGAAGAGACGGTCTACAACCGACTCGACCCCGAGAAACAGCGAGACCGGCTCGGACGGTGGAGCCAAACCTTCTACGACGCCCTGCGGCGGCCGGTGGCGATGCGCGATCCGCTGGGGCGTACGACGACGCAGCAGTGGTGCAGCTGCGGAAGCCTAGACAAGGTCATCGACGGCAACAACAACGCGACGACGTGGGAGCGGGACCTTCAGGGAAGGATCACGAAGGAGACGCGGGCGGACGCGAGCTTCACCCAGTTTGTCTACGAGAACACGACGAGCCGCCTCAAGCAGCGGATCGACCGAAAGAACCAGACCACGACATACAGCTACTTCCTCGACGACAGCTTGCAGCAGACCGTGTACACGAACGCCCAGAACCCCACACCCACGGTCAGCTACACCTACGACCCCGTGTATCCGCGCAAGGCGACGATGACGGACGGGACGGGGACGACCACCTGGAGCTACAACCCGATCACGACGACGCCGAGCCTCGGCGCGGGACTCCTCGCAAGCGCCTCGGGGCCGGTCGGCAGCTCGACCTACACCACGACCTTCGCCTACGACGAGCTGACCAGAGTCACCAGCCGCTCGGTCGACGGCGCGGCTGCGACGGCCTCTTACGACGCGCTCGGGCGTGTGTCTAGCGAAACGGACCCGCTCGGGGCCGTCAGCTACACCTACGTGGGTGCTACGAGTCGCCTGAGCAGCGTCTCCTTACCGAACGGGCAAACGACGAGCTTCCTCTACTTCGACAGCCTTGGGGACAACCGGCTGCAGGAGATCAAGCACCTGGACCCGGGCGCGGCCATCCTCTCGAAATTCAACTACACCTACGATGCGGCCGGGAACATCAAGACCTGGAGTCAGCAGGCCGGGACTAACCCGGCGAAGCTCTACGCCTTCGATTACGACGGCGCGCGCCAGCTGACTCGGGCTGTGATCTCGGGCGTGACCCCGCTGCCCGTGCCGAGCCGTTTCGGCTACGGCTACGACAACGCGGGCAACCGCACCGCCGAGCAGCTCGACGACGCGGTGACGGGCGCGACGTACGACAACATGAACCACCTTGTGTCGACGCAAGCGGGCGGCACGCTGGCCTTCCGGGGCTCGGTGAACGAGCTGGCCACAGTCACCGTGGGAGGCAAGCCGGCGCAGGTGGCAGGGGACAACTCCTTCCAGGGCACGGCCACCGTCCCGTCAGGGACGAGCAACGTGGTGGTGGCCGCTACCGACCCCAGCGGGAATGTGCGGACGAACGCCTACCAGCTCAGCCAGAGCGGGACCCCGAAGGCGCTGAGCTACGACCTCGACGGCAACCTGACGAACGACGAGACGCGGAGCTACGAATGGGATGCCGAGAACCGACTCACCGCGGTCAACCAGGGGATGAACCGCAGCGAATTCACCTACGACGGTCACGGTCGGCGGGTGAGGATCGTCGAGAAGGTCAACGGCACGCCGACGAGCGACAAGCGTTACGTGTGGTGTGGGATCAAGCCGTGCCAGGAGCGGGACGCGAGCGGCGCCACGGTCACGAAGGCCTTCTATCGCCACGGCATCATGGACGGCAGCATCAAGTTACTTCACGACCGTGGATCACCTGGGTAGCACGCGCGAGATCACAAACAACTCGGGCGCCGTGGTGGCGCGCTTCGACTTCGACCCCTACGGCCGGATGACGAAGGTCAGCGGGACCTACAACACGGTGTTTGGATTCACCGGTCACTATCACCACGCGCCGAGCGGCCTTGCGCTCCCTCTCTATCGGGCGTATGCGGCAGACTTGGGGCAATGGACGAGCGAGGACCCTGAGGGCTTCGTGGATGGGGTGAACCTCTACCGCTACGTGCGCGGCAACCCGGTGACCCTCATGGACCTGACGGGCGAGATGACGGCGATGCAGGGCGCCTGCCTCGCGTCGGTCATCTTCCTCTTAACGACAGTGGTCGTGGTGGTGACGGTGACTACGGCCGGCGCCGGAACCGCTGCGCTGGCTGCGGCTGGGGCGAGTGGGGCTGCGACAACTGGTGGTATCGCTGTGCTCACGGGGGTCACCGCCACGATCCTCTTCTGCTCACCTCCCACGGCGGCGTGCATGAAACGTGAGCCAGAGATCATCCCCTTCCCGCCGCCGCCGCCGCCAGGGCACGCAATTTGTCATCGGTTCAAGCGCACCGATACCTACTGTAAGTACAGGTGTAAGTCGTCAAGTGGGGCAACCTGGGAGGAGCAAACAGCGCAGCCCTTCTGCCCGGCGTGGTATATTCAAAGAGGTAGGTGAGCGTGACTGACGAGATAGGTGAGGTCTGCTCGTTCTGCGGTCGCAGTGCTTCTCAGGCAGGCACGCTAGTAAGGGGCCAACGAGGCGCGATATGCGAAGAGTGCAGCCGGATCGCGTTGAACCTCGCTGAAGATCGACGAGAAGGACTGATTGATCGTGATGGAAGGCTTGAGATAGGTCAATTCCCTGCGGATCTTGGATTGGCACAGCGTATCGGGCAAGCTACTCTTGCACGACATGCGTTTGTGCCGCTCAATGTGCGGGATGACCACGTGGTCCTAGCAGTTGCAGGTTTGGATGCTCTGAACGACCTCAAGCAGATTGTCTTGGATGCACATAGGCAGATGGCTGCAGATGAACGCCAGAGGGACGTTGTTGACTTCGTATTGGCGCGGCCAGAGGCGATCATGGACAAGATCGCATCGATCTTCACTGCGGATCCGGAGCCGGAACGGTAATTGGTTGTTTGGGCACTGGCCAGCCGGGTTCCCGCCGCGCCTCATGCTAGACATCGAATCGATAGCGTTGCGCGCCGCTGCTCTCAATGAACATCTCGGTGGGTCTCCATCGACGCGCCAGGTGCGGTCCAGGGCGCCGGCTTGCGTTCTACAAGGTAGCTATAGGGAGCAGGGATGGAGGCTGCCGAGACATCGCGGTGCTTGAAGGGATCACCTGGGGCTGCTACCGCGCGGAGTGTGTTCGCCGATGCCTCGCCAGAGGGCCTTGAACGATCCGGCCGAAGGGATGAAGGCGCTCCGGAACAGCACGACGCGCTCGCTTCGAGTCCCGGGCGCCCCCGTTAATAGACCCGCGGAATCGCTGGCCCCGCAGCGCGGAGGCGATGCGACCCTGGTCACCGTGTTCTTCTACTGCCTGGCTGATCTGCTGCTGCGGCGTGAGTCGCCGATCTGAATCCACATGAAGACAGGAGCACTGAGGCGAGTCCTCTCCCTGGCGCTGCTCGTGGTGCTGGCGGTTGTGCTGGCCGGGCTTGTGTGGTCCCGCTGGGGCAGCTTGGCCGCCCCGGAGGCCGCCCTTGAGGGCCGCTACCGTACGGAAGAGCAGTGGATCGCCGCCGAGATCGCCCAGGACATCCTGGAGATGGCGCAGTACGCGAAGGATCCCCGTTCGTCATCGGAGGTCGGTCGCTTCGCCGTAGAGCCGCTGGCCGCCGCGGAAGGCGGCCCTGGAGTGACGGTCTCTTTCACGCTCCCGGGCGGGCTGCAGCGACGCCAGGCAATCGCGTGGAAGCGGCACATCTGGTCACCGGAAGACTATGAGCCGCTGGCGCGGAACGCCCTCGACGCATCAGGCGAGGTGCGAAGTGCCGTCGCACCCTCGAACGACGAGACGACGCTGGCGGCACTGACCTCGCCCTTGGCGGACGTCATCGAGGCCCAGAACCAGCGCGTGTCGCAGCATCTCACGGCGTCCATGGCCGATGCGGATGCTGACGAGGAAGCAGCATTGGTGGTGGGCGCGCTCGTTGTGCGCGAGGCGTCCGAAGTGTTCTGGGATGTCCGTCAGCTCCTGTGTCGGATGGCGGCCCATTTGTCCATGGCGCGCGCCCTGCGGCATACGCCTGAGCACGGCCTCAACGGTCGCTACGCTGACGCGATCCTGGCGGCGTATGCGAGCCGCTCGCGCGAAGCGATGAAGAAGCTGGACGCCCTGGAGGCGTCGGCGGGAGGCTCCCAGGGCCAGCGAGCCTGGGTGCGCGCGTTGAGGATCTGGCTGACGGCTGACTGGAGACCGCTGGCCAGCCCGTCACAGGGTACGCTCATCGAGAGACTTCTCTACTTCCGCGCCCTGGGCTGGACTCTGGGCGGTGCGTCCGCCGTCCAGTTCTACCAGAGCTTCGAGGCGGAACCGATCCCGGACTGGGGGAGGATCGCGCTCGAGAACCTCAGCGGGACAGAGGTCGGAGGCTTCGCAGAGGAAGGAGCCGAGCCCGAGCAGGCGGAGGCCCGCGACATCTGGCGGCGCATCCACGGCCGCGACCTGGCCGGCTCCGATCTGGTTGCCGCGCTGAACCGCCCGGCTTCGCGCTGTATCACGCCCACCGGACCGCGCGTCCTGGCCTGGGGCACCTGGGCCGCCGGCCTGCAACGACACGTGTGCCATCGCGTGCTCCGGATCAACCGGTACTGGGAGCAGGTGGTGGCCCTCCCCGAGCAGGCACAGGCGACGCGGGCGGCATTCGACGACCGGTTTGGCGGGCTGGTGCTTTATCCCTTTGTCCAGGGCCTGCGCTGGCACCATGGCCGGATCCACCTTGAGAGTTTCGGCAGCGCGCTCAACAGGGGAGTGTCCACGGCGGCCGAGCATCCGGAGCTCCTTACGGCGTTCGTTTGGGACAGGATGGCGCAGACGGCACGTTACGCGGTGACGCGCCGGCGGATGCCGCCGCTTCTGCCCTGGTTCGCCGCTTGGGTGCCTTCGGGAACTGCCTATGCGGCGGGCAGCCGCGTGTACCTGCCCGGGTTCGAGCAGGCTGCCACCGAGCCGTTGACCGCGTTGTGGGAGCGGAACCCATGGAACTACAGCCTGAACAGCCGGATCGTCGAGGCGCGGTTCGGCCAACAGCCGACGCCCGATCAGATCCATGGCGTCTTTGCTCAGCGGGCCAACTACGACGTGGGCGTGCTGCGGTGGATGGCTGGCGCGGCGGGCGGCCGCTCGCCGGAGCGGGCGCGGCTGCTGGAAGACGCCTGCAAGCTCCTGGCGGACAGCTGTGTCGACCTGGCCCGCCACCTCGTGGCCGCAAGGCACGACGAGGAGGCCGTTCCGGCCCTTCAGCGTGCGTTCGAGCGGGCCAAGGACCGGGTGGCCCTGACGCACGGCATCCTGGCCCTAGTGGCCCACTATCATGATCGTGGCCAGCACGCGGAAGCCTCTCGAGTGGCGCAGGAGGCCGCCGACACCGGGTCGAGCGCCGGGCTGGCGCTCATGGGCCGCCTCAAGGAGTGGCGTGGCGAGCTGGAGGGAGCGGAGGACTACTTCCAGCAGGTCGAGAGCCGATACAAGGAGCCCGAGGAACTGGCGGCCTTCTATCGCCGCATGGTCGACGCCGGGCGGTCCGGCTACCAGTCGAAGTTCCAGCACGCCATCAGCGCGGCCTTCCCGAACGGCCTCGAGCGGCTGGACCCGAAGCAGCTACCGCCCATACCCACGGACGGCGTCGGGCTGTCCAATCCAGGACCGGACGCGCCGCTGGCGGGGCTCGAGGCCGGTGACATCGTGGTCGGCCTGGATGGGTTGCGGGTGCACGACCGCCGGCAGTACATGTACGTGGTGAACTTCGACTCGCGCCCCGACATGACGATGCACCTGTGGCGGAAGGGTCGCTACCTGGAGGTGCCTGTGCACGTCATGAACCGCTACCTTCCCCTGGATCTCCACACGTACCCAACAACCGAGCGCTGAGAGGGCTTGCGCGCTCTTGGTTTGCTGACCATGGTAAAGCTGTAAAGCTGTGATACGCGCTGACCTGCCCCCCATTTCAGTCGCACTCATAACGTCAGCTCCGGGCCTATTAGGCGGCCGCCTTCCGGTCTTCGACGATTTCCCCGTCGCGGATCTGCACGATCCGCGAGGCCAGCTTGGCCACATTCATGTCGTGGGTGATCATGACGATGGTCTGGCCGGCCCCGTACAGCTCCTGGAAGAGGCCAACGATCCCCTTGCCGGAGGCGGTGTCGAGGTTCCCGGTGGGCTCGTCGGCCAGGACCATGGCGGGGCGGTTCACCAGGGCGCGGGCGATGGCCACCCGCTGCATCTGGCCTCCCGAGAGCTCGGTGGGCTTGTGGTCCATGCGGTCCGCCAGGTCCACCCGCTCGAGCATGGCCGCGGCCCGCTCTCTCCGCTCCCGGGTGGGGACGCCCGCGAAGAGCAGGGGCAGCTCCACGTTCTCGAGGGCGGTCGCGTAGGGCAGCAGGTTGAAGTTCTGGAAGACGAAGCCGACGTGCCGGTTGCGGATCTCGGCCAGGCGGTTGCGGTCCAGTCCCCCCACGCTCTCCCCGGAGAGCACGTACTCGCCGGAGGTCGGGGTGTCCAGGCAGCCCAGGATGTTCATGAGGGTCGACTTGCCGGAGCCGGAGGGCCCGACCACGGCCAGGTACTCGTTGGCCCCCACGTCGAGGTCGACTCCCTTGAGGGCGGTCACTTCGACTCGGCCCGTGCTGTAGACCTTGCGGATGCCGCGCATGCGGATCATTCTTCGACCCCCCCTCCTATCCTCCCCCACGTAGGGGGGAGGAAATGCTGTTGCACGACAGGCTCCGCTCATTCATCGACCCCCACCCTCCTCCACCTAGGGGGGAGGGAATGCTGCTCCACGTTCGGCTCCGCCCTTCACTCGTACCTCAGCGAAACCGCGGGGTGGATGGAGGCCGCGCGGCGCGCGGGGAAGTAGCCGGCGGCGGTGCCGATCGTCCCCAGGACGATCGCGGTGGCGGCCCCGATAGCCGGGGAGAAGGTCGGGGTGCCGAGGAACTGGAGGGCCTCCCCCTGGAGGGGCAGGGCGGCCACCAGGGTGATGAGGCCGAGGGAGACCGCGGTCCCCAGGACGCCGCCGATCAAGGTCATGAGGAGCGCCTCGATCACGAAGGGCGCCATCACCTGGCGGACCTTGGCCCCCAGGGCCATCTTCACCCCGATCTCCCGCGTCCTCTCCTTCACCACCGCGTACATGATGTTGGCCACTCCCATCCCCCCCACGAAGAGGGTGAGGGTCCCGATGATCCCCAGGAACATCTGGATCCCGAGGGCGATGTTGCCCGTGATGCGCTGGTTCTCCCGGGTGTCCCAGATCCCGAGGGCCCGGGTGTCCGCGGGGTCGAAGTGGTACTTGCGTCCGAGCACGCGGTAGATCTCGGCCTTGGCCTGGTCGCCCAGCTCCAGGCTCACCGGCTTGTAGATGAAGTTGTTGAGCTTGGCGTCGGTGAACATGGACTTGAAGGTGGTGGCGGGGATGGTGGCCTGGTTCTTGTCGGGGCCGCTGTACATTCCCATCATGATCTTGGTCTGCATCACGCCCACCACGAGGAACGTGGACTGGTTGATCAGGACGGTCTTGCCCGTCACGTCCTCGCGCCCGAAGAGGTCCCGGGCCAGCTCCTCGCCCAGGAAGACGACCCGGCGCTTCTCCCGCAGGTCCAGCTCGTTCAGGAAGCGCCCGCCCGCCTGCGGGATCAGGTTCCGCAGCTCGCCGAACTCCGGGTCCACGCCGCGCACGCGGGCGTTCACGGTCTTGGTTCCCGCGGTGAGGCCGATCCGACGGCTGTACTCGCAGGAGAGGGCCTGGATCTCGGGGACGCGCGCGCGCAGCAGGATCACGTCCTCGTCCGTGAACTGGATGGGCCGGCCGGAGGGGAGGCCCATGAACGCCTTCGTGGTGGCCCCCGTCCACACCACTCCGATACCCTCCCCCATCCCCCGGGAGCCCTTGTGGAAGGAGCGCTTCATGCCCTCGCCGAAGGAGAGGAGGAGCACGATGGAGAGCGTCCCCCACGCGATGGCGAGGACGGTCAAGGCGATGCGCTTCCGCTGATGGGCGACGTCGTGCTGGAACAGCTTCCAGACGAGGGCGATCTCGGCCTGGGCGAGCATCAGGCGAGCTTCAGGGCCACCACGGGGTCGAGCATGGAGGCCCGGCGGGCGGGGAAGTAGCCGGCCACGAAGCCGATCACGCCCAGCAGGGCGACCGTCACGAGGATGACCAGGGGCGAGGCCTCGGGCGTCCCCACGAACTCGTCGAAGCCGAGGAAGGGGAAGACCCACATCACGCCCAGGGTGATGAGGAAGCCGAGGGCGCCCCCGACCGCGGTCAGGGTCAGGGTCTCGATCAGGAACTGTCCCTGGATGAAGCGGGGCTTGGCCCCCACCGCGAGCTTCACCCCGATCTCACGCGTGCGCTCCTCCACCACCACGTACATGATGTTCGAGACTCCGATCCCCCCCACGATCAGGGTGAAGGAGCCGATGATCCCCAGGAAGGCCCGGAAGGTGCCGAAGAAGACGCTGAAGAACTTCTCGGCCTCCGTGGTGTCCCACATGCCGATCGCTTCCTTGTCCTTGGGGTCGAACTGGTGGCGGCGGGAGAGCACCTCGTAGACGCGCCGGGTGACCACCGGGGTGTCCGCACGGTTCCGGGCCTGGAAGATGAAGTTGCTGACGTAGCGCTCGCTGAAGAGGCCCCGGAAGGTGGACTCCGGTACGAAGGCCTTGTCCTGGTCGCGCCCGCTGTAGCTCGAGTCCTGGGCCTTCTTCTCCATGACCCCGACCACCAGAAACGGGGTGTTGTCGATCATGACCGTTCGCCCCACCGCCTCCGCTTCGCCGAACAGGTCCGTCTTGAGCTTGTCCCCCAGGAAGACCACGCGCCGGCGCCGGTTGATGTCGAGGTCGTTCACGTAGCGTCCCCCGGCGGCGGGGATGATGTTGCGCATGACCGCGAAGATCGGGCTGTTGGCCGACATCTGGGGCGTGAGCCGCACCCGCTCCCGACGGAAGGCGCTCTTCTCGCGCTCGATCTCCCCGGAGAAGGTGGCCTCGGGGATCTCGCGGCGCAGCACCTCGATGTCCTCCTCGGTGAGGCGGACCCGCCGTCCCTTGCCCAGTCCCTGGTAGGGGATCGACGTCCGCGAGGGCCAGGCGATCACGATGTTCTCGCCGAGCCCGGCCTGGTTCTTGCGGATGCGCTTCTCCAGCCCCTCGCCGAAGGCCACGAGCAGGGAGACGGAGACGGTTCCCCAGGTGATGCCGAACAGGGTGAGGAGCGTCCGCACCTTCTGGTGGCGGACGTCCTGGAGCATCTGGCGCAGGAACGACAGGGAAGTCACGAAGGGCCTCGGGGGTCCGCTACTCGATCTTCTTGGGCGGGCGCTCGACCACCAGGTCCTTCTCCTTCAGGCCCTCGACCACCTCGATGTTCATCCCGTCGGAGAGGCCGACCTTGATCTCCTTCTTGGCGGGAGCGGCCTCGCCCAGCCCCGGCAGCTCGACCGTGGCCTTGCCGTCGGCGAAGGCCACGAGGCGCTCCGGAACGAGGAGCACGTCCTGCTTCTCGCGCACCGCGACGTCGGCGTTGGCGGAATATCCGGCGCGGAGGACCACGTCCTTGGCCGGGAGGAGCTCGATCTCGACGTCGAACAGGGTGGCCCCCTCCGCGGTCTTCGACTTGGGGGCGATCTTCGAGACCTTGCCGTCCACCTTGGCGTCGGGCAGGGCGCCGATCTTGATCCTGGCCGCCATCCCCTCGCGCAGCTTGCCCACGTCGATCTCGTCCACCGTTCCCTTGAAGATGAGGG
>WNGB01027738.1_pt1 | contig 15177 bp, 13 predicted proteins | sample 5400681 | NCBI WGS metagenome assembly WNGB01 (sample SAMN13153367, study PRJNA577476) | soil metagenome | isolation source: 115 cm soil or saprolite under grassland replicate 2 | place: USA:California | collected 2016-06-15
CAGTATTATTACCCCACTCCCTACCTCCCACCCGGCGCTCGCTATCTTGCCCCCGACGCCTGCGGGTACGGCTTCTACTGTGTATGCCCCGACGGCAGCATTACCGGGCCGCATTACTGCGTGCGGCCGCCGTTCGCGCCGTTTGGTGGGGTGTTGCCGCCGCTGAAAGGGAATGTGCCCAGCCCGTTGATGGCCGCCCTGGCAGGCAAGCAGGCGCCGATGACGCCGATGGCCCCGATGCTCGCCGGGGCACAGGGGAATCCGCCGCCGCGTGCTCAGGTGGTCTTCCCAACGCATCCCTACGCGCGCAGTCCGCGCGATTTCTTCATGTGGAACGAGGCTCAGGAAGAACGGATCACGCGCGAACGCCGGCCGCCTTTTGCGCCGTGAGAGTGGGCAGCGTTGGCGAGCGGCGCGGCGTGAGCCCGCCGGTGAGGGCTTCACCGGCGGGCTGACGCCGCGCCGCTCGCCAGATTAGCGGTTCGTCCTCACGAAGACTTTCAGCGCAGGCGCCGCGTTCGTGTTCTCCGCAGGGAACGGCGTCCCCGTCGCGTTCACGACGGTGATCCTGAACCAGTAGATGCCGTCGGCCGGCGCCACGAAGCGAAAGTCCTGCGCCGTTGGCGGCAGCGTCGCCACCTGCTCCCACGTCCCACCCCCGTCGGGAGAGACAAAAACACGTATTTCGCGGATGTCTTTTCTCTCCTTCCCAATCTGAATGGGGATGGTGAAAGCCCGCTCATTGATTTCGATTTCGTCGGGAGCAGGCTTCGTCGGCACCGAGAGCCGTTTGCGGAGCGACTCCACTTCCTTCAATAAGTCGCCAAGTTTCTTTTCCAGCTCCAGCAACCTGTCCCGGTCGGGCGGCCCCTTGGCCTGCGGCAGCGGATCCGGCTGCTTTTCGCCGGCAGGCTGGCTGTTGGCGCGGATCGCCAACTTTACCTCGGCGATGCGTGGCTGCGAAAACTCGACGGTGACGATGAAGGTCTTGGGGCCGGCGAACCGGCCGGTGAGCAGCGTGCCAGTAATATCTTCCTGTTGCCCGGGTTTCAACTCCGTGGCGATCTTGCCAGCGAGAGGGACCGCGGCCGAGGTGGGGTATACTCTGAACCGAAGGGTCGTTGCAGTCTTGTTGGTCAGGCGGAAATGCCAGGCCAACTTCGCGCCGGACTGCACGTTGCCGAAATCGATGAGGCGGTGATCGAAGAGAGCGTCGGCCCAGGCCTCGTTCACTGAAGGGTCAACCACGGTGCGGCCGCGGAGTTCGAGGGCCGCCAGCCTTCGCCGGGCCTGCCGCAAGCGCACCTCCGGCTCGCGTACCTCGGCCTCCTTGATGAGCAGTTGCGCCTCAAGGGCCGCAGCCTCCCGCACCGCGCGATCCAGAGTCTCTCTGGGGAGAGTCCCGCTCGCGGCGAGGTTTGCGAGCTGCTTGCGCTGCTGCAGGGCACTCTCCAGCGCGGTGCGGGCGGCTCGCACCTGGGCGCGCTTGATCTCGAGTTGGGCCTCCAACAGTTCGATATCGTCCCGGGCCTGCTGCACCTGTTCGGCGAGGGCCGGGTCGAGGTTGGCCGGGGGTTGGATGGTCTTTGATTGTCCGGAGGGGGGCTTCTGTTTGGCAGATTTTTCGGGCCCGGGGACGGTCTGCGTCGCCGGGAGTGCGGCAGCCTTGGCGGCAGGCAGCGCCGCGGCGGCCGGTTGTTCGTGGGGGGCCTCCTGCGCCCAGGTGGGCAGCAGCGGCAACAGGATGGCCGCGAGGCCAAGGACTGCCACTAGCCCGGCGCCGGAGAGCGCCCGGGAACACGGTCCACGCAGGATCATGGTCAACCTCCTTTTGATCGCCCCGACATGCCCGGCACCGCTCGCCGCCAGCGGCACGGGCCGTCGCGCACGGGATAGGAACGCTACCGTCTCGACCAGCGCCGCCGCGTAGGCCGGCGCCGCCTCGGGCAACGCCCAGACCACCCAGGCGTCGCAGCACTGCTCCTCCGCTTCCGCCAGCACGCGCCGCGCCCACCACGCCACCGGATGCCACCAGTACAGGCCCAGCGCCAGCAGTTCCAGTCGCCGCACCCAGGGGTCGCGGCGGCGCAGGTGTGCCAGCTCGTGGGCCAGCAGCGTCGCGCGCTGTTCGGGCGTCAAGCGCTCCCACAACTCGGCCGGCAGCAGCAAGCGCGGCGACCAGCCCAGCGCCCACATCAGCGGCGAGACGCACGCCGGCACGAACCAGACGGCCGGGCAATGGCGCAGGCCAAGCCGGACCGCCAGCTGCCGGGCCTGCTCCTGCACGTCCGCCGGCGCCAGTTGGGCCAGCCGCAGCAGTCGGCGAAAACGGCCGACGCGCACAGCGGCAACGGTCCACCAGATGCAGGAGCCCGTCAGCCAGAACGCCAGCAGCGCGCTTCTCCAGGGCGCTGTTTCCTCGGGAACAGCGCGCTCCGCAAGGAGCGCTGCCGCCCTCGGTTCTTCGACGATTGGGCGTGGGAGTTGCCGCTCCTCATCGGCCTGGCGGAAAGGCAACGGCTCCAGTCTGGGAAGTAACGGAGGCTCGCGCGCAGTCGTTTTCCGATCCGTGGGCATCTCGGCGAGTGGGCTCGGCCAGGGGAGGGCGACCGGCAGGAGCGGCGGCGTGACCAGCTTGAGCAGCACCAACAGCCACAAGGCGTGCGTCAGGGCTGGCCGGCGGCAGACAGCCGCCAGGATTGCGACGAGGATGGCCAGCAGGGTCGCCAGCACCGCGTTGCTCAGGCCCAGCTGCAGCAGATCCACGACTCACTCCTTTCCGCGCGTCTTCCCCTTCCGCCGCAACTCGTCGAGCAGTTCCTGAAGTTCTGCCAATTCGCGTTCGGTGAGCGGTTTCGCCCGCACGAGGTTCATCAGCAGCGGCGTGAGTGAACCGTCGCAGAGTTGTTCGGCGACGTCGCGCAGGCGCCGGCTGATGAGTTCTTCGCGCTCGACCGCGGCCGCAAAAGTCAGGATGCCATCGCATTGCTGGCGTGTGACATGGCCCTTGTCCGCGAGCCGCTCCAGCAGTTTCTGGACGGTCCCGTATTGCGCGGGGCCGCCCTCGGGGTAGAGGGCGTCGGTGAGCTGCCGCCGCGTCGCCGGGCCGCGCTCCCAGAGGATCTGCAGCACCGCCAACTCGGTCTCGGTCACGTCTCGCGGAGTCCTCGCCATGTGTCCGTCCACCCTTAGACAAAATGACTAGGGACAGTATAGACATTCTGACTAGGGGAAGTCAAGTCGTTTAGCCGCGGTTCGGAGAACCGCGGTTAGAGCGGGTTGCATTGGCGTGTAGCGGAAGTCTGGTGACTTCCGCTACACGCCAATGCAACCCGCTCTAACCGAACGGCGGCGTCTCGGTGGCGGCACGGGCGACGCTCTCGATCACGATCGCCGCCAGCGCCGCGCCATAATCCAGATCGATATTGGCGAGATTGTCGTGCGTGTCGTGGTAGCCGCTACGGTCGATGTCGTAGTTCTCCATGAACAGTACCAACGGCACACCGGCATCGGAGCAGATTTGACCATCGGTGTTGTACAGGGTGCTGCGCGGATCCCACGGCGGCCGCACCTCGCCGCGCAGGATCGCGTGGCGCGCCAGCCGTGGCACGCGCCGGCCGCGCCTCACCCGCCGCCCCACCCCCAGACCTTTGCGCGGCCGGCGCGCGTTCCGCGCTCGGGCCAGTGCGTTCCAGCCCTCGTTGGCATGGTGGGCCTGCAGCGCCAGCCATGCCGAGATCCTTCCCATCCCGGGGGCGATCTGGAAAACATCACGATCGCGGTCGTTATTGTGCGCAATCATGTCCGAGACATACACCCCCTGCACGCGCACCGCAGAGAGGTCGCGCTCACCGCCGCCGAACTCCCGCACGTGCAGGTTTCCCTCGACAAGTGCCTGCGTCAGATGCCGCGCCCCCAGACAGTCCGCTGGGAACTCCTCGCCGGTGAGATGGACCAGCCAGATATCGCACCCTAACCGGCCCGCCTTGCTGAGCGCCAGGAAGATCGGCGCCGCCAGCATCAGGGCGGCGGTGGCGCTGTGGTTGTCATCGGCGCCGGCGGCCGCCACCCGTGCGCGCGTCCCGCCGTATTGCGGCTCATAGAGATCGGCCATGTAGGCGGTGTCGTAGTGGTCGGCCATGATGACCGCTCGCCCAGCGTCGCGTCCGGGGATCCGCATGATCACGTTGCGCTCGTAGCTGCGGCCGTCCTGGTTGCGCGACCAGCCATCCGACCATGCGAAGTCGTAATCCGTCCGCCAATGGAAAGCGTGCTCGCCGACCCACGCTCCCTGGAGACCGGCGCGCTTGATGGCGCGGGCATAGTAGCGCATCAGGTAATCGCCCAGCGCCTCCAGGTCGCGATGATGGTGTCGCAACCGCGCCAGCGTCGGCTCGTCGCGGACGCAATCGGCGTTGTCCTTGTTCAGAAAATGGCCATGCGCCAGGCCGGCGATAGTTTCCCAGTACTTGACCTCAAATCTCCTCTGTGCCGTCGCCGCGAATGTCAGCCCTTCGCGCTCCGGAGGGGCGCCGGGTTCGGAAAGTCGTTGTTCCAGCTCTGCCGCAAGCTGCCTGGCGCGCTCCGGGTCGCTCGCCCGTTCGGGGAGCGAGGCCAGCCAGTCCTCCACGGTTCGCCGCTTCCGCGAGATGAGCAGCGCGCGGGCCAGCGAGCGTGGTATTTGTTTAATACCCAGAAGGTCTTGAAAGTCCAGAATACTGCGCACATTGATGGCGGTGACGTGGCGGCGCGGGTGCTGTTCGGCAGCGAACAACTCGACTGCCTCGTGGTGCAGCGGGCGACCCAGCAGGCGCGGCCACAGGATTAGCGGTTTTTCGAGGTTCGGCCGCTCGGCCTGGTAGGCAGTCAGGTAGCCCGCGGGCGCCTCGTCGAGAACGACGGGCTGTGAAGGGTCGAGACCGGGATAAGCCACGAGCGGCCGCTGCCAGTAGACCGCGTACGGCCCAACCTGCATCGGCGGAAACTGGAAGCGATAGCCGAACTGCCCGCCGCTCTCTAACGCCCGCAGTGCCGCCTTGATCTCGGCGCGGCCGTGGCGTGGACCGTCCAGGAGCAGGTGGTAGCGATGGTCCCACAGCTGGACGTTGCGGGCCATCGGCTTGCCGTACAGGCCGAGAATGTCAGGGTCGGTGCTGAACAGAACGTGTGTTACCTTGTCGCACTCTTCAAACAGGATCGTCTCGTCTTGATCGCGGTGGGCCGCTTGCCAGCGATGGGTGCGCTGGACGTGCTGCCGGTGGGGAGTATGTGCCTCGCCGGCGCCGGGCGCAGCGATGTGCTCGTGCAGCCAGCCGGTTTGCGGAATGTGGATGCCGCTGGGGTCGTTGTAGCGCGGGAATAGGTGGAGCAAGGGGATCTGCATCGCGAAGGGCAGGTCGCGCTGCAGTTCGAGGTAGCGCGGCGCTCCCCAGAAGACGAGGCTGCCGGGAAACGGCCACAGGTGCAGGTCGCCTGCGAAGTACGCTTGCTGCACCGTGGCGGGCAGGTTCGCGAAGGGCCGGAAGGTCAGCAGAAACTTGATGCGCTTGACGCTGCCGCGGCCGTCCCAGAGCAGTTCCTCGCACCAGGGCGGGAAGCGCTCCACCGCCCAGAAGCGGACCAAACCTTCCCAGAAGGCCCTGGCCGGGCCCTGCTCGCTGGCCCCGAACAAGGTCCAGCGGACGCGGCCCTTGTCGTCCTGGGTGCGGCTCAGGGCGAGGGAGAGGAGGAGGACGTACCGTTCGTGCGCCAGTTTGCCGGCGTGAGCGGCGAGCGCGGGCGGCCAGTAAGGATTGTTCTCCAGTTTGCGCCGCCCGATCTGGGGCGCCGGCAGGCCCTGCCCGAGTTTCATCGCCTCCTTGAGGACTTCCCGAGCGATCAGGGCCAGTCCGGGCCGCAGCTGATGGGCCTGCTCGTATTCGCTGACGTTCCAGCCCCAGTTATCGCCGCCCGGCTGGGTGAAGGGATCGAGCGTGCCGTAGGGTTTGACGCCGAGGCGTGGCGGCGGCATGAATTCGGAGTAAGCGGGGATTGGATAGCTGCCTTCGCCACGATACTCGTTGGCATCCGCGAGCAGGCGCTTCCAGCCAGTGAGCGGGGCCATCGGTTGCGGCTCCCCCGTAAATGACGAAACCGCCCGGTGGTGCCGAGGCGCCGCCGGGCGGTTCGCGGTTACGAGAATCCTGTCTCTCAGACCAGTTCGGGAATTGCCCGCCCGCTATCGACCATCGGGACGGGGCGGCCGGTCGGGTCGTTGTAGTGCAGGTCTGGCGGCAGGCCAAGGACGCGGAACACCGTCGCCATCAGATCCTGCGGCGTGATCGGCCGCGTCCGCGGCACTTCCGCCCTCGCCGACGACTCACCGACCACCTGCCCCATGCGCAGCCCGCCGCCCGCCAGGGCCAGCGTCGAGAGCGGCGCCCAGTGGTCGCGGCCGGCGCTGCCGTTGACGCGCGGCGTACGGCCGAACTCGCCGGTGATGACGAGCAGGATGTCCTCATCAAGCCCGCGTGCGTGAGTGTCCTGCACGAACGCCGAGACGGCATGGTCGAGCTGCGGAGCGAGGTTGCGCATGCTCTGCGCGATCTGCCCGTGCATGTCCCAGCCGCCGTAGTGGATCGTCACGAAGCCGACGCCCGCCTCGCACAACCGCCGAGCCATCAGCATCTGCCGGCCGAGCGGCGTTGAACCATACAGGTCGCGCGTCCGCGGTTCCTCGCGATCGACGTCAAAGACCTCGCGGGCGCGGCTGAGCAGCAGGTCGAACGCCTGCGTCTCGAACTGGTCGAGGCCGGTCGCGACGCCGCTACGGTCGGCCTGACGATTGAAGGTGTCAAAAGTGCGCAACAGGTTGCGGCGATCGGCGAGGCGATCGAGGGTGACCTGCAGGTTCATGTTCCTGCGGGCGTTGCCGCCGACGTCGAAGGGAGCATACGCCGACCCGAGCCAGGCGGGGCCGTCGCCGAGAATACCGCCGAGGCGAACGTACGTCGGCAGGCCGGTGCTGGCGTTATTGGCGCCGCGCTGGCGGGCGAGGATGGCGCCCAGGCCGGGCTTGATTGGCGCCTGGCCGTTGTCGGCAGGGGGATAGTCGTAGCCGGTCATGACCCAGTGCGTGCCGCCGCCGTGGCCGGAGTTGCGATGCGCGAAGGAACGCACGAACGCCATTTTGTCCGCCACGCGCCCCATGCGCGGGAAGACGCTGCCGAGTTCAATGCCGGGGACGTTCGTCTGGATGGCGCCGACGGTGCTGCGGAACTCGGTCGGGGCGGTCATCTTGGGGTCAAAAGTTTCAACGTGGGTGGGGCCGCCGCCCAGCCACAGCCAGACCACCGAGGTATTGCGCGTCGGCCTCCCGGACGCTTGCGCTGCGGCCCTGGCGCGGAGCAGGTCGGGCAACATCAGGCCGGTGGCGCCGAGGGCACCGACCTTGAGAAAATCGCGGCGCGTGGTGCCGTCGCAGTCGGTTCGTTTACGAGATCCCCAGAGTTTGAGCATGCTTGCGTCCTCCTTTGTGCCGCGCGACCTCACTGCGATAAGCCCGATGGCAGGCAGGAAAAAGGCTTGCAGTGAGTGGCGGCTCCCCCCTTCAAGGTGTGTGAAACACTACCTAAAGCGTACGCGCGGTCGTTCGTGAAGTCAATTGTGAAGCGCGCGCACCTGGGGGACGCCAGGGCTGTTCCGTTCTCCCCTCGCCCCTTGGGGGAGAGGGGTTGGGGGTGAGGGGTGTAGTGTGGGAACAGTGCTTGGCTTGACCCCTCACCCCCAGCCCCTCTCCCCCAAGGGGCGAGGGGAGAAAGACGGAACGACTGGAGGACGCGGTGAGTCAGCGCGGTTGCGCCCGCAGCTGCAGGTAGTACCCTGCAAGCTGGCGGACGGTTGGGCTGGGGTCGCCGTCGCGCACCTCGCGCAGGCGCTCCCCCAGATCCACCAGGGGGTTCTCGCCGGCGGCCCGGATGGCGGCGGCGCGCACTGCCTGGCACGGGTCGTGCGTGAGGCGCTCCAGCCAGATTGTGGGATATTCGACCTCGTCCAGGTAGCATACCACTTGCCGCCGTGTTTCCGCCTCGGCATCGGAGATCAGCCGCGCGAGTTTGATGTGACTGTCCTTGAGGCCCCGGCCGCGCAACGCCCCCTCGCACAGGCGACGCACCTCCGCGTCGGTGTCGTGCAACAGCGGCAACAGGTCGTCCTCGGCAATGACGTGACCTGCCAGACCCAGCGCCAGCAAGGCCGCCCGGCGCACCTCCACCTTGCCGTCACGCAACAGCGGCACCACGCCCCGCAGTAACGCCGTCTCTTGCTTCAACGCGGCGTGCAGGGTCAAGTGGATCGCGCGCACCCGGGTCGCGGTAGAAGTCGAGCGCCGACGCCGGGGCACGGTCAATGAGGACTTCCGCGAGTGCCAAAGTCCTCACTCGTACCCCACGATCCGCACTCCAGCCGGCGGCGCTGAGGAGCCTGGCACCGACGTCGGCGAGCGGCGCGGGTGGGACCGCCTTACCGTCCTCGGGGCGCAGCACCACGAGGGCGAGTTCCAGGATCGCTTCCTTGCCGGTCGTGCTGAGCGTGGCGAAGCGCTCGCGGATCGCCTCGACGAGCCGTAGCGTGCGGCCGTCTTCCAGGCCCCAGCGACGGGTGAGCGCGGACAGAGCCGCCTCGGCATTGGCGCAGAGCGGCGCGTCGTTGCGCGTCAGGTAGTCGAGCAGGGCCGGCACCACCGCCTCGTCCAGCCCGGCGACCCGTTCCGCCCAGTTTGCCCGGTCCTGCTCGCTGGCGCCGGTCAGGCCGCGCAGGTAGTACCAGGTCAGCAGGCTCGTCCGGTGGAACCAGGCGACCCCGCCCAGCACCAGCAGAAGTCCCAGGACGATCAGCCATTTCTTGCCGCACCAGGAGAACAGCCGCATGGTCGCTCTCGCCTCCTTGGGAGCCGTGGTATCCTTGCCCAGATCCGCGCCGCGCGCGGGCACCGCGGCGGTCGCGGGACTATAGGCCAGGCGGCCGCGCGGGGACAAGAGCAACCGCACGTCAGAATTGGATCGGCTGGTCAAAAGCCCGGGTTCTTCTCCGCCGTCGCCCGGCCGCCCACGGCATCGAGGGTCCGGCGAACCTCGTCACGTAACCCGTTAACCAGTTCCCAGTTGTTCCAGGAACGAGGAGATGTCCAGGTCTTACTCACCGGCGGGGCATCCGGAGTCTTGCGGATATTGACGGTCCACTCCAATAGATACGGCCCTTCGCCAGCGACCGGATTGCGGCTGACACGGTAGATCACCTCGAACAGGGGCTTTACGTCTGTCGGCACTTCCACGAAGGCAACCATGTCCTCGCGCTCCTGACCGGCGAGCTTCGGGTCTGCGTGTTGGTGATGGTGGGAGGTGCCGTCGCTGATGACGTTGGTGAGGCCGTCCACGAGGTGTTTGCGGGTTTGCTCCTCGCGCTGTTTGACCTGGCTGAGGTCGAAGGTGCCATCGGGCACATTCGCCTTGTCGTCGTCCTTGCGCTCCTCCTTGACGCGAATGGAGATGACCGGCTCCACCGCCGTTTTCAAGGTGGACGCCAACTCGACGAAGGCCGGGCCGAGGGTCTCGTCCCTCCCGGGGAAAGTCCTCAGCCGGGGAAGAACACCTTGCAAATGCGGAGCAGGCGGGTCTTCGTACAGTCGGGCGAGTCGGTTCAACACCTGATTGGTGTGGCGGCCAGGATCCCGAGGGGGGTAGTGCAGCAGATAGAAGCGCAGAGCGGGCGGCCGCACCGGAAAGCCGGGTTCCTCGTACATCACCAACTCAAACATCGCGTCGTCGCGCAGCGGGCCGTTGATGGCCTGCAGCACGATCACGCCCAGCACGGTGAGCGCGAGGATGACGCTGTAGGCGATCAGGCCGGAACTGGGCCGGCCAGTCTTTTGCGGCACCGGCAGGGTGGCGAACTCCGACTCGACCTGGCCGGCGCGATACTCCCCTCCCGTGCGCTCGCCGTCGGCCAGGCGCCGCGCCATCTCGCTCAGCGCCGCGGGCGATTGGTTCTGCAGTTCGCCGGTGCCCTGGCTGCGGATGAAGGCCAGGCCGTTCAGAAAGACGATCAATCGCCGGGCGTACTCCTGGTTGTTGAGGCTGAGGTTCTTCTGGCCCTTTTCCAGATACAGTTCGATCGACGTACTCTGGTATCTCCCCTCGTTGAAGTTATCGACGCCGTTGGCGCTGTGCAGGCCGAGCAGTTCAACGACGGTGACGGTGGAGCCGGCGACGTCGTAGAGGGTGAGGGCGTCGGCGTAGACAAAGTGGCCAAGGTAACGGCGGCTGCCGGCGGAGGCCCAGACGCGAACGGCGGCGACGATCATCCAGCCGCCGAGCAGCAGGCCCGCGGTCTGCAGCAGGGCCGCCTTCATCGGGGTGAGTTCCAGCGGCGGCAGCGTGAGTATCAGCACGCCGATGATGACGACGATGCCGCTGATCAGGCCGATGATGGGCAGGTAAAAACTACGCGGCGCGAACAGCCCCGGCATCCCCACACCTTGCCGGTCGCGCACCGCGCGCAGGTAATCCTGGGTGGCGTCGTCGAGTTGCTCGAGTTGATATTTTTTCGCCATCGCACTCTCGGAAAATCCGAAATCCGAATATCGAAATCCGAAACAAATCCGAAATCCGAACGGAGAAAATCCGAAACGTAGAAGCCTCTCCGAGGGCTTTACTGACTCCGGCGGAGGATCGCCCCTAAGATATTCATTAATTCCGTACTCTCCTGAATCAGGTTCGCGCACTGCTGCGCCGGCTCGGGGGTGTCCCCAGTTTCCACGAGGCGAAGCCAGTAGCGGCTCTCCTTGGCCTCCTTGCGGGCAATCTTGACATGCATGGTGAAGTCCTTCTTCCCCAAGCCCTCGTTTGCCTCGATGTAGTTGGCTCCCACCGAGCCAGAAGATCGGATGAGTTGCTTGACGTCCTCAATGTTGGCAATTGTCCGTGGCAGCAGTTTGACAAAGGCTCGGATGCGCTTGGCGAACTGGAATGTTCGCTCCTCCAGGTCATACGGCTTGCTCGTCCGAGGACCGTCCATCCCATCACCTTACCAAGCCCTGTTTTTCTTCGTTTTCTTCTTTGGTATTCGGATTTGTTTCGGATTTCGATATTCGGATTTCGGATTTTCAGTCCACCATCTGATGCGGCACGAAACGACTGGTGTTCTGCGTGATCGGCGAATCGTCCTCGCGGATGCCCACGCCGCACGAAACCCCGTTGACCACCCAGCTGCCGAAGATGGGATAATGCCCGTCGTGAGCCCGCAGCGGGGCCAGGCGCTGGTAAACGTAAGGGCCATCGGTGTACGGGCCGTCGGTCTGGTAACGCACCTGGCCATCGACGACCACGGTGATGTTGCTGCCCTCGCGGGCGTGGATCGGCTTGCGGACGTAGTTCCCCTCGATCGGGTCGAAGGAAGCCGGCAGCAGGAAAGGACTATCCGGATACTTATCGTAGAGTAGTGGCAAAATCGACTTGCAGCTGAGCAGCATCTTCCAGGGCGGTTCCAGCCAGCGCGTCGGCGCCTGCAGCACGTTGCGCCCGAACTCGTCGCGGATCATCCACTCCCACGGGTAGAGCTTGAACGCTCGATGGATCGCCGCCCCGGAAAGGTCCACGAACTGCTGCGTCCGCGCATCGAAGCCGATCTGCTCCACGTCGAGGTACTGCGTCTCGAAGCCGGCTTGAATGGCGGTGTCGCGCAGGTATTCGACGGTGACGAAATCCTCCATCTGCCCGCTCATCGCGGCAAGGTGAAGCGGGTGCGGATCGCGCTCGTGGATGGCTTTCCAGGCGTCGATGAGGCGCTCGTGGATGCTGTTGAACTGATCGCCGCGCTCATCGACGTCCTTGAGCCAGAACCACTGAACCACCGCCGCCTCGACCAGGCCGGTGGGCGTGTCGGCGTTGAACTCCAGCATGCGGGGAGCGCCGACGCCGTCGTAGGCAAGGTCGAACCGGCCATAGACGGACGGCTCGCGCTCCTCCCAACTCCGGATGATGAGATCCTCGAACTCCGGCGGGATGAGGAACAGCTTGAACAGGCGCAGATCGATGATTTCCTGGACCAGTTCCAGGCACATGCCGTAGAGCGTGTCCGTCGCGAGTTCGAGCTGATCGACCTCGAAGCTCGAAAGTTGGTAGGCGGCGGACTCGTCCCAGTAGGGCACGCCGTTGAGGGTGTGGAAGTACAGGCCGTACTCCTCGACCCGCTTCTGCCAGTTGGGCCGGGGATCCAGGGCGAGGCGGTGCATGGCTTACCCCACGACGCTGGTGGCACGGCCGATGGACCCGAAGCCGCCGCGCGTGACGGGGGCGGACCGCGACGTGCCCGACATGAGGCCGCTCCGGCTCGAGTGGAGGTAGATGAGCATGGGGATATGGGAACGATGGCCGCTGCTGCCGGTGGCGTTGGCGCTGGCGACCTGCTGCCCAGCGTGTTCGTTGGCGACAGCATCGACGTCGTCGCCGGGCCAGAGGAATGAGCCGGCGGTGAGGATGCCGGCTCCGAGCAAAACGAGAGTAAATTCGCCACTCATGCGGGCCATGATCGGTCCTCAGCAATGACCGGGTGCGGGATCGGCCTGTTTCCTTCTCCTGAAGGACCGTTCGCACGGGCGAGCGGTTCGGACCACTTCAGCGAGTTACGGCACGCGCAGCCGGTGCAGGGATGGTAAATTATATCCCTACCTGCGCCTGCAGGGGTTTGCAAGGAGGAATTTGGGAAAAGGCGCCGTTCCTACTCTGTCGCAAACCCCTCCCCCCAACCCCCTCCCCGCAACGGAGAGGGGGAGCCAGCACAGCAGCGTCTTTTCTTCTCCCCCTCTCCTTGCAGGGGAGGGGGTTGGGGGGAGGGGTTTGCGACAGAGGGAGTCGTTCATTTCGTCGCCCGGACCACGAGGCGGTAGACGTGGGCCGGTCCGCCGGTATCGTGGGCGTCGATCAGGCTGAGAAAGTAACCGCCGTCGCGCGGCAGCGTCACTTCGAGGCGCGAATCGAGGCTCCCGCCAAAGTCATCGTTGAGGGCAAGCTGCTGGCCCTCGGCGTCGTAGAGCGTGAGGATCGAATCGAGTGCCGAGCCGTGACGAGCCGCGTGGACCTCGCAGACGAGCCGCTGTCCCGCCTTGCCTTCCAGGCGGAACACATCGACATCTTTTGGGCGCTCGATCAGGCCATCGACCACCTGCGGAATGCGGATCGGCTGAGCCTGCCGGAAACCCTCGTTCGGCTCCTTCTCCGCGATGACCGGCAGGACGGTCTCGATCAGGAGGGGATGCGATTTCGTCTCTCCTGCCGGGGTGAGCACGGTGAACGGCAGGGTTCCGCCTGGGACGTCGGCGGGCAGCGTCACCTCCGCGACGATCTGCGTATCGCCGACCTTCTCCGGATTCTTGTCGGGGACGGCGGCCTTGCCCTTGCTGACAATCTTGATGGTCGCCTTGGCGGTGGGGAAATTGACAGCCGTGGCCGTCTCCAGCCGCAGTCCGCGGATGGTGACGCGGGTCGTCTTGCCAGGCGCCGCACCCAGAGGGATGACGACGAGCACCTTCGGTTCGGCCTTCTTGTCGGGCTTCTTCTTGTCCTGGCCCGAGGAGGGTCGAACCACAAAGGACACAAAGAGCACGAAGAAAGAAGAAAGAAGGATTAAGAAAGAGGCTCGTCCGCCCCTCTTCCTCTCTTTCCTCGTCCTCGGTCCATCATTCTTCATTATTCTTCTTTCTTCGTGCTCTTTGTGTCCTTTGTGGTTCAACCTCACGCGAAGAGCTCCCGCACGGGTTCGCCGCGGTCGAGGATCTCGATCGGCCGGCCTTCCGGATGCATCAGCCAGCGGTGCGGATCGACGCCGACGGCCTCGTAGATTGTGTAGGCGACATCCGCCGGCGCGACCGGACGCCGCGTCACGTAAGCGCCGCGGCGATCGGTGGCGCCGATCACCTGACCGCCACGGACGCCAGCGCCGGCGAAGAGGAGGGACGCGGCCGGCGCCCAATGATCGCGGCCGACGTCGCGGTTGATGGCCGGCGTTCGCCCGAACTCGCCGAAGGCGACCACAAGCGTCTCGGCGAGGAGGCCGCGTCCGGACAGGTCTTCGAGCAACGCCGCGAAGCCCTGGTCGAACTCCGGCAGACGCCGGCCCAGGCCGTCCCAGATGCGCGCGTGATGGTCCCAGCCGCCGTTGTTGACCGTGACGAAGCGCACGCCGCGCTCGACCAGCCGGCGCGCCAGCAGGCAACTCTGGCCGAAGGTATGGCGGCCGTAACGGTCGCGCAGGGCGGCGCTCTCCTGCTCGATGGCGAAGGCGCTGCGGGCCTCGCTCGACAGCACCAGGTCGCTCGCGCGCTGCTGGAACTCGCCATAGGTGGCGATCTGATCGTTGCCCTGTACCTGCCGGGCCAGGCCATCGACCGCCCGGAGCAGGTTCTGGCGACGGGCGGCGCTGCGCGCGGTCACCGTCTCCAGCGGGGCCACATCCTGCACCTGAAAGCCGGCGGCGTTCGAGTCGCCGGTGCGGAAGGACTCATAGCGGCCGCCGAGATAAGCGCTTTTGCCGAGTTCCCAGGTGAACGATGGATTGCGCGGAATGGCGACGTAGGGAGGCAGCGTCCCGCGAAAGCCGAGCTGATGCGCGACGACGGCACCCATCGCGGGATAGTCGCCGAACGCCGAGCCGAAGCGGCCCGACAGTGCCCAGTTCGTCGCCGTCTCGTGGTGGTCGTTGTTGTGAGCGCCGCTACGGATCAGCGCGACTTTATCCATCTGGCGAGCCATGCGCGGCAGCAGTTCGCCGATGCGAACGCCGGGGACATTCGTATCGATGGGCCGGTAATTGCCGCGGATCTCGGCCGGGGCGTCGGGTTTGAGGTCGAAGCTGTCGTGATGGGACAGTCCGCCACCGAGGTAGACGAGAATGACCGAACGCGCCCGCGCCTGACCGCGCCCAGTGGCCTCGGCGCGTAGCACGTCGGACAGCGCCAGGCCGACGGCACCGAGAGCGCCGACGTGAAGGAAGTTGCGGCGCGAGATGGCGAGATCGAACATCGTTTATCTCCCCGAGCGGTTAATCTGGCGAGCGGGGGGCGTAAGCCCCCTGATACTCCGGAGTGATCAGGGGGCTTACGCCCCCCGCTCGCCAATAAGTTAGTCCCTGGAAGACGCAACTGGA
>WNGB01023726.1_pt2 | contig 15176 bp, 10 predicted proteins | sample 5400681 | NCBI WGS metagenome assembly WNGB01 (sample SAMN13153367, study PRJNA577476) | soil metagenome | isolation source: 115 cm soil or saprolite under grassland replicate 2 | place: USA:California | collected 2016-06-15
GACGGTCGACAGGTTCTTGCCGTGCAGCGTGTAGGTCAACACGTCCCCGGTCGTGGCGAGCGGCTTGTCGACCGTGAGGTCGAACAGCAGGTTGAGGTAGACGCACGCCGGAGAGGCGAGATAAGTCGGCCACAGGTTGTCGCGCGCGCGGACGCTGTCGCTCGCCGCCGAGGTGTCGCCGCCGAAGGTCTCGGCGCAGTCGACGTCGCGACCCTGGGTGGGATCGAGCGGGGTGCCGTTGACGCGCAACGCGATCTCCGCGAACCCAGGCTCGCCCACCCGCACCTCGCCGAGCGCCAGCCGGACGGCGCGGGTGGCGATGGGCAGCGGGTTGGCGGGCGTGAGGTCGAAGCCGGCGGCGGTGGCGGCGTTGGTGCGCGCGAGGGTGCCGCTCCCGGTGGCCGCCACCCCGCCGCCCATCTGCGATCCCGGGTAGCGGACGCGGTTCCAGGGGCCAACCACGTCGTTGAACTGGATCACGCCGGGCGACGTCTCAGTCGCCTCGTAGCGATAGAACGTGTCCGGGCCCGCGACCGGCGAGCCGTAGAGGTAGGGCGTATTTCCGCGGCCGCCGTTGCCGCTCGCGTTGCCGTTCGGATTCGAGATCCCGTACGCGCGCACCTGGACCCAGTCCCAGCTGTCGTGCGCGTACACCGGCGACGTGGTGCCGAGCAGGCCGATGATCGCCCCGATGTTGATCGGCTCGGGGTTCATCAGCACGCCGTTGTTGAACGCGAGGAAGCTCGTGCCCGGGTTGCGAGCGAGACCGCCCGAGGTGGCGTAGAAGACGCCGGTGTCGGCATAGACCTGCGAGATCGACCCGTCGGCGAGATTGCGGGCGCCGCTCGTCGACGGCACGTTGTTGAATTGGTTGCAGGGACGAGCGCAGCCATCGTTGGCGAGGCCGGGGAAGCGGGGCGCGACGGTGACGCCGTTGGCGTCGATGATCCGCACCCCGACGACCTGGGTATTGGCGGGAATGAACTCGGTGAGGTATCCGCCGAGGCCGTAGATGACCTTGTCGGGCACTGGAAAGTACTTGAACCGGAACAGGACGACGTCGCCGACGGCGACCTTGACGTCGGTGCTTCCGCCGCCCGTCGACGTGCCCGATTCCGGGTCGATGAGGGCGACGGTCGCGTCGGGGATGGTCTTGCTGGTCAAGACCTGAGCGACGCCGTCGCCGCGCGCCGATCCGGCGGGCGCCAGCGCGGCCGCGAGCGCCGCCAGCGGCAGCCAAGATTTCACCCCGGCCGCCGGCCCGGACCGAGGTCGCCTCTCCCTGCGGCTCCGTCGCGTGGTCACCAAGCTGGTCCCGTCCGTCTTGCTTTTCGACCGACCGGGCGCCCACCTTGAGGATTTCCCGCGTAGACTCCGCGGAGTGAGCCAGACGGCCCTGGATAGATTCGCGGACGTCGTGCAGCGCGACGACGATCGGATCGAGCTAGACGTCGCGGCGCTGCTGATCGGCGAGTGGGAGTGCGACGTGCTCGACGTCGCCGGTTACCGCGGGCGGCTGGATGACATCGCCGCGCGCGCGGCGTCCGCGATCTCGGCCATGGATGTGGCCAGCGAACCCGCCGCGAGACCGTGGCCCGCCGCCCGGGCGATGGCCGCCACCCTGTTCGGCGACCTCGGGTTTCACGGCAACACCGTCGAATATTACGACCCGCGCAACAGCTTCCTCGGCGAGGTCATCGACCGCCGCGTGGGCATCCCGATCACGCTGTCGGTGCTGTATCTCGAGATCGCGCGCCGCGTGGGCATTCCCGCCGCCGGCGTCGGCTTCCCGGGGCATTTCCTGGTTCGCGTCGACGGCGGGCCCGCGCCACTGATCGTGGACGCGTTTGACGCCGGCGCCGAGCTCGGTCGGCCCGAGCTCGTCACGCTGCTCGCACGCACCGCCGGCCCCGGCACGGAGCTCGACGACACCATGCTCGAGCCGGTTTCGAAGCGCGCGATCTTGACCCGAATGCTCACCAACCTGGCGGGGATCTACGGGCGCGTCGGCGATCTCCATCGCTCGCTCGAGATCCTCGAACGCCAGTCGCTGCTCGATCCCGAAAACGGCCGCATCGGGGTCGCGCTCGACGCTCTCCGTCGCCGCCTCGCCGCGCTCAACTGACCGCGGTCAGGGCGTGATCATGATGCTGGCGTGGGCCCAGTCGGAGCCGGCGCGTTCGTCGTGCGCGACGATCCAGAGGTCCACCATCCCCGACGCCGGCACGTCCTTGAGCGCGGGCAGGTTCAGCTGGCTGTCGAGGCGAATGGGGGCATTCGGGTCCAGGATCGGCGGCTGGTTGTCCCGCTCGCTGGGCGAAAACGTGCCCGCGGTCGTGAAGAAGTCGAACACCAGCAGCTCCTCCATCATCCGGGTCTCGACCTGTCGGGTCGCGGTGTTGCGCACCCGCAGCGGGTAGTGTTCGACCGCATCGGGCGCCGGCACGGGCCGGACGTAGAGCTTGTCCTTGGCGCCGATCGAGACCACCGGCATCGTCAACCACGGCTCCGATAGCTCGCCGGTCCGGCTGTTGCGCGTGCGAAAAAATTCTATCGCCATGATGCCGGGGTTCTGATTCGGAACCTCGCTCGGATCCTCGGCGCGCAGGTCGGGCCAGTAAACCACACGTTTGATCGCGCTCGCCCACTGGTCGCCGCGGTTGAACGACAGATCGACGATGGCATCGATGCCGAAGTCGCGGTTGTAGGCGATGCTCTGGTCGAGCGCCGGAATCGCCGGCTGGGGCGTGAAGAAAAGCCGGATCTGCGTTGGCGAGAATCCGAACGCGGGCACGACGGGCTGGTACTCGATGCCGCCCGCGGCCGTCGGCGCGGTGGGCGTCGACGGCGCAATCTCGACCGTGGCCAGCGCCATCGCGAGGTCGGGCGGCAACCCGGGCGTCGGCGGCTGCCCGGCGGGCGCGCACACCCGCGTGCTCTGCCCGGTCGCCGACGTGATGGCATCGATGAAGTCGGGGCACCCGAGCGCCGAGAAAGTGATCTCCTGGCCGCCCGACGTGGGATCGACGACGAGCGCGGTCAGCGTCGTCTGCAGGTCGGCCGGGTCGGCGACCGCGCCCGGGTCGGCGAGATCGATCAGGAATCCGCTCTTCTCGGCGCGCACCGCGAGCACGCGCAGATCCTTGACGGTGGTGATGTCGTCGAGGTCGCCGCACGCCGACGTCGACATCGACGTCGCGAGCACGATCGCCGCGGCGAAGCCACGAACATCGAAGCCTCGAACATCGAAGCCTGGGGAAAACCGCCCACGCATCATCAGAAGATTCCCTCGATTCCCAGGATCGGCAAGAGCGGGATGCCGCGCACGGGGGTAGAGCCCCGGCAGCGGTAGTCGTAGAACGTCGCCTCGCGGTTGGTCGCGTTGTAGATGTTCTGCACGTCGGCGTAGACCGACATCTCCCACGCGTTGAACGTCCACTTGCGTTCGATGCGGGTGTCGAGCTGATGAAACGTGTCCTCGCGCCCCGAGTTGGGGGGCGACTGCCGGCACACGTACCGGCTCTGGTCGGCGTCGAAGCTGCCCTCCTGCATCCGCGTCGTGGGCGAGCCGGTCACCAACCGGAACCGCCCCCCGAACCGCCACGCTTTCCAGCGATAGCTGCCGATCAGGATCAGGTTGTGGGTCTGGTCGAACGCGGTCGGCGTCCACGTCGATTTGGCCGCGTTCGGGTCGCCGAGGGCGTTGGGATCCGCCGTCGACACGCCTCCCACGCCGGTGGCGTTCTCCTCGGACTTCGACAGCGTGTACGCGAGCCAGCCGTAGAAACGCTCGGTAAAGTCGTGTTTGAGGATGAGCTCGAGGCCGTACGAGCGATTCTTGCCCGACGCCTCGAACGGCGGCATGCCGGCGACCGGCACCGGGATGTCGTAGCGCTGCACCAGGTACACGGTGGTGTCGATCGTCAGCTTGTCGGTGAGCCGCCGCTCGAACCCCGCGGAGTACTGGCCCGCGATGATGGGCGGCAGCGCCGGGTTGCCGAACTCGGGATTGAGCAGCTGCACGTAGGGCATCTGGTGGAACACGCCCGCGCCCGCCTTCCACACCTGGCGCGCGCTCGTCTTCCAGCGAACGATCAACCGCGGATCGAACGTCCACCGGTTCTGGCCGACGTAGTGGTGGTAGTCGACGCGCAGGCCCGGGATGAGCCGCACGCCGCCGCCCAGGTCCCAGATCGCGTCGGTGAACAGGCCGGCCGACTGGCGGTCAAGCGGGATCGTGCGCTGCTCGAACTGCGGCTTGGTCGGGCCGTAGAGCCGCGCCTCGGGCTCGATCGGCAAATCGAAGAACACCTTGTCGCGGCGGGCCTGGCCGTCGAAGCCGACCCGGAACGTGAGCTTGGGCGAGAACACGCGCGTCAGCTCGTTGCGTACCTCGCCGAGGTACGACGCCTGGTTGATCGCGAGCGGACCGGCCTTGAACACGAAGCGGTCGTAGCCGAGCGCCGGGCTGAGCTTGTTGACCCAGTTGCCGATGTTCTTGGCCCACACCGCGAGCACGCGGTGGAACCCGGTCGCGGTGTCGATCGAGAAGTTGCCATCCGCGTTGTTCTTCGAGATCACCTCGAACGAGTCGTTGCTGCCGAACGCGAACAGCGACAGCCGGCCCCCCGCGAGCTCGCGGTTGACCCCGGCTTGGTAGTCCCAGTAGACGGGCGCGATGCTTATCGTGCTGGTGGGCAGCACCAGCGGCAGCCACAGATCGTAGTACGAGCGGCGCGCACCGATCCGGCCGGTCCAGCCCCCGCCCACCGGACCCTCGATGTAGGCGCCCGAGTGCAGGAAGTTGAGGTCGATGTCGCCGTGCAACCGCTTGGTCGGCTCGGTCTTGACCCCGACGTCGATGATGCCGCCCGAGAACCGTCCGTACTGGACGCCGAAGTTGCCAGGGAAGAAGTCGACCCGATCGATGAGCCGCGGCGAGATCACCGACGGTCCCGCCAGGAAGTGGTACAGGATCGGGATCTGGTGGCCCTCGACGAACACGGCCGAATCGTCGGGCGATGACCCGCGAATCACGAGCAGGCCGAGTCCGAACGGCGTGCGCGCCACGCCGGGCAGGTTCTGGACCACGCGCAGCGGATCGCCGAACGTGCCCGGGACGGTGGTCAGCTCGGGTTGGCTCAGCGTGTAGCGGGTCGCCGACTGGGTCTCGCGCGGGGCGCTGACCCGGGTCTCGTAGCTCGGGCCGCCCCGCCGCGGAACGAGGCAGTCGATCTCGACCGGCTTGTCGGCGCGCAGCGCGGCGCCATTGATGTCGCGGATGCAGGGCTCGTGGGTGCCGTCGCCGATGATCACGCGCAGCGGCTGGCCGGGCTCGCCGCGCAGCTCGAACCGACCGTCTTCGTCGGTGGTGGCGACCACGCGGGCGGACTCGGTGGTGCCGCTCGGCGCGCGCACGCTCACCGCGACGTCGGCCTGTCCGAGCGGATTGCGGGTGCCCTTCTCGCGCACGCGCCCGGTCGCGACCACCGGCTGCGGGGGCGGCGGAGGAGGAGGCGGCGGCGGTTCGGGCTCCACGGCCGGCGGCGGTGTCACCTCGACGACCTTGGGTACGAAGTGCAGCGTGTACTGGAACCGGATCGCCGACGGCTTGCCGTCGACCTCGGCGGGCGAGAACTTGGACGCCCTGACCGCGGCGATCGCGGACTCGTCGAACCCTTGTCCGACCGGCTTTTCAACCATCGCGCCGGTCACCACGCCGGTGGCGTCGAGATCGACGGTGAGCGTGACGTCCGCCGAGATCCGCGCCGCCAGTGCGTCGGGCGGGTAGACCGGCTCCGCGGCCTGGACCATCTTCGGCGGCTTGGTCAGCTTGGGCGGGGCAGGCGCCTCGGGCTTCGGCTCCGGGAACGGCTCCGGCGCCATCATCTGCGCACGCGCGACCGGCGCGAGCCCCACCGCCGCCGCAAGGCCGGCAGCAAGTAACAGTGATTTCAGTCGCAGCGACGGCAAATGCGGACTCGGCGGGCGAACTGTACAAAACCGGACGCGCGTCGAACAGGGGCTTCCGAGTTAAGATCGACCGCGCCCATGGCTCCTCCGTTGCCTCGACTGCGCCTCGATCTCGACATCATGCCGTCGCCGCTGCCCGACCAGCCCGGGCTCGTGGTCCGCGATCCGTTTCGATACTCGGACGTCACCCTGGTGATTCCGCCGCTGCTCGCGCGTTGTCTCGGCTGCTTCGACGGCACGCACGACGAAGGCGACGTGCGCGCGTTGCTCACGCGGCTCACCGGCCAGCTGGACGCTGGCGAGCCCGCGCGCCGGCTGGTCATTGCCCTGCGCGACGCCGGCTTCCTCGACGACGATCGCTTCGCCGAGCTGCGCGGCGAGCGCGAGCGCGCGTTCGCCGCCGCGGACTCGCGCGCGCCCGCGCATGCCGGCAGCGGCTACCCGACCAAGGCCCCGGAGCTGACCCACACCTTGAAGGGCTACTTCGATGGTGCCGGTGTCGGCTCGGTTCCCGTCGCGGCGACGCCCGATCCCGCCGGCAAGCTGCTCGGTATCGCGTCGCCCCACGCGAGCCCCGAGGGCGCGCGCGCGAGCTACGCCACCGCGTACCGTGCGCTGCCGCCGGGCGAGACCGACAAGATCTTCGTCCTGCTCGGGACCTCACACTACGGCGAGCCCGATCGCTTCGGTCTGACGCGCAAGCCGTTCGACACCCCGTTCGGCGACGCCCGCACCGAGCGGCGCCTGGTCGACGAGTTGGCCGCGCGCGCGAACGGCGCGGTCGCGATGGAGGACTACTGCCACGCAGTCGAACACTCGCTCGAGTTCCAGGTCGTATTCCTCCAACACGTCTATGGGCCTGGGGTTCGGATCGTGCCCGTGCTTTGCGGCGCGTTCGTCGCTGGACCGCGCGCGCGCCGTCCGCCCGAGCACAGCCGCCACGTCGCGCGCTTCATCGACACGCTCGGCGACATCGCGGCCCGCGAGGGCGACCGGTTGTGCTTCGTGCTCGGCGTCGACTTTGCCCACGTCGGCCGCCGCTACGGCGACGAGGTCCCGGCTCGCGCGCACGAGGGCGCGATGACCGCCGTCACCGCGCGCGATCACGGCCGCCTCGACCGCGTCGCGGCGGGAGATGCGCGAGGATTCTGGGACCTGGTCGCCGAGAACGGCGAGGACGACCTCAAGTGGTGCGGCTCGTCGCCGGTGTACGCGTTCCTGCGCGCCGTTCCCGCCGCGCGCGCCCGCCTTTTGTCGTACGAGCACTGGAACATCGACGACGCCAGCGTCGTCAGCTTCGGCGCCCTGTCCTTTCATTCACGATCCTCGTCGTGAACGGTCGGGTGGTGCTGGCGATCCATGGCGGGGCAGGGCCGTTGCCCTCGGATGCGGGGGCGCGCGCGGAGGCAGAGCGCGCGTTGGCGGACGCACTTGGCGTCGGGCGACGGATCCTCGATGGCGGCGGACCGGCGCTCGACGCGGTGGAGGCGGCGGTCGCCGCGATGGAAGCGAGCGGCTGCTTCAACGCCGGCCGCGGCGCGGTGGTCGATCGCGACGGCGCCGTGACCCTCGACGCCGCGATCATGGACGGCGCCACCCAAGCGACCGGCGCCGTGGCGGCCGTCGCAGGGCTACGTGCTGCTGGTGGGGCCGGCGGCGGATCGGTTCGCGCTCGACGCCGGGGTCGCCGTCGCGCCCCCCGGGTATTTTCGTCGCGCGCCCGCGGCCGACCAGGGCACGGTCGGCGCTGTCGCCCACGATCGCAACCGGCGCCTCGCCGCGGCAACCTCGACCGGCGGCCTCGCGGGGAAGTTGCCCGGCCGCGTCGGCGATTCGGCGCTCGCGGGCGCGGGCACCTGGGCCGACGCCGGCTGCGCGGTGTCCGCGACCGGGGCGGGCGAGTACTTCATCCGTGCCGCGTTCGCGTCGCGGCTCGCGTGGAGCGTCGGCGAGCTCCGCCTCCCGGTCGCGGCGGCGGCAGAACGCGCCCTCGCCGAGGTCGTGCGCCTCGGCGGTCGCGGCGGCTGCATCGCGATCGATGCCGCCGGCAACGTCGCGATGCCGTTCTCCACCCCGGTGATGTACCGCGGCGTCGCCGCCGACGGAGATCCGCCCAGAATCCAGGTAGTTCGACGGGAAATATCTTGACCGATGATACCCGGGGGCGGTCTCATCTAACCTGAGCGTGGGTGGGGTGGAGGTTTGAGATCCCCTATGCCTAACTCGAAAGTCGCCCCCCTGGCCCCGACGTCCGCCCTTCCCCCGTCGGGCGTGGTGGCCTTCGCCATCGCGAGCGCGCTCGCGCTCGCGTCGTGCTCGGGCTTCCTGGTCACGCCGGGTTCCGGCACCGCGGGCACGACCGGGTCGGCGGGCACCGGAAGCACGGGCGCCGCAGGCACGTTGGGCGCCGGCACCGCGGGCACCAACGGCGCCGCGGGCAACGCCGTCGGGACCGCCGGGACCACGCTCGTGTCCGGGAGCGCGGGCCGGGGTGGTACGACCGGCGCCGCCGGGACCGGCGTCGCGGGCAACGGCAGCGCGGGCAACGGCAGCGCGGGCAACGGCGCCGGCAACATGGGCGGCTCCGCCGCGGGCACGATGGGCAATACCGGCACCGCAGGGACGTTGTCGCGCGGCCCGACGGCGGCGATCGCGGGTGTCAATTTCCCGTTCCCGCAGAATCGCCCGATGACCGGCTGCGGTTACCCCGCCAACTACAACAACCTCGACGTGATGGCGGCCTACACGCAGTGGAAGGCGGAGACCGTCACCTCCAACGGCGCGGGCGGCGCGCTGCGGGTTCAACGTCTCGCCACCGACACGCAGGGCGCGAGCACGCCGCTCAACTCGACGGTCTCGGAAGGGATCGCCTACGGGATGATGGTGTCGGTCTACATGAACGACAAGGCGACGTTCGATGGCCTTTGGTCGTACGAGAAGATGCATCGCGACCCCCGCGGCCTCATGGACTGGGCGATCGCCGCCGACGGCAAGCCGGTGGGTACGGGCGCGGCGACCGATGCCGACGAGGACATGGCGTTCGCGCTCATGATGGCGGACAAGCAGTGGGGCAACTACATGAGCGACGCCCTGTCCCAGGTGAACGCGGTCTGGAACAACGACATCTTCGACAGCAAGCTGCCCAAGAACGGCGACACCTGGGGCGACTGGGGCAACCTCAACATCTCGTACTTCGCGCCGGCGTATTACCGATTGTTCAAGCAGATCGACACCGACGCGACCCACAAGTGGGACGACGTCATCAAGACTGTCTACGACACGCTGGCCGTGTCACTCAACGCCACCAACGGCAACCTGACCAACGGTCTCGTCCCTGCGTGGTGCGACAGCACGGGCAAGGCGGTTCCGCCCGGCCCGGGCGGCGCGCCGCCGTTTCACTACCAGTACGACTCGTGCCGGACGCCGTTCCGCATCGGCCTCGACTGGTGCTGGTTCGGCGAGGCGCGCGCGAGGGACTACGTCGCCAAGACCAGCAGCTTCTTCGCCGGCATCGGCGCCGCCAACATCGTCGACGGCTACGATCTGAACGGCAACAAACACGTCCAGTTCTCGCCCGCCAACGGGACGCCGACCGTCGCGCAGCAGTCGGCGGCGTTCGTCGGTCCGGCGGCGGTGGGCGCGATGAGCAACCCGGCCCAGTACCAGACCTTCCTCAACGACGCGTACGCGCGCCTCATCACCCGCCAGATGTTGGTCGGCGGCGGCTACTACGATCAGTCGTGGGGCGTGATGTCGTTGTTGATGCTCACCGGCAACTTCCTCAATTACAGAGCGATTAGTCCATACACGGGACCCTGACGCCGAGGCGAGACTCGGCGCTGCTCTTGCACCTGGTGTAGCGTCGTCGTGATGTCCCGGTGGTCCGTGATGTCTCTGCTGGCCGTCCTGCTGGCGGGCGAGTCCGCGATCGCCGCGCCGCGCGTGCTCGTGTGCCTGCCGAAAGCGGGCGCGTCGCTGACCCCGGAAGTCGAGCGCGCGTTCGCGTGGGCGTCGCCGGTCGTGCTGGCGCCCGACACCGTCGCGCGGCGGTTCCCGCGTTCGCCCGAGAGCCAAGCGGCGGCCGACGGCGAGCGGCGCCTGGTCGAGCTCTTGCGCGCGGCCGAGGCGGACTTTCTCGCGCTGCGCTTCGACGCCGCGATCGCGCGCCTCGACGAGGGGGCGCGGATCCTCGACGCCCAACCGCCGTCGGTGCGCGGTGAGGCGGCGTTCGTCCGTCTGCAGCTTCTGCGCGGACGGGTCGCCGAGGCTCGCGGGGGCGCGGGCGCCGCCGAGGCGTTCGCGCACGCGGCCGAGGCGGCGATCGAGGTCGAGCTCGGCGAGGCGGAGTATCCGCCCCGCGTCCGCCAGCTCTACCAAGCGGCGCGCGCCGCGGTCCGGGCGCGCCCGCGCCGCAGCGTCGAGGTGACCAGCGAGCCCCCCGACGCCGAGATCGAAGTCGCGGGCCAGCTCGTGGGACGAACCCCCGCACGGGTCGAGCTGCCGCCCGGCCGCTGTTTTCTGTCGGTGACGCGCGCTGGGTTCAAGCCTCACCTTGCTGCGTGTCCGACGGAGCCGAAGCTCGCCGTCGCATTGCAGCCCGCGACCAAGGACGGCTTGCGCGATCAGCTGCGCGATCGCATCGCGTCCGACGCGGCATGGTTCTTGGAACCGGTGCTGCTCGACATGTTGGCCACGGTCGAGGATGCGCGCTGGATCGTCGTGCTCGAGCGCGACCGCGGTCGTGGGCTCAAGGCGCTGGTGTTTTCGGCCGCCGAGCACGCGCTCAAGCCTATCGAGCCCGCGCGCTTCATCGACGGCGAGCTCGACAAGTTGTCGGCGGCGGTGCGTGGTCTCGTGCTGCGCGGCCAGCGGCTGGACGCGTCCGCGATCGACACGCCATCGGGAACTCCGGCGCTGGAGGCGCGCGCCGGGGATCCCGGCTTGGGCAGCGCGGTGGCGTTCGTGCGCCGGGCGGGCAGCCGCGACTACCTGCGCTTCGGTCTGGTCGCGGCGGGCGGCGGGCGCTTCATCGGCGGTCTGCCGCCGCTGCTCGCTGACGACGGCGGCTGGGACGTCGAGTACTACGTCGAGGGCCGCGACGCGAGCGGCGGCGTCGCGTGCACGGCGGGCAACGCGGCGACGCCGTTGCGCTTCCGACGGCCGGCGGGCGTCGTGGCCGGCGCGACGTCGGCGCGCCCATCGCGCTGGTACCTGTGGCTCGCGGTGGTCGTCGCCGCCGCCGGCGCCGCCGCGACCGGCGTTTATCTCGGCACGCGCTCCGACGACGTGTCGGTGCGGTTCGGAGCGCGGCCATGATGGTGGCGAAGCCACGCGCGTCGAGCGCGCTCGGGCTGCTGCTCGCGCTCGCAACCGCGTGCAAGAGCCAGGAAACCCAGATCACCGTCGTCATTCCCTCGATCGACGGCGGCACGTGCAGCGCCTACCGGGATGTCTCGTGCGTGAACTACGTCGAGTTCAAGGTGACCACCGCGACCGCGTCCATCAGCCACTGCGTCGAGGTCGACATGCAGCTCGCCGATCTGTGCGACGTCGGCAAGCTCGGCGATGGGCGCGAGCTGTTCAAGCTGCCGCCCGAGACGCAACTGCCGATCACCGTCGAGGGCAAACGCGTGTTCCCGGCGAAGAGCTGCGGAGCGAATCAGTGCGACAAGATCGTGTTCCGGGGGACCACGGTCGGCACCGGCAGCCTCGGCGACTACGTCGGTCGCCCTCTGGAGCTGACGATCAACACGGTCGGGTCGTGCGGCCGGTCCGAGGACTTTTTCTCGCTCCCCGACGGCGGGACCTGCGCCGCGGTGTGCGGCGGCGAATCCGAGGTCGTCTGCGACCAGATCCCGATGGGCTGCTTGTGCAACTCGCGTAGGGACGGCGGACAAGGGGGTATTGACTGACGTCAAGGGTCCGCGCCGGGGAATCCATCGTTCGCGCGCCTGCGATCGCGCGGAGTTACGACTTGGCGCGCCGCTTGCGTTATCGAGTCCCGAAGCTCCCCCTAACCTCGGAGACAGCCATGTCATCTCGCAAATTCCTGCCCGCGCTCGCGCTGTTCGTGGTCGCCGGTTGTGGTACCGGCATCGACCCCAAAGACATCGTCGCGCGGCTGCGCAACGATCCGCCGGCCGCGTGCACGGCCGAGAAATCGGCCGCGTGCCCGGCGGTCAAGACGACCACGTGTCCCGCCGGGCAAGAGCCGGTCATCGACTACTCCGCCGACTGCTGCGGCCACTTCACCTGTCAGCCGCTGTGCAGCGCGGCTGGACGGACCTGTCCCATGACGCCCGCGCCGATCTGTCAGGGCAACACCAAGCTGTGGATTGGCACCGCGATCGAAGACTGCTGCCCCGCGTACCGATGTCAGCCCGATGTCGCCTGCGACGCGACCAACGTCGCCTGCACGCTCGCGCTGCCGTATTGCGGCCCGAACGTCACGCCGATCATCGTCGGTAACACCGGCGACTGCTGCCCGATCTACCAGTGCCCGTGCGACATGAAGGTCGACGCGACCGGCGCCGTGCCCCCCGACGCGATCAGCAACTGCGGTTGCACCTATCCGAACTGCCAGGCGGGGGAAGAGATTTTCTGCGCCAAGCAGGACCTCTGTGGCGGCCCGTGTGAGTGCCGGCCGGCGCGTGGCGTCTGCAAGGCCGACTCGGATTGCGGCGCCGACCAGAAGTGCGACGTCTCGTCGTGCCGGTTGCCGCCCGACCCGGCCACGGAACCGGCCCGCATGGAGTGCGACAAGGCCAAGTGCGGCCCGCAGCTCGGGATCCCGAACGGGATGTGCCCCGACGGCACCGTCTCCGGCCCGACCGGTCGCTGTTTGTTCAACGCCGACGGCTCGTGCGGCTGGGAGGTTCGCGCGTGCCCGGCGGCCGGCTGCTACGGCATCTGCGTGCCCGATGGCCCGCAGACCGGCTGCCGCGCCGACGCCGACTGCCCGATGGGGCAAATGTGCGACGTCGCTTGCAGCGCGTGGGCGTGCACGCCCGGCGGAACCGGTACGGGGACGCCGACGACCACCACGGATCCTGCTACCGGCGCGATGACGCCACCCGCGCCCCCTTCGTGTGCCTGCGATCTCGCCGACGGGAGCTGCATGTGCGACGCGAGCGGCGCGTGCAAGGGCCAGACCTGCGCCGGGCAGTGCGTCCCGCGCAAGACCACGTGCGATCCGTCGGCGATGGTCGCCTGCCCGACGATCGCGAAGGCTTGCCCGAACGGGCAGCAGCCGGTTCAGACCGGCGTCGACGCGACGACGTGCTGTCCGACGTACACCTGCCCCGTGTGCGCGCCGTTTGCCCCGGCGACCAGCGCGCCGCGCACCTGCACCACGCCCGCCTGCAAGTGTGCCAAGCAGACCGGCACCGATCCCATGAGCTGCTGCCCGACCTACGAGTGCTACATGCCCCTCGCCGACGGCAGTTGCTGACGCTCGGAACCCTGGAAGGGTTCTGAACCTCGTGCTCGCGCTACGGCTCGCGCGGTTTGCGCAGGCCGTAGCGGCCCATCAGGCGCAGCAAGTAGACGCGGTCGATGCCGGCGCGGCGGGCGGCTTCGGAGATGTTGCCGCCCGTCGCTTCGAGCATCGCGCTCACGTAGCGGCGCTCGAAGCCTTCGACCAGCGCATTCTTCGCGTCCTTGAACGGCTGCTGGACGTCGACGGAGACGTCGGCCGCACCGGCCGCGGCCGGGGCGGCCTGCGCGGCGAACGGCGCCTCGTCGAGCACGGTGAGACGCTCGACCGCGTTGCGCAGCTCGCGGACGTTGCCAGGCCAGGGGTGGGCCATGAACGTGGCCAAGGTCTCCTCGGAGATTGGCGGGGCGCTCGTGCCTGGCTTGGCGAGCTGGCGGAAGTGCTCCACCAGTGCCGGGATGTCCTCGGGACGCTCGCGCAGCGGCGGGACCTGCAGGCGCACAACCTCCAGGCGGAAATACAGGTCCGGGCGGAAGCTGCCGCGGTTCACCTCTTCGCGCAGGTCGCGGTTGGTGGCGGCGATGACCCGCACGTCGATCTTCCGCGGCTGCGCGGTGCCGATTCGCCGCACCTCGCGCGCCTCCAAGACCCGCAGCAGCTTCGGCTGCAGCGGCAGCGGCAGCTCGCCGATCTCGTCCAGGAACAGCGTGCCCCCCTCGGCTTCCTCGAACGCGCCCGGGCGCGCGCGATCGGCGCCGGTGAACGCCCCCTTTTCGTGTCCGAACAGCTCGGACTCGAACAGGTTGGGTGGCACCGCGCCGCAGTCGACGACGATCAGTGGCCCCGCCGCGCGTGGGCTGGCTTGGTGGATGGCTTCGGTGAGCGCGTCCTTGCCGGTTCCGGTCTCGCCTTGAATGAGCACGGTGACGTCGGAGGCCGCGACCCGGCCGGCCTGAGCGAAAAGCCGGCGCATCGCGGTCGACCGGCCCCACAGCCGCCCGAAGCGCTCCGACTCGGCGAGCGGGATCTGGACCGACTCGTCGAGGGTCTCGAACCGCACCTGGCTATGGCCGAGGGTCAGCGTCGCGCCAGGTGGGACGTAGCCCTCGCGCACGCCGACGGATTCGATCCGCGTGCCGTTGGTCGATCCGAGGTCGCGCAAGAGCGGCCCCTTCGCGGTCAGCCGAATGACGCAGTGGTTGCGCGAGACGGTCGGGTCAGTGAGCCGCAGGTGCGCGCCGTCCGCGCCGCCGATCAGGATCTCCTCCTGCTCGAGCGTGACGGTGGCGCCCTTGTCGGGACCTCTCAGGACCTTGAGCCGAACCTTCGGGATGCCGAGCGTGCGGGGGCCCGCCAGCGTCGTCGTCGGCAGGTTGTCGGGCCGCATCGCCGACCAGTCTAGGGTGTTTCCGGCGGTTCCCGAAGGTCAACGATGAGCGGCGTGTCCTGTTTCGGCTCGACGCGCACGTCGACGACCTTGCGCCCGAGCTTCGGGTTTTCGACCGCGACGTGCGCGCGGCCGGCGCGCACGGGGAAACGCAAGAGCGGCGTCGTGCCCGCGAGCCGGCCGTTGACGTAGACGTTCCCCCACGGGCTCGCGTTCACCGACAGCGTTCCCGTGGCGGCGGGGTGGGGCGCGGGCGTCGCGCTGCGCGCCGGCGGCGATTCCGCGGGCGCGGGCGCCGCCCTGCGCGCGGGCGGCGAATCAGCGGGCGCGGGCGCGGGAACGGGAGGCGAATCCGCTTCGACGGCTTCGCGCGCTCGGGTG
>WNGB01013089.1_pt1 | contig 15175 bp, 18 predicted proteins | sample 5400681 | NCBI WGS metagenome assembly WNGB01 (sample SAMN13153367, study PRJNA577476) | soil metagenome | isolation source: 115 cm soil or saprolite under grassland replicate 2 | place: USA:California | collected 2016-06-15
GAAGGGTGCCGGCGCCGCCCACGATGGGCCGGATGATGATCTCCACCGAGAGCGGGATGCCGAAGAGCGAGTTGGGCTGAAGCGAGAAGTAGTAGAAGGCGTAGAAGGCGCCACCGAGCCCCGTGAGGAAGGCCGAGAGCACGCTGGCGTAGAGCTTGCACCGGAAGGCGTCGATGCCGAGCGCCTCGGCCGCCTCCTCGTCCTCGCGGATCGCGATCAGATAGGCGCCGAGGCGCGAGCGCTCGAGCATCCAGACCACCGCGGTCGCGAAGAGCAGGAGAGCGAGCGCGATGTAGTAGTAGGCGCGCGGGTTCTGGAACTGGAACTGCCGCGGATCGCCGGTGAAGGTGATGTAGAGCCCCACCGCGCCCCCGATCGCCTCGGTGTTGAGCGCGACGATCCGGCAGATCTCGGCGAAGGCCACCGTGAGCAGGACGAAGTAGAAGCCGCGCAGCCCGAAGCGGAACCCCAGATAGCCGGTCACGGCGCCCAGCGCGGCAGCGGCCACGGCGCCGGCGAACATCCCGAGCCAGGGCGTGACGCCCCAGGAGAGCGACAGCACGGCCGTCACATAGGCGCCGATCCCGACGAAGGCGGCGTGTCCTATCGAGAGTTGACCCGCGTAGCCGCCCAGGATGTTCCAGGCCTGGCCGAGGTAGGCGTAGAAGAGGATCAGCGTGGCGAGGGTCACTGCGTATGATCCGGCGAAGGGCGGCAGGAGCAGGAGCGCCGCCAGAGCCGCGGCCGCCAGCCAGCGCATCAGCCGATCCGCCGGCCGAACAGGCCGGCCGGGCGAAACAGCAGGATCAGGATCAGGAGCGAGAAGGACACCAGTTCCTTGAGCGAGGGCGACAGGAACACGGCGCCCAGCGACTCTGCCGTGGCGACGAGGAGCCCGCCGAGAAAGGCTCCGGGCAGGCTGCCCATGCCGCCGATGATCACGATGTTGAACGAGGTGACGCTCGCCGACAGTCCCACCGACGGCTGGAAGGGATAGAACGGGGCGAGCAGGGCGCCGGCCGCTCCCACGCACGCCGCGCCGATCCCGAACGCCACCCCGTAGACGCGCCGCACGTCGGTCCCGATGATCGCCGCGCCGTACGGGTTGTCCGCCGCCGCCCGCATGCTCTTGCCGAGATCGGTCTTGAAGAGGAACAGCGACAGGAGGCCGGTCAGGATCACGGCGAGCGCGAAGGTCACCAGGCGCGCCACGTCGAGGAAGAAGGGGCCGATCCACACGGTGGACAGCGAGAGGACCGACCTGACCCGCCTCGGATCGGGCCCGAAGGTCACGAGGGCCGTGTTCTCGAGCACGAGCGCCACGCCCAGCATGAGGAGGATCTGCATCTCGTGCGGCGCGTCGATGATGCGGTTCACGAGCCCGCGCTGGACGGCGAGCCCGAGGAAGAACAGCGCGGCCGCGCACAGGACGAAGGACAGGTAGGGATCGAGGCCTAGCCGCATCGAGAGGACGAAGGCCAGGTACATGCCCCAGACCATCATGTCGCCGTGGGCGAAGTTCACGACCCGCATGACCCCGAAGATCAAGGTCAGGCCCACCGCCATGAGGCTGTACACGCCCCCGAACAGGAGGCCGTTCAGCAGACCTTGACCGATCAGCAACGGATCCATGGCTCGGCCTTGCGCAAACGGCGCTGCGGCTCTCCCAGGCCGCAGCGCCGTTGGATGTCGTATCCGCCCAGCCTGGGCGAAGCTACTTCTTCACCGGAAAGACGTACTTGGCCTGGGCGGCGTCCCGGGGCCAAACGACCTGCGGCTTCTGCTCTCGGATCTGGATCATGGCCGTCGAGGCGTTGGCGTTGTCGCCGACCTCGTTGAAGACAACGGGCCCCGCGGACACCATGATGGGGTCGGGGAAACGGGTCTTCTTGATGGCCTCCACCACGGCGTCGGCCTCGGTGGTCTTGGCGCGCTCGAACACGTCGGCCATGACCAGGATCGCCTCGTAGGAGTAGCCCGAGTTGGTGTCGAAGCTCTTCCCGCCCGACCGCTTGGCGTGCTCCTCGGCCACCTTGGCGGTGCGCGGGTTCTTGAAGTTCGGCCACGGCACGTTGTCCAGCACGTTCTCGATCAGCTCCTTGAGCTGGTCGACCTGCCCCTTCTCGTAGAGGCCGGGCGTTCCGGGGCTGATGATCCCCATGGCCTCGACTCGCTGCTTGGCCAGCTCCTGCAGCAGCAGAATGGCGCTGGTCGGCCGCAGCACGGGCGCGATGATGTCCGGCCGGGCGGCCTTCGCCTTGGAGACCTCCGTGGACAAGTCCGTGGCGTTCTCCGGGAACGGGATGGTCTCGACGATCGAAAACGGCGGCTTCGCGGCGTCCACCGCCGCCTGGAACTGGCGCGCCTGGGTCTGGCCGAAGAGGTCGTTGGAGTACATGAGCACCACGCGCTTGGGAGAGACCTTGGCGTCGGCGAAGATCTCGGTCATGAACTGCACGGCCTTCTTGCCGAAGACCGCGGTGGTGACGAAGTTGCGGTAGACGTACTGAACCTTCTGCTGCCCCTCCTTCACCGACTTGGCGACGTTGAGGGTGATGGGATCCGCCGCCGAGATGTCGATCAGGAACGGTACCCGCTTCTGCTGCGCCACCGGCACGATGGCGGCCGTGTGCTGCGAGTGGAAGGCGCCGGTCAGGATGACCGCCCCCGCGTTGATGAGGCGCTCGGCCTCGGTGCGCGCCACGTCCGGCTGGCTCTGCGAGTCGCCGGGCAGGATTTCGAGCCTGGCGCCACCCATGGACTTGATGCCGCCCGCCGCGTTCACGGCGTCGGCGGCCATCTGGGCGCCCAGGCGGCAAGCCTGGCCGATCTCGGCGAGGGCTCCCGTCGCCGGATGGACCGCGCCGATCTTGACGGTCTTCGGCTGAGCGCGCAGCACGGCGGGGAAGCCGACCGCGGCGACGCCGGCGGCGGCCCCCGTGGCCTTGAGGAAGCGGCGGCGGTTGAGCTCGGTCGAGTCCTGCCGGTCACTCATGCGATGGTTCCTCCTCAGAGTTTGCCGAGGAGCTGCTCGGCGATGATCATCCGCTGGATCTGGTTGGTCCCCTCGTAGATCTGGGTGATCTTGGCGTCACGCATGTAGCGCTCCACGGGGAACTCGCGCGTGTAGCCGTAGCCGCCGAAGATCTGCACGGCGTCCGTGGTCACCTTCATGGCGGTGTCCGAGGCCATGCACTTGGCCACGGAGGCCTCGAGCGACGTGGTGGGCGCCGCGCGATCGATGAGGCCGGCCGCGTGATGGACCACGAGGCGCGACGCGTGGATCGCCATGGCCATGTCGGCCAGCATAAACTGGATGCCCTGGAAGGCGGCGATGGGCTGCCCGAACGCCCGCCGCTCCTTCGCGTAGCCGACGGAGGCGTCCAGCGCCGCCTGCGCGATTCCGACGGCCTGGGCGCCGATGGTGGGCCGCGACCGTTCCAGCGTCTTCAAGGCGATCTTGAAGCCCTCGCCCTCGTCGCCGAGCCTGTTCTCCACCGGGACCTCGCAGTCGGAGAAGTGCAAGGCGACGGTGGGGGAGCCGTGGATGCCCAGCTTCTTCTCGTGCTTGCCCACGCTGAACCCCTTAAACCCCGGCCCGACGAGGAGCGCGGTCACCCCTCTCGCCCGCTCGGACCTGTCGGTGGTCACGAACACCGTGATCACGCCCGCATGGGAACCGTTGGTGACCCACATCTTCGAGCCGTTGAGGATGTAGCGGTCGCTCTTGCGCACGGCCGCGCACTGCATGGCCGCCGCGTCGGAGCCCGAGCCCGACTCGGACAGCGAGAAGGCCGCCGTGATCTCGCCCGTCGCGAGCCGGGGCAGGAACCGGCGCTTCTGCTCTGCGTTGCCCGCAAGGATGATGGGGTAGCCGCCCAGGTTCTGCACCAGGAAGACGGTGGAGGTGGAGGCGCAGGCCCACGCCACTTCCTCGGCGGCGAGGCAGAACGCCAGCGAGCCGGCGGCGCTCCCGCCGTACTCCTCGGGGACGTGCAGCCCCATCAGCCCCTGCTGCCCCAGGAGCTTCAGCTGCTCGTGCGGGTACTCGCCGGTCTCGTCCACGCGCCCTGCCAGCGGCGCGATGCGCTCGCGCGCGATCTCCCGGGCGAGGTCGCGGATGGCGCGCTGGTCGTCGGTCAGGTAATAGAGCTGGTTCATGTCTTCATCCTCAATACGCCTGTGGCGTGTCGACCGTGGGCCGATCAGGTCGCGCCCCCCCGCGGGCCCGCTCCACCCTGCCCCTACTTCGTGCTGTAATCGTAAAACCCCTTGCCGGACTTGCGACCCAGATGCCCGGCCATCACCATGCGCTTCAGGAGCGGGGGTGGGGCATAGCGCGGCTCGCGGAACTCCTCGAACATCACCTCGGCCACATACATGGTGGTGTCCAGGCCGACCAGGTCCAGCAGCGTGAACGGCCCCATGGGGTAGCCGCAGCCCAGCTTCATCGCCTGATCGATGTCCCCGAGCGACGCCAGCCCCCCTTCGTAGATCCGGATGGCGTCGAGCAGATACGGGACGAGCAGCCGGTTTACGATGAAGGCGGTGGAGTCCTTGGCCCTCACGGGCGCCTTCCCGATGGCCTGCACCCACTCGTAGGCCCCGAGCACGGTCTTCTCGTCCGTCAGGATGGTCTGCACCACTTCGACCAGCTTCATCATCGGCACGGGGTTGAAGAAATGCAGCCCCAGCACCTGCCCGGGTCGCTTGGTGGCAGCGGCCATGCCGGTGATATTGCATGAGGATGTGTTGGAGGCCAGGAGCGCGTGGGGCGGGCAAATCTTGTCCAGCTTGGCGAAGGTCTCGTTCTTGAGCGCCTGGTTCTCGGTGATGGCCTCGATCACCAGATCGCAGTCCTTCAGCGCCTCGAGCTCGATTGCTCCCTTGAGCCGGTCGAGCGTGTCGTTCTTGGCGCGCTCGTCGATCTTGGCCTTGGCGACCAAGGCCTCTAGGCTCTTGCGGATGCCCCCGAGGCCCTTATCGAGCAGCGCCCGGTCGGCCTCCACGACCGTGGTAGGAAATCCCGCCTGGGCGGACACCTGAGCGATGCCCGACCCCATGAGACCGCATCCGATCACGCCGATGGTCTTGATGGCCATGCCTGTATCCCCTCATGCGCTCCCGGGATACGCTGCCTCGCAATCCGCTCGCCGGCTCGCAAGGGACCACGAGATCGATGTGGCCGGCTTCGGCAGCGCGCAGAAGCCACGGTCCCGGGGACCGCACCCCCTGCCCCGCGGCACCGGCGATTTGTCAGCGACCTCCCGAGTCACCAGACTAGGGGCCGTCGAGGCCCCCCTCCGATTCTCTATCGGCGGGAGCGACCCGGAAGGGGCCGGTAGTAGGCTGCCTCATGAGCCAGGTCCCCTGGAGGGCATGGATTCTTGACGGTGATGCTCACGCTGGCGCTGCCGCGCCCGTAGCGCACCGACCCGTCCGGCAGCACCTCGCCTTCATCGGGAAGAGCCCGCCGCGGCGCGGCGTCCGATTTCAGCTCCGCGTTGAAGGCCGCCTCCGGAGATTCTACCGGACGCGCCAGCATGTTCAGGATGACGGACGGATTCAGCTGCTGGCGGACCTCCTCTGCAGACACTCCCCCTGCCGCCCCAAGCAGAAGGGCCCCCGCGAAGATGCCTCCCGACGCGATACTCATCAGATCCCTGAGGGCCCCTCCGAAATCACCGAAGGGCGTCCGGGCACCGCTCAGGATGACGATGTCCTGATCCGAGGATCGATCATTCATTCCCGCTCCCTTCGCGGTCTAGTCGTACACGATGAGGGAATTGAGCGCATACTCCTTCAGCCGCTCGCGCCCCTTGAGAAACGCCAGCTCGATCAAGAACGCCGCGCCCACGACCACTCCGCCCAGCCGCTCGACGAGCCTCAGCGTGGCCGAGATCGTCCCGCCGGTCGCCAGCAGGTCATCCACGGCCAGTACCCGCTGGCCGGGCCGGATCGCGTCTTCGTGAATGGCGAGGACGTCCCGCCCATACTCGAGCGCGTACTCCTCCTCGATGGTCCTGGCGGGCAGCTTCCCTCGCTTGCGCACGGGGACGAACCCCGCCCCGAGCTGATGCGCCAGGGCGCCGCCGAGGATGAAACCGCGCGACTCCACGCCGACGACGACCTCCACGCCCGCCGCGCGGTACGTGGAGGCCAGATAGTCGATCACGGCCGCCCAGGCCGCGCCGTCCTTCAGCAGCGTCGTGATATCCCTGAACAGGACGCCTTCGGTAGGAAAGTCCTTGATATCACGAATTTTTGCGCGGAGTTCCACCGCCTGCATCACGGGCGTAGATGTTACCTGCAAAGCCCGTCATGACGCAACACGAAAAAGCTTTGGATGTGGCTCCGCCTGTCAAGCCATTTAAGAATGTTACCGAAGGGTGAATCATCGCGCCGCCTGAGATGTTACCGAGGATGAGGGGCGCGACACGGGGACCTGGGGAGCAGGCTTGATGCGGAACCGTGGGCGCACGCGCCGGCGGACGGCGACGGGGGCGGGCGGGTCGGAGGAGGCCGGTGGGTGATGGTGGCGGTTGGCGAGGAAAAAGCTTCCCCACGAGCTCGTTGACGGTCATCGCCGGTGTTGATCGCTGCGTATCAGCCGCGGCGCGCCCTGCGCGCCGTCGGCTGGATGCGCTTGTTCGATGGCGTTCTCGCATGCGCACGAAGAACATAGGCATGCTCAAGTGGCAGCCCGAATAGGTTGTGGCCCACCCTCTCGACGGGCTGCGTGATCGTGCCGAGGTCCTGGAGGATCCTCTTAAGCACCGGATCCTTGCGATTCAGTGTCACGATTCGGGAGAGGCTGAGAACCTCGTCCTGACCCAAGGCGTCCGAGAGGCGTTTGACGAACTCGCCAAGCGCCATCAGCTTCCCACGCTGGAGCCATGGTGCAGAAACGACCAGGTCCCACCGTCCCGGGGAATCCTCGCGCATAAAGAGACCCGCTAGGGCGAACGGGCCGCGCTCGGCCTCGATTGAGTGGAGCACGCGGTCAAGCTTCGTGCGCTCGATCATAGGGCCCCCAGAACTTCCCGCGCGGAGTGCAACATGGCGTTTGCAGCGGCCCTGGATGCGCTGCCGATCGGTAGATAGCGCGTCTCAGGGTCCCACATCGCAACTACCGACCACGCCGTCAAGTACCCTCGTCTTGATCATCGACTCTCTGCCCGAGAGGTGTAGGAGTACGTCGAGATCGTGGGTCCGAAAGCTGGCGTAGCCTTGGAACTCTGTCTTCGAGTCAGGGAAACCAGCCCACCTGAGCGTACGGCAGATACGTGCCTTCAACCCTATCTCCACGGCGTAACCGCATACGTAAATGGAGCCGTCGAAACGTCGAGCTCGTAAGAGAACCTCCGCGTCCCTGAGGCGAGCTCGCGCGATCTTCTGCAGATCACGTATTGCTAGCACCCGAGACACCTTCGTTACTCATCTCGCTCCCTGCGCCTTCTATCGCCAGATCGGCACAGGCGGCCAGCCTTCGGCCCCTTCGCGCGCAGCGAACCCCCCGCATCCCGAGTCCCTTGGCGCCCGTGACGTCGCCCACCCGGGTGTTGTTCCCCCACGCGTGCCGCTCAAGCGAGATGATCGAATCGGGGCTTGCGCTTGTCGAGGAAAGCCTGCATCGCCTCCCGCGGCTCCTCCGTGGCGTACGCCTGGGCGAACGCGTTGATCCCGTATTCGACGGCGCCCCTCAGATCGGTGTTGCGCCAGCGGATGATCAGCTCCTTCTGAAGCCGGACCGCCGCCGGCGCGCACTCGAGAATGGGGTCGATCAGCGCCATCGTCACCCGCTCCAGTTCAGCGGAGGGCGCCACGCGGTTGACTATCCCCCACTCGAGGGCCTGCCCTGCCCTGATGCTTTGGCCGGTGAGCAGGCACTCGGCGGCCCGACCGGGCCCGATGAGCCGCGGCAGCAATGCCGCCTCGATCACGGAGGGCACGCCCACGCGGATCTCGGGCAGCCCCATGAGGGCGTCGGTTGCGGCCGTCCGCATATCGCAGGCCATGGCCAGCTCGAACCCGCCTCCCAGGCAATGCCCGTTCATCATGCAGACCGTCGGAAACGGGGCCTCGTGGACGGCGTGGATCGCCTCGTGCAGCATCGCGATGAACGCCTTGGCCTCACGCGCGGTGAGGTCCCGGAGGGACTGGAGCTGCATGCCCGCCGTCGTCACCCGCCCGCTCCCGGTGAGCGCGGCGGCGCGGACCCGCGGGTCCTCCCTGAGCTCGTCGAAGGCGGCCTTGATACCCCGGATCATCTCCGGGACGATGAGGTTGAGCGGTGGCCGGTCCAGGGTGACCCACGCGCACTCTCCTCGCCGCTCGACTCGCACGAACTGGAGGCCGGACATCCGGTCAGTACCGCTTCATTGACGGGTCCACGGTGCGCTGCCAGAGATCGAGGCCGCCCGCGAGATTCACCGCCTTGGCGAAGCCGAGCCCGCGCAGATACTCGGCGACCGCCGCGCTTCGGATCCCGTGGTGGCAGTAGACGACGATCTCGTCCTCCTGGCTCAGCTCATCGGTGCGGAACTCGATCTCCTCGATGGGGATGTGTGTGGAGCTCTCGAGGCGGCAGAGCCTGGTCTCCCACTCGTCGCGCACGTCGAGCAACACGATGGGCCGCTTCTGCTCGAGCCGGGCTCGGAGCTCCTCTGGGCTGATGTCCTCTGGCATGGGCGCCTCCTCGGAACCTCTCCGACTAACCCCCGTTCGAGCGCCTGTTCCGCCGGCGCAAGTTTCTGGAGCGCTCGCCTCCGACGGCGGGGCCCCAGCTCCTGCCGCCTCCTGCGGCCCGCACTGCAGCCCGGGGGCTTCGGAGGGAGCCGTCGAGGCCCCCGATCTTTCGTCACCATATCATCGTCGAGCACTCACCGCTCCCCCGGGCCCTCGTCGGGAAGGAGGACGGAGGTGTCCGGGGACACTTCGACCTTGACCTCGTCGCCCGGCTTGAAGCCCCGCCAGTGCACCGCAGAGGTGATCATCTCCACCCGCAGCGTGCCGCCGACGATGTTGATCTCGTAGAGCTGCCGGGACCCTTCGAAGATCTGCGCCGCCACCGTGCCCGGGATGCCGCGGCGGGCCAGAGCCGGCTCCTCGACCAGAAGGGCTTCTGGACGGAGGCAAAGCAGCCCGCGCGCGCCGAGCGTCCAGGCGCGCCCCCCCGAGGCCACAGGGAGCCGCGCGCCTCCCGCGGTCTCCACGACGACGCCCATCTCCCGCAGCTCGATCACCCGCACGCGCACCAGGTTGGCGGCGCCGACGAATTCGGCGACGAACCGTGTGCGCGGGCGCCAGTAGATCTCCTCCGGCTTACCTTCCTGGATCACCCTTCCCTCCGAGAGCACGGCAATCCGGCTCGAGAGCGCCAGCGCCTCGGCCTGGTCGTGGGTCACGCAGATCGTCGTGATGCCCACATCGCGATGGAGCCTGGACAGCCAGAGCCGCATCTGGGCCCTCAGGGCGGCGTCCAGATTGGACAGCGGCTCGTCCAGCAGCAGCAGTCGCGGCTGGACGACAAGGGTGCGCGCCAGGGCGACTCGCTGCTGCTGGCCCCCGGAGAGCTGGGACGGGCGCCGGCTCTCGAACCCCCCGAGCCCCACCTGGGCCAGGGCCGCCTTCACCTTGCGGGCGACCTCGTCGCGCGGCTCGTCACGGGCGCGGAGCCCGAACGCGACGTTCTCGAAGACGGACATGTGCGGCCAGAGGGCGTATTGCTGAAACACCATGCCGACGTTGCGCTTCCACGGCGGCAGCGGGTCGATGAGCTCGTCGTCCACGAAGATCCGGCCCTCGTCGGGGACGGCGAAGCCGGCCAGCATTCTGAGCAGCGTCGTCTTGCCGCAGCCCGAGGGCCCGAGCAAGGTATAGAACTCGCCGGGCCGGACGGAGATGGAGACGTCCTTGACGGCCCACACTTTGCCGTATCGCTTCCCGACACCTTCCATCCGCACTTCGGACAGCCGGATGAAAGCTTCTTGAGTCACGGGCTGCCATCCTCCCGAGCCCTCGGGCGTCCGGCCAGGCGGATCATGAGGGGTACGAGACCGAGCCCGGGCGCGGCCAGCACAAGGTACACGGCGGCGGGGGGCGCCCACGTCAAGAGTGTCGTCGCCAGGACGGGCCCCAGGAAGGATGCGCCGATCCGCGCCGCGTTGACGAACCCGATGGCCTGTCCGGAGGCGCCCGGCGCTATGGCCGCGACCGAGAGCGGGAACACCGGCGCAATGCACAGCATCTGCAGGAGGCGGACCGCGCTGAAGGTCCATACATTGCCCGCCAGGGCCAGCGCAACGAGGAAGAGCGACGAACCGGCCAGGGCCCATGGGACGGCTCGACGCTCACCCACGAGGTCCGCCAACCGCGGCGTCGCCACCGACCCGAGGGCGGTCGCGATCCCCGAGGCAAAGAGGATCAGGCCCCCCACCTCGAGCATCGCCCCCGGCGCGACGCCCAGGGGCGGGAGAACCTGAGGCAGGATGGCCGTCAGGAAGAATACCTGGGTCGAGGCCGCCAACACCAGCAGGCTGGCGATCGCGATCTCGCGCAGCGAGGTCCTTCCTCTCCGCGCGCTGGCGACCTCGCCTCTGACGGCGCCGCGGACCCCCCAGCCGACCAGCAGGGAGCATGCCCACAGCATGAGGCCCGCCATTACGAAGGACAGCTGGAATCCGAGCCGGGCGGCGGCCACGGCGCCGACCGGCGGTCCGAGCATCTGCCCGAGCGTCATGCTCGACTGGATCGCAGCGACCTCACGGCGCACATCGCCCCGGGAGCGACCGGCCATGATGAAGGCGAAGGTGGACACGGCGCCCATGAGCCCGAGCAAGGCGCGGGCCAGGAACATCTCCGGCAGGGTCCGAGCCAGCGCCATCAATAGGAAGCCGAGCCCCTGGAGCCCCTGCACCAAGACGAAGCCGTACTTGGGATCGCGCCCGTGCACGAGCCGGCCCGAGATGGGCGCCGTGACCACGGTGATCAGCGGGCTGATCCCGAGGATCCAGCCCGTCCACCGGAGCGTGGTCGCCGCGTCGAACGGAGACATGGCCTGAATGTAGAACGGCAGGCTCACATAGACGAACGACCACGCGAAGGTCCCGAGGAACATGGACACTGGCAGGGCCCATCGGGCGAGAGCGCTCGCCGGGTTCACGCCCGGAAGAGGGCGCTGCCGGACCGGCTCGCCAACCGGACCGGCTCGCCAAGTGCGGCGCGGCCCAGATTCCCACCGCCACCAGCGCGATGGCGACCACGCCCGGCGGCGCGCCCGGGCCGCGCCCCAGCGCGGACTGCATGTACAGGGTGTTGACGAGCGCCTCTCGGAAGAGCGGGCGGCCGAAGAACGCCGCGAGCGGGCGGAGACTCGGCCATCCGCCGTCCAGCAGCGCCACCGAGAGGACCTGCAGGAGCGGGTACAGGACCCTGCAGAGCGGAAAGAGCAGCGGCGCGGCGACGAGCACTCCTTCGGGAGTGACGGGGCACCTCGCGCTGGCGCTCACCGGGCGAGTATAGCACCCGCTGCGCGGAGACCCGCCCGGGCGGACGCGCACCGAGCCGTGAGCGATAGGCGAGGACTCTCCGGCCCGCGCCCGGAGAGGAACACCCCCAAGCGCTTACTCGAGAATGAAGGTGACCTCCACGGTCGCCCGGTACTCCTTGATCTTCCCGTTCTGGACTTGCGCTTTCATCTCCAGCACGTGGAGGCCGGTGACGCCGCGCAGCGTCTTGCTGGCGCGCTTCATGGCTTCCTCCACTGCCTCCTGCCAGCCCTTCGAAGAAGACCCGACGATCTTGGTTACCCGCGCCACCGACATGGGTCGCTCCTTTCTCTGCCGGCCGCGCCGCAGGCGCGCCGGGCACCGACGATCCGGTTCGGAATGTGCGCGGAGTCTAGCCAAGCCCTCGGTGGCTGTCAAGCCGACCACGCCCCGCCCGCCGAGGCTTGCGGAGCTGATTGCGCATCGTCTACCCCGGCCGGCGAAGCGATCATCTGCGACTGAGGAGGCAGAAGAATGCCTGTGCTGCTCTTGCCGCTGCCATCAGGCCGCCACCCTGGATCGGGCCAAGCTCACAACGCGGACGGGACCCGTCCCGCCGACGTGGTGTCGCAGCTCGAAGACGGCCTGACAGCGGCGCTCGATCTCGAGTGAGAGCGTCAGATCACCGGCCGCACGTCACCGGTCGTAGGGCCCCGCGCCCGGCTCCCGCTCGTGTCGGTGGAACTCGCCCGGCGGCGTGATCGCCAGCCGGATCGACGGGCTACTCCCCGTCGGCCGGATGTGATGGAAGTGGTTCGCGGGCACCAAGACCAGATCCCCCGCCCGCGCGTGGACCGGCGCCGCCTGCCCCTCGATCTCCCAGTCGATCTCCCCTTCTAGCACCACCCACCACTCGTCGGACAGGTGATAATGCCGGTCGGTCGGATGGCCGGGCGGCTGGCAGATCAGCGTGCCCACGATCTGATCGTTCACGACCACCTTCTCCGTCCAGGGCGGCGTGCCCTTGGCGCGCTTGATCTCCTCGACCCGCGCGTGAAGCTGGCCGGGACCGAGCAAGCCCTTCATGGTCGCCTGCATGGCGCTCTCTCCTTTCCTCAAGATAGGCGCCACTCCGCGAGCGACGCATGCGCACCGCCTCCACTCTGATCCGGGATGATGACCAATTCGAGCACTGTCACCCCGGAGAGTTCCACGTGGTAATCTTCCGCCTCTCGAATCGTGGCGGGCGGACTGAAATTCCACTGCTGGCGTAGGATTTCTTGAAAAGACCGCCCGCCATCAGGCGACCAGCGCAAGACGAACTCTTGTGTGCGCGCGGTCTCGGGTTCGATGAACAGCAGCCAGATGCGCCTGAGCCGTTGCGGCTGCTCGAAGATGAGTCGGATAGTCTGCTCTCCGGGCTGTGCGGCCCGCCAACCTGATTCTTCATGGGCCAGCAGCGCCGACTCGATCGGATGCAGAAGATCCTCGGACGTGACTTCCACTCGCGCCAAACGCTCCAAGTCCAACCACTCCTGGCCGGGGAGCGGACGCTGTCGTGAAGCTGAACTGATTAGGCGTTTCCGCATCGCGCGCACCTCGTTGGGATTCGACGATGGATCACCCCTGGGTCCAGCCCACCCTACACATTCGGCCGCGCCGCACTGATGTCCGCGAGGGCGGACCGGGGGTCCCGCTCTAGCGCCACATCGCCGAGCGATACGATTCCGACCACCTGACCGTTCTCCTCAACAACTGGAAGGCGCCGGAGGGCCTTCTCGCGCATGAGTCGCACGGCCAGACCGACGCTATCCGTGGGCGCAAGCACCGTGAGCTCCCGGCTGCAGATATCGCCCACGGTCGTGCTCTCCGGGTCTTTCCCCTCGGCGAGCACGCGCACGACGATGTCGCGGTCCGTCAGGATACCGAAGAGGCGGTCGGCGTGCAGAACGATGACGTCGCCGATATCGTTCTCGCGCATGGCCCTGGCAGCATACATGACCGACTCGCTCGCGGGCATGCCGCAGGGGTTCGGGGTCATGACGTCTCGGATGCTGTCATTCACGGCCTTCCTCCCCAATTCAACCTCAATTCAGCGCCGTCAGCCACCACGTAGGGGTCGAACAGATTTCCGCCAGGCGGCTGACAGCGCATGCCGGGTTGGAACATGCAACGGGCATGCCGGGGCGATCTCAGGCCGGGCTTGGACGGAAAATCAACCTGTTTCTGCAGTTTCGCGACGGGTACCAGCACACGGGAGAGGGGGTGAGAGTAGTTCTTACCTGGTAGATACCATGACAAATCGAACTCTCAGGGGCTCACGCGCGCCCGGAGGAGCCGCGACCGAGCCCGCAGCCGGCTCCGGGGCCAGGCGTCTCCCCATCTCGGGCTCGGGTCCTGGCTCGTTCCGCCTCGGGAGAGGGTTGTCGGCCCCGCTCCGCGGTGCTAGCATCCGCTATCGAGATGACGAGGACAGGAAGAACAACGCGCCTCTTGAGCCAGCCGCCAGCGTTCTACGAATGAGCCCGCGAACGGTGAGCCCGCTGTCGATGGCCTTGCTCGTGCTCTCCGCGTGCGCGTCGCCCCAGAACTCGTCGGGGCCCGCGCGTCCCGTGGCGGCTGACACGCGGCCGAACGCCGGCACGCAGGAGGAGTCAGAGCACGCCCATCCGGAGTTCGAGGTGCACGAGCGCTGGGGCGCGCGGGCCGTGCCGCCGGCGCCGTCTGCCGTGGAGCAGATGGACGTGAAGTTTTCCGGGCACGCCCGTGGTGCCGCCAGGACCTCGATCGCCGCTTCTGCGGCGATCGAGGAATTCGCCACGCTCGAAGATTTGCTCGACTCGCTGCCGGCCGACGACGTCATGGTCAAGCAGCGCATTCTGTGAGCTAACATGCCAGGGGTTACGGTCAGCGTCCGCTATATGATCGACGATGTCGACGCCGCGATCGCCTTCTACACCAAACACCTCGGCTTCACCCTCGAATCCAGCTCCGCCCCCGCCTTCGCCGCCGTCACCCGTGGCTCTCTGCGGCTGCTACTCAGCGGAAAGACCAGCTCGGGCGCGCGGGCCATGCCCGACGGCCGCCAGCCCGTCCCCGGCGGTTGGAACCGCATTCAACTGCCGGTGGCCGACCTCCCCGCCGAGGTCGCCCGGCTTCGCGCCGCCGGGCTCCGGTTCCGCAACGACATCGTGACCGGGATTGGCGGCTCCCAGATCCTGCTCGACGACCCCTCCGGTAACCCCATCGAACTCTTCCAGCCCGCCCACTGAGGACCTGTCCCCGCGAGAAATCCCGTTCGGCCCATCCCGGTTGAACCTGGCTCCGCACGCGCCGCACGGGTGTCCGCAGACATGCGCCGCTCACCGGAAGCGCAGCACCGTGTCGGGGGCGTGAGTCGCGGACAGGAAGATCCTCCACCCCTCGTCGGTCTTTCGCAGCCCGTAGGTTACCGCGACGCGCTCCAGCATGCCCCCGTCCGACCTGTAGCGGCCCGTCACCCCGCTGGCGATCGCGGTCTCCGCATCGAGCAGGCGCACCTCCAGGTGTTCCCACGCGCTGCGTGCATACCCTCTGCCGACTAAGCCGCGCAGGAATCCGCTGAAGAAGGCCTCCTGGTCGGCGCGCCTGGGACGCACCACCGGCCCGCCCCGCGCCACACGCATGGCGGGCTCGTAATAGAAGCC